>Ga0265293_10000396_pt1 | contig 104758 bp, 86 predicted proteins | sample Munlanlewell138R_FD_192505 | JGI IMG/M metagenome (GOLD analysis project Ga0265293, IMG submission 192505) | Leachate microbial communities from a municipal landfill in Southern Ontario, Canada - Leachate well 138R | ecosystem: Engineered > Solid waste > Landfill > Unclassified | place... | reverse complement strand
GCGCAGCGCCACCATCACCATCAACGGCGCCACCCAGACCTTCCCGCCCGCGATCCCCGCCACCGAGCGCAAAATCCTCAACGACCTAGGCATCAAACACGGGGCACTAAAAATGTCCTAACTCAGGTCTGAGGGGTCTTATCGCTGTGACCTGGGGTTTCGTGTGGTGATTTGGGGCACTAGGGGCACTAACGGGGTAGGTTCGGGCGGTGGCGTACGTGCGGAAGGTGCGCACTTCCTCCGGTGCGGTGGCGGTGCAGGTGGCCCGCAAGAACCAGGGCAAACACGAGATCCTGGCTCATCTGGCCTGGCGAGCGCAACGCTCCGTGTCGATTGGCCATGGCCAATGCCGAGCTCGTTGCGCAGCTCGGCCAACGACTGGATTGTGGTGACCAGCGTCCGCAAGATCTGTTGCGCAGACTCGCTTCCTTTCGCGCTCTCAGGAACCGAATCCGCCTTCAGCGCAAGCAGATCGGCAACATGCCGGTAGAGCTGAGGGATGTCTTCCCGCTGCCCGTATGCTACGCCTGAGCGGTCGAGAATGATCCTGAAGAGGCTTCGACCAAATTCTTCGACGACGAAATAGCCGCGGCCGGATCCGAAGCAAGGCTGTCACGAATGCGTACCAGGTGCTCTTCAAGCACCGCCGGGTCGGTGAGAAGCTCACGTTCGCGAAGCCGTAGTTCAGGGGTTGTGCCATGAAAGGACTCCCGACGACGCCATCCGTAGACGGCATGGCCACTGATCCAGTCAGCCGGGTAGAGCTCGTAGCCGTCCCGCGCCAATGCTTCGTTATACGACTTGAGGAGTGCGGCAACTTCCTCTTCATCAGGTCTGACGATCGGGTGCAGCGTCTCTGCGAGAAATCGCAGGACGAGCTCATCTTCCCCATGCTGCAATCCAAAGCGGCTGTCGGTGAATATCCAGTGTACGGCCAGTCTTGAGGGTTATTGACGCGATGCTGCCAGATATCACCGGCGGCGGACTTGTATCTCGAATCAGTGCTCGGCATCGAGTCCAAGTCGTAGATTCGCGCCAAGAAGTCCGGCTCTTCCAACCTTCCCTCCCACAACACCTTCGACAGGCTGATGGTGTCGAAGATCTTTCGGCGCGTGACATGGGTGATGAACTTCGTCGCCACGCCAGTACAACCCCCTTGTAGCCTCGGCCCGACCCAGGTAGATGAGGGGCGCTTAACGATTATGGGGACCTGCGCGACAACATCCCGGAAATGAAAGAAAGTCTCACCCCGGCGGCGGACACCCACCAAACACAAAGGTCACGACCCATATATGGATCGTGACCTAAGCGCCTGGAGTTCGTCGAACTCCTCACTGTGGGCGAAGGGGGACTTGAACCCCCACGTCCCGAAGGACACTGGCACCTGAAGCCAGCGCGTCTGCCATTCCGCCACTCGCCCGTGGCAACCGGAGGAGCGTATCACGGTCTGCGGCCCATTCTCCAAACGCTGAGGTCACCCGGATTCGGACCCACCGAACCTTCGTTGACCTGCTGTAACGCGATTCTCAGAGTTCTTATGGTGACGTTTGGCCTGGATAGGCCGATACCATGGGGCGGAAATAACACAGTGACGCGACACGCGGCAGCCCGCGTCACTGCCCCGATTGGTACGACGAACACCTGAGACAGGCGGTGAAGATGGGACTGGTGCAGCGATTTGATCGCAAGCTCGAGTCTACCGTCGGCGACGCCTTCGCCCGGGTGTTCGGCGGATCGGTCGTTCCCGAGGAAGTCGAGGGGATGCTGCGACGGGAGGCCGCCGACGGTGTCCGGTCGTTACAGGGCGGGCGCTTATTGGCACCCAACGAGTACGTCATCACCCTCAGCGTCTCCGACCATGCGAAGGTCCTTGCCGATCCGGACCTCACTTCGGATACTTTTGCCAAACATCTCGGGGGATACATCGGGGATCAGGGGTGGCAAACGTATGGTGATGTGGTTGTCCGATTCGAACAATCGCCGAGTTTGCACACCGGCCAGGTCCGCGCCCGCGGTGTCGTCAACCCCGACGCCACGGTGGGCGGTGCCGCCATGTCCGCACCCGCCGCGCCACAATCAGACCGTGCGTCGAACGCAGAACCAGGAGTACCACCGATGAGCGACAATCCGAGCCACCGCGGCGGCCCAGGCCAGGGACGTCCCGGAGACGAGTACTACGACGACCGTTACGGTCGCCCGGAAGACGCTCAGGACCCCCGGGCCGGCTACGCCCCGCAGGCCCCGCAGCCTCAGCAGGGACCCGAGCAGGGCGGCTACCCGCCCCAGGGCGACCCGAACTACCCACCGCGCCAGGGCGGCGGCTACCCGGACCAGGGCGGCTACCCCCCGTCGTACGAGGCCCCGTCCTACGAGCAGCGTCCGCCCGCCGGCTACGGCCCGCCGTCCGGCGGCTACGACCAGGGCTACCGCCAGCCGTACGGCCCGCCGTCGGGCGGCTATCCCCCGCAGGGCGAACCGCCGCGCGGTGACTACAACTACGGCCGTCCCCCGGGACCGGACTACGGTCGCCCCGACCCCCGCCAGGGTGGTGGCTACCCGGACCAGGGCGGCTACGACCAGGGCTACCAGGGTGGGCCCGGCTACGGCCGCCCCGACTACGGCCAGCCCGATTACGGCCGCGGCTACGAGGGCGGCGGCTACGGCGAACCGCCCCGCGGCGATTACGACTACGGCCAGCCGCCGGCCCAGGGTGGCTACGCCGACTACGGCCAGCCCGCCCCGGGCGGCGACTACCCCGCCGGCGGCGCCGCGACGGTCACGCTGCAGCTCGACGACGGCAGCGGCCGCACCTACCAGCTGCGCGAGGGTGCCAACGTGGTCGGCCGCGGCCAGGACGCCCAGTTCCGGCTGCCCGACACCGGCGTCTCGCGTCGCCACCTGGAGATCCGCTGGGACGGGCAGGTCGCACTGCTGTCCGACCTGAACTCCACGAACGGCACCACGGTCAACAACGCGCCGGTTCAGGAATGGCAGCTGGCCGACGGCGACGTCATCCGGCTGGGCCACTCCGAGATCGTCGTTCGCGTCCACTGAGCTCGGCCGCTTACGCCAACTCAGGCGACGCGCACGAGCTTCGCCCTCACGTCGGTGGCTGCCCAAGTATCGTGACGTTGCCGCACGATGACGGGAAGGACGCCAGATGCAGGGATTAGTTCTGCAGCTGACGCGTGCTGGCTTCCTGTTGATGCTCTGGGTGTTCATCTGGTCGGTGCTGCGGATCCTGCGGACCGACATCTACGCCCCGACGGGCGCGGTGATGGTGCGGCGCGGCCTGGCGTTGCGCGGCACGCTGCTGCCGGCCCGGCAGGGTCGGGCCACCCCGCGCTATCTGGTGGTGACGGCCGGCTCGCTGGCGGGCACCCGGATCACGCTGGGCACCCAGCCGGTGCTGATCGGCCGCGCCGACGACTCCACGCTGGTGCTCACCGACGACTACGCGTCGACCCGCCACGCGCGGCTGTCCCCACGAGGCTCGGAATGGTACGTAGAGGATCTAGGATCAACCAACGGCACCTACCTTGACAGGTCAAAGGTGACGACCGCCGTAAAGGTCCCCATTGGTACGCCGGTGCGAATCGGCAAGACAGCAATCGAGTTACGTCCGTGACCCTAGGTCTGCGCTACGCCGCGCGCAGCGACCGCGGCCTGGTACGCGCCAACAACGAAGACTCGGTGTATGCCGGCGCCCGGTTGCTGGCCCTTGCCGACGGCATGGGTGGCCACGCCGCGGGCGAGGTCGCCTCCCAGTTGGTGATCGCCGCGCTCGCCCATCTCGACGACGACGAACCCGGCGGCGACCTGCTCAGCAAGCTCAACGAGGCCGTCCACCAGGGCAACTCGGCGATAGCTGCGCACGTGGAGGCCGACCCCGAACTCGAGGGCATGGGCACCACGCTGACCGCAATCCTGTTCGCGGGCAACCGGCTTGGTCTGGTCCACATCGGCGACTCCCGCGGCTACCTGCTGCGCGACGGCGAACTCAACCAGATCACCAAGGACGACACGTTCGTCCAGACCCTCGTCGACGAGGGCCGCATCACCGCCGAGGAGGCGCACAGCCACCCGCAGCGCTCGCTGATCATGCGCGCGTTGACCGGTCACGAGGTGGAGCCGACGCTGATCATGCGCGAGGCGCGCGTCGGCGACCGCTACCTGCTGTGCTCCGACGGCCTGTCCGATCCGGTCAGCCAGGAGACCATCCTCGAGGCGCTGCAGATCGAGGACGTCGTCGAGAGCGCCGACCGCCTGATCGAACTCGCGCTGCGCGGCGGCGGCCCCGACAACGTCACCGTGGTGGTCGCCGACGTCGTCGACTACGACTACGGCCAGACCCAGCCGATCCTGGCCGGGGCGGTCTCCGGCGACGACGGCGAGGGCAGCGCTCCCCCGAACACCGCCGCCGGGCGAGCCTCGGCGATCAACCCGCGCAAGCCCGCCGCCAAGCGCGTGGTCTCCGAGCCCGAGGAGCCGGTGCGCAAGCCGCGGTCCCGGCGCCGGATGTTCATCGCCGCGGTGCTCGTCGCGCTGGTGGTGCTCGCCGGGCTGGCGATCGGCCGCCAGATCGTGCGCAACAACTATTACGTCACCGAGCACGACGGCACCGTGTCGATCATGCGCGGCGTGCAGGGTTCGCTGCTGGGCCTGTCGATGTCGGAACCGTTCCTGCTGGGCTGCCTCAACGAGCGCAACGAGCTGTCCCAGATCAGCTACGGCGAACAGCAATTCGCCTGCCGTCTGATGCAGCTCGGCGATCTGCGGCCCTCCGAGCGCGCGCAGGTCGCCGCCGGGCTGCCGGGCGGCTCCCTGGACGAGGCGATCGCCCAGCTGCGCAAGCTCGCCGAGACCTCGCTGCTGCCGGTCTGCGAACCGCCCAAGCCCGCGCCCACCGCCACCCCCGCGCCGCGGCCGCACTCCCCCGCCCCGTCGGCCCGGCCCGGCCCCGCGCCGTCGCCGGCAGCGTCACCGAGCCCGGCCCCCTCGCCGAGCCCGACGGCCGCGCCCACCGACACCGAGCGCCCCCGAACCAACGCTGCCCCAACCGAATCCGCCACCGCACCGGCGCCTCCCCCGCCCACCGCCACTCCGGCACCGTCGCCCACGCGGACGACGTTGGCCCCAGCGCCGCAGAAGCCGGGTACGGACTGCCGGGCGGCGGCATGACGGGGCGGCGACAAGCGAGCGCAGGCGCATGACCACCGCGCCACAGTCCCCGGTTGCGGTCTCGGTCCCCCCGCCGCTGCCGAACCGCCGCAACGCCGAACTGTTGCTGCTGTGCTTCGCGGCGGTCATCACCACCGTGGCGCTGCTGATCGTGGAGACCAACCAGGAGCAGGCCCTCTCGCTGGACCTGTTGGCCTATGCCGCAGGCTTTCTCGGGCTGTTCGGGGCCGCGCACCTGGCCATCCGGCGCTTCGCGCCCTACGCCGACCCGCTGCTGCTGCCGGTGGTGGCGCTGCTCAACGGCCTGGGCCTGGTGATGATCCACCGGCTGGACCTGGTCCGCGTCGCCGAGGCCGACCAAACCCCCAGCGCCAACCAGCAATTGCTGTGGACGCTGGTCGGCGTCATCGGCTTCATCGTCGTGGTGGTCCTGCTCAAGGATCACCGGCAGCTGTCCCGCTACGGCTACGTCTGCGGAATGGTCGGGCTGATCCTGCTGGCCATCCCGGCCGTCCTGCCCGCGAAGTACTCCGAGGAGTACGGCGCCAAAATCTGGATCCGGTTCGAGGGCTTCTCGATCCAGCCCGCCGAGTTCTCCAAGATCCTGCTGCTGATCTTCTTCGCCTCGGTGCTGGTGTCCAAGCGCAACCTGTTCACCAGCGCCGGCAAGCACGTGCTGGGCATGGACCTGCCGCGGCCCCGCGACCTGGCGCCGCTGCTGGCGGCGTGGGCGGCCTCGATCGGCGTGATGATCTTCGAGAAGGACCTGGGCACCTCGCTGCTGCTGTACGCGTCGTTCCTGCTGATGGTCTACATCGCCACCGAGCGCCTCAGCTGGGTGCTGATCGGTCTGGGCCTGTTCGCCGCCGGCAGCATCGCCGCGTACTTCCTGTTCGGCCACGTGCGGGTGCGGGTGCAGAACTGGCTCGACCCGTTCGCCGATCCCGACGGCGCCGGCTACCAGACGATCCAGTCGCTGTTCAGCTTCGCCACCGGCGGGGTGTTCGGCACCGGTTTGGGCAACGGCCAGCCCGGCACGGTGCCCGCGGCCTCGACGGACTTCATCATCGCCGCCATCGGTGAGGAACTCGGCCTGGTGGGCCTTGCCGGGGTGCTGATGCTCTACACCATCGTCATCATCCGGGGCCTGCGCACCGCGATCGCCGTGCGCGACAGCTTCGGCAAGCTGCTGGCCGCCGGCCTGGCCGGCACGCTGGGCATCCAGCTGTTCATCGTCGTCGGCGGCGTCACCAATCTGATCCCGCTGACCGGGCTGACCACGCCGTGGATGTCCTACGGCGGCTCGTCCCTGGTGGCGAACTACCTGCTGCTGGCCATCCTGATCCGGATCTCGCACAACGCCCGCCGACCCATCAACACCGGCCCGCAGCCCGCGGTGCAACCGCCGATCGCCGTCGCCAGTACCGAGGTGATCGAGAAGGTATGAACACCGCGCTGCGCCGCGTCTCGATGACGCTGATGGCCCTGATCGTGTTGCTGCTGGGCAACGCGACGTTCACCCAGTTCTTCACCGCCGACGGGCTGCGCGCCGATCCGCGCAACCAGCGCGTCCTGCTCGACGAGTACTCCCGGCAGCGCGGCCAGATCTCCGCGGGCGGCCAGCTGATGGCGTACTCGGTGTCCACCGCGGGCCGCTACCGGTACCTGCGGACCTACCCGGATCCCTTCCTGTACGCGCCGATCACCGGGTTCTACTCGCTGAGCTACTCGAGCACCGGCCTCGAGCGCGCCGAGGACTCCATCCTCAACGGTTCCGATCAGCGCCTGTTCGGCCGGCGGCTGGCCGACTTCTTCACCGGTCGCGACCCGCGCGGCGGCAGCGTGGACACGACGATCGTGCCGCGCGTGCAGCAGACCGGCTGGGATGCGCTGCAGAACGGCTGCAACGGCCCGTGCAAGGGCGCGGTGGTGGCGCTGGATCCGTCGACCGGGCGGATCCTGGCGATGGTGTCGTCCCCGTCGTACGACCCGAACCTGCTGGCCACCCACGACGCCGCGGCGCAGTCGGCGGCCTGGGAGAACCTGCGCGACGATCCGAACAACCCGCTGACCAACCGGGCGATCTCCGAGCGCTACCCACCGGGGTCGACGTTCAAGGTGATCACCACCGCCGCCGCGCTCGAGGCCGGCGTCAGCGAGGACGACCGGTTCACGGCGCTGCCGTCGATCCCGCTGCCCGACAGCACCGCGGCGCTGGAGAACTACGGCGGCGCGCCGTGCGGCTCGGGGCAGACCGCCTCGCTGCAGGAGGCGTTCGCGCGCTCCTGCAACACCGCATTCGTGCAGCTGGGGCTGCGCATCGGCGCCGACCGGCTGCGCAGCACCGCGGCCTCCTTCGGACTCGACACCCCGCAGGAGCCGATCCCGCTGCAGGTCGCCGAGTCGACCGTCGGCCCCATCCCCGACCGCGCCGCCCTGGGCATGACGGCGATCGGTCAGCGCGACGTCGCGATGACGCCGCTGCAGAACGCGGTCGTGGCCGCGACCATCGCCAACAAAGGCGTCGCGATGCAGCCGTTCCTGGTAGACAGCCTCAAAGGCCCCGACCTGGCAAACATCGCCACCACCGTGCCCTACGAACAGGAGCGTGCGGTGTCGCCGCAGGTCGCAGCTAAACTTACGGATTTGATGATCGACGCCGAACAGTTCACCCAGCAGGCAGGGTCCATCCCCGGCGTCCAGATCGCGTCCAAGACAGGTACCGCCGAACATGGAACCGACCCGCGAAACACGCCGCCCCACGCGTGGTACATCGCTTTCGCGCCCGCCAAGGACCCCAAGGTCGCCATCGCGGTGGTGGTGGAGAACGGCGGCGATCGCCTCTCCGCGACCGGCGGAGCGGTGGCAGCGCCGATCGGCCGGGCCGTGATGGCCACGGCACTCCAGGGAGGATCATGAGCCTGCGACTGCCAGGAGTGACGCACGAACGAGAGGGAGCCGAGCCATGGGCCCCCGCGTAGGTGTCACACTGTCCGGCCGCTACCGGCTGCAGCGCCTCATCGCCACCGGCGGCATGGGTCAGGTGTGGGAGGCCGTCGACAGCCGCCTGGGCCGACGGGTGGCCGTCAAGATCCTCAAGGCCGAATACTCGTCGGACCCGGAGTTCGTCGAACGCTTCCGCGCCGAGGCCCGCACGGTCGCGATGCTCAACCATCCCGGGATCGCCAGCGTGCACGACTACGGCGAGACCGAGATCGACGGCTCGGGCCGCACCGCCTACCTGGTGATGGAACTGGTCAACGGCGAGCCGCTGAACGCGGTGATCAAGCGGACCGGGCGGCTGTCGCTGCGGCACGCCCTGGACATGTTGGAGCAGACGGGTCGCGCCCTGCAGGTCGCGCACTCGGCCAACCTGGTGCACCGCGACGTCAAGCCCGGCAACATCCTGATCACCCCGACCGGGCAGGTCAAGCTCACCGACTTCGGCATCGCCAAGGCCGTCGACGCCGCCCCGGTCACCCAGACCGGCATGGTGATGGGCACCGCCCAGTACATCGCCCCCGAGCAGGCCCTGGGCCACGACGCCACCGCCGCCAGCGACGTGTACTCGCTGGGAGTCGTTGGCTACGAAGCGGTTTCGGGTAAACGTCCGTTCACCGGCGACGGCGCGCTGACCGTCGCGATGAAGCACATCAAGGAGACCCCGGCCCCGCTGCCGGCGGATCTGCCGCCCAACGTGCGCGAGCTCATCGAGATCACGCTGGCCAAGAACCCGGGCGTGCGCTACAAGAGCGGCGGACCGTTCGCCGACGCCGTCGCCGCCGTCCGCTCCGGCCGTCGTCCCCCGCGCCCCAACGCCGCGCCGACCATCGGGCGGGCCGCACCGGCGGCCATCCCGTCGAGCGCCAAGACCCGGGCTGCTGCACCGGCCACCGCGGCGCGACCGCGGCCCGCGACCGGCAGCCACCGCCCGCCGCCCGCGCGCCGGACGTTCTCCTCCGGACAGCGCGCCCTGCTGTGGGCCGCCGGTGTTCTCGGCACGCTGGCGATCGTGATCGCGGTGCTGATCGTGGTCAATGCCCGCAACGACCGGCTCAACCAGAATCAGCCGCCGCCGACCGTCACCGATACCATCACCCCAGGTCAGGAGCCCACCGAGGAGCTCCCGCCGGACGAACCGCCCGCCGAACCGCAGAGTTGGACGCCGCGGAATTGGACGCCGGGGACACCGACCGAGGATGCTTTGGGGAACGGACGGTTCGTGACCCTGTACTCCGTCCACGAAGACGCACGCCCGGCCGTGCCTACTGACGAGATAACGCCATGACGACCCCTGAGCTGCTCTCCGGCCGCTACGAACTCGGTGAAATCCTCGGGTTCGGCGGAATGTCGGAGGTCCACCTGGCCCGCGACACCCGGCTGCACCGGGACGTCGCGGTCAAGGTGCTGCGCGCCGACCTGGCCCGCGACCCCAGCTTCTATCTGAGGTTCCGCCGCGAGGCGCAGAACGCGGCGGCGCTGAACCACCCCGCGATCGTCGCGGTGTACGACACCGGCGAGGCCGAGACGCCGACGGGTCCGCTGCCCTACATCGTGATGGAGTACGTCGACGGCGTCACGCTGCGCGACATCGTCCACAACGACGGGCCGATGCCGCCCAAGCGCGCCATCGAGGTCATCGCCGACGCCTGCCAGGCGCTGAACTTCAGCCACACGCACGGCATCATCCACCGCGACGTCAAGCCGGCCAACATCATGATCAGCAAGTCCGGCGCGGTGAAGGTGATGGACTTCGGCATCGCCCGGGCGCTGGCCGAGACGCACAGCGTCACCCAGACCGCCGCGGTGATCGGCACCGCCCAGTATCTCTCGCCCGAGCAGGCCCGCGGCGAGTCCGTCGACGCCCGCTCCGACGTGTACTCGCTGGGCTGCGTTCTCTACGAGATGCTCACGGGCGAAGCACCTTTCGTCGGTGACTCCCCCGTCGCGGTGGCCTACCAGCACGTCCGCGAGGACGCGGTGCCGCCGTCACAGCGGCACGCCGGCATCCCCGCCGAGCTCGACGCGGTGGTGCTCAAGGCGCTGGCCAAGAACCCCGACAACCGCTATCAGACCGCCGCGGAGATGCGCGCCGATCTGGTCCGGGTGCACAACGGCGAGCACCCGGAGGCGCCGAAGGTCCTCACCGACGCCGAGAAGACCTCGATGCTCAGCGCGCCGTCGGACTACCGCGGCGATCAGACCGAACAGATCCCCAACGCGGTGCGCTACCCGGGCGAGCGGGGCGGCGGGTCGGTGGCGCGCTGGCTGGTGGCCGTCGCGGTGCTGGCGGTGCTGACGGTGGTTGTCACGATCTCCATCAACGTCTTCGGCGGCGACACCCGCGATGTCGCGGTGCCCGACGTGGCCGGGGTGGTCTCGGCCGACGCGGTGGCCACGCTGCAGAACCGGGGGTTCAAGACCCGCACCCAGCAGCGGCCGGACTCCGCGGTGCCGCCGGATCACGTGATCGAGACCGACCCTGCTGCCGACACCTCCGTCGACGCCGGCGACGAGATCACCGTCTACGTGTCGACCGGCCCGGAGCAGCGGGAAGTGCCCGATGTCGCGCAGCTGAGCTACGGCGACGCGGTGCAGAAACTCAAGGCGGCCGGGTTCACCGTGTTCAAACAGGCGAACTCACCGTCGACCCCCGAGCTCAAGGACCGGGTGATCGGCACCAATCCGCCGGCCAACCAGACCTCGGCGATCACCAACGAGATCACCGTGATCGTCGGCGCGGGCCCCGAGACCCGTGACGTTCCCGACGTCGCCGGGCAGACGGTGGACGTGGCCCAGCGCAACCTCGGGGTGTACGGCTTCACCAAGATCGCCCGGGCCGACGTGGACGGCACCGAACCGGCGGGCACGGTGGTGGGCACCAATCCGCCCACCGGAGAGAACGTTCCGCTGGACTCGGTGGTCGAACTGCGCGTGTCACGGGGCAACCAGTTCACGATGCCGAACCTGGTGGGCCAGTTCTGGACCGACGCCGAACCGACGCTGCGCGCGCTGGGCTGGACCGGTGTGCTCAACAAGGGGCCCGACGTGCCCAACGCGGGGGACCAGAACCGCAACCGGGTGATGTCGCAGGCGCCGTCGGCGGGGCAGGGCGTGAACTACGGCGGGACGATCACGCTGGCGTTCGGTTCGTAGCCCGAGCCGTCGCGGCCGAGACCGCATCGGCGACCTCGTTCTCGAGGCGACGGACCAACGCCTCGTCCGGGGCCGTGCCGCAGAACCCCAGCCAGTTGGCCAGCATCCGGTGACCGCCCTCGGTGAGGATGGACTCCGGATGGAACTGCACGCCGTGGATCGGTAGTTCGGTGTGCCGGATGCCCATGATGATGCCGCTGCGGGTCTGCGCGGTGACCTGCAGGGTCTCCGGCAGGGTCTCGGGCAGGATGGTCAGCGAGTGGTACCGGGTGGCCGTGAACGGGTCCGGAAGTCCCTGGAGCACACTGGTATTGCGGTGAAACACGGTGCTGGTCTTGCCGTGCAGCAACTCCGGTGCGCGGTCGACGGTGGCGCCGAACGCCACCCCGATGGCCTGGTGGCCCAGGCACACGCCCAACAGGGGAGTGCCGGCCTGCGCGCAGGCGTGCACCAGGGGGATCGAGGCGCCCGCGCGCTCCGGGGTGCCGGGGCCGGGGCTCAGCAGCACGCCGTCGAACTCGGCGGCCACCGCGGCGATGTCCTCGGCGGTGGCCAGGCGTGCGTCGTCGTGCCGCCACACCTGTGCGGTGACCCCGAGTTGCCCGAGGTACTGCACGAGGTTGAAGACGAAGCTGTCGTAGTTGTCGACGACCAAGACCTGCATCGCCACAGGTTACCGGGGTGGACGGGCCCGGCGACAATCGGTTCTGACGGGCTCAGTAGCCCAGCGGACCCATCGGGGAGGCGTAGCGCATCCGGGCCGGGTCGGCGTGCCCAACCACCTGGAGCTCGTCGTGGGCCTCCTCGGTGTAGCCGAGGCCGAACCGCACCACGTACTGCTTGTAGAGCCGGACCAGCGGCGCCTCGGCCAGGGCGGCCTGCATGGCCTCGGCGTCGCCGATCGCCGTGATCCGGTATGGCGGGCTGTAGGTCCGGCCGTTGAGCAGCAGGGTGTTGCCGACGCAGCGGGGCTCGGAGGTGGCGATCAGGCGCTGGTCCTGCATCTGCACGGCCTCGGCGCCGGCGCTCCACAACGCGTTGAGCACGCCCTGGATGTCCTGCTGGTGGACCACCAGGTCGTCGGGGGAGGCGTCGCGCGGGAAGCGGCCCTGCGCGTCGCGCTGCGCGTCGGTGAGGGTCACCACCAGCCCGGGACCGCGCACCGGGTCCATCCCGGCCTCGGCCGCCATCTCCGCCGAGCGGGCCTGCATCGCGGCCAGCGCGGCGTCCCCGGAGCGGCCGTGGGTGGAATCCATCTGCTGGGCCAGGGCGTCGCGCTCGCCGGTCAGCCGGTCGACGGACTGCTGGGTCTCGCGCACCAGATCCACCAGCCGGGGCGCGTCGCTGCGGCGGATCTCGTCGCCGCCGGAGACGGCGTGCGTGGCCGCGAGCAGCAGGCCCGCCAGCAGGCACACGACGGGGACGCCGAAGCGCCACCACGATCGTTGTGTCGGCGGCGCTGCCATCAACCTCTCCTGGAGTTTCTGAGGAGGCCCGGTCGCTGGGTTAGGCTTCGGAGGACTCCTGTGGCGACGTCCATCGTCGCACCTAGCTCAACTTTCTACGAAGGTAACCATGCCCAAGTCCAAGGTTCGCAAGAAGAACGACTTCACCATCAACCCGGTCAGCCGCACCCCGGTCAAGGTGAAAGCCGGACCGTCCAGCGTCTGGTTTGTCGTGCTTTTCGTGGGTTTGATGTTGATTGGGTTGTTCTGGCTGTTGGTTTTCCAGCTGGCCTCGTCGTCGTTGCCCTGGATGGCCGAGCTGGGTCCGTGGAACTACGCGATCGCGTTTGCCTTCATGATCACGGGACTGTTGCTCACCATGCGCTGGCGCTGACGCCGGCCCTCCCGCAAGTTGAATTCATTTTGGGGATCGGGTGTTTACTGAAGGCCGCACAGCCTGTCAACCCAATCACACGCGTGTAGTTCATCCCCATTGTTGATAGCGCTTGTGGATAACTCCATCTGCAATGGTAAGAGTGCCTATGAATGATTCCCAGCAAACAAATTGGGGCCCGCAGCCGGCGGGTGTCCTCGCGCTGGGGATCGGCGGTTTTGTGATGGCTATCGCCTGTGTGATGCTGGTCACAGACACTCCTGGGCGGGTGCTGACGGGCGTTGCCGCCGTAGGTCTACTTGTGTTTGCAACGATCTCTTGGCGTAGCCGGCCAAAGTTAGCAATCACCGATAGCGGTCTGGCGGTACGCGGGCCGCTGGGCGTGACCACGTTGCCAAAATCGGCGATCGCGCACATTCGGATCACCGAGTTCCGCCGCCTCGGCCGACGGTCCCGGATGCTTGAGATCGACACCACCGACGACCGGTTGCGGGTGTTCACCCGATGGGATCTGGGCACCGACCCGCTGACGGTGCTCGACGCGCTCATCGCCGCGGGCTACGCCGCCCCGCGTATCCCCCCGCGCTAGACCTGAGATCTTTTTCCCGCGAAGGTGCGCGTCCCCGGCCGCCACGCCGCCAGAATCGCGTGTTCTGCGCACGCTCGACACAAGGCTGAGGGCCGGCCGCCCCGGAAAGGATGCGACCGGCCCTCAGACCGACGTGTCAGGAAATGGTGATCGACTCGATGACGACGGCCTCGGCGGGCCGGTCGTTGCGGTCGGTCGCCGTGGTGGCGATGGCGTCGACGACCTTCTGCGACTCGGGGTCGACGACCTCACCGAAGATGGTGTGCCGACGGTTCAGGTGCGGGGTGGGGCCGACGGTGACGAAGAACTGCGATCCGTTGGTGCCCGGGCCGGCGTTGGCCATGGCCAGCAGGTACGGCTTGTCGAACTGCAGTTCCGGGTGGAACTCGTCGGCGAACTTGTAGCCGGGGCCGCCGCGGCCCGTGCCGGTCGGGTCGCCGCCCTGGATCATGAAGCCCTCGATGACGCGGTGGAACACCGTGCCGTCGTAGAACGGGCCCGAGCTGCCGCCCGACGCGTTCTCCGTCGAGTACTCCTTGGTGCCCTGGGCCAGGCCGACGAAGTTCGCGACGGTCTTGGGGGCGTGATTACCGAACAGCGCGATCTTGATGTCGCCGCGGTTGGTGTGCAGGGTTGCGGTGGCGGTCTGAATGGGGCTCGTAGTCACAGTTTTACAGTCTGCCACTAGCGCCCTTCCGCCGTGATGGCCCACCTCCCTTTGGCCCGCCCGGACGCCTGGAGTGGCAGAGTGAGATCCACCTGCACATTCAACGGAGAAGGTGGATATGACCTCGAGCACCGAGACCCGGCTGACGTCCGGCCAGCGCCTTACTCGTGGACTCGCGCACACCGCGGCCGGTCCCGTCGACATCACCAGGGGAGCGCTGGGCCTGGGCGCGAACGCGCTCGCCTCGGCGGTGTCCAACGCCCGCCAGCGCTACCGGGACAGCCAGCTGCGCAAGGAGCTGGCCGAGGCCCAGGCCACGCTGTCCCGCGAGCTCAGCACCGCCGGCGAGGTGCTCGCCGAACTGCCGGAGAATTTCCGTGAGGCGCGGGCCAATCAGCCAAAGAGCAAGCGGCCGTGGATCATCGCCGGGGCCGTCGCGGGCGCCCTGGTGCTCGGCGGGGCGGCGTTCGCGTTCGTGCGGCGCAACACCACGCCCGAACCGTCGCCGCTGCCACCCAGCGTGCAGGTGGACCCGAAGCCCTAGCCCGAAGCCCTAGCCTTCGGTGCCGTCGTCCGGGCCCTCCATCTCCGTCTGACCGGGCTCCGGCGGCGCATCGCCCTCGTCCCCGGCCCCGTGGTTCGGATTGGTGCAGATCGTGCCCTCGCACGGCACCAGGTCGCCGCTGCCGTCGGGATCCTCCATCAGCCCGCCGTTCTCCGCGGGGTCATCGCCGGCGCCGTGGTTGGGGTTCGTGCAGATCGTGCCCTCGCACGGCACCATGCTCCCGTCCCCATTCGGGTTGGGCATCATCGGCACCGTGGTCTGGGCGGGTCCGGGAGCGGGACCGGGCGCGGGGGCCGGCGATCCGGCCGCGCCGCCGCCGTGCTGCCCCGACGGCGCCGGGGACGTCGTGGTGGCGGGGGAGGTTTCGGGGGCCTCCTCGATCACCTCGGTGGTGCAACCGGAGAACAGCAGGGCGCCACCGAACAGCGCGCCACCGATGACAACTTTCATTCGTGGGTAGAACATGCGGCCCGATTGTAGTGAGACAACCGACTCTGGCTAGGGCCTCGTGGCGGCGATTCGGGCGCGAAATTGCCATCCCGGTCGTACCGATCGGAGCGCAACGACCCTCGAGGCAATCTCGTCGCACGGGTTCTTATCTTGTGGAGCCTAGGAGATTCGAACTCCTGACATCTGCCTTGCAAAGGCAGCGCTCTACCAACTGAGCTAAGGCCCCTCAGCCTGATTCAGGCGGGTGTCTGATCGGCGGCTGATTCCGGTACAGAATGCCAGACTTCGCCGCGCCGACGCGAACGGAGCGCCACGGCAGCCGCGACGACCACGGTCACAACCACCAGGAGCGATCTCATAGTGGGCCTAGGAGGACTCGAACCTCCGACCTCTTCGTTATCAGCGAAGCGCTCTAACCGCCTGAGCTATAGGCCCGTATACCGAGCGGTGAGATTACCGTACCGGCGGCCCTGCGAACAAAACGCAGGCTCGCCGGCCGCTAATCCCGGTCCGCCAAAGTCACCTCGACACCGCCGACGATGTCGGTCGACAGGTTGTAGATGAACGCCCCGATGGTCGCCATCGCGGTCAGCACCACGATGTTGACCAGGCCGATCAGCAGCGCCCCGCCGAAGATGGTGCCGCTGGACACCAGTTCGCCGCCGCCACCGCCGGTGCTGGTCAACAGGTCACCGACGTTGCTGTTCAGCTTGGTCCACACACCCATGCCGCCGAGGACGAGGTACAGGAACGCCACCGCGATCATCCACACGAAGAACAGCGCCACCGACAGCAGCAGCGAGACCTTCAGCGTGCTCCACGGGTCGATGCGACGGATCTGCATGCTGGCGCGCACCGGGCCGGCCTTGGCGCGGCTGCCCACCTGGATGCGGCTGCCGGCCGACGGGCGGGCCGGGCCGGGCTCGGGACGATCCGCGGCCTCGCGCCGGGCAGCCGCCGGACGCGGTTGCGGCCCGGACAGGTCCGGCAGCTCGCTCGCGTACTCCTTGTTGCGCTCCGGACGGCCCGGGGTCGGGTCCGCCTCGGCCGGGGGCGACGACGGCTTCCCGGTGCCCTGCAGGGCGCTGGGGGCGGCCGTGCCGGTGATGTAGCGGCTGACCCGGGCGTCGGGCCGCGCCTCGGGCTTGTCCCGGGCCGGGGCCTCGGCCGGCGGCTGCGGCCGCGACGACGCCGAGGACTGGGCCCGACCGGCGCCGCGCTGCCAGGGCGGCACCTCGCCGGAGTCGGTCACCCGGGGCACCGGGGCGGTGGCCCGGGTCGCGGCGCGGTCGGCCGCACCGTTGCCCGCACCCGACCCCTCGCCGGCGCCCTTTTGGCCCGGTTCGTTCGGTGAACTCACACCAGCTCCGTCCGTCTGACCGCTACTCGTCGGCGTCTGCCGAGTCGGGCGCTTCCTCGATCTCCTCGCCGCTGATGTCCTCGGCGTCGACCTCGTCGCCGTTGACCTCGTCGGCATTGCGCGCGATGGCTAACAGTGTGTCGCCCTCACCGAGGTTCATCAACCGAACGCCCTTGGTCTGCCGGCCCGCCTTGCGCACCTGGCGCGCCGCGGTCCGGATGACACCGCCGCCGGAGGTGATGGCGTACAGCTCGCTGTCCTCGTCAACGATCAACGCTCCGACCAGACTGCCACGACGTTTGTCGTACTGGATGGTGAGGATGCCTTTACCGCCGCGGCCCTGGACCGTGTACTCCTCGATGGCGGTCCGCTTGGCGTAACCACCCGAGGTGGCCACCAGCAGGAAGGTGTCCTCGCGTACGACGTTGAGCGACAACAGCTCGTCGTCCTCGTTGAACCGCATCCCCTGCACGCCCGAGGTGGCCCGGCCCATCGGCCGCAGCGCCTCGTCGGTCGCGGAGAATCGGATGGACTGGCCCTTGGCGCTGACCAGCAGCAGGTCGTCCTCGGCGGAGCACAGCACCGCGCCCACCAGTTCGTCCTGGTCGCGCAGGTTGATCGCGACGATGCCGCCCGAGCGGTTGGAGTCGAAGTCGGTCAGCCGCGACTTCTTCACCAGGCCCTTGCGGGTCGCCAGCACCAGGTACGGCGCGTCCTCGTAGCTCTTGATCTGGATGACCTGGGCAATCCGCTCCTCCGGCTGGAAGGCCAGCAGGTTGGCGACGTGCTGCCCGCGGGCCGTGCGCGTCATCTCCGGCAGGTCGTAGGCCTTGGCCCGGTAGACCCGGCCCTGCGTGGTGAAGAACAGGATCCAGTCGTGCGTCGAGCACACGAAGAAGTGCGCGACGATGTCGTCCTGCTTGAGCCCGGCGCCCTGCACGCCCTTGCCGCCGCGCTTCTGGCTGCGGTACAGGTCGGTCTTGGTGCGCTTGGCGTACCCGGTCTCGGTGATGGTGACGACGACGTCCTCGCGGGCGATCAAATCCTCGTCGCTGACATCGCCGTCGGCCGCGATGATGCGGGTACGACGGTCGTCGCCGTACTTCTCGACGATCTCGGCGAGTTCGTCGCGCACGATGCCGCGCTGACGTTCCGGCTTGGCCAGGATGTCCTCGAGGTCGGCGATCTCGGCCTCGATCTTGGCGAGGTCGTCGACGATGCGCTGCCGTTCCAGGGCGGCCAGGCGCCGCAACTGCATGTCGAGGATGGCCTGGGCCTGGATCTCGTCGACGTCGAGCAGTTCGATCAGGCCCGTACGGGCGATGTCGACGGTCTGCGAGGCGCGGATCAACGCGATGACCTCGTCCAGCGCGTCGAGCGCCTTGACCAGGCCGCGCAGGATGTGGGCCCGCTCGTTGGCCTTGCGCAGCCGGTAGGTGGTCCGGCGCACGATCACATCGATCTGGTGCTCGACGTAGAGCCGGATCATCTGGTCCAGCCGCAGGGTGCGCGGCACGCCGTCGACGATCGAGAGCATGTTGGCACCGAAGCTGGTCTGCAGCTGGGTGTGCTTGTAGAGGTTGTTCACCACCACCTTGGCCACCGCATCGCGCTTGAGCTCGATGACGATGCGCAGGCCGACGCGATCGCTGGACTGGTCCTCGATGTTCGAGATGCCACCCAGCTTGCCGTCGCGGACCTGCTCGGCGATGGAGGTGATGAAGTTGTCGTGGTTGACCTGATACGGCAGCTCGGTGATGACCAGCGAGTTGCGGCCCTTGCTGTCCTCTTCGATCTCCACCACGCCGCGCATCCGGATCGAGCCCCGGCCCGTGCGGTAGGCGTCGTTGATGCCCTGCGAGCCGACAATCAGTCCGTGCGTGGGGAAGTCGGGCCCCTTGACCCGCTCCATCACGGCCTCGAGGGTGGTCTCCTCGTCGGCCTCGTAGTTTTCCAGCGCCCAGTACACCGCCTCGGCGAGCTCGCGCAGGTTGTGCGGCGGGATGTTGGTGGCCATGCCGACCGCGATACCGCCGGAACCGTTGGCCAGCAGGTTGGGGAACCGGCTCGGCAGGACCGTCGGTTCCTGCACGCGGCCGTCGTAGTTCGGGCTGAAATCGACTGTCTCCTCGTCGATTTCGCGCAGCATCTCCATGGCCAGGGGAGTCAGCCGGGCTTCCGTGTTGTGGCTGACGAACCCATTGGTGACGAATGAGTGATCGTCGGTGTCAACGCGGAGGCTGAACACGGGCTGGACACCGGCTTCGGTGACCGAAACCACCCGTGCGTAGCAGAACCGTCCGTCGGTCAGATCCGTGGCGATGGCCCGAACATCAGGGTCGGCGATGCGGCGCAGGATCTCCTCGCCGTCACGGCGCCACCGCGACAATCGGTCGATGTTGTGCTTGCGCAGCCATTCCTTGTCAGCCCAACGACTTCCGCAATTGGTACGGATGAACTGCGCCAAGCCCGGAACATGGTCGCCGTCGAGGCCGGCGGCGACTCCCGGCAAGGCGTCGAGGATGGTCCGCAGTTTTCGTTGCTTTGCCCCGCCGAAACCGACTTGCGCGGCGAACGACTCAGCATGGCCGCGGTTGGTGATGACCACCTTGTATTCGCCGACCGCGTGCAGATACCGACGCGAGACGACACCGAAGTCCAGCAGCATCTGCTGGACGTCTTTCGCCAGCTGCTCACTACGGGTGGAATACGAGATCTGCACGGCGTTCTTGGGCAGCGCAGAACACGACCCGTCGCCTTCGAAGAGGGCCTGCAGGAATGCACGCTTGACCGCTGCCGGCGAGTTCCACAGCCATTCCGGAACCCGCTTGTCAGCCGATCGCAGACCGATCAGTTCAGCCAACCGACTCCGGCGCAGCGCCTGCACGTTCTGAACGTCCAGCTCGAGCAGATTCGACCCCGAGGCGATCTCACGCTCGTAGACATAACGCGGACCCCCGACGACCGCGTCGTAGGCGGCCACCACGATGTTGAAGTAGTCGCGGTCGAGATTGTTGAACCCCGCGCGCGACTCACTGACGAAGCCCTCGCTGACGAATGCCCCTAGCAGCAGGGCCTCCATCGTCGGCCGCCAATCGGCGGGACCGAACTCGACCGGTGGCGTCCGTTGTAGCACGACACGGTCATCCGGACGAATCTCTTCGATCAGCTTCCACAGCAGCGTGGGGACACCACCGACATCGACCAGGCACAACAGGGGATGGTTGGCGGTGCCGGTGACCTCGTACCCTTCGGCGGTCTTGACCGTGAAGGTTTCGTGATCACCGGAGTGGAAGAGTCGATCCGCCAGCACCGGGTCGCCGTGGCGGTCCAGGACTTTGAGCTCGATCTCATTGTCGCTGTTCGGGCGCGCCCCCGGAACGATGTCACCAATGCGCACCGACTGGCCGAATGGCAGACTCACCAAAGCATCGCCAGTGACGCAGTACCGCATCGCCGCCGGCGGATCGTTGCCCGGCGAACCGAAGTTGCCCTGCCCGTCGACCAGCGGGTAGCGCAGCGACCACGGCTGCGCCATCCGCACCAGGGTGTCGTAGATCGACGAGTCACCGTGCGGGTGATAGTTACCCATCGTCTCGGCGACCGAGCGGGCCGACTTCGCGTGACCGCGATCCGGGCGGAAACCCGAGTCGTACATCGCGTAGAGCACGCGGCGGTGCACCGGCTTGAGGCCGTCCCGGACCTCCGGCAGGGCGCGGCCCACGATCACGCTCATGGCGTAGTCGATGTAGCTGCGCTGCATCTCCTGCTGGATGTCCACCGGTTCGATCCGGTCGCCGGCACCGTCTCCGGGCGGCAGCGTCGTGTCTGTCATGCGCTCCTCAATCTATTCTCGCGTGCTGGGGTGAACGGCGTTGTGCCCGTTACACATCCAGGAAGCGGACATCCTTGGCGTTGCGGGTGATGAAGCTGCGCCGCGCTTCGACGTCTTCGCCCATCAACACCGAGAACAGTTCGTCGGCCGCGGCCGCATCGTCGAGCGTGACCTGACGCAGGACGCGGACCGAGGGATCCATGGTGGTCTCCCACAGTTCCTTGGCGTCCATCTCGCCCAGACCCTTGTAGCGCTGGATGCCGTCGTCGACGTTGATCTTGCGACCCGCCTTGCGGCCGGCCTCGAGCAGGCCGTCGCGCTCGCGATCCGAGTAGGCGAACTCGGGTTCGGAGCGCTGCCACTTCAGCTTGTACAGCGGCGGCTGGGCCAGGAACACGTGGCCATTCTCGATGAGCGGGCGCATGAACCGGAACAACAGGGTCAGCAGCAGCGTCGAGATGTGCTGGCCGTCGACGTCGGCGTCGGCCATCAGCACGATCTTGTGGTAGCGCAGCTTGTCGATGTCGAACTCGTCGTGGATGCCGGTGCCCAGCGCGGTGATGATCGCCTGGACTTCGGTGTTCTTCAGGACGCGGTCGATGCGGGCCTTCTCGACGTTGATGATCTTGCCGCGCAACGGCAGGATCGCCTGGAACATCGAGTCGCGGCCGCTCTTGGCCGAGCCACCGGCCGAATCACCCTCCACCACATACAGTTCGGACTTGGTGGGGTCCGTCGAGCGGCAGTCGGCCAGCTTGCCCGGCAACCCACCGAGGTCGGTGGCGCTCTTGCGCCGCACCAGCTCTCGCGCCTTGCGCGCGGCGATCCGCGCCTGGGCCGACGAGACCGCCTTGTTCACAACGGTTTTCGCCTCAGCCGGGTTGGCCTCGAACCAGTGCGTGAGCTGTTCGTTGCAGGCCTTCTGGACGAACGACTTGACCTCGGTGTTGCCGAGCTTGGTCTTGGTCTGCCCCTCGAACTGCGGTTCGGCGACCTTGACCGAGATCACCGCGGCCAGGCCCTCACGGATGTCGTCGCCGGTGAGGTTGGGGTCCTTGTCCTTGAGCAGCTTCTTGTCCTTGGCGTACCGGTTCACCACCGAGGTCAGCGCGGCGCGGAAGCCCTCCTCGTGGGTGCCACCCTCGTGGGTGTTGATGGTGTTGGCGAAGGTGTGCACGGATTCGGAATAGCCGGCGTTCCACTGCATCGCGACCTCGACCTCATGGCCGGTGCCCTTGCTCTCGAAGTCGACGATGCTCTGGTGGATCGCGGTCTTGGTGCGGTTGATGTGCTTGACGTAGTCGACCAGGCCACCGGGGTAGTGGAAAGTCCGGTGCTTGACCTTCTGCGGCGCTTCGGCCTCCGCGGCCTTCTCCTCGGCGGACTTGGGTGCCTCGGCGGTCTCGCTGACCACCTCGTCGACGACCTCTTCGACCGAAACCCGCTCGTCGGTGAGCTTGATGGTCAGCCCCTTGTTGAGGAAGGCCATCTCCTGCAGGCGCCGCGCCACGGTCTCGAAGTCGTAGACGGTGGTCTCGAAGATCTCCGGATCCGCCCAGAACCGGATGGTGGTGCCGGAGGTCTTGGTGGCCTCGCCCTGCGCGAGCGTGCCGGGTTGGGCCCGGGTGTACACCTGCGACCACTCGTAACCATCGCGGGCGATGTCCACCTCGAGCCGGCTCGACAGCGCGTTGACGACGGAGACGCCCACGCCGTGCAGACCGCCGGAGACCGTGTAACCGCTGTCCTCGCCGCCGAACTTGCCGCCGGCGTGCAGCTGTGTCATCACCACATCGACGGTGGGAACCCCGGTGGCGTGCATGGCCACCGGGATGCCGCGGCCGTTGTCGCGGACCTGGACACCGCCGTCGTCGAGCAGCGTCACGTCGACCTGGGTCGCGTAGCCGGCCATCGCCTCGTCCACCGAGTTGTCGACAACTTCCCAGATCAGATGGTGTAGGCCACGTTCTCCGGTGGAGCCGATGTACATGCCGGGCCGCTTGCGGACGGCTTCGAGGCCCTCGAGAACGGTGATGGATTCGGCGCCGTAATCAGTCTTCTTCTTCTGCGCAGCCACGGTCGGACGCTTCTCCTTGGGGTTTCGCATGCCCACGGCCTAGTCACCGCGGCAATCATCCCGCCAGTCTACCGGTACAGCCCGTCCGCACCGATCCTCTAGGGGCGTTTCCCACCAGCTGATTGCGCCGGACGCTGATTTTCTCGGAGGATGTAGCCAAATCGGGACCACCTGTGGATAACGTTCGGTCCTGCACGCTCTGAGCGCGCTCGTCAGCCGTAGGTGTCGCGGGGCCCCCGACCCGGGATGTGCCGGCGGCCCTTCCGCCACGACGGCGCCGTGGGTCCGGTGATCTTCAGCGAGGTCACCACCCCGTCGCCGACGGCCGCGGCGATCTTCGCCAACAGCTGGGACTGCACCATCCGCAGCTGGGTGGCCCAGGCGGTGCTTTCCGCCGAGACGCTCAATACTCCGTCGCGCAGCACGGTGGGCTGGGCGTGCTCGGCGATCTGCTCGCCGACCACCATCGCCCACTGCCCGAGCACCACGCCCTCGGACACCTTGTTGTTCCAGCCGTGCTTCTTGGCGAGGTCGCTGGTCGCCGCGCCCAGCAGCTGCGGATCGCGGCTGTCCGGACCCGGACCGGACCAACTGCGCCGGCGCCCCGGCCGTGGCCCGCGCCGCCGGACGGGGGAGTGACCCCCGCGGCCGACGTCCTTGCCCTGTTCGCGTGCCGCGCCGCGGGCCTCCTCGAGGGTGCGGCGCACCAGATCCATCCCCTTCAGGCCCGCGAGATGCGGCGGCGGGAAGGCCGGTTCCTCCGGACGATCTTCGGATTCGCTCACGCCAGCTCCGAAATCCGGCCGGACTCGGCGTCTTTCATGTCCACCCTGATCTGCCGGGCATCCCAGTCCGCCGGGATGTCCTCCGCGACAGCGGCAGTCACCAGCACCTGCTCGGCACCGGCCGCCACGCCGGCCAGCGCCTGGCGCCGGGATACATCGAGTTCGGCGAACACATCGTCGAGTAGCAGCACCGGTTCGGCGCCCTCCGAGCGCAGCAGTTCATAGGATCCCAGCCGCAACGCCAGCGCCATCGACCACGATTCACCGTGGCTGGCAAAGCCTTTCGCGGGCTGATCGCCGAGCATCAACTCGAGGTCGTCGCGGTGCGGACCCACCAGGCACACACCCCGATCCAGTTCCGCGCGACGACGCTGGGCCAATCCGGTCAGCAGGGCCTCCTGCAGGACGGCCACCGCCTCCGGTCCGCCGATCACATCCTGCGGATACTCGGTGCTGCTGCGATAGGAGATCGCGGCCGGCCGGGACGACGGCGCGAGCAGTTGATAGGACTTCTCCACCTCCGGCGCCAGTTCCCCGACGAGTTCCAGGCGCGCGGCCATCAACTCCGCGCCGTGCGCGGCCAGATGGCCGTCCCAGACCTCGAGGGTTTCCTCGATCCCGGAGTCCCGGCCGCCGTAGCGGGCCCCGGCCGCGGACTTCAACAGCGCGGTGCGCTGCCGGACCACCTTCTCGTAATCCGCTCGGACACCGGCGATTCGGGGTCGCCGCAGCACCGCGAGATCGTCGAGATAGCGGCGCCGATCGCCCGGGTCGCCGCGTACCAGCGACAGATCCTCGGGGGCGAACAGCACGGCCTTGACCACGCCGAGCACCTCGCGGGTGCTGCGCACGGGGGAGCGGTTGACCCGCGCCTTGTTGGCCCGACCCGCGGCGATCTCGAGGTCGACGGCCATCTCCCGGCCGTCGTTGACGACGATCGTAGACACCACCGCGCGCTGGGCGCCGGCGCGGATCAGCGGCGCGTCGGTGGCCACCCGATGTGATCCCAGGGTCGCCGTATACCATAGGGCCTCAACAAGATTCGTCTTTCCATAGCCGTTGGGCGCGACGAACACGGTGCGGCCCGGGGTCAGGTCGAGGTCGACGGATTCCCAGGACCGGAAATCTCGGAGGGCAAGGTGACGAACGTGCACGCTACGCCTAACCGGAGAGACCGATCCGTTTGACGGCATGGCCGCCGAACTGGTTCCGCAGCGCGGCCACGGCCTTCATCGTCGGGGACTCCTCCTGGCGGGAGCCGAACCGGGCGAACAACGAGGCCGCGATCACCGGGACCGGTACCCGGTGATTGATGGCTTCCTCCACGGTCCAGCGGCCCTCGCCGGAATCCTCGGTGTAGCCGGAGATCTCGGCGAAACCCGGATCCTCGGCCAGTGCCTTGGCCAGCAGTTGTTGCAGCCACGACCGCACCACGGTGCCGTTGGTCCAGGCCTGGATGACGGCCTGCGGATCCTGAACGAGGTCCTCGGCGGCCAACAGTTCGTAGCCCTCGGCGTAGGCGGTCATCAGCCCGTACTCGATGCCGTTGTGCACCATCTTCGCGTAATGACCGGCACCAACGGGGCCGGCATGGACGAATCCGTCCTCGCGCGGACCCTCGGGACGCAGGGTGTCGAAGATCGGCATGAGCCGCTCCACATCGGCGTCGGCGCCGCCGACCATCAGGCCGTAGCCCTCCTCAAGGCCCCAGATACCACCGGAAACACCGGCGTCGACGAATCCAATTCCCTTGTCCGCCAGAAGTTTTGCGTGCGGTGCGTCCTCGGTGTAGCGGGAGTTGCCGCCGTCGACGACCAGATCCCCGGCATCCAGGACCTCGGCCAGCTCACCGATGGTCTCGCTGGTGATGGGGCCCGAGGGCACCATCACCCACACCACGCGGGGTCCGGTCAGCGCCTCGGCCAACGCCGCGACCGTGGGGACATCGGTGACCTCGGGTCGAGGGTCGTAGCCGATCACCTCGTGACCGCCGCCGCGCAGCCGCTCGCGCATGTTGAACCCCATTTTTCCGAGTCCAACCAACCCCAGCTGCATCGAAACCCCTTTCCAGCCGGTCCGATCCGGACTTAACCGGGGAGTCGCACCGGCATCAGCAGATACACGTACTCGGTGTCGGCGGCGGGGAACGGTCCGGATCCCTCGGGCAGCGAACCTTCCTCACCACCCGGCCGCAGCACCGCGGGCTTGCTGGGCGTGGTGAAACCGAACGACACCCGATCCGAGTGCAGCGAGCCCAACCCGTCGGTCAGATACGTGGGGTTGAAAGCAATGGTCAGCGGCTCGCCGGCGAACTCGACCGGCAGGTCTTCCTCGGCGCGGCCGACGTCGTCGGCGCCCGCGGACAGCCGCACCGTGCCCTCGCTGAACTCCATCCGGACCTGCGCACCGCGGTCGGCGACCAGCGCCACACGCTTGATGGCTTCGGTGAGTTCGGCGACACCCATCGAGGCGACGGCGGTGTGCTCGGCCGGCAGCAGCTGGCGGAACTTCGGGAATTCGGCGTCCAACAGGCGGGTGGTGCTGCGCTTGCCGCCGCTGCGGATGCCCAGCAGCCCCTCCTTGCCGACGTCCGGGCCGGCGCCGAGCGACAGATGCACCTCGGTGCCGGCGCCGCCGGTCTTGGCGGCCTCGGCGAGGGTCTTGGCCGGGACCAGCACCGCGGCCTCGGTGTCGGCGGTCGAGGTGTTCCAGGTGAGCTCGCGCACCGCGAGGCGGAACCGGTCGGTGGCGGCCAGCACCACGGACTCACCGGAGATCTCGACGCGGATGCCGGTCAACATCGGCAGGGTGTCGTCGCGACCAGCCGCGACGGCGACCTGGCCGATGGCCTCGGCGAACAGATCGGCCGGGACCATGCCAGTGTCCTCCGGCAACAACGGCAGCGTCGGATAGTCCTCGACGGCCATCGTCGGCAGCGAGAATCGTGCGCTCCCGCAGGTCAACGCCACCCGGGTGCCGTCGACGCTGACCTCGACCGGCTTGGCCGGCAGGGCTCGGGTGATGTCGGACAACAGCCGGCCGGAGACCAAAACGCTTCCCGGAGAAGCGACTTCGGCCGCCACCTGAACTTCGGCGGACGTCTCGTAGTCGAATCCGGAGATCGTCAGACCCTCGTCGGTCCCGGTGATCAGCACCCCCGCCAAGACCGGCACCGTGGGCCTGGTCGGGAGGTTGCGCGCCACCCATGCCACGGCGTCGGCGAAATCATCCCGAACCAGACGGCACTTCAAATCGGTGCCAACTGTCACCGTCGGCCCATGCACGGCCATAGCGTCCCTTCGTCACTTCACAGTCATCACAAACAGCTCTAGAGCGCAGCAGTCCTTCGCCAGAGGTCCGGTGACCGTGCCCCCGCAGGACGACCCTAACCGCCGTCGAAGAACAACCGTAGAGCTTTCGCTCGTAACTTCAAAGCTATTCGATCGCGCTGACATCCGCGCTGTGAGCCGAGGTCATCGCGCTGCGGGCCGGTTCGGTTGTGTGCTGTCCCCAACGGTCTGTTTCTGAAGAAGAAACTAGAGATATAACTGAGTAACAGTAATAGGGGCTGTGCATGCTGGGGATGGATGCGGGTTGCTGCAGTCCAGAGCGGTGCGGCGGTGTGGAGTACCGGTGGATGACACTGAGGACTACCCGCGGTGGCTGTGTAGAAGACGGTGGTTGTGCACGACACCTCGCAGTTGCCGACTGTTGGTGTGCAGGTTGTCCACAGGTAACTACACACCCCGTTCGCGGGACGGCAGTGACGGGCGGTGCGGAAGTTTCTGGCCAGGATCGGCCGGATTTCTGGTAATTCCGCGCACGACATTGCGCGCACGACGAGATCCGGCGGGCCGGGAGCGGCCGGAGGGGAACCAATGAGGGTGGGTCAGCGCTTGGAGCGCTGCCGAATGCGGGTCGTGAGTTCCTTGACGTGATCGAAGACCTCGCGGCGGTGCGCCATCTCGCTGAGGATCTTCTTCTGCGCGTACATCACGGTGGTGTGGTCGCGACCGAACGCCTGGCCGATCTTGGGCAGCGACAGGTCGGTGAGCTCGCGGCACAGGTACATCGCGATCTGGCGGGATTGCGCCAGCGCCCGGGTCTTGCCGGGACCGCGTAGTTCCTCGACGGTGGTGTCGAAGTATTCGGCGGTGGCCGCCATGATGGTCGCCGCGCTGATCTGCATGGTGCTGGCGTCGGCGATCAGATCGCGCAGCACGATCTCGGCCAGGGCCTTGTCGATGGGCGTCTGGTTCAGCGACGCGAACGCGGTGACCCGGATCAGCGCGCCTTCGAGTTCGCGGATGTTGCGCTCGATGCTGCTGGCGATCAGTTCGAGCACGTCATCGGGGACGTCGAGGCGTTCCATCTGCGCCTTCTTGCGCAGGATCGCGATGCGGGTCTCGAGTTCGGGCGGCTGAACGTCGGTGATCAGACCCCATTCGAACCGGGTCCGCAGCCGGTCCTCGAGGGTCGCGAGCTGTTTGGGCGGGCGATCCGAGGAGATGACGATCTGCTTGTTGGCGTTGTGCAACGTGTTGAAGGTATGGAAGAACTCCTCCTGGATACCTTCCTTGCCCTCGATGAACTGGATGTCGTCGACCAGCAGCACATCGGTGTCGCGGTAGCTGCGCTTGAAGGCCACCTTGCGGTCGTCGCGCAAGGAGTTGATGAAGTCGTTGGTGAACTCCTCGGTGGAGACGTACTTCACCCGCATCCCGGGGAACAGCCGCTGGGCGTAGTTGCCGGCGGCGTGCAGCAGATGCGTTTTACCCAAACCGGATTCGCCCCAGATGAACAGCGGGTTGTAGGCGCGGGCCGGCGCCTCGGCGATGGCCAGGGCCGCGGCGTGCGCGAACCGGTTCGAGGCGCCGATGACGAAGGTCTCGAAGGTGTAGCGCCGGTTGAGGCTGTTGCCCTGGGTGGTGGCCTGGTCCGCGGGCTGCCGTCGATCGGTGAAATACGACGGCCAGCTCTCGTGGGCGCTGGCCAGGGCCTCGCTGTCCTCGTCGACCTCGTCGGAATCCTCGGATTCGGCGGCGGGGGAGCGGGTGTCCGTGGAGTCCGCGGCGTCGTCGTCCTCGTCCGGGGTGGCCGGCGCGATGCGCACGCCGAGTTCCACGCGTTGGCCCAGCCGGCGGCTGAGCGCATCGGTGATCTGGATGCGCAGATGCCGCTCGATCTCGTTCTGGACGAAGCTGCTCGGCACCGACAGCAGAGCAAACCCCTCGACGATGGTGAGCGGCTTGACGAGTTTGAGCCAGGCCCTTTGCTGGGGGGTCAGTGGCCGATTGAAGCCGTCGGCGTTCGGATGGGCGGCACCGTTGTGCGCGGCTTCGGCTTCTCCGTTGAGTTCGGCGACGACCGCGGCCCACAGCGTCGCAAAGTCAGCACTGGGATCATCGGTCAACGACGGATCCCCCTGTTTCGGACACTGGGCACATGCAATGGATAACTTAACGGGGTCAGTCTGTCCACATGGTTATCCACAGATGTGGATAGGACGACTGTCCTCCTGGGACAGCCTACCGGCGAAAGTCTGTCGGGTCGCACGAGTCGTCGCGCAGCCCTGTTGTCGTTGGTCGGAATCGGCGCCGTCCCGGTGGGAACGGCATTGCCAGAAGCTAACAGTTTTATCTCGGAGTGCCAACCGTTCTGCAACATTGATGGAAACGTTCTTGTCGGACCGTAGACGGGGGAGACGTTGTTGTGGTCGGCGAGGCTCTGTCCGGGAAGGATCGACCCAGGACGGCCTGCTCCGGGGAGGGATCCGGGGCACCCCGCGGGGCCGCCGTCGGGCGAAGTTCGCAGGTTTGACCCAGCGAATTCGGGTCAGTACCCTCGAACAGTCGCCCGGAAGTCGGCGATACGGCTGCGAACCCGAACGATCTCCGCGGAGATCATGCGGAGCGCGCCGGTTACGAAGCAAGACCGCAGAACTTACCAAGGGCTGCCAGAGATGCCTACGGGCGGATGTGGTGGCCAAACGCAATGAGGAGATACAGCCGTGGCCAAGGGCAAGCGGACATTCCAGCCGAACAATCGGCGTCGCGCACGGGTGCATGGATTCCGCCTGCGGATGCGGACGCGTGCCGGGCGCGCGATCGTAACCGGCCGGCGCCGTAAGGGACGTCGTTCGCTGACGGCCTGAGTCTGCTCGGGCGCCTGACGTGCTCCCCGCGCAGTACCGGATGACCCGGTCAACCGAGTTCGGCGCGACGGTCAAGCAAGGAGTACGAGCCGCACAGCCGGATCTCGTTGTTCATCGTCGCCGCGATCCCGCCGGTGCCGCTGGTCCCCTGATCGGTTTGGTCGTCGGCAAGCCCGTCGGCTCCGCGGTCCAGCGCCACCGTGTGGCGCGGCGGCTTCGGCATGTGGCGAGAACAGTGCTGAGCGATCTGGATCCCACCGAGCGGGTGGTGATCCGCGCCCTCCCCGGTAGTCGGAACGCGGCCTCGCCGCGGCTGCGGCAGCAGCTGCTGTCCGGGCTGCGCCGTACCCACGACCTGATGAATGCCCGGCGATGAGGTCCCGTCTCCGTACTCTGCGCACCGCGCCGGTGCGCACCGTGGTGTTCGTCATCCAGCTCTACCGACACATGGTGTCCCCGTTGCGGCTGCCGACGTGTCGATTCATGCCCACCTGTAGCCAGTACGCCGTCGAGGCCCTGACCGAGTTCGGGTTGATCCGCGGTGGCTGGCTGGCCACGGTCCGCCTCGCGAAGTGCGGTCCGTGGCATCGGGGAGGATGGGACCCAATACCCGAGCGACACCCGCGCGATCACCGGTCGCCCGACCCTCACGCCGCCGACGGCAGGAACGAGTTGCATGTTTAACTGGGCAAGCCTCGACATCATCTACTACCCCGTGTCGGGGATCATGTGGCTCTGGTACAAGCTCTTCGCGCTGGTGCTGGGCCCGACCAACTTCTTCGCCTGGGCGCTGTCGGTGGTGTTCCTGGTCTTCAGCCTGCGCGCGCTGCTGTACAAGCCGTTCGTCCGGCAGATCCGCACCACCCGGCAGATGCAGGAACTGCAGCCGCAGATCAAGGCGCTGCAGAAGAAGTACGGCAAGGACCGCCAGCGGATGGCGCTGGAGATGCAGAAGCTGCAGAAGGAACACGGGTTCAACCCGATCCTCGGCTGCCTGCCCATGCTGGCGCAGATCCCGGTGTTCATCGGCCTGTTCCACGTGTTGCGGTCGTTCAACCGGACCGGCGGCTTCGGCATCGGCGCTCAGCATCTGCCCGTCGACGTGAACCGGTCGCTGCCCAACTACTTCTTCAGCGCCGAGGACGTCGGCCACTTCCTGGACGCCAACCTGTTCGGCGCACCGCTGGGCGCCTGGATGACCCAGAGCACCGGCCTCGAGGCCTTCACCCAGTTCGGACACTTCAGCCGGCCGGCGCTCATCGCGGTCGGCGTGCCGGTGATGATCGCGGCGGGCATCGCCACCTACTTCAACAGCCGGGCCTCGATCTCGCGGCAGAGCCCGGAGGCCGCGGCCAACCCGCAGACCGCGATCATGAACAAGCTCGCGCTGTACGTCTTCCCGCTCGGCGTGGTTGTCGGCGGGCCGTTCCTGCCGCTGGCGATCATCCTGTACTGGTTCGCCAACAACGTCTGGACCTTCGGTCAGCAGCACTACGTGTTCGGCAAGATCGAGCAGGAAGAGGAAGCCAAGAAGCAGGAGGCGCTCGAGCGCCGCTCCGCCAATGCCCCCGCCCCGGGCGCCAAGCCGGCCAAGCGCAAGAAGTCGGCGACGGGCACCGCGGCGAACGCCGCGACGACGGTGACCGAGGACGGCGCCGAAGCCGAGGCCCCCGCGGAGGCGGAGGGCGAGGGCGCGACGGAGACGACGCCACAGAAGCCGGCCGCCCAGAAGCCGGCCGCGAAGGCCACCCCCAAGACTGCGGCCAAGGGCGGCCAGGCGAAGGCGGGCGGGACCGCCAACCGCAATCCGCGCCCCGGCGCGAAGCCGAAGAAACGTAAGCGCTGACAAGCCAGCGCACCGATACCACCCCACGGTGATTTGAGAGGGACCCGAGAAACACATGACTGACACGACCGACACCACAGCCACCGACGCCCCCGAGGCGGCCGAGACCGACGCGACCCAGGCCGCCGACGCCGGCGAGGCGAAGGGCAACGATCTCGAGGAGCGCTTGGTCGCCGAGGGCGAGATCGCCGGCGACTACCTCGAGGAGCTGCTCGACCTGTTGGACTTCGACGGCGACATCGATCTGGACGTCGAGGGCAACCGCGCCGTCGTCAGCATCGACGGCGGCGACGACTTGGAGAAGCTCGTCGGCCGCAAGGGCGAGGTGCTCGACGCGCTGCAGGAGCTGACCCGGCTGGCCGTGCACCAGAAGACGGGGGAGCGCAGCCGGCTGATGCTGGACGTCGCGAGCTGGCGCCGTCGCCGTCGCGATGAGCTGGCCGCGCTCGGCGACAAGCTGGCGCGGCGGGTGCTCGACTCGGGTGAGCGTGAGCAGCTCGCTCCGATGACGCCGTTCGAGCGCAAGATCGTGCACGACGCCGTGGCCGCCATCGACGGTGTGCACAGCGAGAGCGAGGGCGTGGAGCCGTCGCGCCGCGTGGTCATCCTGCCCGACTGACCTGACTTACATTGATGTAGTTCTGCGCCGACGCCCCGACCACCCGGAGGATGTTTCACGTGAAACATGACGGCGTGAGCGCGGTGCCCCCGGCCGCTCGCGAGGTCTTCGGCGAGCGGTTGGGGACGGCGCAGCGCTACGCGGAGTTCCTGGCGACGGCCGGGATGGAGCGCGGGCTGATCGGTCCCCGCGAAACCGACCGGCTGTGGGAACGCCACGTCCTCAACAGTGCGGCGATCGCCGAACTCATCCCCGAGGGCCAACGGGTGGTCGACGTCGGCAGCGGCGCCGGTCTGCCCGGCGTGCCGCTGGCCATCGCTCGCCCGGATCTTGCGGTGGTCCTCGTCGAGCCCTTGCTCCGGCGGGCCGCCTTCCTCAACGAAGTCGTCGACGAGCTTCGCCTCGAGAACGTCACGGTGGTGCGCGGCCGCGCGGAGGAGAAGTCCGTCGTCGCCGAGCACGGCCGGGCCGACATCGTCACCTCCCGGGCGGTCGCAGCGCTGGACAAGTTGAGCAAGTGGAGTCTGCCGCTCTTGCGGGTCGGGGGCACGATGCTGGCGCTGAAGGGGGAGCGCGCCGAAAGCGAAGTCGCCGAGCATCGGCGTGTGATGACATCGTTGGGCGCCGACGATGTGAGGGTGATGAAATGTGGCGTGAGCTATTTGGATCCGCCGGCGACCGTCGTCGCCGCCCGCCGGTCGGAGCCGAAGTCAGGACGGCGAACGCGTCCGCCAACCAGGAGAGCACGATGACGTCGGAACAACGACGGATGAACCGGCCGCGGCCACAGCGCACCGATGTTTCACGTGAAACATGGAGCGGACCGGGGGAGTCCAGCAGCGAGTACGACACACCGATCGGGGCCGCGGCGCAACGCGCGACCCAGGTGCTGCACACCAATCAGCGCTTGCCGCGCCCGCCCCGTCGTCGCGTCTTCACCGTGGCGAACCAGAAGGGCGGGGTCGGCAAGACCACGACCGCGGTGAACCTCGCGGCCGCGATGGCGGTCCAGGGCTTGAAGACCTTGGTCATCGATCTCGACCCGCAGGGCAACGCCAGCACCGCGCTGGGCATCGAGCGCCGCGAGTCGGGCACCCCGTCGTCCTACGAGGTGTTGATCGGGGAGATCCCCCTGCGCGAGGCGCTGCGCCGGAGCCCGCACAGCGAGTTGCTGTACTGCGTCCCGGCCACCATCGACCTGGCCGGCGCGGAGATCGAGTTGGTCAGCATGGTCGCCCGCGAGAACCGGCTGCGTTCCGCGCTGGCCGATCTGGACCAGTACGACTTCGACTACGTCTTCATCGACTGCCCGCCATCGCTGGGTCTGCTGACGATCAACGCCCTCGTCGCCGCGCCCGAGGTGCTGATCCCGATCCAGTGCGAGTACTACGCGCTCGAGGGTGTCTCGCAGTTGATGAACAACATCGAGATGGTCCGCGCGCATCTCAACCCGGCGCTGAACGTGACGACGGTTCTGCTGACCATGTATGACGGCCGCACCAAGCTGGCCGATCAGGTGGCCGAGGAGGTCCGCCGCTACTTCGGCGAGAAGGTGCTGCGGACGGTGATCCCGCGCAGCGTCAAGGTCTCCGAGGCACCCGGCTACAGCATGACGATCATCGACTACGACCCCGGGTCACGGGGTGCGATGAGTTATCTGGACGCCAGCCGCGAGATCGCCGAACGGGGCGCCGCGCCCACCGGGAAGGGACAGTCATGACGAACGCACCATCGAAACGTAAGGGTGGCCTGGGCCGCGGGCTGGCCTCGCTGATTCCGACCGGACCGGCCGACGGGGACGCGACCGCGCCGAAGATCGGTTCGGCCGCCGCCGACGTCCTGATGGGCGGCGGCACGCCGGCCGCGGCGGCCCCCGCACCCGAGGGCGATATGGGGGCGACGTACCGGGAGATCGACCCGGCCACCATCGAGCCGAACCCACGCCAGCCGCGCCAGGTGTTCGACGAGGAAGCGCTCGCGGAACTCGTGCACTCGATCCGCGAGTTCGGCCTGATGCAGCCGATCGTCGTCCGCGAGGTTTCACGTGAACCGGTGCGCTATCAGCTGGTGATGGGGGAGCGGCGCTGGCGGGCCTCCCAAGAGGCCGGCCTGGCGACCATCCCGGCGATCGTCCGCGAGACCGCCGACGACAACCTGCTCCGGGATGCCCTGCTGGAGAACATCCACCGGGTCCAGCTGAACCCCCTGGAAGAGGCGGCGGCCTACCAGCAGCTGCTCGACGAGTTCGGGGTCACCCACGATGAACTCGCCTCCCGGATCGGCCGCTCGAGGCCGTTGATCACCAACATGATCCGACTGCTGCGGCTGCCGATCGCCGTGCAACGCCGCGTGGCCGCCGGCGTGCTGTCGGCCGGTCACGCCCGCGCGCTGCTCTCGCTCGAGGCGGGCGCCGAGGCGCAGGAGGAGTTGGCGGCGCGCATCGTCGCCGAGGGGCTGTCGGTCCGGGCGACCGAGGAGGCGGTGACCCTGGCCAATCGGGCCGACGGCACCTCCACCACCCCCGCCCGGCGCAAGCCGATCCAGATGCCGGGACTCCAAGACGTTGCTGAGCGGCTGTCGGGGACCTTCGATACCCGTGTCACGGTCAGCCTCGGCAAACGAAAGGGCAAGATCGTCGTCGAGTTCGGGTCGGTGGAGGATCTGCAGCGCATTGTCGAGTTGATGGACCAAAAAGGCGGTTGAAACGTAGGTCCGGACATACCGGGGAATTACGTCACTGTGACACAGCCCCCGTCCGGACCCACCCGTAGCCCCGGCATGATCGCCAAAGCTGCTGTGCAGCAGCGGTATTCACCGAAAACGGGCGCTACTGGTGGGATATCCGCTTCCTCTCCTATTCTGGAGGGGCTGCCGCGCACCGCGGCCTGGCAGAAAGGCCTGAAAACCTAGTGTCGGCTCGTATCTCGCCGCTTCGGCTCGAAGCCTTCGAGCAGTTGCCCAAGCACGCCCGCCGGTGTGTGTTCTGGGAGGTCGATCCGGACATCGTGGGCCGCGAAGATCACCTCACCGACCCGGAGTTCGAGAAGGAAGCATGGCTGTCGATGGTCATGCTCGAGTGGGGATCCTGCGGGCAGGTCGCGCTGGCCGGACCGCCACCGGCCGCCGACGGTGGTGCCGACGAGGCGCCGTGCGCCGGCTACATCCTCTACGCCCCGCCGAACGCCGTGCCCCGCGCGCAGCGGATGCCGACCGGACCCGTCAGTGCCGACGCGGTCCTGCTCACCTCGATGGGGGTGGAGCCGGGCTGGGAATCCGACGGATTGCCACACACGTTGATCGCTCAGGTGGTCGCCGAACTGGTGCGCCGCGGGGTGCGCGCGCTCGAGGCGTTCGGGCGCACCGCCGAGGCCGACACCATCGATCCGGCCGGCACCGATCCGCAGACCAGGGCGGCCGTGGAGGCGCTCGGCGAATGCTCGTTCGACCACTGCATGATCGACGCCGACTTCCTCACCGAGGTCGGGTTCGACGTGGTCTCACCGCACCGCTACTTCCCGCGGCTGCGCCTCGAGCTCGACAAGGGGCTGGGCTGGAAGGCCGAGGTCGAAGCGGCCCTCGAGCGGTTGTTGAATTCCGCGGAACTGAGCCAGCCGGTCGGAGCGGGTAACGGCGGCTGAGCGCCAAGCCGGCGTGCCGCCTCGGTCCGGTGACGGATTTGCCCACCTTCGCGCGACAACGTCGGGAAAGTGTCGCTCGGAGGCGGGCAATCCGTTGTGCGCCGGGAAATCTCGCGGGTGTGCCAGAAACTCCGCAGCCCGGTAAACCCGGGTCAGCGCCGGGCCTAGCGGCTGGCCTGCTCCACCGACAGTTCGTGGGCGAGCAGTTCGGCGAAGGTGAAAGTGCCTGTGGGACGGTCGTTCTTGCCCAGCAGGTAGAGGCGCTTGACGGCGGCCAGGATGCCCTCGGCGATGGCGTCGCGGGTCTGCGTGGAGCCCAGCATGGCGCGATCGCGCGGATTGCTGATGTAACCGACGTCGACCTGCACGGTGGGCATCCGGGTCAGTCGCAGCAGATCCCAGGTCCGGCCGTGGCTGCGGCAGTCGCGTAAACCGGTGCGCGCCACCACTTCCCGCTGAATGAAATCGGCCAGGTTGCGGCCGATGGTCGACACCGAACCGTGCGAGTTGCCGAAGTGGAACGAGGCCACACCGTTGGCGGCGGGATTGGGCTGACGGGCGCAGCGCAGGCTGATCATCAGGTCGGCGCCCACCCCGTTGGCGGTGTCGGCGCGCTGCGCATCGGTGGGACCGAAGTTGGCCGGCCGCGACAGGAAGGTCTCCATGCCGATGGCGGTCATTCGGCCCTCGAGCCGGCTTGCCAAGTCCCACAGGATATCTGCCTCGCTGATCGGCCCGCCCGGGCCCGAGACGATGACACCCGTGTCCTGGCCGCCCAGACCGGGATCGATGATGATCCGCTTGCCGGAGAGCTTCGGGCCGGAGCGGCGTACCAGCTCCTCCTCGCGGATCGCGTGCGGCGAACCGCCGGTGACCCGCGAACCCAGAAAGTACAGCGACCGCAGCGTTTCCGGGCCGCAGATGCCGTCGGCGGCCAGCCCGTACTCACGCTGGTAGGACATCAACGCATTGTGGGTTTGCAGCCCGAAGTGGCCGTCGACCAAACCGGTGTAGAAACCGAGATCCTGCAGCCGGGCCTGCAACGTGGCGACGTCGTCGCCGTACATCGGGGCGCCGAACTGATGATTCAGGGTCCGGGCCCCCAACCGGTAGGAGGCTTCCTTGATGGCGCGGTAGGTGGCCTCGCCCACGATCCCGTCGACCAGCAGCGCGCGGTGCTGCTGGAAGGCGCGCACCGCCTCGTCGAGCTCGGCGTCGAACAGATCCACTGCCACGTGCTTGCCGGTGGTCAGGTCCGAATCCGGGTTCTCGACGAGACCCAGCGCCGCGAGCGCGGCGCGGATCTCGGTCACAGCGAGGCCGCGGTCTCCGAGACGGAGCACGTCTGGAGTGTCTCCGTGGCGGGGACTCGACATGGGTTAGGGCCCTTCGGTCACGGTGGTCGGCGTCCCCCAAGAACGTCGACCTTGGCAAGGCAGACTGCGAATATTGTCGCAGACCTGTGCCCGAATCGGGAAAACACCAGGCCAGTGCGCGAGCCCCACCGGCGGGTGGGGCCGGCGCACCGGCCGGCGCTCAGCTAACTTCGTCGGCCAGTTCGCGCAGCAGCGCGGCCTTGCCCTTGGCGCCGACGATCCGCTTCACCGGCTCGCCGTTCTTGAACAGGATCAGCGTCGGGATCGACACGACGGAGAACTGCTGGGCGGTGTTCGGGTTGGCGTCGACGTCGAGCTTGGCGACGGTCAGCTGACCGGACTTCTCGGCGGCGATCTCCTCGAGCACTGGGGCGACCATCTTGCACGGGCCGCACCAGGTGGCCCAAAAGTCCACCAGCACAGGGGTGTTGCTACCCAACACGTCCGAGGCGAACGAGTCGTCGGACACCTCGACGGTGGCGTGGCCCTCCGATGTGGTCATTGCTGAGCTCCTATCAGATCGGTGTTCTCGTCGCTGGCTTCGGCAAGCCAGCGTTCGGCGTCGATGGCGGCCGAACAGCCGCTGCCCGCGGCGGTGATGGCCTGTCGGTAGGTGCGGTCCACCAGGTCGCCGGAGGCAAACACACCCTCGACCGAGGTGGCCGTCGTACGGCCCTGCACCAGCACGTAGCCGTCGGGATCAAGATCGAGCGTGTCGCGGACCAGCTCCGAGCGCGGGTCGTGGCCGATCGCGACGAACACGCCGGTCACCGGCAGCGTCGACTCGGCGCCGGTCAGGACGTCGCGCACCCGCATGCCGGTGACGGTGTCGGTGCCCTCCACGGCCACGACCTGGGTGTTCGTCACGAACTTGATCTTCTCGTTGGTCTGGGCGCGCTCCAGCATGATCTTGGAGGCGCGGAACTCGTCGCGACGGTGGACCAGAGTGACGGTGCGGGCGAACTTCGTCAGGAAGATGGCCTCCTCCATCGCCGAGTCGCCGCCGCCGATGACGGCGATGTCCTGCTCCTTGAAGAAGAACCCGTCGCAGGTGGCGCACGAGCTGACCCCGCGGCCCAGCAACTCCTGCTCGCCGGGTACCCCGAGGTAGCGCGGCGCGGCGCCCATCGCCAGGATGATCGAACGGGCGTGGAACGTCTCGCCGCCGGCGGTGGTGACGGACTTGACGGGCCCGGTCAGCGACACCGACTCGACGTCCTCCATCTGCAGGTCGGCGCCGAACCGCAGCGCCTGCTCCCGCATCTCGTCCATCAGATCGGGCCCCTGGATGCCCTCCTTGAACCCGGGGTAGTTCTCCACCTCGGTGGTGGTCATCAGGGCGCCACCGAAGGCGCTGCCCTCGAACACCAGCGGCGCCAGCTGGGCGCGGGCGGTGTAGATCGCGGCGGTGTAACCGGCCGGGCCGGAGCCGATGATGATGACCTCGTGGACGGTCGGACTGGCGCTCATGCGGGCCTTTCTGGGTTCTCGAGCGGCGGCCTGGGGTTATCGGCCGGATACGCGTAGCAACACCAGCGTAGGCGCGGGTGTTCCACGACGTTCCCACGGCCGACAAATCCCGTCCTCAGGGAGCCGTCGGCCGCGTCAGGCTGGTCTGCGCCAACAAACCGGTGTCCGCCGCGCTGCAGTGGGGCGCCACCACCACCGCGCTGAGCTCGTCGTCCTGCGCACCCGGCAGGACCAGCAGCACCCCGGACCGGCCGTCGACGTCGAGGGGCCGCGCGGCCAGTACACGGGTCGACGCCGGGTAGCCGAGCCCGCTCAGACAGCCCGCCCGCCGGCCCGGATCGGTCAGCGGCCCGTAGTCCGGCGGGCGGTGCAGCAGCACCAGCAGCTGCTGGTCGGTCAGCGGCACGGTCGGGGTGACGGTGATGTGCAGCGCCGAACTCGGTGTGGAGCGCACCGGGCCCGGGGAGTTCACCAGCGCGAAGGTGCCGACCCCGATCGCGGCGAGGGCCGCCACACCGCCGAGCACCGCGGCCGTGCGCCGCGCGGGCCCGGCCGACGGTCGTGCGCTGTGCTGCGCGCGACCCGGATCCACGCCGGTGACCTGGTGAGATTCGCCCTCGGGCGGGGTGGACGCCACCCGATCAGTGTCCGGCAGACCCCGGGTCGCATTGCCGTCGGGGGTCCAGCGATTCGACCAACTGCGCGCGGGCGCGGGCCCGCCGGCTCTTCACAGTGCCCTCCGGGATGCCCAGCAGCCGCGCGGCCTCGCGCACCGAGTAGCCGTGCATGTCCACGGCCAGCACCGCGGCCCGCTGCGTCGGTGGAAGCCTGCGCAGCGCGGCGCGGACGGTCAGCGCGGTCTCGATCTGGGCGGTGCGGTCGGCCACGGGGTGGGCCTCCTCGTCGAACCACTGTTCGCGTCGGGTGGCCCGTGCGCGGTGCCGGTCGATGCAGGCGTTGGTGACGATGCGGCACAGCCAGCTGCCGACGGCGGCGTGCTGCCGGAGTCCGCCCGCGCGGCGGTGCGCGGACAACATGGCGTCCTGCAGGGCGTCGGCGGCGTCCTCGGGGGTGTCGCTGCACCGCGCGGCCAGCCGGGCAAGGCGCGGGCCGTGGCGGGCGAACAGTTCGGCGAACGCGTCCGGCTCACCGGCGACGTGCGCGCTCAACAGCTGCGCATCGGAACGGGGGGTGGGGGATTGGATGCCGACCATCCGCCGCACGGTAGGAGCGTCGACGCGCGGCGGCACTTCACGGCGGGGCCGGGCTGTGGAGCGTTGCCGGCGGGCTACTCCGCGGCGCGGACGGTGATCTCGGCGATATCGGTGCGGCTCTCGCCGTCGATGCTGCCCAGCGTCGAAATCCACACCAGCACATTGGATGTCGGCTCGGCGGCGTCGACCTCGATGGTGTTCTCGCCGCGGCGCATGGTGGCCGGTTCCGTCAAGGCGGTGGTGTCCTCGAGTGTGGACGGATTCGGCGTGGACGACGACCGGATCTGGATCCGGGTGCCGGTGCTGGCCAGGTCGACGGTCACCGCGCCGATCTTCGTGGGCTCCGGCAGGGTGAGCATCAGGCCGACCCCGCTCTTGAAGTTGGGGAACGGCACCGTGTCCGAATAGGTGTCGGTGGGCCACACGGTGGACCGGTCGCCGTCGATGGCCAACGATGCCTGGCTCGGGGAATCGGCGCCGCCGCCCGGCGAGAACACCGTGACCCCAGTGGGTTTGACCTCGCTGCCGGAGGCGGACGGGGATTCGCTCTCGGTCTCGGTGGCGGAGGTCTTCGGGTTCAGTCCGAGCTGATCGCCGTCGAGCCCGCCGCCGACATCACCGAAGATGCGGCCCAGCACCGTCGCCAGGACGATCAGTGCCACCAGGATGATGGCCCCGGCGATGCCGCCGCCGATCATCAGCGCCCGGCGCCGCCGGGCCTGGGTCTCGTCATCGTCGCTGGGGCGGGAGCGGTCCTGGTCGACCGGTTCGATCAACTCGGTGCGATCGGCCACCGCGGTGGTCTGCTGCAGCAGGTTCAACAGCGTTGGCGCGGTGCGGATCCCGCCGCCTTCCTGCACCGAACGCGCGGCGGCCGCGGAGATCTGGAACGGGATGGCCCGGTCCACCGAGCGCGGTTCGACGGGCTGACCGGCCGCGTCGAGGTCGGCCGGGGCCAGTCCGCCGGCCGTCCCGGTCTCGGGCAGCGGCCACCGGTTCACCAGCAGCGCGTACAGCGCGGCGCCGGTCCCGCGGATGTCGTCCTCGGGGGTGGCGTCGGGCAGGGTGGCCGGGAAGGCCAGGACCACATCGCCTTCGACGCTGACGCGGATCCGGCTCGGATGGTCCAGCGACAGCGCGACGCCGGCCTGATGGGCGGCCTCCGCGGCGGCGGCCAGGGACTGCACCGCCCGGGCACCCCCGACCGGCGACGGCGAAGTCTCGGCGACCTCCTGCAGCGAGCCGCCGCGGATCCACTCCGAAACCACCAGTCCGCCGGAGCCGGTGTCGGCGACATCGAGGATGCGCGCGATGCCCAGCGCCTCGACGCGGCTCAGTCGCATTGTGCGCGAAAGGATTTCCTGCACCTCGGCGGCGGGCAGATTGCCCTCGGGGTCGACGAAGGTCAGCGCGACCTGACGGTCCAGCGCGGTGTCGAGGGCCTGCCAGAACTGCAGGTGCTCGGGGCCGCCGTGGAACACCAACAGCCGGTACCGGCCGTCGGCGATGCTCGCCCCGGCCATCAGGTACACGTCGTCGGTGCCGCCGTCGAGGGACCGCTCGGTCGGCGGGTCGAAGGCCACCGGTTCGCGGCTGGGATCTCCGGCGAAGTCGGCGCGGGGTCGGCGCGACGGCGCGGACTCGCCGGATTCGGGGGCGGGTCGGTCGGCGTCAGGGTCGGCGTCGGCGGCGTCGGTCAGCGGCTTGCTCGACGGGTCGTCGTCCACCACCGCTCCTCCTGTGCTGCCGGGCCCGGCAACCTCCGCCGGGGGCCCCGACCGGGGGTCGTCGCGGGTCGGCCGCGACGCCGGTTGGGGCGAATTGCTCTGCTCAGAGTACTGGACGGGCTTCCCCGGCGGATGTGACTGAGCTGCAGCGGATCCACTTGCGGCTACCACGTGACCCGGCCGTAACCGGCGCAGGACCGCCGCCTTGGCGGCCGCCGCCTCGGGTACGCGGGCCAGCAACAGGACCGCCGCGACGACGGGCAGCATCAGGACGCCGAGGATCAGCAGCCGCAGCAGCGACCCCGCCCCGCCCCACGCCTCGGTCAGCGACGAGAGCCCCAGCACCGTGTCGGCGACATAGCCCAGCAACCCCGCCAGCAGCGACGCGGTGATGGTCACCAGGATGGTGCGGACCACCGGCAGTCCCAGCAGCCGGCCGTCGGGCGGTTGCAGCGCGCGCCGCAGCAGCACGTACCCGGCGACCGCACCGGCGGTGAAGCCCAATCCGTTGGCCAGCCCGAGATATCCGGCCACCAGGTCGGGGTTGTCGGTCATGTGCGGGGCCAGCACCGAGGCCACGATCTTGACGATGGTGATCACCACGATGATGGCGATCGGGATCCACGGTTGCTCGCGCGCGTAGAACACCCGGAGCTGCAGCAGCACCAGCGCGTAGGGGATCAAGGTGAAGGCCGACAACGAGATCGAGATGCCCAGGTAGTTCGCGTCGACCGAGCCGAAATTGCCGTAGGCGAACAGGGCGCTGCCGATCGCCGGGCCGCCCACGGTCATGAACGCCACGATCGGGATCAGGGTGATCATGGTCAGGCGGGTGGCCAACGACAGGTCGGCCAGCACGGCCGGGCCGTCGTCGGCCGCGGCGTTGCGGCTCAGCCTAGGCATCACCACGGTCAGCACCGTCACGCCGATCATGCCGAACGGCAGCATCAGCACCAGCCAGGTGTAGTTGTAGATCGCGGGCCCGGAAGCGGCCGCGCCACTGGCGATCTGGTTGCCGACGATCAACCCGATCTGGCTGATGATGACGTAGAGCACCATGGCGGCGGCCATCGCGCCGAACCGCTTGAGCCGGTCGTCGATGCCCCACAGCGGCCGCAGGCTGATGTGCTCGCGGCGGATGGCGATCAGCAGCACGGCGGTCTGGGCCACCACCCCCAGCGTGGTGCCGATGCCCAGCACCAGCAGCTTCGCGTTGCCCATCTGCACCGGGTCCACGGACAGCTCGCCGGGCACCAGCACGTACAGGCCCAGGGTGGCGATCGCCACCACGTTGTTGACCACCGGGGCCCACGCCGGCGCACGGAATTCGTTGCGGTTGTTCAGGATTGCCATGAACACCGAGGACAGCCCGTAGAAGATGACCTGCGGTAACAACAGGTAGGCGAAGGCTCGCGTCAGCGGCTCGTTGACCTGCGGATGGCTGCCCAGCATGAGCCGCACCAGCAGCGGCGCGCAGGCCACCGACAACACCGTGGTGACCAGCAGCAACGTGGTCGCCAGCGTGACCAGCCGGCGGACGAAGGCCGCACCCCCGTCGGGGTCGTCGCGTTCGGCGCGGGCCAGCACGGGCACGAAGATGGCCGTGAACGTCGCCTCGAGCACCAAGGCGGCCACCAGGTTGGGCAGCTGATTGGCGATGGTGAACGAACTCGACAGCGCGGCGCCCAGGATGGCCGCCAGCAACACGATCCGGATGAACCCGGTGATCCGGCTGACCAGCGTCGCGACCGCCATGCCCCAGGACCGCGACACCACCGCGGAGTCGCTGAGCTCCGGGCGGACCGGCCGCTTGGGCGGGCCGGCGACCGGCGGCGGCGCGATGCCGGGGGTTCGGGCGCTGCGGCGCCCGGCTTCGTGGGGTGCGTTCATCGTGGCGGTTCTACTGGGGCAGGTTCGGGGTCACTGGATTCGGGTGGGTCGCTGGATTCTGGTCGATCGCTGGATTCTGGTCGATCGAGGTCGGCGGGGTCCGGTTGGCCCCGGAAACGGTGCCACAACCGGCGCGCGGTCAGCGTGATCAGTACCGCGGCCGCCGCCAGGGTGATGAAGAACAGGACCTTGCCGTAGGCGTTGGAATGCACCGACAGCCGGACCGGCTCACCGAGGGTCAGGCCGTCCGGGGTGCGCAGCGCCACGTCGACGGCGACGCGCTGGCTGAAGTGCACCTCGACGGGGATGTGGATGGGCAGATAGCCCGGCGGCAGCTCCTGCTCGCCGATGTCGGTGACCGACATGCCCGGCGGCGCGTCGACCACCAGGCGCACCCGGATCGGGACGGCCAGGTCGTTGCGCAGCGCCAGCGGCAGCGGGCTGCGCTCGGTGGCCAGGGTGTAGGAGCCGCCCGGGTTCACGATGGTCACCGCCCCGAACAGATCGGCGACGGTGCGGCCGACGACGGCCAGCCGCTGCTCGGCCAGTTCGTTGCGCACGGCGGGACGCTCGGCCTGGCTGAGCGCGCGCAGCATGTCCTCGCGCAGCGGCGCGGTGTACTGCAGGCCGGTCAGCCCGGTCTGCTCGTTGGTGGTCAGCGCCGCCGTCAGTCCCCACAGCCGGCCCACCTGCCCGGCGATGGTGTTGACGACGCCGTCGTCGAACCGGGTCTGCGGGGCGACGGCCGCGACGGCGTCCGGGTCGGCGGGCGGCGGGGCCGCGGCCGCCCCGGCGATGACCGCGGGCAGCGGGGCCGCGGTCGCCAGCCCCGCGCGGATCGTGGTCGCCAGCGTGGTCAGGATGGCCTGGGCGTCATCGGGGTCCAGGTTCCACTTCAGCGGCGGCATCAGGATCTGGCTGCGCGGCTCGTTCTCGGGATCCAGCGTGCGCCACAGCATGGCGCCCAGCGCGTCCTGGCGCCGGGCGGTGTGCGAGCCGTCGCGCAGCGGCACGGCCAGCGAGTCGTCGAGGTAGTTCGGTGCGACGGGGGCCCGGCCCGCGGCGGCCAGTGCCGCCCCGACCGTCGGGTCGGTGGGTGCGGCGACCACCTGCGGCGAGACCCGCCGCACGGCGAGGTCGGGGCCGTCGTCGGCGGTGGCGTCCGCGGCGGCGATGGCCACGGTGTTGCCCTGGGCGCCGAGCAGGTCGACCACCCGGCGGGTCAGTGGGCCGTCGCCCACCAGCGTCGCCCCGCGCACCGACTGCACGCCGAGCAGCTGATCCACCAGATCGGCGGCGGCCACGGTGGTGAAGTGGCTCAGGCCGGGGTCGTTGACCCGCTGCAGCGCGTCGAGGTCGGCCTGCGCGTACGGCGTCGCGACCACGCACATCCGCGCGGCCAGCGCGCGCAGCCGGTCCAGCCAGCCGATCGCCGCGGTCTGGCCGGTGCCCGGGTGGCTGGCCGCCCCCAGGCCGTCGCTGGCGTCGGCGACGACGTAGCCGCCGGTCATGGCGTTGACGGTGACCAGCAGGTCCGGGTCGACGGCCAGGCACAACGCGCGGCTGACCTCGCCCTCGGGGTCGACGGGCTCGCTGGTGGCGAACTCGGCGGCGCCCAGCAGCGTGTCCAGCCGGCCGCCGGGGGCCAGCGAGGTCGCCAACTCGTCGTCCATCAGCCGCACGGGCGCGGTGCCGCCGGGCACCCCGGGCGCCAGCCGGGGCCGATCGGCCAGCGGCCACAGCATCGTCGTGGCCACCGGCCGGCGGGTGTCCGGCGGGATCACGCCGTCGAGCCCGAGCGCGCCGACGGTCGGGGCGCCGTCGGCGTCGTCCTCGCGGGGCACCCCGAGGACCGGCAGCAGGAAGCGCGCGTCGTCCAGGCGGGCCGGGGCGCCGTAATCCGGGGTGCCGTTGACGTTGACCAGCAGCGGGTAGACGCCGGGCTCGGTCACCCGCAGCGACGGGTCGGTGTCGGAGCGCAGCGGGTAGCTGAACCGGAACGGGGTCCGCTGGCCGCGGTCGAGTTGGTCGGTGAGGGTGACGAATCCGCCGACCGCGCTGAACTGCGCGGTGCCGCCGGTCAGGCTGGTGCGCAGCGCCGCGGCCGACGACACGGCCGGGGCGTGCTCGAGGCGGGCGACGACGTCGCGCACGGTGCGGTCGCCGACGTTGGACACGCTGCCGGTCACGGTGACGGTGGGATTGCTGGCGGTGGTGACGACGTTCGGGTCGACGCTGTCGATGCTGATCACCAGGAACGGGGCGGCGCCGGACTCGTCGCCGGGCTGGGCGGCGGCCTGCGGCAGGACGGCCGGCACCAGCAGCATCGCCAGGATCGCCAGCAGGGTGACGATGCGTGGCGCCACGATCGATGGGCGCCGCGGCACGGTCATGGCGACTTTCCGCAACCGTTCGTCCGTCCCGATGCGGATTCGTCACTGCGGCGTTCGGTACGGCGATCCCGGTGGCGGTCCCGGGTGCGCGAATGGGTCTGCGGGCGGCGCCGCGGCGAACTCGGCGGCAGCGGCGGCAGCGCCTCGGGCCCGTGGGTCTGCAGGGTGTGGATCAGTTCGCCGGCGACCTCGGCCAGGCGGCGCTCGTCGGCGTAGGCCAGCCGCGCGGGCAGCTCGGACAGCGGCACCCAGGCCACCTCGCTGACCTCGACGTCCTCGTCGGACAGCTCGCCGCCGGTGAAGCGCAGCAGATAGTGGTGCACGGTCTTGTGCACGCGGCGGCCCTCGGTGACGAACCAGTAGTCGATGCTGCCGAGCGCGGCCAGCACCGTGCCCTGGATGCCCGTTTCCTCGGCGACCTCGCGGATGGCGGTCTGCTCGGCGGTCTCGCCCTGCTCGATGTGACCCTTGGGCAGCGACCACAGCATCCGCCCGCGCCGGTCGATGCGGCCGATCAGGGCGGCGCTCTGTTCATCGCGGGGGCCGTCGATGCCGTCGATCACCAGGCCGCCGGCCGACGTCTCGTGGACCGTGCGCAGCCGCGGCGGGCGGGCGCGCCGACTCTTGCCGGGCTGGGCCGCCGGCCGGGCGGCGGCGGCGACGACATTGGGGGTGTTCACGGTCTTCTGCGGCGGGACGTCACGCGGGCTGTCGGAATGGGCCTCGGCGGCCGGTTGCGCGGGACCGGCGGCACGACGACCGCGACGCCGGCCTCGGCGCCGTCGCGGTTTGGCCTGTTCGCCGTCGGACACCCAAGCGATAGTAGCTGCCAGGACGACGGCCCCTCGCCGCCACTCGCCGGTGCTGCGATATCGAGACCGGCCCGTTGTCGAGGAGGTATTAGGCCGTCGCCCGCCCGGCGCATTAGGCTCACCGAACGTGTCCGAGCCCCGTCCGCGTAGCGCCGCCGCCGATCCTCCCGCCGAGGATGACGCCGCGTTGTTGGCGCGCGCGGTGGTGGCCCTGCAGCGGCACGCCGAGCCGCTGCGCGAGTTGGGCGCGCTGTTCACCGACGCCGGCCATGAGCTCTTCCTGGTGGGTGGCAGCGTCCGCGACGCGCTGCTCGGCCGCCTCGGCGTCGACCTCGATTTCACCACCGACGCGCATCCCGAGGCCGTGCAGCGCATCCTGCGGCCCTGGGCCGACGGCATGTGGGACACCGGCATCGACTTCGGCACCGTGGGCGCCGCGCGCCACGGGAACCGGGTGGAGATCACCACGTTCCGCGCCGACACCTACGACCGGGTCTCGCGCAACCCGCAGGTGCGCTTCGGCGAACGCCTCGACGACGACCTGATCCGCCGCGACTTCACCGTCAACGCGATGGCGGTGCGGATCGACCCGGCCGCGCCCGGCGGCATCGGCGAGTTCGTCGACCCGCTGAACGGGCTCGCCGCGCTGCGCGCCCGGACGCTCGATACGCCGTCGGCGCCGGAGGTGTCCTTCGGCGACGACCCGCTGCGCATGCTGCGCGCCGCCCGGTTCGTGTCCCAGCTGGGTTTCACCGTGGCGCCGCGGGTGCGCGCGGCCATCGAGCAGATGGCCCCGGAGCTGGGCCGGATCACCGCCGAGCGGATCGCCGCCGAACTCGACAAGCTGCTGCTGGGGGCCGACCCGGTGGCCGGCATCGACCTGATGGTCGAGACCGGGATGGGCGAGCAGGTGCTGCCGGAGATCGGCGCCATGCGGATGGCCATCGACGAACACCATCAGCACAAGGACGTCTACCAGCATTCGCTGACGGTGCTGCGCCAGGCGATCGACCTCGAGGCCGGTGAGCCGGATCTGGTGCTGCGCTGGGCCGCGCTGCTGCACGACATCGGCAAGCCCGCGACGCGGCGCCACGAAGAGGGCGGCGGCGTGAGCTTCCACCACCACGAGGTGGTCGGGGCGAAGATGGCCCGCAAGCGGATGCGGGCGTTGAAGTACTCCAAGCAGATGGTCGACGACGTATCCCAGCTGGTGTACCTGCACCTGCGGTTCCACGGCTACGGCGACGGGCGCTGGACCGACTCGGCGGTGCGCCGCTACGTCACCGACGCCGGCCCGCTGCTGAGCCGGCTGCACCGGCTGGTCCGCGCGGACTGCACGACCCGCAACAAGCGGCGCGCCGCGCGGCTGCAGGCCAACTACGACGACCTCGAGCAGCGCATCGCCGAACTGGCCGCCAAGGAGGACTTGGCGCGGGTCCGTCCGGACCTCGACGGCAACGAGATCATGCAGCTGCTGGGCATCCCGGCCGGCCCGCAGGTCGGGCGCGCCTGGAACTTCCTCAAGGAGCTGCGGATGGAGCGCGGTCCGCTGGACCGCGACGAGGCCGAGGCCGAATTGTTGAAATGGTGGAACGCCGAGGGCGGTTCGACCGTCTGATCCCGGTATGGATTACTGCTTGGGTGCCGGGGACGGCACCGCATCGATGTGGAGTGCCCAACCGGATGTCGACACCGACGGCGACGGCGTGCTGGACGCGGTCGGGGTGGATCTGGACGACGACGGCCTGCGCGACGACGCGCTGCTCGATCTCGACGACGACGGGCTGGCCGACCACGCCGTGCTGGACTTCGCCGCCGAGCCCGCGTGGTTCACCGACGACGGCTCCGGCACCTGGGCGCTGGCCGCGGCCGCCCCGGGATCGGGGTCCGCGCTGCGGTGGTATGCGCTGGACGGGGTGGAGCAGTCCGGCGGGCCGCTGGTCGATTTCGATGCCGACGGCGCGGTCGACGACCGGCTGTTCGACGGCGATGGCGACGGCCTGGCGGACCGGGTGATCGCCGAGGACGGGTCGGTCGGCTTCGTCGACCTCGACGGGGACGGCCGGATGGATCTCAAGCTGGTGGACGCCGACGGCGACGGTGCCGCCGAGGACGCCGGGGCGCTCTGACCCGCCTCTGGCGCCGAGAAGTAGCTGCCGTACGCATTTCCCCAGGACGGGGTGTCAGAAAGCTACTTCTCGGCGGCGCGACCTTTGCCGGGCGGCCCCGCGAACGCCTGCGCGATCGTCAGCCAATGCTCGGCGTCGGCGCCGCGGGCGACCACGTCGAGCTCGCGCAGCGGCCGCCGCTGCGTGACCAGCGCGCAGAAGTCGGCCGCCGAGCCGGTGATCCGCTGCGCCGCATCCGGCGGGCCCCACGTCCACACGTCCCCGTCGGGCGCGCGTAGTTCCACGTGAAACGGTGCCTCCGGCGGGGTTTGGCCGTGCACGGTGTAGGCGAAGTCGCGGGTCCGCACGCCGATGTGCGCGATCGACCGGAGCCGGGCGGTGGGCGCGCGCCGTACCCCGAGCGCATCGGCGACGTCGAGACCGTGCGCCCAGGTCTCCATGAGCCGCGCGGTGGCCATCGACGCCGCGCTCATCGGCGGGCCGAACCACACCAGCTTGCGGCCGTCGGCCACGGTGCGCAGCGCCTCGTGCAGCCGGGTGCGGGTGGTGCGCCAGTCGGCGAGCAGCCGCTCGGGCGGAGCGGCGGCGAGTTCGGCCGCCGCGGCGTCGACGAAGCCGGTGGGGTCGGCGGCCGCGGTGCCCAGCACATCGGCGAAGCCGGCCTCGTCGGTCACCGAGATCAGCGCGACGCGGTCGGTCCACAGCAGGTGCCCGATCTGATGCGCGATGCTCCAGCCCGGCGCGGGGGTCGGCGTGCGCCACTGCGCTTCGGTCAGTCCGGCGACGAGCGCGTCGAGCTCCGCGCTCTCCGCGACGAGGTCGTCGACGATCGGACCGGCTGCGCCCATGGGCTCACCGTAACCGCCCGACGGCCGCGTGCACCCCTAAGCCGATCAGATACAGCGCGGAGCCGACGACGGCCAGCAGCGGCGCCTGCCCGTCCGGGGGGATGACGGCGGCCGCGGCGGTGAACGACACCCAGAACAGCGAGTCCTGCACGGCGAACACGTGCCCGCGCAGCGCGTCCTCGACGTCGAGTTGCATTGCGCTGTCGGCACACAACTTGACCACCTGACCCAGCCCGCCGAGGACGAAACCGCACAGCACCATCACCGGCAGGTGCAGCGTCGCGCCCGCCAGTTGCACCAGCGCCGCGGCACCCAGCGCGCCGTTGGCCGTCGCGTAGCGGCCCCACCGGTGCACCGCGGCCGGAGTCAGGACGGTGGCCAGGAAGGATCCGGTCCCGGTCGCGGCCACGAACAGCACCGCGGTGCCCAACCCCGCGACGCCGACGGTCGGGACGTCGGTGTGCCGCACGATGACCAGCACCAGCAGCGTGTTGATGCCGAACGCCATCCGGTGCACCGCCAACCCGGCCAGCGTCGCGGTGACCGCCGGCACGGCCAGTACGGTGCGCGCGCCGTGCATCCACCCGGTGGCCACGGCGTAGAGCACCGACCCGTGCACGGCGCGGGCGCTGTCGTCGGGACCGAGGACCCGGGTCGGGAACCGCAGCGCGAGTAGCAGCGCGATCGTCACCGGGATCGCGACCATGAAGATGATGGCCGCGGCGCCGGCGTCGTCGGCGCCGATCAGCCGGCGCGGCACCAGCATGAAGTTGGCGCCCAGGAACGTGGCGACCGCACCCGTCGCGATGGCCACCGAGTTCATCGACACCACCTGTTCGCGCGGCACGACGTGCGGCAGGGCGGCCGACAGGCCGGAGCCGACGAACCGGGTGAAGCCGTTGACCAGCAGCGCCCCGCACAGCACCGCCAGATCGCTGGAGTGGGTGGCCAACAACAGCCCGACGCCGAGGATCAGCACCAGCCGACCGGAGTTGGCGCCCACGAGGACCAGCCGTCGGTCCCAGCGGTCCAGCAGCGCGCCGGCGAACGGGCCCAGCAGCGAGTAGGGCAGGAACAGCACCGCGAACGCCCCGGCGATCGCCCACGGATTGGCGGCGCGTTCGGGGTTGAACAGCAGCGCGCCGGCCAGCCCCGCCGAGAACAGGCCGTCGCCGAACTGGCTGACGATGCGCAGTTCGAGCAGCCGCCGGAAGTCCGGGAGGGCCCGCACGGAACGCCAACCGGCCAGCGAGAGGCGCGGATTGTTCACAGGGGCCACTCCCTTGCGGTGGTGCTACCGACCGCAGGCGCGGGCGACGGGACGGATCGGCGCAGTCTCACCCTACAAATATCCAGCGGTCCGGCGCTTGATGGCCACAGCCGGCGGCGGGGGTGCCATGATGGATGGATGGCTCAGCCCGAGGACCCGGAGGACTTCGTCGCACCCGCGGCGCAGCGGGTGCGTGCCGGGACGCTGCTGTTGGCCAACACCGATCTGTTGGAGCCGACCTTCCGGCGCAGCGTGATCTACGTGGTGGAACACAACGACGGCGGGACGCTGGGCGTCATCCTGAACCGGCCCAGCGAGATGGCGGTCTACAACGTGTTGCCGCAGTGGGCCAAGCTGACCACCAAACCCAAGACGATGTTCGTCGGCGGCCCCGTCAAGCGGGACGCCGCGCTGTGCCTCGGCACGCTGCGGGTGGGCGCGGACGCCGAGGAGGTGCCCGGCCTGCGGCACGTGTCGGGCCGCATCGTCATGGTCGACCTCGACGCCGACCCCGACGAACTGGCCCCGGTGCTCGAGGGCGTGCGGATCTTCGCCGGCTATTCCGGGTGGACCATCGGCCAGCTCGAGGGCGAGATCGAGCGCGACGACTGGATCGTGTTGTCCGCGTTGCCCTCTGATGTGCTGGTGGAGCCGCGGGTGGATCTGTGGTCGCGGATCCTGCGCCGCCAGCCGATGCCGTTGGCGATGCTGGCGACCCACCCGATCGACACCAGCCGCAACTGAGGCTCAGCCCGGCGGCGGGACGGGCCCGGGCGGCGCGGTCCCCGGCAGCGGTTCGGCGAGACGTTCGACGGGGAGCTTGCCGAACATCGAGTGCCAGTAGGCGTGGATGCCCCGCGCGCTGTTGATCCGGCCGGGCGCGTGCGGGTCGCCGGGGCCCAGGACATACGGCGACAGGTGCGGGGGTTGGTCGGGCTTCGGCTTCCGGAAGTTCAGCGGGTCCATGAACTGACCGCCGTTGACGATCTCGAGGCCCGGGGGAGCGGCGGGCTGGCCGCCCGGCGCCGACGGCACCGAATGTTGGCCCAGCACAAGCTCGTCCAGCGGTGTCGAGGCCAGCTGCTCCGGAAGGCTCGGCTGCGGCGCGGGGACCGGGGCCGGCACCGGATCCGGCGGCGGGGGAGGCGGTTCGGCGGCCGCGGTGGTCGCGCCGAGGGTCGTCGCCGCGAGCGCGAGCAGACCGGCCACCGCCGCGCGTGTCCTCCAGTGCCTCATCTCAGAACACCTTCGGGATGCCGTAGTAGGCGACGATGTCGTCGGTATCGGTGTCGGAACTGGTCAAGATCGCATACGACCGCAGCGACGAGGCGCCGACACAGCCGTCGACCTTGATCTGGATGTCCTTGACGGTGACTCGCGTGCTCGTGCCCTTGAACGACTTCTTGTCCACCGGGACGTTGGTGACCTCGCCGGGGCGGGGGAACACCTCGACGCCGCCGTTGATCGGGAAGCCCACGACGCCGTCGGCGAAGTCGCCCTGCGGGGTCGCGATGCCGAACCCGCCGAAGGCGACGCCCACCGAACCGGTCAGCTTGACGCCCTTGTCCAGCAGGATGCCGCACCCGATCTGGTAGCCGACCTCGAGCGTCCCGCCGTTGACGTCGCCGGTGACCTCGCCGGTGAAGGTGGCGCCGACCAGCCAGGCCCGCGACGACAACGCGGTGGTCAGTGGCGCGATCGGCAACTGGGTCTCGTCCCTGGCGGCGACGGTCAGGGTGCGGCCGTCCGGGGTCTGCGCGACGACGGGTGCCTCCGAGGCGACGACGCCGGTGTCCGGGGGCGGCCCGACGTCGGCCACCGGTTGTACCAGCGGATCGGCGGGGGGCGGCGGTTCGGCAGCCGCCGACGGCGCCAGCGCGATCGGGACGAGGGCCAGCGCCGCGGCAAGGCGCACGCGTAAGTGGTTGGGATCAAACAATTTTGGTCACCCCCGTGTATGTGATGACGTCGTTGGTGTTGTCGGTGGCGGCCCCGAAGGTGGCGTAGGACCGGATGAAGGACTGGCCGGCGCAGCTGTCGAACTTGATCCGCAGGCCCGTGATGGAGATCCGCGGGACGGTGCCCTTGAAGGCCTTCTTGCCCACCGGGACGGTGGTGACCGTGCCGGGGCGCAGCGCGATCTTGGTGTTGACGCTTGCCTGGGCGCCGAGGACCAGCGGGAAGATCCCGCCCTCCCCGAGGAACGGCAGGGCGAAGCCGGGCGCGATGCCGGCGTTGATGATCGGCTCGATGGAATCCTGGATGATGCCGCAGCCGATCTGATAGCCGGCCTCGAGCGTGCCGCCGGTCAGGCTGGTGATGTTCGTACCGGTCACTGCGCCGGTGAACGTCCCGCTGACGATGTATTCGCGCGACGTCGGCGCGCCGGTCAGCGCGGGGACCGGCGTCATGGATTCGTCCTTGCCGAACACCGTCAGCGTCCACCCATCGGGGGTCTCCAGCACGCCCGGTGGGGCCGACGGGACGGGCCCGTCGGGCACGGGGGTGGCGTTGGCGACCGGGGTGACGGGCGGGCCGGGCGGCTCGGGTTCGGCCAGCGCCGGCGCTCCCACCGCGATGGGCACCAGCACGCAGGCAGCGGTCAGGACGGCGAGTCGAATCACCATGCTGCGGTGCTCCTTTCGGTTCGTGACGCAAACGCGGAACCGTTGCGGCGCAGCCGGTTTTGACAGGCGTCAGGTGGGACGCGAGTCGCGGTCGGGGCGAGATTCGGTAGCGGTTTCGGCGGATGCCTTGTTGGCGAGCACTAGATCACAGTTCGGCGGTCCGCCCAATGCGCTTGCTACTGAGTGGAATTGCGGGGAGCGAAAGCGAGGTGGAGGGCGAGGCTGTGGGAATCTCATTACTCGGCGACGCCGGGGGAGAATCAACGGCGTGTCCGAAAATGCTCAATCTCATAGGGGGACAACACGATGCAATTCAGATTCCGGACCGCGATCCCGGCGACCGTCATCGCCGTCGGCCTGGGGCCGGCGTTTGCTGCTGTTGCCGCCGCCGACGAGGCCCCGGCGGCGCCGGGGGGCGGACCGGCCGTGATCGCCTGTCAGCAGTTCGCCCAGGCCCTGGACTACGCGGCGACGAACTACTCCGACTTCGCGGATTCGGTCGCCTTCGGCGATGCGCGCCTGGACTTCGCGGATCCGACGGTCCGCAGCAACAACACCGTCGGCCGGACCGCGCTGCGGCAGGCGGCCGGGGTGGCGCTGGACGCGGCGGGCACCCCGGGGTTGCAGCCGCAGATCGCCGACCCGATGCGGTCCTGGTCGCTGCACGCCACCAAGCTGCTGCTGTTGATGGGGGTGCGCAGCGGCAGCGAACGAATCGACAACGCGGCCGCTCAGGTCAACACCGACACCCACGACGTCCAGATGGCCTGCGCGCAGGCCGGCACATCGGCCTGATCCAGGGCCTCAGAGGACGATCGTCTGATTGCCGTGCTGCACAATGCGGTCCTCGCAGTGCCACAGCACGGCGCGGGAGAGCACCACGCGCTCGACGTCGGCGCCGAGGCGCCGCAGGTCGTCGACGGTGTGCCGGTGGTCCACCCGCACGACGTCCTGTTCGATGATGGGGCCCTCGTCGAGTTCCTCGGTGACGTAATGCGCGGTGGCGCCCACCAGCTTCACGCCGCGTTCCCGGGCCTTGCGGTAGGGGGCCTCGCCGACAAAGGCGGGCAGGAACGAGTGGTGAATGTTGATCAGCGGGCAGCCGACCTCGGTGAGGAACGCACCGGACAGGATCTGCATGTAGCGCGCGAGCACCACCAGGTCGACGTTGCCGCGCAGTAGGTCGAGCTGGCGCGCCTCGGCCTCGGCCCGAATGTCCTTGTGCGCGGGCACATGCAGGAACGGCACCCCGAACGGGCGGACCTGATCGGCCAGGTCGGAATGGTTGGAGATCACCATCGCCACCGACATGTCCAGCTCGCCGCGGCGGTTGCGCCACAACAGGTCCAGCAGGCAGTGGTCCTCGCGGGAGGCGAGGATGGCGACGCGCTTGGGCTTGGCGGCCTCGGTGAGGCGAAAGTCCATCGCGAACTGGTCGGCGACCCGCGCGGCGAACTCGCGCTCGAGCTCGTCGCGGGCGGCGGCCAGGCCGGGCATGTGGAAGATGGTGCGCTGCATGAACGTGCCGCCGGTCTGCGTGGTCGAATGCTGATCCAGCGAGATGATGTTGGCCCCGGCGTCGGACAGGAACCCGCTGATGGCGGCCACCAGGCCAGGGCGGTCCGCGCAGCGCAGCAGCAGCCGACCGATGTCCTTGGCCGGCAGCGTGGTGGCCGAGGGGAAACTCTCCGAGGTCATGGCGGGCCGCTCAGTGGCAGGACAGCGCGCAGGACGCGCAGCTGCCGGCGCAGTCGTCGGTTTGCGGCGGGGCCGCGGCGGCGTTCGCGACCACGAAGCGGGCGCCCTGCCACGACCCGGCGGCAATCGTTCCGATGGCGCCGAGCACGCAGACGATCAGCACCACCAGCGTCGTCGCACCGTGGCCGGCCAACGCGACGGCGCCGCCGGCGGCCAACATCACCGCGGCCGCCAACTGGGTGGGCGCCAGGGCGCGTCGGACCTGCGCGGACAGGTCGTCGGCGGGGGGTCGGGTCAGCGTCCAGAGTCCGAATCCCGCCGAGGCAAGGGCCGCGCACAGGCACAGCACTCCGGCGATCAACATAGGGGCCACCTTAACGAGGTGGCCGCCGTTCACCGCTATCCGGTGGGTGCGGGCACCCCGGGCAGGACCGGCGCGGCCGCGGGGACGGCCGGCGCCACCGGTGCCGGTGCGGCAGCCGGGGCGGGCGCGACGGCAGCCGGGTCGCCGGGCGTCGCGGGCGCCGGCGCGACAGGCAGGGCCGTCGGCGTGGCCGGGTCGGTGACGCGGAAGCCGTTGACGATCGCATCGGTGGCGTCCGCGGTGGCCACGGCCTGGCTCACCGAGGTGGTCACCGCCAGCGACACCAGGTAGTGGTCGGCCCCGGCCTTGGCGATGACGTGCCGGCGCGAGGTGTTCAGCGGCAACTCGTTCTCCGTGTAGGTGCCCTCGATCAGCGCGGACGGGAAGCCGCCGAAGTCGGCCAGCGACGCGTCGGTGGACTGCCAGGCCGGCAACTGCTGGCTGTCGACGTAGCCGTGGGTGATCGCTTCCTTCGGGTCGAACTCGCCGACCAGCCGGTAGATCACCACCTGCGCGTTCGAGGTGTACAGGCCGCCGCTGGCGCGGTCGGCGATCACCACGTACGCGTCGGGGACGTTGGGGTCGGGCACCTGCGTCCAGCCCGGCGGCATCGGCAAGGTGATGTGCAGCGCCTCGAACACGCGCGGATCCTGCGCTTCGAGGGCCACGCCCTTGTCGGCGAAGTACTCGCGCAGCGTCCCGGAGGTGGCCGGGGCCAGCGTCGGGACCGCCGGGGCGGCCAGCAGGGCGGCCGGTTGGTGGGGCACGGCCTGCTGGGGCACGGCTTGGGGCACGGCTGCGGCCGATGGCGCGGTGCCGGCGGCGACGGGTGCGGCGGTGACGGTCTGGGTGACCGTGACCGGCGCCGGGACGGGGGCCGGTGGCGCGGGCAGCACCGGGTCGGCCGCGGCGGTCGTGGAGCCGACGAAACCCACCACGCACGCAACGCCGGCGGCCGCCCCACCTGCCACAACGCGCCAGCTTCGGGCCTTGGAGAACATAGTCTTCGCGTCCTTCCAGGTGGGCGGAAACCGACTTCCGCGATCCGATTTCGGGGCGTGCGCCACCCCTTCCGTAGGGGCCGACTGTAGCCCCGGCCCGCAGGCCCAACCAGGGGTCGAGGGCACCTGGAACACAGCTGGAATCAACCCCTGACAACCCCGCAACTCAACCGAGACCAAGCTGTTGCCCAGGTCACTGGGTTTCCGCGCTTTTTGGCCCGGCGCGCAGCCCTTATACCCTGTCTGGGTGACCGAACCCCTGAGCTCCGGAGCCGAGTCCGACGCACCGCAATTCCGCTACACCGCGGAGCTCGCGGGCCGGATCGAGCAGGACTGGCAGCAGCTCTGGCGGGACCGCGGGACATTCAATGTCCCCAACCCGGTCGGGTCGCTGGCGCCGCCGGCGGGCACCGCGGTGCCCGAGGACAAGATGTTCGTCCAGGACATGTTCCCGTACCCGTCCGGCGACGGACTGCACGTCGGGCACCCGCTGGGCTACATCGCCACCGACGTCTACGCGCGCTACTTCCGCATGACGGGCCGCAACGTGCTGCACGCGCTGGGGTTCGACGCGTTCGGGCTGCCCGCCGAGCAGTACGCCATCCAGACCGGCACGCACCCGCGGACCCGGACCGAGGCCAACATCGTCAACTTCCGCCGGCAGCTGGGCCGGCTGGGGCTGGGACACGATGCGCGGCGCAGTTTCTCCACCACCGACGTCGACTACTACAAGTGGACGCAGTGGATCTTCCTGCAGATCTACAACGCCTGGTTCGACACCGACGCCCAGAAGGCGCGGCCCATCTCCGAGCTGGTCGCCGAGTTCGAGGCCGGCACAAGAACTCTCGACGACGGCCGCGACTGGGCGGACCTGGACGCCGCGGCCCGCGCCGATGTGATCGACGGCCATCGGCTGGTCTACCGCTCGGACTCGATGGTCAACTGGTGCCCCGGTCTGGGCACGGTGCTGGCCAACGAGGAGGTCACCGCCGACGGCCGCAGCGAGCGCGGCAACTTCCCGGTGTTCCGCAAGCGCCTGCGGCAGTGGATGATGCGGATCACCGCCTACTCCGACCGGTTGCTCGACGACCTGGACGTGCTGGACTGGCCGGACAAGGTCAAGGCCATGCAGCGCAACTGGATCGGGCGCTCCACCGGCGCCACCGCGCTGTTCGACTCGCCGGCCGGCGACATCGAGGTGTTCACCACCCGCCCGGACACCCTGTTCGGCGCGACGTACCTGGTGCTGGCACCCGAGCACGAACTGGTGGATCAACTGGTGGCCGACGCCTGGCCCGACGGTGTCGACGAGCGCTGGACCTACGGGGCGGCCACGCCGGGTGCGGCGGTCGACGCCTACCGCAAGGCGATCGCCGCCAAGTCGGACCTGGAACGCCAGGAGAACAAGACCAAGACCGGCGTGTTCCTGGGCGCCTACGCCGTCAACCCCGCCAACGACGCCCCGGTGCCGATCTTCATCGCCGACTACGTGCTGGCCGGCTACGGCACCGGCGCCATCATGGCGGTGCCCAGCGGCGACCAGCGGGACTGGGATTTCGCCACCGAGTTCGGCCTGCCGATCGTGGAAGTCGTTGCCGGCGGCGACATCTCGCAGGGCGCCCATACCGGCGACGGCACGCTGGTGAATTCGGGCTTCCTCAACGGCATGGACGTCGCGACCGCCAAGGCGGCCATGGCCGAGAAGCTGACGGCCGACGGGCGCGGTGAAGAGCGCGTCGAGTACAAGCTGCGGGATTGGCTGTTCGCCCGGCAGCGCTACTGGGGTGAGCCGTTCCCCATCGTCTACGACGCCGACGGCCGGGCCCACCCGCTGCCGGAGTCCGCGCTGCCGGTGGAACTGCCCGACGTCGAGGACTACTCGCCGGTGCTGTTCGACCCGGAGGACGCCTCCACCGAACCGTCGCCGCCGCTGAACAAGGCGGTCGACTGGGTGCATGTCGAGCTGGATCTCGGCGACGGCCTCAAGCCCTACAGCCGCGACACCAACGTCATGCCGCAGTGGGCCGGCAGCTCCTGGTACGAGCTGCGCTACTGCGACCCGCACAATCCGGAGACGTTCTGCGACAAGGAGAACGAGCAGTACTGGATGGGGCCGCGGCCGGCCGAGCACGGCCCGGACGATCCGGGCGGTGTCGACCTCTACGTCGGTGGCGTCGAGCACGCCGTGCTGCACCTGCTGTATTCCCGGTTCTGGCACAAGGTGCTCTTCGACCTCGGGCACGTCAGCTCGAAGGAGCCCTACCGGCGGCTGGTGAACCAGGGCTACATCCAGGCGTTCGCCTACACCGATTCCCGGGGCGCCTATGTGCCGGCCGCCGACGTCGTCGAGCGGGACGGAAAGTTCTTCCTGCCCACCGACTCCGGCGAGATCGAGGTGTTCCAGGAATTCGGCAAGATCGGCAAGAGCCTGAAGAACTCGATCTCACCCGACGAGATCTGCGACGGCTACGGCGCCGACACGCTGCGCGTCTACGAGATGTCGATGGGTCCGCTGGAGGCCTCGCGCCCGTGGGCCACCAAGGATGTGGTGGGCGCCTACCGGTTCCTGCAGCGGGTGTGGCGGCTGGTGGTCGACGAGACCACCGGCGCCGACCGCGTCACCGACGACGAACTGGACGACGCGACGTTGCGCGCGCTGCACCGCGCGATCGCCGGGGTGTCCGAGGATTACGCGAACCTGCGCAACAACACCGCCGCGGCGAAGCTGATCGAATACACCAATCACTTGACCAAGGCGGGCGTCACCGCGCGCGCCGCGATCGCGCCGCTGGTGTTGATGCTCGCGCCGCTGGCCCCGCACCTGGCCGAGGAGCTGTGGCGGCGCCTCGGTAACGCGGAGTCGTTGGCGCACGGGCCTTTCCCGGTGGCCGACGAGGCGTATCTGGTGGAGGACACCGTGGAGTACCCGGTCCAGGTCAACGGCAAGGTACGCGGGCACATCACGGTGCCCGCCGACGCCGATGCCAAGGCCCTGGAGGCCGCCGCGGTCGCCGACGAGAAGGTGCAGGCGTTCCTGGCCGGGGCCACCCCGAAGAAGGTCATCGTGGTGCCGGGCAAGCTGGTCAACATCGTCGCCTGACCAGCTCGTCCCCTCCCTTTAGCGCGAGCGTGCGCGCCCCCGGCCGACACGCCGCCAGAATCACGTGGTTTGGGCACCCTCGCGCAGGCGTGGCTACCGAGGCCGGGGCCGGACAACCACCTCGTGCACGTCGCCGTCCGGTGGCGTCGTGACCACATCGGCAACGATCTGCGCGACGGTCTCGGGCTTCAGGAAGCGCGCCGGGTCGTAGTCGCGGCCCTCGTAGGCGGTCAGGTCGCGCTGCATGTCGGTGTCGATCCGGCCGGGGTACACGGTGCTCACCCGCAGCGTCGGCTCGTCGGCCCGCAGCGACTCGGCGAACGCCCGCAACGCGAACTTGCTGGCCGAGTACGACGCCAGCCCGGGGGAGGGGTTGCGCCCGGAACCGGAGTTGATGAACACCACCTGACCGCGGGCCGCGCGCAGCGCCGGCAGCAGCGCCAAGGTCAGTGCGACGGCCCCGACGACGTTCACCTCGAGGGTGGCGCGCCACTCTTCCGGCGTCGATTCGGCGACCCGCCCCGGGTAGGCCACCCCGGCGCAGTGCACCAACACGTCGAGTTCGGCCAGCACCTCGGCGCTGGCCTCGATGCTGTCGGCATCGGTGAGCTCCAACGGCCAGGTGGGCGCGCCGAATCGCTCGGCGACGGCGTCGAGGTCGGCCGACGGTCGGCCCGCCAGCAGCAGGGTGTGGGTGGGGGCCAGCGCGGCGGCGATGGCCGCGCCGAGCCCGCGGGAGGCACCGGTGATCAGAGCGGTCGGCATGTGCGCAACCCTAGTTGGCGGGCGGACGCCCGCGCGACGCCGCAGAATGGAGGGCGTGGCACCGGACCCCAGTTTCACCCCGACCCAGCTCGCCGCCCGCGCGGCCTACCTGCTGCGAGGAAATGACCTGGGCACCATGACCACTGCGGCACCGCTGCTGTATCCGCACATGTGGAGCTGGGATGCGGCGTTCGTGGCCGTCGGGCTGGCCCCGCTGAGCGTCGAACGCGCCGTCGTCGAACTCGACACTCTGCTGTCGGCGCAGTGGACCAACGGCATGATCCCGCACATCGTGTTCGCCAACGGGGTCGACGGGTACTTCCCCGGCCCGGCGCGCTGGGCCACCGCGACCCTGGCCGCGCACGCCCCGCGCAACCGGCACACCTCGGGGATCACCCAGCCGCCGGTGCACGCGATCGCCGTGCAGCGCATCCTCGATCATGCGCGACGGCGGGGCCGGTCGAGCCGGGCGGTCGCCGATGCGTTCCTGGACCGCCGCTGGGACGCCCTGGTGCGCTGGCACCGCTGGCTCGCCGAGAGCCGCGACCAGAATTCGCGCGGGCGCATCACGCTCTACCACGGCTGGGAATCCGGGATGGACAACTCCCCGCGGTGGGATGCGGCCTACGCCAACGTGATTCCCGGTGCGGTGCCCGCGTATCAGCGCGCCGACAACAGCATCATCACCGACGCCACCCAACGGCCCCCCGACGTCGAGTACGACCGGTACCTGTGGCTGCTCGAGGAGATGAAGGCCGCCCGCTACGACGACGACTTGCTGCCGAAGGTCATGAGCTTCGCCGTCGAGGACGTGTTCGTCTCGGCGATCTTCGCGGTGGCCTGCACGGTGCTCGCCGAGATCGGGGAGGAGCAGCGGCGCCCGCGTAGCGATGTGCGCGAGCTGTACGGCTGGGCGGATCTGTTCCGCGGCGGCGTCGCCGAGAGTTGCGACGAACGATCCGGCGCAGCAAGGGATTACGACGTGCGTGCGGAGCGCTGGGTGGCCACCGAGACGGTCGCCCAGTTCGCCCCCCTGCTGTGCGGCGGGTTGCCGCACGACCGGGAGCGCGCGCTGCTGAAGCTGATGGAGGGCCCGCGCTTTGCCGGGCATCCCGACCTGAAGTACGCGCTGATCCCGTCGACGTCCCCGGTGTCGCGGGACTTTCGGGCCCGCGAATACTGGCGTGGCCCGGTGTGGCCGGTGATGACGTGGCTGTTCTCCTGGGCGTTCGGCCGACGCGGCTGGGTGGAGCGCTCGGCGTCGCTGCGCCGGGAGGGGCTGCGCCAGGCCAGCGACGGGACCTTCGCCGAGTATTACGAGCCGTTCACCGGGGCGCCGCTGGGCAGCATGCAGCAGTCGTGGACCGCGGCCGCGGTGCTCGACTGGCTGGGCTGACTACTCACCGGCCAGCCGTTCCAGGGGGCCCAGCGCGGCCTCGAGCGTCTCGAGATCCTCGGGACTGAGCCCGCGCAGCAGCGCCGCCAGCGAAGCGTAGCGGTGCGTCAGGGCCTCCTGATGCTGCGCGTGCCCCTTGGGCGTGATCTGCACGAGCACGGCGCGCAGATCGGAGGGATCCTTGGTGCGCTTGACCAGACCGAGCTTCTCGAGGCGCCGGATCGCGACGGTGGTGGTCGGGGTCCGGACCCGCTCGTGGGCCGCCAGCTCGGTCATCCGGATGGGGCCCTGATTGAGCAGCGTGACCAGGATCGACAGCTGCGCCAGCGTGAGCTCGCCCGCGGCTTCGGTGTGATTGTCACTGCGCCTGAGCAGGGTGAACAGCTTCGCCAGGGTACGGTGCAGACCCTCGGCAAGGTGGGTCACATCGGGGAGGGTGGCGTCGCCTTCTGGCATAGTTCGCTAGTCTAACCTGTCCGAGACTGTCAGGACTTCACCTCCGTCGAAATGCGGGGGTTCACAGCACCTGGGAGAGGAACCGCTGGAGCCGGTCGGTCTCGGCGGCCTCGAAGATCCGCTCCGGGGGGCCGGCCTCGACCACCGTGCCGTGGTCCATGAACACCACCGCGTCGGCGGCCGATCGGGCAAACCCCATCTCGTGGGTCACCACCACCATGGTCATCCCGTCGGCACCGAGTTCGGCGATCAACGCGAGGATGCCCTTGACCAGTTCGGGGTCCAGCGCCGAGGTGGCCTCGTCGAAGAACATCACCTGCGGCGACATCGCCAGCGCCCGGGCGATCGCCACCCGCTGCTGCTGGCCGCCCGACAGCGTGCCCGGCCGCACATCGGCCTTGTGCCGCAGCCCCACTCGTTCCAGCTGGCCCAGCGCCAGATCCTTGGCGGCCTCGGCCGACAGGCCCTTGAGCTTGCGCGGGGCCAGGCTGACGTTGTCCAGCACGCTGCGGTGCGGGAACAGGTTGAACTGCTGGAACACCATGCCGATGCGTTGCCGCAGCCGATCCGGGTCGTCGTGGAGCACCGAGCGCCCGTCGAGCAGGATGTCGCCGCTGTCGGGTTCGTAGAGCCGGTTCAACGTGCGCAGCAGGGTGGACTTGCCCGAGCCCGACGGCCCGATCACCGCGGCGGTGCTGCCCGCCGGCACGTCGATGTCGACGCCGCGCAGCACCTTGGTCGGTCCGAAGGCCAGGTGAATGTCCTTGCCCGCCAGTGAGACTGCCTCGATCGCCATCAGATCATCTCCTGGGTGGTCGCCGGGTTCGCCGGATCCAACGGGTCCTCGGCCGAGGTGGTGCGCCCGCGACGCAGCCGGGCGTCGATGTAGTTGACCAGGTGCGTCAGCGGGATGGTCAGCGCCAGGTAGAACAACCCGGCGGCCACCAGCGGGGAGAGGTTCCCGGTCTGCGCGTTGAGATCTCGGCCCACCTGGAACAGTTCGCGCTGGCTGGCCACCAGGCCCAGGAAGTACACCAGCGAGGACGCCTTGAGCAGCGAGATGAACTGGTTGACCAGCGCGGGCAGCACCCGTCGCACGCCCTGCGGGACCACCACCAGCTTCATCGACGACGAGTAGCTGAAGCCCAGCGCGCGGGATGCCTCGAGTTGGCCGGCCTCCACGCTCTGGATGCCCGAGCGCAGGATCTCTCCGACGTAAGCCGCGGCCATCAGCCCCAGGGCGGCAATTCCCAACGGGTACGGGTTGTTTCCGGTGAGGCCGCCGACCACCGGACCGAAGCCCAGGCCGATGATCAGGATGATCACCACCTCGGGCAGCCCGCGGAAGATGTCGGTGTACACCCGGGCGGGCCAGCGCAGCCAGCGCGAGCGTGAGATCCCCGCGACGGCCAGGACCATGCCGAGCACCAGCCCGATCACCGCGGCCCAGAAGGTCAGGATCAGCGTGTTGGGCAGACCGGTCTTGAACAGGTCCGGGATGGCCTGCTTGTACAGGTCCCAGCTGAAGAACGCCGTACCGAGCTGCGCCAGCACGGATTTCGGCGCCGCGCTCTCGGCGCGTTCGGGTTCCTGGGCCTCGGCGATCGCGGCGAAGTCGGACAATTGCGGCTCGGGGGCGGCCTTCGACCCGGGCTTCCAGCCCGGCGGCAGCGCCCGCGGCACCCACTCCGAATACAGCCGCGCCCAGGTGCCGTCGGCGATCACGGCGTCCAGGCCCGAGTTCAGCGCGTCGATCAGTGGCTGATTCTCCTGTGCCACCGCGTAGGCCACGAAATTGTCCAGGCTGAACGTGTTTTCGATGATCTCGGCGGGATCGCCGGGCTGCACGGTGCCGACGGCCTGCTGCGACGGCGCCACCCACGCGTCGAGCTGGCGGGTCTTCAGGCTGGCGTAGACGGTGTTGTAGTCCGGGTACTTCACCGGGTCCAGCCCGAGGGTGTCCACCACGTAGGACTCCTGGACGGTGCCCTGCACCACGCCGATACGCTGGCCCGGCCCGAGTTGGGAGAAGCTGGTGATCGGCGAACCGCTGGGCACCACCAGCGAGAAGTAGCCGAAGTCATAGCCGTTGGTGAAGCCGACGGTGCGCCGGCGCGGTTCGGTGGTGGTGATCGAGGACGACCCGACGTCGAACCGGCGGGAGGCCACCTGCGCCAGCAGCCCGGAGAAGTCGGTGCCCACGAAGTTCACCCGCAGCCCCAGCTTCTCGGCGATGGCGCGCAGCACTTCGTTGTCGAACCCGGTGAACTGGCCGGCGGCGTTGATGCAGATGCTCGGCGGCGCATCGGAGAGCGTGCCCACGGTCAGGGTGCCCGCTGTGCCCAGGCCGAGGGCGGCGACGTCGACCGAGTCCAGCGGGGCCGTCGTCGCGGTGGTGTAGCGGTCCTGTTCAGGGCCCTGGGCCGCGGCGGCCAGGTTCGTCGGTAACGCGCTGGCGCTGTCGACGCCGGGCGGGGCGCACTGATCGGCGGCGGCGGGCGGGGCCAGGATCAGCCCCAGCCCGAGCAGCGCCACGATCAACAGCGCCGGAAGTCGGCGGGCGGAAGATCTCATTGGTCGAAACTAGCCCGCTCGGCGGTCGGCTGCTTCTGTTCAGTGTGAGCGCAAGTCGCCCAGAACGCCGCGTCGGCGCAGTTCGGCGACCATGATCTGGGCCATCGCCGACGACACGCCGATGTTGGCGGCGCGGGCGCCCTCGGGGTTGCCGCGCCGGATCGCCTCGGTCTCGGCCTCGTAGTACGCCACCAGTTCGGCGCGCCGCGAGTCGTAGGCGCTCCACAGGCTGCGCGGGATGAAGTTCTGCGTGGCGCGGATCAACGCCCGCAGCCGCGGCCCGGCGTAGTCCTCGTTGATCGCGGTGCGGTACTCGTGGCCCAACTCCTGGAACGAGCGGGTCTCACCGAGCAGCCGCAGCTGCCGCACGAGCGACTCGAGGCGTTCCAGCAGCGGTGGATTCGGGTGGGCGGCGGCGCGCGCGGCGGCCATCCCGTTGAGCACGCCGTACAGCTCGTGATGCTCGAAGATGGTGTCCTCGTCGAAGCGTTCGACAAAGGCACCGCGGTGGTAGCGGGTCGTCAGGATGCCGTCGTGTTCGAGCTGAACCACGGCCTCCTGGACCGGAACTCGGCTCAGGCCCAAGGTCTCCGCGATCTCGTTGCGGTCTATGCGATCGCCGGTGCGGAGCTTCCCGGTCAGGATCAGGTTCACCACGTGGGCGACCACTTGATCCTTTTCCTTGATCCCGTAGTTTTTCGGCATCGCGAACGCTCAGCGCGGCGCGGTGGGCGCAGATGGGCAAAACACGCACCCACGGTAGCGATCGGAGACCGATAGCAGGCGGCTACCTTTCAGGCCCCGATGGGACCTTCGTCACGCCAGACCACGACCACGGCCGGCCGTGCCACGGCGTCGCCGCCGTCGGGCCAGTGCGACAACGGGTCGGCCAGGCTGTGGTCGTCGCTCTCGCCGGGGTGCTGCACACACACCACCACCAGATCGTCGGTGACGATGGGCCCGCACGTCTCGGCGCCGACCGGGACCGTCAGGAACTGCCGGGTCTCGCCGCGGCGCGGGCCCTCCAGCGCGACGGCGAACAGTCCGTCGTTGCCGTCCAGCGCGTTGCCGTCGGTCGAGATCCACAGGTTGCCGTGGCTGTCGAAGGCCAGGTTGTCCGGGCAGGAGATGGGACTGACCTGGCTCTTGTCGAAGCCGCCGTAGTAGGTGTCGGCCGCGGCCGGGTCGCCGCAGACCAGCAGCAACTCCCAGGTGAACGCGGTGCCGGCGTGGTCGTCGACGATCTCGAGGACCTGACCGTTCTTGTTGTCGGTGCGCGGGTTGGCGGCATCGGGGCCGGGTTCGCCGTCGAGGCCGCGCTCGTCGTTGTTGGTCAGCGCCAGGTAGACCTTGCCCGTCACGGGATTGGTCTCGAAGTCCTCGGGACGGTCCATCTTGGTGGCGCCGGCCTTGTCGGCGGCGAACCGGGTGAACACCGCGACCTCGTCGGCGGCGATGCCCGGCACCAGCGATTCGGCGCGGCCGCCGGCCTCGGTGCGCAGCAACGGCAGCCAGGTTCCGGTGCCGGTGAACGCCCCGGCCGACGGCAGCCGACCGGACCCGTCGATCTCACCGGCGGGGATGTCGCTGCCGAGCTTGGCCACATACAGCGTGCCCTCGTCGAGCACGGTCATGTTGTGCGCCAGCGCCGCCGGATCCTTGCCGGGCCGGATCTTCTTGGTCGAGACGAACTTGTACATGTAGTCGAAGCGTTCGTCGTCGCCGGAGTAGGCGACGACGGTGCCGTCGTCGGTGACGTGGATGGTGGCGGCCTCGTGCTTGAACCGGCCCAGCGCGGAATGCTTGACCGGGGTGGAGGAGGGGTCCCACGGGTTGATCTCGAGAATGTAGCCGTAGCGGTTGATCTCGTTGGTCTCCTTGGTCGGATCGAACCGCGGGTCGAAGGTCTCCCAGCGCCGCTCGGAGGGCTCGAGCTTCACGCCGTAGCGGGCCAGCCGGTCGGCCTGGATCGGGGAGCCGACCTCGGCGCCCTCCGCGGCGCCGAAGTAGCCGTGGAAGTTCTCCTCGGCGGAAAGCACTGTGCCCCAGGGCGTCAGACCGCCGGCGCAGTTGTTGAACGTGCCGACCACCGCGCGTCCGGTCGGGTCGGCCGTGGTCTTGACCAGGTCGCTGCCCGCGGCCGGCCCGACCAGGGTGAACGGCGTGTCGCCGGTGATGCGTCGGTTGTAGCGGCCCGGCACCGGCTCGAGGCCCTCGGGTGTGCGTCGCACCTCGACCACCGAAAGCCCGTGGGCGGCAAGGCCGATCTCGAACTGTTCGCGGGTGGGTGCCTCCGGGTCGTAGCCGGGGTGCATGAACTGCTCGGTGGTGTACTCGTGGCTGACGACCAGCAGGTACCGGTCTTCGGTGCCGTCGATGGGCAGCAACCCGGCGAAGTCGTTGTTGAAGCCGAACTGCCGGCGTTGGGCGGCCGCGGTCTGGGCGTTGACGTCGAACGGCGGGGCCTCGGGCAGCACCGGGTCGCCCCAGCCGATCACCACCGACTGTCGGTAGCCGTCGGGGATCACGACGGCGTCCTCGGTATTGGGGGCCACCGCGGTGAAGTTCATCCCGGGGGCGGGTTCGGTGTGGGCGACGTCGGCGACGGGGGCGGTCCGGTCGTCGCGGCCGCAGGCGGCCAGCGCCGATCCGGCACCCACCGCCAGCACCGTCACCCCGGTGGCCTGCAGCACCGAGCGTCGCGAAACCGCCTGGCGCACAACGTCGCCGAAGTACTCGTTGGGGCTGGTGTTCGGCGCCGGATGCGCGCAGGCGTCGCCGCACTTGTAGCGGCAGGTGACGCGCTGGCGGCTGGACTTGCCGCGGTGGTTCACGAACAGGTTCAACGGCACGAGCGCCATGGCTTCCTTCCGGGGCTGTGAAGGGACCCGGGGAAAGCTACGGCAGCCGAGCGAGCACTTGCCGATCAGAAGGTGAACAACAGCCGAACCGTGCTCAGAGCAGCCCGCGCAGGATCTCCACGAGCCGCAGCGGCTGATCGCCCTGCACCGAGTGGCCGGCGTCCGGGACCACGATGGTGTCGCGGAATCCGGGGGCGCCCTTGGCGAACGACTCGGCGTCCTCGTCGTTGACGAAGAACGAGTTGGCGCCGCGGACCAAGGTGGTGGGCATGGTGATGGCCGGGACGTCGTCCCAGAGGCCCTCGAACCCGTCGCCCTTGCGGAACGAATCGTAGCGCCAGGTCCAACTGCCGTCGTCGAGGCGCTTGGAGTTGTGGAAAACGCCGCGCCGCAACGAGTTCCGATCCCGATGCGGCGAGGCCGCCACCGCGGCGTCGAGCATGGCCGCGAAATCGGGGAAGGTGCGCTCACCGCGCACCAGTGCCACGGCGCCCTGCTGGGCCTTGGTCATCTGCTCGTGGCGCTCCGGCGCCGACGGCGTCACGTCGACCAGCGCCAGCTGCGGGACCAGCGCGGGTTCGGTGGCTGCCACGCGCAGCGCGGTCAGCCCGCCCAGCGACATGCCGACCACCAGGTCGACGTCGGCGGCCAGCTCGCGCAGCACCGGGCGCAGGGTCTCGGCGTTGAGCTTCGGGCCGTAGTCGCCGTCCTCGCGCCACGACGAGCGGCCGTGGCCGGGCAGGTCGACGGCCACCGCGGGCAGGCCCAGGCCCAGGATCACGGTGTCCCAGGTGTGGGCGTTCTGGCCGCCGCCGTGCAGGAACAGCACGCGCGGGTCGGCGGTGCCGAACCGCAGGGAACTGATCGGCCCGGTATCGATGCGCTCCACGGGCGGGATGTCGGGGACCCCGGCCTGCTCGGCGTTCTCGGGCAGCAGGCCGAACTCGTCGAGCTCGAGCAGTTCGTCGTCGGAGATCATCAGGCCTTTATAACCCGTGCCCGATGACAAGACTGCGCCCACCGCACTTCCGGTGCGGGGGCGCAGTCTTGGGAAAACGGGAATCAGCCGGTGATGAACTGCTCGAGCTGCTCGCGAGCGACGTCGTCGGCCAGCTGCTTGGGCGGGCTCTTCATCAGGTAGGCCGAGGCCGGGATGATCGGGCCGCCGATGCCGCGGTCCTTGGCGATCTTGGCCGCGCGCACCGCGTCGATGATGATGCCCGCCGAGTTCGGCGAGTCCCACACCTCGAGCTTGTACTCCAGGTTCAGCGGGGCGTCGCCGAAGGCGCGGCCCTCCAGGCGCACGTAGGCCCACTTGCGGTCATCGAGCCACGCGACGTGGTCGGACGGGCCGATGTGGACGTTCTTGTCCTCGACCTTGCCGGCCAGCGAGCCGGTCAGGTTGGAGGTGACGGCCTGGGTCTTGGAGACCTTCTTGGACTCGAGGCGGTCGCGCTCGAGCATGTTCTTGAAGTCCATGTTGCCGCCGACGTTGAGCTGGTAGGTGCGGTCCAGCGTCACGCCGCGGTCCTCGAACAGCTTGGCCATCACGCGGTGGGTGATGGTGGCGCCGACCTGGCTCTTGATGTCGTCGCCGACGATCGGCACGCCGGCGTCCTCGAACTTCTTGGCCCACTCCGGGTCGGAGGCGATGAACACCGGCAGCGCGTTGACGAAGGCCACGTTCGCGTCGATGGCGCACTGCGCGTAGAACTTGTCGGCGTCGTCGGAGCCCACCGGCAGGTAGGAGACCAGCACGTCGACCTTGGCGTCCTTGAGGGCCTTGACGACGTCGACGGGCTCGGCGTCGGAGACCTCGATGGTGTCGGCGTAGTACTTGCCGATGCCGTCGAGGGTCGGGCCGCGCTGCACGACGACGTCGGTGGGCGGCACGTCGGCGATCTTGATGGTGTTGTTCTCGGAGGCGAAGATCGCCTCGGACAGGTCGAAGCCCACCTTCTTGGCGTCGACGTCGAACGCGGCGACGAACTTCACGTCGCGCACGTGGTAAGGCCCGAACTTGACGTGCATCAGGCCGGGAACGGTGCCGTTCTCGTCGGCGTCCTGGTAGTACTGCACGCCCTGCACAAGCGAGGACGCGCAGTTCCCCACGCCGACGATGGCGACCCGCACATCCTGGGACGCATTCGACGCCGCAGTCGCGTTGTTCTCACTCATGAGTGTTCTCCTTAATCCGGTACTGCCGTAGTTCGGTGCTGCTCTTCAGGTCAGGGCTGTGGTCAGGGTTGGTCGGTGCTGGGCTGACTGCGTTCGGCGGCGATGAGGTCGTTGAGCCACTTGACCTCGCGCTCGCTGGACTCGAGCCCCAGCTGGTGCAGTTGTTTGGTGTAGCGGTCGAACGAATTGCTGGCCCGCGCGATCGCCTCGCGCAGTCCCTCGCGCCGTTCCTCCACCTGGCGGCGGCGGCCTTCCAGGATCCGCATCCGGGCCTCGGCCGGGGTGCGGTTGAAGAACGCCAGATGCACACCGAAGCCGTCGTCGGTGTAGTTCTGCGGCCCGGTGTCGGCGACCAGCTCGGTGAAGCGCTGCCGGCCCGCGTCGCTCAGCTGGTAGACGCGTCGGGCGCGCCGCAGCTTGGTGGTGCCTTCGGGGGCCGCGTCCTCGACGATCAGGCCGTCGGCCTGCATGCGCCGCAGCGCGGGGTACAGCGAGCCGTAGGAGAAGGCGCGGAAGGCGCCGAGGAGACCGGTCAACCGTTTGCGCAGTTCGTAGCCGTGCATCGGCGATTCGAGCAGCAAGCCCAGAATGGCCAGTTCGAGCACCCGGATCACCTCCCCCTGCGCGTTCGTCAATACGTCCCGCCGTTACGGCGGATCGACACCTCGCGAAACTGTATCGCGCCGATATATCCGCAGCCAACCCCCTACCCCAAAACTCTCCAGCGTCAACGTGCGCGCCCCCGGCCCGACACGCCGCGAGAATCCCGGGTCTGCGCACCTTCGCGCCCCAGAGATGCCCAGGTCAGGGATAGTTGATGCGCTTCTGGCTGCCGTCGGGATTCAGCTCGATGTAGCCCGAGCCGAACTCACTGGACACGTACACCGAGATCTCCACGGCCTCCGGCGTCGTCGGATCGCCCGATGGGTCGATGATCAGATAGGTGTTGGTGACGTCCTCGGGGTTGATGCCCAGGGTCTCCGGGGCGCCGCGCAGGATGCCGACGATCGCCTCGTGGTCGAAGCGGGCCAGGTCCACCAGCCGCGCCGAGTCGCTCCTGGCGGACGACGACGGGTCCTCCCAGCCGCCGCGGTAGGAGTAGGAGAACTCGCGGCGCTGTTCGCCGGGGTCGGGCCGATTGACCGACGCGTAGTCGGGATAGATCACCGCGCGATATCCCATGGTGTCGCCGAACTTCTGCTTCATCTGCTCGAACAGGCCGGTCAGCCCGCCCAGCGAGTGCAACTGCCGCGGCGGTGTCAGCACCACCGGGGCGACGCCGTCGGGTTGCGCGCCCGGGTCTTCGGCCGTGCCCAGCGGGCCGCCGGGAGCCGACGATCCGGAGAAGCCCCAGCCGATCCCGATGCCCAGCACGACGAGGCCCGCGGCCACCACCGCCAACACGGCCCGGCTGCGGGTCGGCTTGTTCGTCGACTTGTTCAACGACGGCAGCTGGACCGGGGCGTTGGCGTTCTGCAGGTCATCGACCAGGGCCGCGAGCTCGCCCAGCGTGGTGGCACTGGTGGCCGCGGCCACCCGCTGGCGGTGTTCCACACCGGTGAGCTGACCGTCGGCCAGCGCGCTGTCGAGGACTTTGCACGTGTCGTTTCGGTCACTGTCCTTGGCCCGGGTACCCGCCGTCTGCCGCGTCGCCATCCGACGATCGTAGGAGGTCGAACCCGCCTCGGCGCGGTCGGTCGCGGACGCGCGTGCGGCCGGTCGAGCCTCGGTGGCCGACGGGCCGACGTACTCTGGTCAACGTGCGATTGCAGCGACAGGTGGTGGATTACGCCTTGCGGCGGCGTTCACTGCTGGCCGAGGTGTATTCCGGCCGGACTGGCGTCACCGAGGTGTGTGACGCCAACCCCTACTTGCTGCGCGCCGCCAAGTTCCACGGAAAACCCAGCTCGGTGATGTGCCCGATCTGCCGCAAGGAGCAGCTGACCCTGGTGTCCTGGGTGTTCGGCGAGCACCTGGGCGCGGTGTCCGGGTCGGCCCGCACCGCCGAGGAGTTGGTGCTGCTGGCGACCCGTTTCGAGGAGTTCGCGGTACACGTGGTGGAGGTATGCCGAACCTGCAGTTGGAATCACTTGGTCAAGTCGTACGTGCTTGGCGCGCCACGGAAGCCGAAGAGTGCGCCCAAGCGGGGCACCCGAACGGCGCGCAACAGCGCGCGCACGGCCAGTGAATAGCGAAGGGCGCCACGACCGGTCAGCCAGTGATGCTCCGCGGGGAGCACCGCCTGCCGATCAGCGCCGCACCGAGGCCACCCGGCCGCCGTGGCAACAGCCCACGGTGCCGGAGAAGCGCCCCGCGCCCCGTCCCAACCCAAAACCCAGCCCCGGCCGGCATGCCGCGCGCGGCGACGGGCCGGCGCCGGATCTGCGTCCCACCGCGGTGATCCCGCCGGTGCGCGAGGGTGCGGACCCGCGCTGGCGCGACCCCATCGACGTCGTCAAGGCCGCCCTCGACGGCACCCCGCCGCCCCCGAAGCCGCCGCCCGGCCCACCGCCGCGCACCGGCGGCGGATCGGGTGGCGGATCGGGTGGCAACGGCGGATCGGGGCGCGGCCAGTTCCAGATCAACTGGCGCTGGGTGCGTCGCGGCGTGGCCGCGTGCGCCGTGGTGTTCCTGCTGCTGCCGCTGATCACCTTCGCGATGGCCTACAGCATTGTCGACGTCCCCAAGCCCGGCGACATCCGGACCAACCAGGTGTCGACGATCCTCGCCAGCGACGGCTCCGAGTTGGCCAAAATCGTTCCGCCGGAGGGCAACCGGGTCGACGTCAAGATCGACCAGATCCCGGTGCACGTCCGGGAGGCGGTGATGGCCGCCGAGGACCGCGACTTCTACAGCAACCCCGGTTTCTCGTTCACCGGGTTCGCCCGCGCCTTCAAGAACAACATCTTCGGCGGGGACATGCAGGGCGGTTCGACCATCACCCAGCAGTACGTGAAGAACGCGTTGGTCGGTGATGCGCGCAGCGGCGTCGGCGGCCTGGTGCGCAAGGCCAAGGAGCTGGTCATCTCCACCAAGATGTCCCGCGAATGGTCGAAGGACCAAGTGCTCGAATCGTATTTGAACATCATCTATTTCGGCCGCGGCGCCTACGGCATCGCGGCGGCCTCCCGGGCGTACTTCGACAAGCCGGTCGAGGAGCTGACCGTCTCCGAGGGCGCGCTGTTCGCCGCGCTGATCCAGCGCCCGTCGACGCTGGATCCCGCCGTCGACCCCGAGGGCGCGACCGCTCGCTGGAACTGGGTGCTCGACGGCATGGTCGAGATCGGCGCGCTGTCCCCGCAGGAGCGCGCCGAGCAGGTGTTCCCGGTGACCATCCCGCCGGACCAGGCCGGCAGCGCCAACCAGACCACCGGCCCCAACGGGCTCATCGAGCGGCAGGTCATCCGGGAGTTGCTCGACCTGTTCAACATCAGCGAGCAGCAACTCAACACCGAGGGTCTGCAGATCACCACCACCATCGACCCGGATGCGCAGGAGGCGGCCGAGGAGGCCGTGGCCGACGCGCTCGAGGGCCAGGATCCGGACATGCGCGCCGCCGTGGTCTCCATCGACCCGAAGACCGGCGGGGTCAAGGCGTACTACGGCGGATCGGACGCCAACGGCTTCGACTTCGCGCAGGCCGGCCTGCCGACCGGGTCGGCGTTCAAGGTGTTCGCGCTCGTCGCCGCGCTCGAGCAGGGCATGGGCCTGGGCTATCAGGTCGACAGCTCGCCGCTGACCGTCAACGGCATCGAGATCGGCAACGTCGAGGGCGGCAGCTGCGGCACCTGCAACATCGCCGAGGCGCTGAAGCGGTCCCTGAACACCAGCTACTACCGGCTGATGCTCAAGCTGGAGAACGGGCCCTCTGATGTCGCCGACGCCGCGCACCGCGCGGGCATCGCGACCAGCTTCCCCGGCGTCGAGCACACCCTGAGCGAGGACGGCCAGGGCGGCCCGCCCAACAACGGCGTGGTGCTCGGCCAGTATCAGTCCCGGGTCATCGACATGGCCTCGGCGTACGCGACGCTGGCCGCGTCCGGGGTGTACCGGGCGCCGCACTTCGTGCAGAAGGTGGTCAACGCCGACGGCGACGTCCTGTTCGACGCGGGCGGCCAGGACAACAGCGGCGAGCAGCGCATCGACGAGTCCGTGGCCGACAACGTCACCTCGGCCATGCAACCCATCGCCTCCTACTCGAACGGCCACGGCCTGGCCGGTGGGCGCGCCTCGGCGGCCAAGACCGGAACGCATCAGCTCGGCGACACCGGCGACAACCGGGACGCCTGGATGGTCGGCTACACCCCGTCGTTGTCGACGGCGGTCTGGGTGGGCACCACCCAGGGCAACAAGCCGCTGAAGAACCAGTGGGGCGGTTCGGTGTACGGCTCGGGGCTGCCGTCGGACATCTGGAAGGACACCATGGACGGGGCCCTGCAGGGCACCGATCAGGAGAGCTTCCCCAAGCCGGAGTCGATCGGCGGGTACGCGGGCGTCCCGTCGCCGCCGCCCCCGCCGCGCGATCCGGCCACCGAGGCGCCGACGACGACGCTGCCGCCGCAGCCCGGCACCGTGATCCAGCCGAGTATCGAGGTGGCCCCGGGCATCACGATTCCGATCGGGCCGCCGACGACGGTGCCGGTTGGCCCCCCGGAGTTGCCGCCCCCGCCGCCGGCCCCGTTTGATCCGAACGCCCCCGTACCGCCGCCGCCCCCGCCGCCGTGACCCCGGGGCGCCACGACGCGGACGAGCCCCTCGATGAGCTCGACGGGCCGGGTGCAGCCGAACGTGCCACGGTGTCCCCGCTGCCGTTGGCGCGCGACCTGCGCAGCGCCGATGACCGTGACTTCCCCAGCCGCACCGACCCGTTGGGCGCCGCGCTCTCGGAGACGATCGGCGGCCCGGTCGGCCGGCACGCGCTGATCGGCCGCAATCGCTTCGCCACCCCGCTGCGGGTGATCTTCGCTTTGGCGCTAGTGTTCCTGGCGCTGGGCTGGGTGACGAAGTCGCCGTGCCTGCAGACCGTGGGGGAGGGCAGCCCCGCGCAGATGGTGGCCAACTGGGACCATCAGCGCGCCTATTACCAGCTGTGCTACTCCGACACCGTGCCGCTCTACGGCGCAGAGTTGTTGAGCCAGGGCAAGTTTCCGTACAAGTCGAGTTGGCTCGAGACCGACGGCGCCGGCGACCCCCGCCAGCAGTACGACGGCAGCCCGGCCGTGCGTTACATGGAGTATCCGGTGCTGACCGGGCTCTATCAGTACGTGTCGATGGCGCTGGCCAAGACCTACACCGCGCTGTCGTCGACGATCGCGCTGCCGAAGGTCGCCGAGGTGGTGGTGTTCTTCGACATCGTCGCGCTCGGGCTGGCGCTGGCCTGGTTGGCGACGGTGTGGGCGACGGCGAAGCTGGCCGGGCGCCGGATCTGGGACGCCGCGCTGGTGGCCGCGTCCCCGCTGGTGATCTTCCAGATCTTCACCAACTTCGACGCGCTGGCAACGGCTTTCGCGACGGGGGCGCTGCTGGCCTGGGCGCGGCGCAGACCGGTGCTGGCCGGCGTGCTGATCGGGCTGGGGGTGGCCGCCAAGCTGTACCCGTTGCTGTTGTTGGGGCCCTTGTTGCTGCTGGGCGTGCGCACCGGGCGCCTGGTCGAGGTGGGCCGCACGCTGCTGGCCGCGATCACCGCGTGGCTCGTGGTCAATCTGCCGATCATGCTGTTGTTCCCGCGCGGGTGGTCGGAGTTCTTCCGGCTCAACACCCGTCGCGGCGACGACATGGATTCGCTGTACAACGTGGTGAAGTCCTTCACCGGGTGGGGTGGATTCGATTCGGATCTCGGGTTCTGGGAGCCGCCGACGGTGCTCAACACCGTCGTCGCGGTGCTGTTCGTGCTGTGTTGCATCGGGATCGGTTACATCGCGCTGACGGCACCGCAGCGCCCGCGCGTGGCGCAACTGGCGTTCCTGGTGGTGGCCGCGTTCCTGCTGACCAACAAGGTCTGGAGCCCGCAGTTCTCGCTGTGGCTGGTGCCGCTGGCGGTGCTGGCGCTGCCGCATCGGCGGATCCTGTTGGCGTGGATGACCGTTGACGCGCTGGTCTGGGTGCCGCGGATGTACTACCTCTACGGCGAGGCCAACCGGGGGCTGCCCGAGCAATGGTTCACGACGACGGTGCTGCTGCGCGACCTGGCGGTGCTGGGGCTGTGCGCGCTGGTGATCCGGCAGATCTACCGGCCCCGCCACGACCTGGTGCGCTGGTCCGGGCGGATCGACGATCCGGTGGGCGGGGTGTTCGACGGTGCCCCGGACCACCCGCCGGCCTGGCTGCCGCGGTGGCTGCGCCCCAAGTCCGAGCCTGTCCCTGAGCCCGGGCCGGTGCCCGAGGCGGCGCCCACTGCCGATTTCGCAGGTGACCGGCGGTTCCTGTAGCCTGGTCCGGTTGCCGACGCAGGCGACCCTCCTGCCGCGGAACACGCCGCGGCCGAGAAGACCATAGGAGGTGATGGGTTCCTCATGCGTCCATACGAAATCATGGTCATCCTTGACCCCACACTCGACGAGCGCACTGTAGCTCCCTCGCTGGAGACGTTCCTCAACGTCATCCGCAAGGACGGCGGCAGTGTCGACAAGGTCGACATCTGGGGCCGGCGCCGGCTGGCGTACGAGATCGCCAAGCATGCCGAGGGCATCTACGCGGTCATCGACGTCAAGGCCGAGCCCGCCACCGTGAGCGAACTCGACCGTCAGCTCGGTCTGAACGAGTCGGTGTTGCGCACCAAGGTGATGCGGACCGACAAGCACTGAAGCCCGGTGGTCGTCACCCCGTTTCCGTAGGCTCGCCTGCGGAAGCCCAGACCTACACCGTTGCTCGACCAGGACTTGAGGAGGACACCCGTGGCTGGTGACACGATCATCACCGTCGTCGGAAACCTGACCGCCGACCCTGAACTGCGTTTCACCCCGTCGGGTGCTGCCGTGGCCAACTTCACGGTGGCGTCGACGCCGCGCATCTACGACCGCCAGAGCGGTGAGTGGAAGGACGGCGAGGCGCTGTTCCTGCGGTGCAACATCTGGCGCGAGGCGGCCGAGAACGTCGCCGAGAGCCTGACCCGCGGTGCCCGCGTGGTGGTCCAGGGCCGGCTCAAGCAGCGTTCGTTCGAGACCCGCGAGGGCGAGAAGCGGACCGTGGTGGAGCTCGAGGTCGACGAGATCGGCCCGTCCCTGCGCTACGCGACGGCCAAGGTCAACAAGGTCAGTCGCGGTGGCGGCGGTGGCGGGTTCGGCGGCGGTGGCGGCGGGGGATCCCGCGCGGCCGCCGGTGGTGGCGGCGGTGGCTCGTCCGCACCGGCCGAGGACCCCTGGGGCAGCGCCCCGGCATCGGGTTCCTTCGGCGGGGCCGACGACGAGCCCCCCTTCTGATATCTCCAAATACAAACCTTTAGCAGTACAGAAAGAGAACAACCATGGCCAAGGCCAACAAGCGTCGTCCCGCGCCCGAGAAGCCGGTCAAGACCCGCAAATGTGTGTTCTGCTCGAAGAAGGGCAAGAACCAGGTCATCGACTACAAGGACACCCAGCTGCTGCGCACCTACATCTCCGAGCGCGGCAAGATCCGTGCCCGTCGGGTGACCGGGAACTGCGTGCAGCACCAGCGCGACGTCGCCGTCGCAGTGAAGAACGCCCGCGAGGTGGCCCTGCTGCCCTTCACGTCCAGTACTCGCTGATAGCGACTCGGCTAGAAACGGAAACACCAGATCATGAAGCTCATTCTCACCGCCGAGGTGGACAAGCTGGGTTCGGCCGGCGACACCGTGGAGGTCAAGGACGGCTACGGCCGTAACTTCCTGCTGCCCCGCGGGCTGGCGATCGTCGCGACCCGCGGCGCCCAGCGTCAGGCCGACGAGATCCGGCGCGCGCAGGAGATCAAGACCGTGCGCGACCTGGACCACGCCAAGGAACTCAAGACCGCCATCGAGGCCCTGGGTTCGGTCTCGCTGAGCGTGAAGACCGCCGGCGACTCCGGCAAGCTGTTCGGCTCCGTCACCGCCGGTGACGTCGTCTCGGCCATCAAGAAGGCCGGCGGACCGAGCCTGGACAAGCGCGCCGTGGATCTGCCCAAGGGCCACATCAAGGCCCTCGGCACGCATTCGGTCGAGGTGCACCTGCACTCCGGTCTCAATGCCACCGTGCCGGTGGAGGTCGTCGCCGAGTAGTTAGCTCGGCAACGTCGCCGCTATTCGGCTGCAGCGTCAATACTCCCCGGTGGTCGCCTTCCCAGCGACCGCCGGGGAGTTGCTGTATGTGCTGGCGAACTGACCCGGGCGTAGGTTGCGCAGCGAACCACACCCGCCGTTAACCTGGCGCACCACCGAACGCAACACAACACGCCCGAGACCGCAACCTGACACGACACGCCGTCGCGATTCCCATCCACAGTGTGGAGGGCGTTCTATGGTCCGTTCATCAGCGGTAATACAACTCAACACAACATTGCTCCACAGGTTCTCCCCACCCACCTAACATGGCAACCCACAGCTATCCACACGCAGTGCACAGGTTCGCTAACAGGGGTGGTTCCACTGCCCGCCAGCAACGTCTACGGTCGACTCGGCGCGGAAGCGGCGCAGGGTCTCAGGCCCTGGGAATCTTGCAGTGGACTGTCGGAGCCTTGGCTTACCGTCAGTCCATGAAGTCGAACAGGTGTTTGGTCGCGTGAGGGCAGGGGGCGCAGTAGCCGTATGGCCGTAGTTGATGATCTCGGGCAGTCGGGGATGGATGAGTCCCCGCCCAGTGAGGACTTCGGTCGGCAGCCGCCGCAGGACATGGCGGCCGAGCAGTCGGTCCTCGGCGGCATGCTGCTGAGCAAGGACGCCATCGCCGACGTCTTGGAGCGGCTCCGGCCCGGGGACTTCTACCGTCCCGCGCACCAGAACGTCTACGACGCAATCCTGGACCTCTACGGGCGCGGGGAGCCGGCCGACGCCGTCACCGTGGCCGCGGAGCTGGATCGGCGTGGGCTGCTGCGCCGCATCGGCGGGGCGCCCTATCTGCACACCCTGATCTCGACGGTGCCGACGGCGGCCAACGCCGGGTACTACGCGGGCATCGTGGCCGAGAAGGCGCTGCTGCGCCGCCTCGTGGAGGCCGGCACTCGGGTGGTCCAGTACGGCTATGCCGGTGCCGAGGGCGCCGACGTGGCCGAGGTGGTCGACCGCGCCCAGGCCGAGATGTACGACATCACCGACCGGCGCAGCACCGAGGACTTCGTCCCGCTCGAGGATCTGCTGCAGCCGACGATGGACGAGATCGACGCGATCGCCTCCAACGGCGGTATCGCCCGCGGTGTGCCCACCGGCTTCACCGAACTCGACGACGTCACCAATGGTCTGCACGCCGGGCAGATGATCATCATCGCGGCCAGGCCTGGTGTCGGGAAGGCGCTGGCGCTGGACACCCCGCTGCCCACCCCGCACGGCTGGACCACGATGGGTGACGTCGCCGTGGGGGACGAACTGCTCGACGCCGACGGGGCGCCGACGCGCGTGGTCGCCGCCACCGAGGTGATGCTCGGCCGGCCGTGCTTCGAGGTGGAGTTCTCCGACGGCACCGTGATCGTCGCGGATGCGCAGCATCAGTGGCCCACCGGCGACGGGATTCGCACGACGGCGGCGCTGCGCGCGGGCATGCACACCCTGGTCGGCGGGACCGGCGGTGGCGGCGGCACCGCGCTGCTGACGCCGGTGGTGCAGATCGCCGACGTGCGTCGGCGGCCGAGCGTGCCGGTGCGTTGCGTGGAGGTCGACAACCCCGCGCACCTGTACCTGGCCGGGCGCGGCATGGTGCCTACGCACAACTCCACGCTGGGCCTGGATTTCATGCGGTCCTGCTCGATCAAGCACCAGATGGCCAGCGTGATCTTCTCGCTGGAAATGAGCAAGTCCGAGATCGTCATGCGGCTGTTGTCTGCCGAGGCGAAGATCAAGCTGGGCGACATGCGCTCGGGCCGGATGAGCGACGACGACTGGACGCGGCTGGCCCGGCGGATGAGCGAGATCAGCGAGGCGCCGCTGTTCATCGACGATTCGCCGAACCTGACCATGATGGAGATTCGGGCCAAGGCGCGGCGGCTCTCGCAGAAATCCGATCTGCGGTTGATCGTGGTGGACTACATGCAGCTGATGAGCTCGGGCAAAAAATACGAATCGCGGCAGCAGGAAGTGTCGGATTTCTCGCGTCAGTTGAAGCTGATGGCCAAGGAACTCGATGTGCCCGTGGTGGCCATCAGTCAGCTCAACCGTGGTCCCGAGCAGCGCACCGACAAGAAGCCGCAGGTGTCGGATCTCCGCGAGTCCGGCTGCATGACGGCGAACACGCGGATCCTGCGGGCGGACAACGGCGCCGAGGTGACCTTCGGTGAGCTGATGGCGACCGGGGAGCGGCCGCTCGTGTGGTCGCTGGATGAGCGCAACCGCATGGTGGCGCGCCCGATGACGAACGTGTTCCCCAGCGGGCACAAAGAGGTGTTCAAGCTCCGGCTGGCCTCCGGGCGCGAGGTGGAAGCCACCGCGAACCACCCGTTCCTGACGGTTGACGGCTGGGTTCCGTTGGGTGAGTTGGAACTTGGTGACCGGCTGGCCACACCGCGCCGGGTTCCGGAGCCCGTGCACACCGAGCGCATGGACGACTCCGAGATCATTCTGCTGGCGCACATGATCGGCGACGGCTCGTGTGTGAAGCGTCAACCGATCCGTGATGCGTCGATCGACGAGGAGAACCTGGCGGCGGTGTCGACCGCCGCGGCGCACTTCGGGGTCACGCCGATCCGCGACGAGGACGCCGCGGCGCGGGTGACGACGTTGCGACTGCCGACGCCCTACCGCTTGACCCACGGCAAGCGCAATCCGATTGCGGCGTGGTTGGACAAGCTGGGGCTGTTTGGCAAGCGCAGCTACGAGAAGTTCGTTCCCAAAGAGGTTTTCGCGCTGCCCGACGATCAGGTGGCGTTGTTCCTGAAGCACCTGTGGGCCACCGACGGGTCGGTGCGCTGGGACGCCAAGGTCGGTCAGGCGCGCGTGTACTACGCCTCGACCAGTCGGCAGCTGACCGACGACGTGGCCCAGTTGTTGCTGCGGGTCGGGGTGTACGCGCGGATCAAGCGGGTCAAGAAGGCCGGCTACCGGGACTGCTGGCACCTGTACATCTACGGCGGCGAGAACCAGAAGCGGTTCCTGGCCCACGTCGGGGTCAACGGTGCGCGCGGTGTCGCCGCGCGCGAGGTGGTGGCCAAGCTCGAGGGCATCAAGGGCAACACCAACCTCGACACCGTGCCGAAATCGGTGTGGCTGCAGGTGAAGTCGGCGCTCAGCGAGGCCGGCATGTCGCACCGTAAGTTCGCGGCGGCGATGGAGACCCAGTTCTGCGGTTCGACCATGTGGAAGCACGCGCCGAGCCGTGCCCGGCTGCACCGGGCGGCCGCGCTGCTGGAGGACCGCGCGCTCCACGGCCTCGCCACCAACGACGTGTTTTGGGACGAGATCGTCGAGATCACCAGTATCGGTGAGCACGATGTTTACGATGGCACGGTGCCCGGCACGAGTAACTTTGTCGCACAAGGGATTACGGCTCACAACTCGCTTGAACAAGATGCGGATATGGTCATGCTGCTGCATCGGCCGGACGCATTCGACCGCGACGACCCACGTGGCGGTGAAGCCGACATCATCCTTGGCAAGCACCGTAACGGTCCGACGGCGACGATTACCGTTGCGCATCAACTGCATTTGTCGCGGTTTGCGAATATGGCGCGGTAGGGCTCATGCTGTTGTAGGTTCTCACGGGCGACTTCAAAATCTCACGACTGACTTCAAACGGTTTTCAAGTTTGAAGTTTGGATGAGACACGCCGACGTGCCTGCGGAGGACCCAGGCGAACAGGTGCCACGCTGTGGGCATGACTCTGGACGCACGTCTGACAGAGCGGTAGCAGACGGAACATGGTTACGGCGGCTACGACCGCTGCGACCACAACGGTACGGTTTCGAACCGCCCCGAATGCTGGAGAGTCTTCGACCCCACTAGTTGACGCCGATCCGGATGTCCTTGTGGACGCTCATCCGTGGCGTGAGTTTCGTTGGTACGCAGGCCAAAAGCACTACTCGGGCACGTATTGGTCGGCAACCGAGCGCCGGCACATCATCTACGAGTCCCGGTTGGAGCTGACCCAGTTGCTGTTTGCCGACTTCGATCGGACCGTCCGACGTATCTGCGCGCAACCGTTCATGCTGAGTTGCGACTCCCGGGGCCGCACGACCAGGCACATCCCCGACTACTTGCTGATCACCGATAGCGGGCCGAAAGTTATCGACGTCAAGCCGCGCCGGCGGCTGTCGCAACCGGAGGTCGTGGACACCTTCGCCTGGACTCGATCGGCAATTGAAGACCGTGGGTGGGTCTACGAAGTGAGGACCGAGCCTGAGCCAGTGCTGTTGGCGAACATTCGATTCCTTGCGGGTTTTCGTCGGGAGGCGTGGTTCACGGGGGAGCTTCTGGCGGGGCTGCGGAATTGCTCAATCGACGGCCTTTCAATCGACAGCGTGCTTGACCTGTCGTCGGAATGGCCCCGACCGTTGAGGAGAGCGGCCTTGTTCCACCTGTTGTGGTTGCAGGAACTCCGCGTTGACCTGGGTCAACCCTTGACATCGAGTTCGACACTGAGCCAGGAGAACTGATGAGACGATTTGATTCGGCTGTTCGGATCGGGGTTGGGACGCGGGTCGTTTTCGAGGGCGATGCAGCTGAGGTAGTCGAGCTGCACCCCGGCGACACCGGGGTGAGCCTCACACTGCGCGTCGGCCCCGGAAAGCGATTGTCGCGTATATCATTACGTGAGCTTCTCGATGGTGGCCGTGCTCGAATCGTGGATGACCGCATCGACGTTGACGGTCAACCGGATGCGGCCGCAGTCATCCTTGCAGAACTCACTGACCTTGAGCTGGACACTGCGCGCACGCGGGCCGCCCACGTTCGGGAGGTCTTGACTGGCTATCGCTCCGGTCACCCAGAACTCGCGGCCCACGACGAACCGCGAACTGAGTTCGATCCTCATCTCCCTTTGATGGAGCGGTACGCCGCGAAGGCTGCCGAGGCCGGCGTCACTTCACGCACGGTCAGCCAGTGGGTCGCGGACTATCGGAAGCATGGTGAGGTAGGACTGGTGCCGAGGCCCACCAAACAGGTTGTCGGCATGCGAAGCAAGGTCGATCCACGCTGGGCCGAGATCGCGGTCGAAGTGATGGTGGAGCACACGGACCAGTCGCGGCCATCGCAGACGGCGGTGATAAAACGTGTCAACGCCAGGGTCGTCGCACGATTCGGCGAAGACGCGGTGGCGTTGCCGTCTCGGGCGACCGCATTCCGTGTCCTGGCTGAGCTAGAGAACCGGTACCCGACGTTTCGGCTGAGCACGAAACGAAACCGCGACATCGCCGACCGTCCCAGCGGTGTGTATGGGAAGCTGCGCCCGACCCGCCCGGGTGAGTACTTGCTGATGGATACCACTCGATTGGATGTGTTCGCGCTAGACCCGATCACCTTGCGGTGGGTGCAGGCGGAGCTGACGGTCGGAATGGACTGGTACACCCGTTGCATCACCGGAATTCGCGTGACGCCGGTGTCTACGAAGTCAGTGGACGCAGCCGCAGTCCTGTACCAGGCGTATCGGCCACGACCGGCCGGCAAGGACTGGCCACCGCACGCGGTGTGGCCCGAGCACGGTGTGCCAAGATCAGTGCTCCTCGACGTCGGCGCCGTCGAACGCCCGGGTGCCGCGGGACCGGCGATCGTGCCGGAAACCATTGTGATTGACCACGGCAAAATCTATGTCTCAGATCATCTGACGAGCGTGTGCCAGCGGATGGGAATCTCGATCCAGCCCGCACGGTTGCGGACCGGCCGGGACAAGGGTCCGGTAGAGCGTTTCTTCCGCACCATCCGAGAGGGCCTGTTGCAGATCTTGCCAGGCTACAAAGGCCCGGACGTGCACTCCCGTGGCTTGGACCCGGAATCGGAGGCCTTCTTCTACCTCGACGAGCTGGAGGCAATCATCCGCGAGTGGGTTGCGGTGGTGTATCACCACCGCCCACACCACAGTCTGATCGATCCGCGCGTTCCCGGCTTCCAGATGTCCCCGGCGCAGATGTTCGAGCATGGGGTCGCGCGCGCCGGCTATATCGAGGTGCCGCGTGATCCCGATTTAGCCTATGAGTTCTTGAAGGTGGAGTTTCGGAAGATCCAACATTACGGGGTGGACCTTGGCCGCCGCTACAACGGAACAGGTCTGGATCCCTACCGCAACATGAGCAGCCCGTACACAGGGAAAGTCAAGGGCCGCTGGCCAATCCACTACGACCCGGATGACGTCACCCGCGCCTATTTCCGTGATCCGGACACCCGCGAGTGGCACACGTTGATGTGGGAGCACGCACCGTCGTTGCAGATGCCGCTCAGCGAGGACGCATTACAGTTCGCGCGCAAGCTCGCCGCATCGAAGTACACCTATCCCGATGACCGAATCGCGGTCGCGGACCTGTTGGAGCGATGGAATCTCGGGTTGGGCACAACACCGGCGGAGCGCCGAATGGCGTTGCGACTTTCGCGCGAAGAAACGATGTTGGACCAGGCCGAGCCCCAAGACCCGGTCACCACCCTGCCCTCAGTCGCACGCGTGCTCGCCACAGCCGAGCCTCCCCCCGCGGAGGACGCAAACCATATCGCTGATGAGCCGGACCCCGAGACGGGCGACGACGACACCGAGGACGACCTCATCGAGACTGACGAGTTCTACGCCGACGCATTGAGGGACGCGTGATGGCGAAGTACGATCTCGCGCCCCACGAGAACAACGCCCGCCTGGACAACCTGACCTTGGCGCGCAAGGAGGGGTGGCAGCGCTTCGTGAACACCGCTGCCCGCATACCACCGGAGCCCCTGAGCCGCGGCCAACTCAGGTCGCTGAGCGAGGAAGCATTCGACGATTACAACCGTCAACGCCGCAAGTGGCACGCCAACCTCGGCCCGATCAGAACACCGCAATTGGCTGCTCTGCATGAGGACCTGTGGGACATCGTCGACAGCAATGCCCAAGACGGGGACAAAGCCAAGGGGGCCGTCGCGATCGAGGCGTTCCCGGGTTTGGGCAAGACCACCTCGGTGCTGGACTTCGCCAAGAAATTCCACCGCCGGGAGGTGAACGAGCAGGGCACCGTAACCGACGCGGGCGCCGAACGCTGGCCGGTGTGCCGAGTGGGCCTGACCGGCAACACCGGCATGGTCGAGTTCAACCGGGCGATGCTGGCGTTCTTCGCCCACCCAGGTACGACTCGCGGCAATGCCGCCCATTTCGCCCACCGCGCGCTGGACTGCGTGCTGTCGTGCGAAACGAAGCTGTTGATCGTCGATGATCTGCACTTCCTGCGATGGCGCAACACCGTCGGCGTGGAGATCAGCAACCACTTCAAGTACATCGCCAACGAGTTCCCGGTCACGCTGGTGTTCGTCGGAGTCGGGCTGACGAAGAGGGGTCTGTTCTCTGAGGGGCATTCATACGAGGACGCGGTGATCGCCCAGACGGGGCGGCGCACCACCAAACTGGACATGCGGTTGTTCGAGATCGACACCGATGACCGGCGTCGGGAGTGGCGCCAGATGCTGCTCGCGATCGAGCAGCGTGTCGTCCTGGCCGAGAAACGCCCCGGAATGCTGGCAGACGAATTGTCGGACTACCTGTTCGCCCGCAGCACCGGGCACATCGGATCCTTGATGACACTGATCAACCGCGGCTGTCAGCGGGCGGTCCGCACCGGTGCTGAGTACCTGTCGCGCGAATTGATGGATCAAGTCAAAAACGATGCCGCCTCGGAGAAGGCTCGGCAGGAACTGGAGGCAGCCTTCAACGCGCAACGGCTGACAACCAGGATCGGCAAAGCCGGATGAGCGCGGTGCGAACGCTCCCGGTCCGCCTCGCCCCAATCCACGGGGAAGCGTTGGACTCGTGGCTTGAAGCGGTCTCGCACCGCACTCAATCCGCGTTTGGCGACTTGCTTTCCGCCGTCGGATTGGACGCATCGCGCTGCGAGCGTCGCGGCCCCTGGATAGTCCAGCTCTCTGCTGCCGCAGGGGCAAGGATCACCGAGGCAACTGGCATCAGCCGAGAGCAGCTGGACCTTATGACGCTGTCCCGGTACTCAGGCGCGGCGTTGCGCATCAATACTGACGCCGGGACGTTGAATCGAGCATTTCCGTGGAGCGCGGGGTACTCATCACGGTTCTGTCCAATGTGTTTGGCACAGACCGGTGGAAGATGGCAATTGGCATGGCGGCTGGGCTGGACGTTCGCCTGCACGAAACACCGCTGCTTGCTTGCCGACGCCTGTCCACGATGCGGCACTGCTCAGCGCCGCCGCACGCACATCAATGACGTAATTCCTCAACCGGGACACTGCGGCCAGCCCTCCGGCGAGGCTGTGGGACGCGGCGCGGACAGGTGCCACGCGGACCTGACGACCGTTCCCGCTACCGAATTCGACGCCGACGACCACCCAGTCGTTCGAGCACAGTTACTGGTGAACGCGGTGATTGACTCCGAGACTGGTGATTTCGGCGTCTATCAGGCGGTGCCGCAGGCCCGGCTTGCTGTGCTGGCTGATATTCGAGCTATCGCCGGGCGGGCGTTGGCCTATGCGACACCAAGAGAACTGAGTACCGTTCTGCCGGCAGACTTGGCCGCAGCGCATCGAGAGGCCAGTGCGCGCGCGCAGCTACCAACTCGTCGTCGCGCGCAGCCCACTGTGCGCCCAGCGCTCGCGGCACCGGCATGGTCTGCGATGACGGCAGCAGGAGTGGTTGTCGCGTTGCAGGTGTTGGAAGCGCCCGACGTGGCGACCGCAGGTGACCGACTGCGCTGGCTCGTCGCCTCATCCCGCGACCGCGGATTTGTCGTGACCGGAACAAGACTGGGTTGGGGACGACGTACCTCAGCAGTGCTGGCGGGAGTGCAGCTTGCCGCCCTCGGGCCGATGCTCAAGGTCAGCGATCAACTTCGCTACCGTGTCGGCGCGCCGATGCCCGCCGTCCCAGAGTGCGAAAGCGCGCCGACTTGCCGACTGCCGGGCGTTCTTTGGGCGGAGTGGTCCCTACGCTTAGCGCATCCCACTTGCCACCAGCGCTACTTAGCCCCTGCGTTGTCGGTTGCGTTGTTGCTTGTCGGTAGCAAGCTGAATCTCAGCGCCGCAGCCCGACTGATCGGCAGTCGGGTCAACAGTTCGGCGGTATCGCGGGTGTTGCAGCTACTCGAAAAACACCCGCAATGGACCGACATTCGCGCTGCTCTACTGCGAATGGCGTCCTACGTGCGCGACCATGACATCCCGATCGACTACGCGCGGCGTCGGCGACTGGATTACGCAGCGCTACTGCCGGACGACGCTTGGGCTCGCATCTGTCGAAGCACTGCTACTCCGGGAGCAAGGCCGGCGCGCGCCAGAATCGCACGCTGTTACATGTTCGAACGGATCAGTGGACTTCCCGCAAGCATTGCGCCATGGGCCGTGGACGAGGAAGGTTTCCGGACTCAAGTCGCAGATTTCCCTCAGTATCTGACTCCAGAATTGGCAACCGCGCTCGACACGAATGCCCGCGAGTATCTGGTCGGCTGCGGAATAGAAATCGAACCACTGACCTGGCATCCGCCGACAAGCTTCCTTGATGGGCTGGATCTTCCAGGTGCGGATCCGAGCGTATTGAGCATTGACGCCCTGCACGGCGCAGTCGCCGCCGCGGGCAAGAGGAAATTGGGTACCGCCGCGACCGAATTGGGAACAAGCCTCGACGTGGTGCGCCATCTCCTCGCCACTTCCCCCGCGCCCCGCCAGGCCCCGCCCGACGGCGTTCGCCTGGCTGCAAACCACAATCGGGCGTACGCGAGGCTCAAGGCAGCGGTCCCGCGGGACCGTTTCATCGAGCTCTATGAACACGAGGGGATGTCGTTAGGGGCTATCGCGCGGGCATTTGGAGTCAGTCGCCAGATAGCGTCCCGACTTGCTCATGATTACCAAATCGTGCTTCGGGCGCGATGCCTGCCGCCCATCGGCCGCGACTGGCTGTACGACCAGTACGTCGTCCGCGGCCGTGCGCTCTCGGATATCGGCCGCGACATTGGCATGAGTGCTGCCAACGTTGCGCGGTGGGCCAAGATTCATGCGATTCCAATGCGTGGGCGGGGAGCCCGAAGCCAGAGTGCCGCGATCGCCGCCCAGAGGTTCGCGGCCACTGCGCCGGCGCTGATCAGGCCGGCGCTAACGGGAATCCGAGGATGGGAACGGCTGCAACGGTTCGCGGCAGCGAGTGACTATGCGAACCTCAGCATCGCCGCGGCCGACCTCGGCGTCGCCACCTGCACACTGAACAACCAGATCAACCAGATAGAACGCGAACTCGGTGTGACATTGCTAGTCCGCGCCTGGCATGAACGCCCGATGCGACTAACCGAAGAGGGTGCGCGCGTGCTCCAAGCGGTTCGCAATCATCAGCAGAGTGGTAGCGCAACTGACTCACAGGATGCTGCTCCTGCGGCACTGGGACCGGTTGCCGCCCGCGCCCGCAGCGGAAGCTGACTACATCCCGGAGGTAGCGTCGGTCGCCATGGGGCCGGAGGATTTCTTCGAAGAGACCGAAACTCATAGTCCTTGGTCCAGCGAACCCACCATCACCACGAACCTGCGGAAGGACTTCCTCAACGGGCTGCGTGCTGGCCCGGTGCTCGGCACGGATGACCTTGACGCCGCGATGGCGTTAACCCACCTCGTGTGGGACGAATTGATCGCGTTTGGGACGGGCGGAGGCAACGCCCTCGACGACAAGGAGATTGCCCTCGCACAGCGGGCACTTATCGCAACCCTGTCGCGTATCGGCGTCACGTTGAGCATCCCGTGGCGGGACTTCAACACGTTTAAGTCACACTGGCTGCGCAACGGCTGCTCGGGCTCATGGCAAGCCCGCCGCGATCTCTTGAACGATCTGTTCGCCCCGGTGCAAGCGGAGCTAGATCGCCAGGAGGAGGCCCAGTTCCGGGCCGCCAACGCAGAGGCGGTGTCGCCACACAGCCAGACGGGCTGGCCGATGGTTGACGAGGAGCTGACCGAGCTGCGTCGGCGCTTCCGCACCGCCAGCACTACGCAGGACTACCGGGACGTGGGTAATCGCGCAGTCGGCGTGCTGGAGGCCCTGAGCCGCATCATCTACGACCCCGCAGTGCACCTCCGCGACGGCGAGGTCGAGCCGCCGGCCGACAAGACAAAGCAGCGGCTCGGCCGATACATCGAGGAATCCTTGGCAGGCAAGGACAACGAGGCGATCCGCGGTGTTGCCAACAAGGTGATCGAGCTCGCCCACAGAGTGAAGCACTCCACGACACCCACTCGGCGGGAGGCGGGTATCACGGCGGATGTGGTGATTATGCTGGCGAACATCCTGCGGCGGGTAGACCAGGACGTCTGAGTGCGGAGGATCCTCGCGAGGTATTGGCGACCCGCAGCGCGGCGCATCGGACGCGGTCGGACCCCGTCGATAGGATTCATCCCACAGATACGCCCCGCTACCAGCGGAGGAGTCCAGCCTGCCCAGGAGAGAGTATGACGACGGCCGCGCATCGCACCTCAAGCTTCAAGGCGGCTAAGGCGGCAAAGAACGACGAGTTCTATACGCAGTGGGCGGACATCGAGCGTGAGGTGAATGCATACCTTGAGTTCGACCCCGACGTGTTCCGGGGGAAGGTGATCTTGCTGCCCTGCGATGACCCGGAGTGGAGCAATTTTGCGAAGTTCTTTGCCCTCCACTTCATGGATTTCGGTCTCAAGAAACTCATCTCCACCTCTTATGCCCCCGACAGTAACCCGGCGAACTTCTCATATGAGCCCACGCTCTTCGAGCTGGACGACCCGAAGTTCGACGCGGCGAAGACCCGCACTAACGGCAAGAAGTTCATCCTCGAGCCGCATGACTTGAACGACGACGGCGTCATCAATATCGACGACTTGCAGTGGGAGTACCTGGAAGGCGACGGAGACTTCCGTAGTGCTGAGGTGACCGCACTACGCGACGAAGCGGATATCGTGATCACGAATCCCCCGTTCTCGCTATTCCGCGAGTTCATGGCATGGCTGATCAAGGCCGACAAGAAATTCTCAATCATCGGCAATCAAAACGCCATCACCTACACCCAGGTCTTCCCTCTAATCAAGGGGAACCGAGTATGGAAGGGCGCGACCGCAAACACCACGGACATGGTGTTTGGCGTCCCTAAGGGAACGAAGGTGAAGCCGGCTGACCAGGCCAAAGCAGAGCGGATGGGGTATCCCTCCGACGAACAGTACGCCTATACCAGGCTCGGCAACTCATGCTGGTTCACGAACATCGAGCACGGTCGTCGTCACGAGCCAATGCAACTCATGACGATGGCCGACAACCTCAAATTCAACAAGAAACTGATAAACAAGCTGGACGGCGGAACCGACTACGTGCGCTACGACAACTACGACGCAATAGAAGTGCCATTTTCGGATGCTATCCCGTCCGACTACGACGGAGTGATGGGCGTACCGATCACCTGGCTCGACAAGTACAACCCCGACCAGTTCGAAATCATCGGCACGAACAGGTACACGACGCCGCACGGAATGTCACAGAAGTTCGTCGACGACTACTATGCATCAGGTCAGAAGGGGCAGATCAGCGAAGGCCACCCCGACCTCTGCTACTACGACTTTCACGGCCGACCCGTCGTGACGTATGACCGCATTCTTATCCGCCACAGGAGGATGTAGAGGTGAAGACCGAGCTGAAGCACTACACGGTCGAGGAGGTCCTGGAGGGCTTCGTTTACAACGAACTGGAGGGCAAGGGCCTGTTCGGGCTCGACGGGAAGCTCGTCATCCAGCCGGAGTACCAACGCAACTACATCTACAACGACGGCAAGCGCGACGTCGCCGTCATCGACTCGTTGCTCAAGGGGTATCCGCTGGGGCTCATCTACTTCAACGTGGAAGGCTTCACGCTCGAAGTCCTCGACGGCCAGCAGCGCATTACCAGCGTCGGCCGCTTCGTCACCGGCAAGTTCGCCATCAAGGTGGACGGCAAGGAGCAGACGTTCTCGTCGCTGCCGATCAACCGCCAGCGCATGATCCTCGACACGAAGCTCGACATCTACGAGTGCGACGGGACAGAGGACGAGATCAAGGCCTGGTTTCAGACCATCAACATCGCTGGCGTCCCGCTCAATAAGCAGGAGCTGCTTAACGCGATCTACTCCGGGCCGTTCATCACGAAGGCCAAGGCCGAGTACAGCAACTCCAACAACGCGAACATGCAGAAGTGGCAGTCCTACGTCAACGGGGACCCAAAGCGCCAGCAGATCCTCGAGGAGGCGCTGGACTGGGTTGCGTCCTCGCAAGGACTGAGCATCGACGCCTACCTCGCTCAGCACCGCCTGGACCCAGACATCGCCCAGCTGAAGACCTATTTCAACTCGGTCATCGACTGGGTCGGGAGCGTCTTCATCCGACCTCCGGACCGGGAGATGCGCGGTCTCGAATGGGGCCGGCTCTACGAAGAGCACCACGGGACCTCCTACAGCGCGACGAAGATTGAAGCCCGCGTCAACGAGCTGCGTGCCGACCCTGCGGTGCACAGCGCGAAGGGGATCTACGAGTACCTGCTCGGCGGTGAGGAGAAGCCGCAGCTGCTCGACATCCGCCTCTTCGACGCGAAGGACAAGCGAGTCGCCTACGAGAAACAGACGGCGAAGGGTAAAGCCGATGGCGTGTCGAACTGCCCACTGTGCGCGCTCGGCGGGGACAACAACAAAGCCCGGATCTACAAGCAGAACGAGATGGACGCCGACCACGTGACCGCCTGGTCTAAGGGCGGCGTGACGGACCTGTCTAACCTGACGATGCTGTGCGTGATGCATAACCGCGCCAAGGGCAACAGGTAGCGTCCCGCCAGGAACTACGTGTCGTGACCCGGGAGGCGTTGACGCTGTGGCGGCTTGAAATCGGGAGGACCTCCTGGCGGAGTGCACGCGTGTAGACGTTAGAGGGTCTTGATCTGGGCATACAGACTTCGGAGGGCGACGTCCGACATATCTATGATCGGCTCGTACATGAATGAATTCACATGAATGTTCTCGGGGGTCATCAGGACCACGCTGTCGAGTGTCGCTGTCGATTGCGACGTCCCGCAACTGCGGTTCTTGAACGTGTTGAAGAGGACTGCAGTCTGATTCCCGGCGATTGCATCCGTGAAGGTCGGGTCGTTCAGCTCCCCGACCATGAACTTCTCCGCCTGCAGCCGCGTCGCGATCGAAAGCACGATCTTGTTCTCGAAGTTCACGCCTTCGTCGGCTTGCAGCGCGAGGTCGGCCTGCGCGTGAATGAGGTCGATCACAGGATCGTTCGCTGCGTCCCACGCCTGAGATTCGTAGCCGGGGAACGTCTCCTGGAAGATGCGGTCGAGGTCTCCGTTCGTGATGCTGAGCGAGTCCTGCTTCCAGTGCAGTAGCGACGTGAGCTTCATGTAGTCCGGGTCGTCGGTGCCCTTCGTGTACTCGAGGATGTTCCGGACGAACGGGATAGACGCCACCCGCTGCATTCCGTCGCTGAAGAAGTTCAGCTTGAACGCCCGGATGAACGGGTTGTTCACGTGCTCGGCCTGACTGAGAACGACCTTCGCGTCACCCCTCTGCGCCATAAAGCACTGCTTGTACGTGACGACGCCACGACTCAGGAGGGTCCGAAAGAAATCGAAATTGTGAGTTAGGAGAATGAGCTTGAAGTTTGCGTGTTCGGCCATTTCCTTGAGGTACTGAATGATCGCGTACTTGTTCTTGTAGTCGAACGAGTCCGCGAGGTCGTCGATCACGAACAGAGTTTCGCGCCCGGAGGCCTTGCGGGCTTCCATCTCGAACAGCACGTTGAGGATATAAAGCGCCTTCTTCTCGCCGTTGCTGAGTACCGAGAGGAGCTCCTCGCGCGCAACGTCCGTCGACTCATCGCCCTCCTCGAACTTGAACACGAGTTTGAGAACGTCCTCCTGACCTAACGTGACCCTGTGCTTGTTCTCGGCGCGGAGCCTGAACGGCACAAAGAACCGGTCGTTGAAGATCTCGATGACCCTCTCCCATTGGGTCCGCTCGTCCGCCGCCGCCTTCTCGATCTCCTTCCGGCGCACCTCGCTATCCGCGAAGCAGGTGACTACACGTGTGAACAGCTCCTCATGCGATTTCAGGTACGACTGCCACACCTTCTGCCGGAAGAGGTTGATGTTCGCGAACTCCGGGAGTAGTTCAACGTGCTCGGAGACGTAGGTGAAGAACTGCCGAGTGCTCTCGTTCCGCTGCAAAGCCTTCTCAAGGAGATTCAGTTTCTTGCGCAACACCTCATCATCGGTGATCCGCCGCTTCTCCTCGGCTACCAACTCCTCGAACTCTTCAGGGCTCGTCACGGTGCGGGACTGGCCCGAGCCCCGGAGGACCAATGAGTGATTAGCCGCGAAGAAGCCGTTGGCTCCCAGGCTCTTCGTGACGTTCTCCGCGTTGTAGTAGCTGAAGGTCTCACGGCTGAAGAACGTGGACTCGTCCAATAGCTCGTTCCAGCGTGTCACGTACTGAGTCAACACAGATTGCAGGTCCTTCGACTGAAGGATCGCGTCGAGCTTGTCGTTAAACAGGACGTCATATGGCAGATCGGAAAACCGGGGCTCGTCGAGGGTGTCAACTTCGTACTTGGTGCGCATGAGCGCCTCGAAGAACTTGTCATCTTCGGGCATGAATGCCTGCGAGACAGTCCGGCTCACGTCCTGCTTCGTCCCAGACTGCGCCTTCAGGGCAGCGACCAGCACCGCGCGGGCAGCGAGCAGATCGGCTTGCAGGGCCTCGTATTCCTTACGCAGCTCGGCGTTGACGAGGAGGGTCGATGCTGACTCGCTCGGGCCGAGATCCTCGTCGTAGGAGAGCACGACTACCACGTCCGCCGGGTCGATCTCTGCGCCGGCCTCATCGGTGATGCTTCGTTGCGACTCCCGGTCGCGGAACATGCGGTCGATAGTTTCACCTCCTTTCGCGAAGTCCTTGAACGTCTGCGCCAGGGAGGTCTTCATCGTGCCGTTGGGCGCGTAGACCGCAACCGCATTGCCAGGCTTGAAGTCGAACGTCACGTTGAGCTCCCGGATGCCGTGACAGTTGGTGAGGGCGACGTCCAGCTTCTTCATGGCCGCCAATGTAGACGGCGGTCCCGACACTTGAAACCGCTCAGCTGCACGTCGAAGCGTCCAGCCGTCATCAACGACGCATCGAGCCAACCGCCGACGACCGGTTTCGGACAAAGGGGAATTACGGTTGAACCACGAAGACCTCCGAGATTGGTGAGCGTTCCTAGACAGCTCGCACTCCACTCGGAGGTCTCGTCTTGTCACCTCACCACGCCGTCACCAACGTCCGTGGTCAATACAGCTAGACCTCAGCTCAGCTGATCGCTATCGCGGGCTGATCTGAACCCGTATGAGGTAGCGGCTAGCATTCGCCCATGCCGTTGCGGATTGGCGAGACGTTCGCCGGATATAGGATCTTGCGGTTGTTGGGGTCCGGCGGGATGGGCGAGGTGTACCTCGTTCAGCACCCCCGGTTGCCTCGCCGGGATGCGTTGAAAGTGCTGCCGTCGTCTTTGACCACCAACGAGGAGTTCCGTCAGCGCTTCGTCCGCGAGGCGGAGCTGGTGGCCACGCTGTTTCATCCCAATATCGTCGGGATGCATGATCGCGGCGAGTGTGACGGGCAGCTCTGGATGTCGATGGACTACGTCGACGGACCCGACACCGCGAAGCTGGTGCGGGAGCGGTATCCGGCCGGCCTGCCCCTCGACGAGGCCATCGCGGTCGCCATCGCGGTCGCTGATGCACTTGATCACGCTCACGAGCGGGGCTTGCTGCACCGGGATGTCAAGCCGGCCAACATCTTGTTGGGCCAGACCGATAGCGGGGGGCAGCAGCGCATCTTTCTGGCCGATTTCGGTATCGCACGCCCACTGGCTGATCCGAGCGGGCTGACGGGGACGAATCTGACAGTGGGCACCGTGTCTTACGCCGCGCCGGAGCAGCTGGCGGGTGAGGAACTCGATGCACGGGCTGATCAGTACGCGCTGGCGGCCAGTATTTTTCACCTGCTGGCCGGGGTGCCGCCGTTTGACAAGTCCAACCCGGTCGCTGTGATCAGTGCGCATCTGAATGCGCCGCCGCCGCAGATCAGTCGCCTGCGCCCGGAGTTGGCCCGCCTCGATGAGGTGTTTTCGACCGCCCTAGCTAAAGACCCCGCCCAGCGGTTCGGGTCATGTCGCGAATTTGCCGCGGCACTGACCGGGCATGCCAGCGCCGAAGGCGAATTCGGCGCTGCCAAGACGCAGCAGGCAATGCCGACAGCCAGCCGGGGTGGCGTCTCTGAAGGTGGCCGAAATCGCCTAGTTGGCAAGACGAGTGCCATCGCTGCGGTTGCAGTGGTCGCAGTGGTCGCGGCCGGGGTTGTCGGTTACACGATGACACGGGACAGTTCACACACACCGGTTCCCGGTGAACGGCCCGGAAGCCTAAACCAGCCAGCCAACCAAGGGCAGCTCGAAGGGACGCAGGCGACTGCTCGAAGCGCCGCGGAGGCGCTGAAGGCGTCGATCCCCGAGATCACCAAAATCGTCGACGTCGACGAGGACAACGACCCGAACGAAGGAATGATGGGCCGGCCGAACGGCTACGTCGCTGCGAGTGTGGTCTATGACTCGCGGTTGGCGTGCTCTGAGCTTGGCATGGAATGCGGGGCCACGATTGAGCAATGGCCAGATCAGGCTGCGGCCCAACGTCGTTCCGCTTACCTCCAGGCAGTCAGACAAGGGGGGATCCTGGGTCGGGAGTGGAACACAATCAGAGGCCCACTGTTGTTGCGGGTTGCCGGTGACATGAAGCCCTCGGAAGCCAAGGAGTACGAGACGGCCTTCTTAAGTGGCGGCACCGGTTCGGCTCCTGCCGCTGCGCCCCAGAGGGTGAGCAAGCCCGAAAACCCGGCGATCGGGACCGTGGGATCCGGGTTCGGGCAGGATGGCAAGAGCGTAATAGGGATCGTGATTGCCACCACGGATAACTTGGGCGCTGTCGGTCAGTTCGCCACAACCTCAATAAACTTTCTGGACCATGCCGGCAACATCATCGATACCAAGGAACAAGTCGAGCGGTTTTCCTGGCCGGGACAACAGCTCGTCTTGCCAACTGCCGTTTTCCTAGAAGACCCTGAGACGACGGTCGCCTCCATCGAGTCCTCGATCTCGATCAGCGACTACTCCGACCGACGTAAAGCACGTCCTGAGCTACCTATGCTCAATGCGGAGTCGATCACCAAGAACGCCACGGGGAAGTGGACCCCGGTTTTCACATTTACCAACTCCACCGCCGAGGATCTTGTTGACCTTCGCATCGGGGTAGTCTGCTACGACGCGACGGGCTCGATCATTGGCGGTGGCTCGGAATATCCGAAACTCGTTGCGGCAGGTAAATCGATCCGGATCGAGCCGAACCGGATCGTTACCAGCGGTGAGCCCACCAGCTGCAAGGCGTTGCTCAACTACGGCCTCTGAGGATGCGGTAGGTGGGACTCCAGTCCACCCGATCTACGAACAGAAGCGGGGTTACGGCCGCCTTGGGGCATAGCGGGCGCGGTTCGAGCGGGGCAGCCACAAGGGAGTGCTTGAGTGGTCCCACGAGACCAATGCGCCGCGCGAAGCCCGAATTGAAGGTGCGAACGGGTGAAGCGAACTAAAACGCGAGTCGGCTCGTTGTCATGCGACTCGACGACGGCCACGCCATCTACAGCTAGTACGTAGTCGTAGGAATGAGGCGGTTCGTGAGACCAACGGCAATGCACCGACAGTGAGACAGACTGGATAGTCGCAGGTCGAAGTGTCAGGCGTTGAAGTGAAAAGTGAGAACCTACACTGATGTAGGTTCTCACGGAACGTGGCGGAATCTCACCGTTGTTGGCGGAATGATGGCGGATCCGCCAGGTTCGTGAGACAAGAAACGAGACAGCGCAACCTGGAGCGATGCCGGACCGGTAGGCGGTTCCTGGCATCGTCTCGTTTCTCTAGATTTGAGACGGGCGGCGGCGAGGCGAGCATGGCGGGGTTTGGCAGGTCTGTTTATCTGGGGGAGGTGACTGCCGTTGGGGGTTGGTTTGTTGGCGCACGTTGTGGCCACCAGCTTGCTTCGCGGAGGAGTGTGGCGATGGCGGGCACGGTGAGGGTGCGTACGAGGAAGGTGTCGAGCAGTAGTCCGAAGCCGATGATGAGGCCGGCTTGGATCATGATGGCTACCGAGCCGACCATGAGGCCGAACATGCTGACGGCGAAGATCAGGCCGGCGGAGGTGATGACGGCGCCGGTGTTGGCGACGGTGCGCAGCACTCCGACGCGGATGTTGCTTCCGGATTCTTCGCGTAGTCGGGAGACCAGCAGCATGTTGTAGTCGGCGCCGACGGCGACGAGGATGATGAACGCCAATAGAGGTACCGGCCAAGCGATTTCGTGACCGAGGATCCACTGAAATACCAGGACGCCGAATCCGATCGAGGCGAGGTAGTTGAGCAGGACGGTGCCGAGCAGGTAGATCGGTGCCAGTAGTGCGCGTAGCAGCAGCACCAGGATGAGGCCGACAATGACGGTGGTGGCCAGCGCAAGTTGGAAGAAGTCTGCCCAGAGGAATCGTTGGATGTCGGAGTTGACGGCGGGGAAGCCGGCGACCGAGACGGTGGCCTCAGCCAGGGAGGTGTTGGGGCGCGCGGCGTTGGCGACGTCGGTGATCTGGTGGGCGAGGTTCATGGCCTCGACGCTGTAGGGGTCGTAGCTGGTTTCGATCATGAACCGTGCTGTTTTGCCGTCTGGTGAGAGGAATTGTTTCGCGACGTCGGTGAATTGGCGGTTCTCGAAGGCGTTGGCCGGCAGATAGAAACCGCTTGCTGAGTCGGAGTCCTGGGCGGCGCGTGCAGAGTTCTGGAGTTGGGTGGCGATCTGGCTCATCCCGGAGAGCATTTCGATGTTGCTGTCGGCTAGGGTGCGCACACCGGTGGCCAACGCTTGGGCTCCGGAGGCGAGTTGGCCGATCCCGTCTTGGAGGCGGCGCAGGTTGCTGGCCAGGTCAGCGGGGTTTCCCAGCGCCCCGAAAGCGTTGTCCAGCGAGGTGACGGCGTTTTGGACGGTGGTGAGGGTGCCGGCGACGGTGGCATTGCTGGCGGGGTTGTAGCGGTCGCCGAGGTCGGCGATTTGGGTGAAGAATCCGTTGTTGCGCAGGGTGGTCAGGATCTGTACTTGGTCGCGGATCTGGGCGCATTGGGGTGTGGTGGCACACCACGGCGAGGTGTTGAGGGCACCGACGAGCGGGTCCAAGGTGGTGATGGCGTGTTGTGCTTGGTCGGCCAGGGGGCGTAGGCCGGGGCCGGCTTGGATGGCCTGATCGACCGCAGGGGCGGTCGCTGAGAGTTGTTGCAGTAGTGGTCGGAACTGGTTGACCTGAGCGCCGGCGGATTGGGCTTGCGTGAGGATGCCCGCCAGGGGGGTCAGTGCGGTGCGCACGGTGGTGTCGAGTTGGGCCAGTCCGCCGGCGAGTTGATCGGCGCCGTCGGTGAGTTTGGTGAGGTCGTCGCGGCGAGCGTTACCGTCGGCGACCGCGCCGGCCATCTTGTCTCCTATTTGACCGTTTTGCCAGGCCAGTTGCGCTTGATCGAGGCGTTCCCCGGTGGGGCGGGTGACGCCGGAGACTTTGGTGACACCGGGAACCTGGGAGACGCGGGAGGCCATTTCGTCGAGGTCGGCCAGTCCTTTGCCGGTGCGCATGTCGGTGGGGTTCTCGACGACGAGGAATTCGGTGATGACGACGTCTTTGCGGAAGTGGCGGTCCAACAGTTGGTAGCCCTGGTTGCTGGCGGTGGTGGCGGGTTGGCCTTTGCGGTCGTCGTAGCTGATTTTGATGGTCGCGGCTACCGCTGACAGCGCGAGCAGGATGACGAGGCTGACGATCAGCAGTGGCACCGGACGGCGCACCACCGCGACGGCGACACTGTTCCAATAGCGGCGGGTGCGATCGGATTTGGGTTCACCGATGCCCCGTTTAGCTGCCAGTGCCAGCACGGGCGGTAGCAGGGTGACGGTGGCCAGGAAACCGAACAGGACCGCGATGGCGCATGCGGGGCCTAGGGCGGCGAACACGCTCAAGCGGGCGAACACCATGGCCAGGAAGGCCAGGGCCACGGTGGCGGCGGAGGCCAGGATGACGCGGCCGATGCTGGCGGTGGCGTGGATGATGGCCTGCTCGGCCGGTACCTGGGCGCGGCGCTGCTCGTGGTAGCGGCTGATCAGGAACACGGTGTAGTCGGTGCCGGCGCCGAGCAGGATCGCGGTCATGAACGCGACGGTGAATTGTGAGACCGGCATGCCCATCTCGCCCAGCGCGGACAGGACGCCGCGCCCGACGGCCAAGCTCAGCCCGATCACCAGCAGCGGCAGCAGCGCGGTGAACACCGACCGGTAGACGATCAGCAGGATCAGCGCGATCATGGCGGCGGTGGCGATCGAGATCAACAGCAGATCATGCTCGGCGGCGGCGATCATGTCACTGAACGTCGCCGGCGGCCCGGTCACCTGCGCGGTGGTGGACGAACCGGCGAACACTTCTGCGGTGATGTCCCGCACCGCCTGGACGGACTCCGCAGCGGTCGGGTCACCCAGCGTGCCGCTCACTCCCACCGGCAGATACCACGATGTGCCGTCGGCGCTGACAGCCTGGGCTCGGGTGACCGGATCGGCCAGCAGATCCTGCACCAGTAACACGTGCTCGCTGTCTGCGCGCAGTCGTTCCAGAAGGCGGTCGTAGCGCTGTTGGGTCGCCGGGGTCAGACCGGCGGGGTCTTCCATGGCCACGAACAGCATGGTTTTCGACCCCTGCTCGTTGAAGGCGGTACTCAGCCGCTCCACCGTTTGCAGCGACGGGGCGTCGCGCGGAATCAAATCCACCGACTGCTGGCGCACCACCGTTTCCAGCTGCGGGAACAGCAGCGCCAAGACGATCGCGGCGCCGATCCACACCCCGATGGTCAAGGCTTTGTGCCGCACAGTGAATCGTCCCAACGCTGCGAGCCGAGCGCTGTATTCACGGCTGGACGCGGGATCGACGGGAGTCTCGCGCCGGGCAGCGCGGGCCGGTGTTACCGAAGAGCCTGCCGTGCGGTCGGCCACCGAACCCCCTAAACGATCAACGATACTATTGGTATCGCTACGCTACATTATGTAGCGAATATCGGATAGTCGATGGGGTCTGCAGCCAGCGGTGGCTTATCGGTTCACGATGTTGGCGTCGTCGCTTTCGGGGATGTCGTGTCGGACCACGCGGACACGCCCGTGCGGCAGACAGGCCATGTAGCCGTGCCGCTTGCCGTACAGCTCCCACGCGGTGAACTGCTCGTCGGGGTCGACGTCGATGCGGTGACCACGGGAGAAGCCCAGGTGCAACCCCCCGTCGTCACCGGACCAGGCCTGGGTGCACACTGCGCCGGCCAGGTTCAGCAGCGGGCGCTCGTAGACCGAGATCTGCAAGGGATTGATGAGGACTGCCTCGGCGGGAAAGCGATCTGCTGCGGGCAGAGTGAGCAGCAGGGGGCGCGAGATGACGACTTCGTTGTAGTCGTCCAGGTCGAGTACCAAGCCGTCGCGCACCGAAACCCGTTGCACGACACAATCTTCGATCCACTGGGTGTACATGGCGTTCTCCTTCGACGCATCATCGAGTCGCACCCCTAAGGGTACGGCAGGTATCGCTGCGATACTAGGAGTATCGTTACGGTTCCTCGGAGTGCGCGGCGGCGCTGTCGAGTAGCCGATGAACGGCCCGGTCGATGCGGTCACGGGTCTCCTCGGCGGACACCCGCCCGCTGATGAAGGCGAGCAGGTTGGCCAGCCAGATGTCGGAGATGAGGCCGGCGACAACCAGATGTGTCGGTGTCGGCTCGCCCGCGCTGAGGGTGCGGGCCAGCAGCGTGTGGATCGTTGCGGCGGCAGAATCAAGTTCCGCGGCGGCGCGGGTGTCGGCCGCGGCGAAAGCCCGGGTCATGGCGTCGGTCAGCAGCGGCTCGCGCTGCCACCGGCCGTGCAGGTGGCTGGTCAGTCGCTCCAATCGCTGCCGCGGTGTGCCGGCACCGGTTGTCCAGGTCCCGGCGACGTCGAGACGCTGAAATTCTCGACTCAGCGCCGCGACCAGCAGATGGGTTTTGGCCGGGAAATAGCGGTACAGCGTGCCCACGGCCATGCCGACGTGCTCGGCGACCGTCCGCATGTGCACCGCGTCGTAACCGCCGGTGGTAGCTATAGCCAGGGCGGCATCCATGATGGCCTCGCGACGACGGGCCGAGACGCGCGAACGCGGCACCCCGGCTGCGTGAACCTGATCGGCAACCGAATACTCCTCGTCGAGCCCGGTGGGCGTGTCGCTCGCTCGGGCGCTGGCGACGGTCATGGTGTGTGATCGCCGCCGCGGCGCGAGAACTGCTCGAGGATCTCCCCAAAACCGCTGATATCGCCGTGGGCGGCGAAATGTGCGGTATCAACCACGATGAATACGGCCGTCGCGGTGAACCGGGTGGCCCCTTCGCAGGTGCCGGTCGCCGCGACGTGCAACGCCCGACCCTCGCGGGCGCTGATGTGCGCGGTGATCCGGTGGGGCCGGTGCAGCGGTACTGGTTGCAGATACTCCACCGTCAGACTGCGCGTCACCGCAGGCGTGCCGGCGATCCACAGCGTGAAGCCCAGCACGTCATCGCAGGCCGCGGCGACGGCCCCACCGTGCGCCAGGCCGGGGGCTCCGATGTGGCGCTCGTCGAATGTGACATCGGCATACACCGAATCCGCACTGCGGTAGACCTCCACATGCAGGCCGTGCGGATTGTCCGGACCACACCCCATACAGGTCGGGGTATGAGAAGGCAGCCGTTCCGACGGCACCGCACGATCTGACACAGAAACGCTCCCGCTACTTCAAGTTTCGCTGCGCTACTGGTAGTACCACAACTGCTAGACTTCCCGGTGCGACATCGCCGAAATCGACCGCCGAGGTGACCCGTGAGCGACAGCAATCAGCCCTCCCTGCCCGATGATGACGACATCGATCCGCGGCGGATCCGGTCACGGAATCGACTATTGGATGCTGCGGCAACACTGTTGAGCACCGGAGGCGTCGAGGCCGTCACTATCGATGCCGTCACCAAAGCATCCAAGGTGGCCCGCACCACCCTTTATCGGCATTTTCAGAGCTCGTCGCATCTGCTTGCCGCCACCTTCGAGCGGCTACTACCGCAGGTAAGCACACCAGCACCGACCAGCGGTTCCTTACGCGAACAACTGATCGAGCTGCTCAGCCGCCAAGCCGCCCTGTTCAACGACGCCCCGCTGCACGTCACCACCCTGGCATGGCTCTCACTCGGCCCCACCGGCGCCAAAGAAGAGACCGACAACAGTCACGCATCCGGGGCACTGCGGGCCCGCGTCGTCGACCAGTACCGCCAACCGTTCGACGCCATCCTCACCAGCTCGAAAGCCCACACCGAACTCGGCAACATCGACCGCGACCTCGCAATTTGCCAACTCGTCGGACCCCTCGCATTCGCACGCATGACCGGCCTGCGCACCATCACGCGCGACGACTGCACAACCCTCATCGACAACTTCCTCGCAACCCACCGCAGAGCCGCCACCCCCGCAGACGTACGCGAAGTCGTTTGAACGGACCCAGGGTGACATCGCCGGCGGAAGCTCACGACGACGCGTCAAACCACGAGATCTGAGACAAGTAATGATTCGACTCGAATTTCTAGAAAAGAGACAGCACCAATCGAACGATGCGCCGTGCCACTTGGACCGCGTTGTAGGTAATGAAGCGGTTCGTGAGACAAACGGCAAGGCGTCGACAGTGAGACGATCTGGATAGCCGCAGTTCAGAGCGTCAAGCGCATGCAGCGAAAAGTGAGAACCTACAATGCTGTCTGAGTTGGGCCATTTGGCTTAGTGCCTTGGATTCTGGTTTGCGGTGCGGCGAGGATGGCTTCGACCTCGGTGTTTACTGCGGGCCCCAATGGTACGAGCGCGCCATCGAGGTCGATGGTGCTGGCCGCAGTGGTTTTCAGGGTGCGCAGGAATTGCAGGAGTGGCAGTCCGGTCCGGTGCTGAACTTCAGGACCTAAGTGACGGAATCATATGTGCCTCAACGGCTTCGGTGGCTATACCCAGATTTACCTCTCCCTGGTGTCATTGTGGTCAACAGCCTTGGGGCTTGGTCCAAGAGCGGCCATGCCCCACCGAATCCACACCATCGGACGTGGCTACAACCAAGATTTAGTGCCTAGCCGGTGCACTAAGCCAAACCATAACCCCAGATCAGAGCGCTGCGAACCGCGAAAACGGGCAGATCTGACCCAGGTCAGGAGGTCGCCGGGTACCGCTGTAGGGATTGAATCGTATCGTGAGACAAACCGCGATGCCGTCGACGTGAGACAATTCGCAAACATCCAGTTCAGCGATGCGAGCAGGTGCAGCTGAACGTGAGAACCTACAGCTGTCGAGATGCAACGAAGATTAACAAGTGGCCGGATTGTTGAACAAGGTGGTTAGCTCACCTAAATTCCGCCCTCTGGCATCTAAAGCGCTGGTCGGCGCACCGCCAGCGCGACCGCCGCGCTGCTGGATGTCGACGTTGACTTCGTCACGCAACACACCGACGCCTACCGCACCGTGAAGTTCCAGAGCCATTCGTCGTAGTGCACAAGTTCGTCGCTGACGGGGTGGTGTCGCCGTGTCTGGTGTAGACCACTGTGTCGCCGGGCAGCATGTCGAGGTGCCCCTTGATGGAGTCGAGGATGGTAGGGAAGTCCGAGAACGAGCGGCCGGTGGCGCCGGGTCCGCCCTGAAAAAGGGTGTCGCCGGAGAACACGGCGTTCAAGTCGGGGGCGTACCAGCACACCGACCCCGGGGAGTGGCCGGGCGTGTGGATTGCAGGCAGTAGCGTGTCACCGGCCACCAGCGCGAGATTATCGGGAATCGGTCGAAAATCGCTGTGCGGGTGTGTCATGCGCCAGAGCAGTTCATCGGCGGGGTGCAGGAGCACCGGAGCGTCGAGCGTTTCAGCGGGTTCTGGGGCAACGGTGATGTGGTCGTTGTGGTCGTGGGTGCAGATGACGGCGATGACGTTGCGGCCCGCGACCGCATCGACGATAGGCTGGACGGCGTGCGCCGCGTCGAGCACCGCGACGTCCTTGTCGTCGCCCACGACCCAGACGTTATTGTCGACATCCCAACTGCCGCCGTCGAGTTCGAACTTGCGGCTTGTGACGACGCGGGTGATGTGCTCGGCCATGAATGCACTCCGTTCCTCGCTCGCATACTCATTGCAAGATCACCACGTAGCGCAGCGCCTCGCCGGCGTGCATGTTGTAAAAGGCATCCTCGATACCATCGAGACCGATGCGTTCGGAGACGAACCGCTCCAGGGGAAGTCGGCCTTGACGATACAAGTCGATCAGGGTTGGAAAGTCACGCTCAGGTAGGCAGTCGCCGTACCATGACGACTTCAGCGCCCCACCGCGAGAGAAGAAGTCCACCAGCGGCATTTCGAGCTTCATGTCCGGCGTCGGTACGCCAACCAACACCACCGTGCCAGCCAGGTCACGGGCGTAG
>Ga0265293_10000395_pt1 | contig 104816 bp, 96 predicted proteins | sample Munlanlewell138R_FD_192505 | JGI IMG/M metagenome (GOLD analysis project Ga0265293, IMG submission 192505) | Leachate microbial communities from a municipal landfill in Southern Ontario, Canada - Leachate well 138R | ecosystem: Engineered > Solid waste > Landfill > Unclassified | place... | reverse complement strand
AACGGTCATACCAACGGTAGAACGTCCGACGGGCGATGCCCAGCTTGTCCAGCGTGCGTTTGGCGGGCAGGTGCGACTGCTCGACGATCCGGATGATCTCGAGCTTTTCGGATGCGGGATACCTCATGCGTCGTCGCCCCCATCCGCGATCATGCTTTTTTTGAGCAGACGGTTTTCGAGCGTCAGGTCGGCAACGCATTCCTTCAAGGCACGGGCCTCACGCCGCAGATCCTGCACTTCGCCGGTGGTCGCGGCACGCGCGGTATCACCGGCCAAGCGGCGCTTGCCGGCTTCCATGAACTCCTTCGACCAGGTGTAATACAGGCTCTGGGCGATGCCTTCCTTGCGGCAAAGCTCGGCAATGCTGTCTTCGCCGCGCAGGCCATCCAGCACGATACGGATCTTGTCCTCGGCCGAAAAATGCCGCCGGGTCTGCCGCCGGATATCCTTCACCACCCGCTCAGCTGCGGCCTTTACCGGCGATTTTCTCAAGGAAGGTTGGGTCTTCATCTTCGTTCCTTCGTCACTACGACGAAGCCCCAACCCTCCTTAATTCACAACCTCAAATCTGTGCCATTGGTGCTGACGGCGGACATACGAAGTTTCCGATGATGCCGAGACCACTTCCGCCGAACCTCAGGTGAGGCGTCTTCCTGGCGCTCTGCGCATCGCGATAATTCTCGGTACCAGCCTGGGCCTGTGGTGGCTCATATTGAAGGCAGCCGGTCTCTTATGAGGCGTACGATGATCCGGGCGCGTAACGGGCAATTGAACGCGCTCAATTGTACGTTGGGGGCCACGCGCGTCTCTAGCCGCTGCAACGGTCTCCTGGGCTGCTTTTCGAAAGCATGGTCAGCGTCTTGCTCGCTGAGCACAGCAGCCGATCACAGATTCGAATGAGCGTCTCACGAAATCGCGGTGTCTGACTGCGATGCTGTCCGTCCGATGCGGACCGAGAAAATCCCGAAGGAGAGCTGACATGCCTTCCAAGGTTCCTTCACGCGATAGCGACGAGCATCCCGTAGATCGCCACCTTCGATCGCTGTTTGTACACCTGAGCGAACTTCCACTCCCGGCCAAGCTGGTTGCCTGCGTAGACCAACTCGGTACGGGACGTGAAAAGCGCGAGGACGATGGCAGCGGCACCGGCCGTGGGTAGGATCTGGCGGCAGTCAATGAAGATGGACCCGCGTTCCGCACGATCCGCCAGGCGGCATCGCACCGCGAAGAGGTCAGTCCAGTGCATCGAACCTGATGGTCCGCGGCAGGAGGAAGCGACAACGCATCCCTTAAGCGCGGACAACGGGAGCGATTTTCACGCAGATCTGGCGGCCGAAGTCACGAGCGCTGTCGATGAGATTACGCTTCGCATGGCAGAGAAGGTCCGTAGCGAAGAAGCATTGCAACCACAGGAGCGCGCTGAGCTGGTCGCCAGCATACTCCAGTGCAGACATGATCTCCATTGCGCGGCGAACGCTATTGTCAGTACGTCTGCTGTTCAACGAAAGGAGCGAATTGAGCGGGTCCGTAAAAGTCTGGAAGTTCGTCTTCCAGCAGCTGCCGCCTTTCTTCTCAAGATTGTCGACGAACCCGGCCGCATACATTGCATCGGTTCCGGCTATCCACCGTCAGCCGGGGATCGACGCCTGGCGGCCGTCTACGTCTCGCACTTGCGGGCCAAATTGCGGCCGCACGGCCTCGACACCGCGCTGGATACAGTCCGATCACACGGTTATCGGGTCTCCTCTGCGGATGCCCGGCGGATAAAGGTTCTTTGGGGAGAATAGCCCGGTGGAGCCTGGCACTCGCCATAAGCGCAGGAGGCCGTCGCTGCTTCAGCCACTCGTTGTCAGGTCTTGAATATGGCGCCAAGGCGGAGCTTGAGCCATTAACGTCACAGAAGTGATGGTAGAATGACTAATAATTTCAATGATTCCGAAATAATATTCCAGGCCGAGAGGTTATTGAAGATCGCGCACGATATAGTCGTTCAAGTGCGGAATCTTCTGGAGACAACTGGAACCTCATCTGCACCATCAGCAGCCTTGGTTGAGGACGGAGACACGGAGATAAGTGCGACGGGGGTCTCCGGTAATGATCCTCCGGCCGGCGGCTATCCAGCCGTAGGAACCCGCGGTCTTATTTGCCGCGACTATGATGCTTCTGTTCTTCATGCGGAATTTGCCCGTAAGCGCATCCATATGCGGCTCGGCTCAGCAGGACGGATCGGAGCTGGAATTCTTCTGCGGTTTCTGGAACAGCCCGGCGAGTTCATATCCCACGATGAACTCGCGAGATCTGCAGGAATGCGATCGCGGAGCAGCAATGCGATCAAGGTCTACGTCTGCTATTTGCGCAATGCGCTCGAAGAGCATGGCTATTCATCGACGATGATTGAGACAGGGCGCCGCAGCTACGCGCTGAGAGCCGATGCACTGCCGGACATCATGGAATTCCTATCGCGCCCATGACGCGCTCCATGTTGGTTTCCACTGATGTCCGTCGAGCTGGCCGGATCACACGCATTCACCCGAAGCGGCTAACGGCATGATGCGGCGCATTCTCGACGAGATCGAAAGCATCAGCGAGCCTGTTCCGCTGCTCGACCCGGTAACGGTGCGAACCGGCATCGACCGAGTTCACCTCGAAATCGCACTCGCTCTTCAGTTGCATGGCAGTTTTCGTAGAGCTGCCCAAGCGCTGAACATGAAGACTTCCACCGTCAATCGGCGCATCCGCGATCTCGAGTTTCAGCTCGGCTGCCCCATTTTCGAGCGACAGAAGCGGCGTCTCGTCCCGACCCCATCCGGCCAGGTGTTTCTTCGATACAGCGGTGAGATTCTCGCCAGCTTCCATACGCTGGTCGAGGCAGTGCGGCGAATGGCCGATGGGAAAGCCGGCCAGATCACGATCGGCTATTATGGTCCGGTCTCGCATCGAGCACTGCACAACCTCCTTTTCGAAGCGGATCCTGCATGGCCGGACGTGCGCCGTGTTCCTGTGGAGCTGCCGCATGATCGTATGAAAGAAGCGTTGGTAACTGGAAGGGTCGATCTCGCGATCTTTCGGGGTAATCCAGATGAAATTCCAGGAAAGGCGGCTCCGCTCTGGACCGAACGCCTCTTCGTCGTTCTCCCGGAGGATCACCCTCTCGCGGACCTGGACCTTCTGCGATGGCCGGATCTAGCTGAAGAAACCTTCCTTGTTTCAGGCCATCACCCTAGGCTCAGGACTCATTGATCACAGCCAGAAGATGACAGTGGCTGCGAGCGCGATGGCGGAAAAGAAGACCGTTGGGCATCGATCGTATCGCGTGGCGACGCGGCGCCAGTCTTTGAGGCGGCCGAACATGATCTCGATGCGGTTACGGCGCTTGTAGCGACGCTTGTCGTATTTGATGGGATCGAGACGGGATTTCCGCCCAGGAATGCAGGGTTTGATCCCCTTTGCTTGAAGGGCATCCCTGAACCAGTCAGCGTCATAGCCGCGGTCGCCCAACAGCCATTGCGCCTTGGGCAGATCGTCCAGAAGTGCTGCCGCGCCGGTGTAATCGCTGATCTGGCCAGCGGTCATGAAGAAGCTGAGCGGGCGGCCATTGGCGTCGGTGACGGCGTGAAGCTTGGTGTTCATGCCCCCTTTGGTGCGGCCAATCAGCCGCCCGAGACCCCCCTTTTTACCCGCAAGCTCGATGCCGTGCGGTGCGCCTTGAGATAGGTTGCGTCGATCATGAGCGTCTTGGGCTCCGCACCCTCGGCGGCCAGCCCTTCCATCATGCGGTGGAAGACGCCCATCTCGCCCCACCGCTTCCAGCGGTTGTAGAGTGTCTTGTGCGGGCCATAGGCCTTGGGCGCATCACACCAGCGAGATCCGTTGCGATTGACGAAGATGATCCCGCTCAGCACCCTCCGATCATCCACCCGCGGCCGGCCGTGGCTCTTGGGAAAATACGGCGCAAGCCGCGCCATTTGCTCATCCGTCAGCCAGTACAGGTCGCTCATATCCAGACTCCTTGCGGAGCCTGAATCAGATCGCCAACCTCAAATCAATGGGTCCTGACCCTAGTCACGCCATTCGTGACTTGTTACTCGAACGGCTCCTCGCCCATGCTGATCCGCGCATCATCGTTCACGACGTCAGCGCGGCAACGATCATGCACATGGTAGGGGCCCGTTTGGGGATATTCCTTTGTCTCGAATCTGCACTCGGTAATCGTTATGAGGGCACCGTTTTTCGGGAAGTTTTCGGTGTGGCCGGTCCAGAGTTTGTTACCTGCTTTGCAGGCTGGCGCGAGGATGCCTGCAATCCGGCGCTCAACCGATTTATTAGGACACTGCTGCGACGTTTTCCAGCCCAACCAGATTAATGCGCTGATCGCCGCCTCTGACCGTAGATCGGAATCGTGTTCGTGCAGCTTCCTTGGATAGCTACGCCATTACCTGTCTTGTTTCGCCAGTTTGCGATGAGATCAAACCTCTGTTGAACTGAGCGAACTTCTGCGTCTCTTAATCATCCCTGTTGCGTCGGCGCATCCGCCCGACACCAGAAACGGGGACCCTCATGGGCGCAGAGCAAAGCCGATCTGAAGCTGCTGTTCGCGGAGCGCGTATGCTGCGCACCGCCATGGGCACGACGATTGCGACCTGGCTCGCCGAGCCGGCGGTCATTGAGGTGATGCTCAATCCCGACGGTCGTCTGTGGGTGGATCGGTTAGGTGAGGGCATATCCGACAGCGGGAACTGTCTCGCTCCTGCGGACGGCGAGCGCATCATTCGGCTGGTCGCCCATCATGTCGGCGCCGAAGTGCATGCGCACGCTCCCCGCGTATCGGCCGAACTGCCCGAGACGGGGGAACGCTTCGAAGGACTGCTGCCGCCAGTCGTCGCGGCCCCTACCTTCGCGATCCGCAAACCAGCAGTCGCCGTCTTCACTCTGGACGACTATGTCAGCGCAGGCATCATGTCGCGCGCAGCCGCAGAGTTGCTGGTGCAAGCCGTCTCGGAACGGCTGAACATCCTCGTCGCGGGCGGCACAGGAACCGGTAAGACAACGCTGACGAATGCGCTCCTCGCCGAAGTAGCGAAGACTGGGGACCGGGTCGTTCTGATCGAGGACACGCGCGAGCTGCAATGTTCCGCGCCGAATCTCGTGGCCATGCGGACGAAGGATGGGGTCGCATCGCTCTCCGACCTGGTCCGTTCCTCGCTGCGCCTCCGTCCCGACCGCATCCCGATCGGGGAGGTGCGCGGCTCGGAAGCGCTCGATCTCCTGAAAGCCTGGGGCACCGGCCATCCCGGCGGTATCGGCACCATCCATGCCGGCAGCGCGATCGGCGCGCTGCGCCGCATGGAGCAGCTCATCCAGGAGGCGGTCGTCACGGTGCCGCGGGCGCTACTGGCCGAAACCATCAATCTCATCGCTGTCCTGATTCGCGAAGGCGCTGGTCGGCGCCTCGCCGAGCTGGCGCGGGTGGACGGTCTTGATCCTGTGACCGGCGACTACCGGCTGACCTTCCTCAACACCCCTGAGCCTGGAGACCTCCCATGTTCCATGTGATCCGGCGTGGCGCGGGTCGCGCCATGTGGGCCGTCATTGCCGGCGCCCTGGCGCTAAGCCTGTCCGTTCCCGCCAGGGCATCGGGTTCCTCAATGCCCTGGGAAACCCCGCTCCAGGCAATTCTCGACTCGATCGAAGGGCCAGTCGCCAAGATCGTCGCGGTCATCATCATCATCGTTACCGGGCTGAGCCTGGCCTTTGGCGATACATCGGGCGGCTTCCGACGGCTGATCCAGATCGTCTTCGGCCTGTCGATCGCCTTTGCGGCCAGCTCCTTCTTCCTGTCCTTCTTCAGCTTCGGCGGCGGAGCGCTCGTGTGATGCAGGACCTGGACGTTCCTGGATTTTATGCGCCCGTCCACCGCGCGCTCGCCGAGCCGATCCTGCTTGGCGGTGCGCCCCGCGCGCTCGCGATCGTCAACGGGACGCTCGCCGGCGCCATCGGCCTCGGGCTGCGTCTGTGGATCGCCGGCATCGCTTTCTGGGTGATCGGCCATGCGCTCTCGGTCTGGGCGGCGCGGCGCGATCCGCAGTTCGTGGACGTGGCTCGGCGGCACCTGCGTTATCCGGTCTGGATGCGGCCATGATGAGCCTCGCCGAATATCGCTCGAAGCCAGCCTGCCTCGCCGATTTTCTGCCATGGGTCGCGCTCGTGGAAGCGGGCGTGGTCTTGAACAAGGACGGATCGTTCCAGCGCACGGCCCGCTTCCGCGGGCCCGATCTCGACAGCGCCACACCCGCCGAGCTGGTCGCCGTAACCGCGCGCCTCAACAGCGCCTTGCGCCGCCTGGGCTCGGGCTGGGCAGTGTTCGTCGAGGCGCAACGCGTGCCGGCGCTCGATTATCCGCAATGCGATTTCCCCGATCCGGTGTCAGCGCTCGTCGATGCCGAGCGGCGGGAACAGTTCCGCGAGGAGGGGGCGCATTTCGTGAGCGGTTACTATCTGACCTTGTTGTGGATGCCGCCGGCGGAGGATGCGGCGCGCGCGGAAAGCTGGCTTTACGAGGGCCGTTCGACTGCGGGTGTGGACGCGGATGAACTCCTGAAGGGCTTCATCGACCGGACCGGCCGGATCCTCAATCTGCTCGAGGGCTTCATGCCGGAAGTCCATTGGCTCGACGATGGCCAGACCCTCACCTATCTCCACTCCTGCATTTCGACGAAGCGGCAACGCGTCCGCGTGCCGGAGACGCCGACCTATCTCGATGCGCTGCTCGCCGATGAAGGGCTGACCGGCGGGCTCGAGCCCAGGCTCGGCGAGCATCATCTGCGCACGCTGACCATTACCGGCTTTCCGGCCGTGACCTTTCCGGGCCTGCTCGATGAGCTGAACCGGCAAGGCTTTCCCTACCGGTGGTCGACCCGCGCGATCATGCTCGACAAGACCGACGCGACGAAGGTGCTCACCAGGATCCGACGGCAATGGTTCGCCAAGCGAAAATCGGTTGCTGCAATCCTGAAGGAGGTCATGACCAATGAAGCCTCCGTCCTCATGGACTCGGACGCGTCAAACAAGGCTGCGGACGCCGATATGGCCCTGCAGGAGCTTGGCGAAGATCATGCCGGCATCGCCTATGTGACCGCGACCGTCACCGTGTGGGACCGGGACGCAGGCTTGGCAGCGGAGAAGCTGCGACTGGTCGAGAAGGTCATCCAGGGCCGTGACTTCACCTGCACGATCGAAGGCATGAACGCCGTTGAAGCCTGGTTCGGATCGCTCCCCGGCCATGTCTATGCGAACGTTCGCCAGCCTCCCATCTCGACCCTCAATCTCGCCCACCTGATCCCCTTGTCGGCAGTATGGGCGGGGCCGGAGCGGGACGAGCATTTCGGCGCTCCCCCTTTGCTTTACGGCAAGACCGAAGGCTCGACCCCGTTCCGGCTTTCCCTTCACGTCGGCGACGTCGGTCACACGCTTATCGTCGGTCCGACCGGCGCCGGAAAATCGGTGCTCCTCGCCTTGATGGCGTTGCAGTTCCGCCGCTACGAGAACGCCCAGGTCTTCGCCTTCGACTTCGGCGGCTCGATCCGCGCGGCAGCACTCGGCATGGGCGGCGATTGGCAGGATCTCGGACATGCCATCCACGATGACATCGGTGATGGTGCGGTCACGCTACAGCCTTTGGCTCGGATCGACGAGGCCGGCGAACGCGCCTGGGCCGCCGAGTGGCTCGCCGCCATGCTGGAGAGCGAAGGGGTCGGCATCGATCCTGTGGCAAAGGAGCATCTGTGGTCGGCCCTGGGATCGTTAGCGAGCGCGCCAGTCGCCGAGCGGACGTTGACCGGTGTCGCCGTTCTCCTGCAATCGCAAGATCTCAAGCAAGCGCTGGCCCCCTATTGCGTCGGCGGTCCCTGGGGCCGGCTGCTCGATGCGGAAAACGAGCATCTCGGCGCAGCCAGCGTCCAGGCATTCGAGACCGAGGGGCTGGTCGGCGCCAGCTCGGCGGCCGCCGTTCTCTCCTATCTCTTCCATCGGATCGAAGGACGCCTGGACGGCCGCCCCACGCTCATCATCATCGACGAAGGCTGGTTGGTTCTCGACCAGCCCGCCTTCGCAGGCCAGCTGCGCGAATGGCTGAAGACGCTCAGGAAGAAGAATGCCAGCGTCATCTTCGCCACCCAAAGCCTTGCCGATATCGAGATATCGAGCATTGCACCCTCGATCATTGAAAGCTGCCCGACACGCATTTTCCTACCCAATGAGCGGGCGGGCGAGCCGCAGATCGCGAGGGTTTATGAGCGCTTCGGCCTCAATGCCCGCCAGATCGAGATACTGAGCCGCGCAACACCCAAGCGGGATTATTATTGCCAGTCGAGGCGCGGCAACCGTCTGCTCGAGCTTGGGCTCGGCGAAGTGGCGCTGGCCTTCGCCGCCGCCTCCTCGAAGACAGACCAACTTCGCATGGGCGAACTGATCGCCGCACACGGCGCAGCCGGCTTCGCCGCCGCATGGCTGCGCCATCGTGCTCTTAATTGGGCCGCCGAACTCCTCCCCGCCCTGGGACCAGCAGCCCTGCCAATTCAGGAAGCTGGCGTCGGCGGGCCGCCGCTCGCTTCCGAGGAGATCGAGCCATGAAGTTCCGCGTCTCGCGCCATGCCCTTTCGGCCTGTGCTGTCGTCTCCATGATTATGTTGGGCGCGACGGTCACTGCTCCTGCCCAGGCGCAGTTCGGCTTCGGCGGGATCGTCTATGATCCGACAAACTATGCGTCCAACGTGCTGCAGGCGGCGCGCGCGCTCGAGCAGATCAACAACCAGATCCGGCAAATCCAGAATCAGGCGACCAGTCTCGTCAACGAGGCAAGAAATCTCGCCAGCCTGCCATTCTCATCGCTCTCGACCCTGCAAGCGCAGATGCAGCAGACCCGTCGACTTTTGGGCGAGGCCCAGCGCATCGCCTATGATGTCCAGGATATCCAGAGCGCGTTCACCGCGCGGTATAAGGGCAGCGCGCTCACCGGCGACGCCGGGCAGATGGTCGCCAATGCCAATGCGCGCTGGGAGGACAGCGTCGGCGCCTTTCAGGATGCGCTTAAGGTACAGGCCGGCGTCGTCGGCAATCTCGAGGGCACGCGCAGCAACATCGCCAATCTCGTGAGCGTCAGCCAGTCGGCCTCCGGGGCCTTGCAGGCTGCGCAGGCCGGCAACCAGCTCCTCGCGCTCCAGTCCCAGCAGATCGCCGATCTTACCGCCACATTGGCTGCGCAGGGCCGCGCGCAGGCGCTGGAATCTGCGCGCGCTGCCGCCACGGAGGCCGAGGCGCGCGAGCGCTTCCGCCGCTTCCGGGGCAAATGACATGAACAGGGCGGCAAAGATCGCGCTCGGCGCCTCGCTGGCGGGGCTCATGCTGGCGGTCGCGATCGCATCGGCATTGCGGCCTTCGGCGCCCGACCAGCGGGCGTCCGTAGCCGTGTCGCCCTCCGAGTCGCAGACTGCCGATCCCGATCTTCATCGCTGCCGCACGATCACGATGCCCGATGCCGGTTGCGAGGCCGCCTGGGAGGCCCGGCACCGCCATTTCTTCGGATCGGATGATCGGCGATGAACGACACGGGCGTGATCGACTCCTTTCTGTCGGTCTTCACCAGCTATATCGACAGCGGCTTCGGCCTTTTGAGCGGTGAGGTCGGCTTCCTGTCGTCCACCCTCATTGCGATCGACGTCACCATCGCTGCCCTGTTCTGGGCCTGGGGCACGGACGAAGATGTGCTCCAGCGGCTGGTCAAGAAGACGCTCTACATCGGCATCTTCGCCTTCATCATCGGCAATTTCTCCAATCTCGCGACGATCCTGTTCGAAAGCTTCGCGGGGCTCGGTCTACAAGCCTCGGGGAGTGGTCTTGCCATGGGCGAGTTCATGCAGCCGGGAACCGTGGCAGCGACCGGGCTCGACGCCGGTGAACCGTTGCTCGATGCGACCGCCGACCTGTTGGGCCCGGTCGGCTTGTTCACCAATTTCGTGCAGATCGCGATCCTGCTCATCGCCTGGCTGATCGTGGTCCTCGCCTTCTTCGTGCTCGCGATCCAGATCTTCATCACCATCATCGAATTCAAGCTGGTGACGCTCGCCGGCTTCGTCCTCCTGCCCTTCGCCTTTTTCGGCCGAACCGCCTTCATGGCCGAGCGTGTGCTCGGCCATGTCATTTCATCGGGCATCAAAGTGCTGGTCCTCGCCGTCATCACCGGCATCGGCACGACGCTGTTCGCCCGGTTCACCAATGCGGGCCTTGGAGCAGAACCGACCGTCGAGCAGGTGATGGCGATCGCGCTTGCCGCCTTGACCCTGCTAGGGCTGGGCATCTTCGGCCCCGGCATCGCCAATGGCATCGTTACCGGCGGCCCGCAGCTCGGCGCCGGTGCCGCTGCCGGCACCGCGCTGGCCGCGGGCATGACGATCGCGGGTGGTGCCGCCGGAGCCCGCCTTGCCGCCGGTGCGGCCGGTGGCGCCATCTCGGGCGCCGCAACAGGCGGTGCCCGGGCGGCCGGCGCCGCGTCAGCCGCATATAGTTCCGGTGCGGCTGGACGGACCGGCGGCGGCGCGGTTGCGGCCGGCCTTGCCAATGCCGGCAAGAGTGCGGCAGCCGCTGCCACATCGCCGCTTCGCCGTGCGGCGAACAGCCTCAAGCAAAGCTATGCCGAAGGCCGTGGCGGTGTGTCCTCCGCTTCGACGGGCTCTGATTCCACGGCCACCGACGGCCCGCCTGCATGGGCGAAGGCGATGCGGCAGCGCCAGACCATCACCCAAGGCGCAACGATGGCTTCCCACACACTGAAGGGCGGTGACAGCCATGGCGGCGGCGCCGGTCCCGACATCTCGCAAAAGGACTGATCGATGTTTCGACGGGCTTCTATCCGCTACGGGCAGTCGCCCGAACCTGTGACCCCCTATCAGCGCGCAGCTCAGGTCTGGGACGATCGCATCGGTTCCGCCCGCGTCCAGGCGCGCAATTGGCGTCTGGCCTTTTTCGGCTGCCTGGCGCTCTCAGGCGGTTTGACCGCTGGCCTCGTCTGGCAAGCGGCGCGTGGCACGATCGTCCCCTGGGTGGTCGAGGTCGACAAGCTGGGGCAAGCGCAGGCGGTCGCGCCCGCGGACGCCGGCTATCGTCCGACCGATCCGCAGATCGCGTTTCACCTGGCGCGCTTTATCGAGGAGGTGCGCAGCATTCCCGCCGACCCGATCGTGCTGCGGCAGAACTGGCTTCGCGCCTATGATTTCGTCACCGATAAGGGGGCCCTCGCTCTTAACGACTATGCACGCGTCAACGACCCCTTTGCCGATATCGGCAAGGTTCAGGTCGCGGTCGATGTGTCGAGCGTCATTCGCGCCTCTCCGGACAGCTTCCGCGTCGCTTGGACCGAGCGGCGCTATCAGGACGGCGCGCTCGCCGAAACCTCGCGCTGGTCGGCGATCCTGACCATCGCGGTCCAGACGCCACACACACCCGATGGGTTGCGCAAGAATCCTCTCGGGCTTTTCGTCGATGCCCTCAACTGGTCGAAGGAACTCAGCCAATGATCCCGAATGCTCGCGCGACAGCGGCACCCTCCATTCTGTCCAGCCTGATGGCCGTCGCCATGATTTCCCTGCCGCTGGTTGGCGCGCCGGCGATGGCGGCGTCCGGCAAGTCCGCATCGGAGCCGGGAAGCCCGCCTGTCCGGATCGATCGGGCCAATACGGCGGCCCGCGTTCAGCCCGACGCGGCCGGATATCTGAAGGCCATCCAGCAATATGCCTATGCCAAGGGGGCGCTTTACCAGGTCTATGCCGCCCCCGGACGGGTGACGGACATAGCCCTTCAGGAAGGCGAGAAGCTTGTCGGCCCAGGGCCCGTTGCCGCCGGCGACACGGTGCGCTGGATCATTGGCGATACTGTCAGCGGCGCCGACGCCAATCGCCGGATCCATATTCTTGTCAAACCGACCAGAGCCGACATCAGCACGAATCTCGTCATCAACACCGATCGCCGCACCTATCATCTCGAGCTGCGAGCGACCTCGGCAACATATATGGCGGCTGTATCCTGGACCTATCCGCACGACGAGCTGATCGCGCTGCGAGTGGCTGCCGAAGAGCGGGAACGCACCCGGCCGATCGCGTCGGGGCTCGATGTGACTGCACTCAACTTCCGCTACCGGATCGATGGCGACCGGCCCGAATGGCGCCCGCTGCGCGTCTTCGACGATGGTCGGCAGGTATTTGTCGAGTTTGCCGAAGAGATCGCACGCGGCGAGATGCCGCCGCTGTTCGTACTGGGCGAGGACGGCGCGGCCGAGCTGGTCAACTATCGCGTGACCGGCCGCTACATGATCGTCGACCGGCTCTTCGACACAGCCGAGCTTCGTCTCGAAACGAAGAAGAGCGAGCAGCGGGTCCGTATCAGGCGCGAGAGTGATCGCCGACGGCGGGGGCGGTCGTGAGCGGGCCGGAAAGGGAAGGGCGAGGGTCGGGCGCGGAGCGGCCGGATGAGCCACGGCCGGCGGCAACCGCGGCATCCAGCGCCGATGCCTTCCGACTGCGCGGGGAACCACCCAGGGTCATGCGCTTGTCGCGCAAGGCTATCGCGGTCTTGGGAGCAGCGGCCGGTTTGGGCATCGGTGGATCGCTCCTCTACGGGCTCCAGACCCGCTCGCCCCAGCCAACTCGCAATCTCTACGAAGTCCAGGATCGCCACAAGGCGGTCGCCGTGACGGGCAGCCCCGAAGATTATTCGCAGGTGCCGGAACTCGGCCAGCCTTTGCCCGGCGATCTCGGGCGGCCGATCCTGTCGGCACAGACGAACGGGCAGATGGTTCCCGTTCCACCAATGGGCCAACAGGGGGGCTCGCAATCCAATCCGCGCGCGGCCGAGGCGGAGCAGGCGCGTCAGCGCATGTTGCAGGAGCGGGAGTCGGCCCGATCGAGCAAGCTGTTCCTGGCAGGCGCAGCGACGACAGATCGCTCCGCTTCCGAGGCGGTTTCAAATGCTGCGTCGGCGAGAACAGAAAGGGCGGCTGTTATGCCGTCGGACGGTGCGCACCCTTCGGGGCAAGCCGCCAAACAGAGCTTTCTCCAGAAATCCGGGAATCGCGAGGTTGTGAGCCATGAACGGCTATCCGCACCGGTCTCGCCCTATATCGTCCAGGCTGGCAGCATCATTCCAGCCGCGCTGATCACTGGTATTCGATCCGATCTGCCGGGACCGATTACCGCCCAAGTGACCCAGAACGTCTATGATAGTTTTACAGGACGCATCCTGCTCATTCCGCAAGGCTCCCGCCTCATCGGCGAGTATGACAGCGAGGTGTCCGCCGGGCAGACGCGCGTGTTGCTCGCATGGGATCGTCTGATCTTACCAGACGGCCGCTCAATGCTGCTCGACCGCCAACCTGGCGCCGATGCCGCCGGAATGGCGGGTCTCGCTGACCGCACGGACTACCATTGGGGCCATATGCTCAAGGCCGCGCTCGTTTCGACGCTGCTGGGCGCTGGCACCGAACTCGTCGCGGACGGCGACGACGAGCTTGTCCGGGCGCTTCGCTATGGCACTCAGGACACCATTAATCAGGCCGGGCGCCAGCTCGTCCAACGAGAAATGAATGTGCCGCCCACGCTCACGATCAGGCCGGGCTTCTCACTGCGGGTCATTGTTACCCGTGATCTGATACTCGACTCGATCGGCCAAGGAGAAACGCGATGAGCAAGCTGCGCCTGGGGCCCATCGTGGAGGAGAAGCCGGTCAAACTGACGATTGAGCTGCCGGGGGCGCTCTTCAGGATGCTGGGGGACTACGCACGCGAACATGCCAGGGCGAATGGCCTTGGCGAGCCATTGGCGGCCGAGCGGCTGATTGCGCCGATGCTGGAGCATTTCATGAGAACCGATCGCGGCTTCGCGCGTCGACGCCGAGGCTGAATCCCTATTATTCGGCCTTCCGTGTGGAACTCGCATTGTCGTTGGGTGGCAAGCGGACTTCTGGCGATCAGATTTTTCGGACGGGACCGGAATATTGCGCGACCGCTTCGTCGGTCGTGAGAAGGGTGATTCCTTCGACGATGGCCTGAGCGATCAATATGCGATCAAACGGGTCCTTGTGGACGTCCGGTAGGGCATCAATAGCGACGGCATGTTCGCTGGCGATCGGCAGTTCGCTGTAGCCATTGTCCAGGAGCCCGCGGCGAAGCAGCCGCGCATTCACCGAGAAATCTGGCCGTCCCAGGCCGCTCTTGATGGCGATTTCCCACAAACTGGCAGCACTGAAAAACAGTTCTGTATCGCTATCATCGAGAAGCTTCCGCGCCTCGGCCGAGAGCCGTTGCGGATCACCGGCAGCCCACAGCAGAACGTGGGTGTCGAGCAGCAGTTTCATGAGCGACCGCTAAAAAGCGCATCAATCTCCTCACCGCCCATGCGATCGAAATCATCGGGTACGCGGATTTCCCCCTGCATGAAGCCCAAACGCTTGGTCTTTGCCGGATCAGGCGCATTCAGCGGCACAACCTTGGCGATCGGCTTGCCAGCCTTGGCGATTATGAAACTGCTTCCGTTTGCCACCCGCTCGATCAGCCGCGATAAATGGGTCTTGGCCTGATGAATGTTGATCGTTTCCATCTCAAACTCTGACTTAGTTTATCTGACTTAGTTTAAGTGATAATGGCTCGAATTCCAACCCCGGGGCCTCCGGCTTTTCGGCACTGGCTCCACGCGCACCAAACACCTACCGTTCAACCTCAGGTTGGCTTGCGCCGTCATCCGCGCCGGACATAGCCATAGCGGCGGTTGGACGGGCAGGCGCCTTGGTCGCGGTACTCCTGTTTCATGTGTGCGAACCGATCGCCACGCAACGCTTCGGTTTGGGCGAGATCCACGCCGTAGAGCCGCGCGTTGTTGCCGCCGAAGATCGCGGTCTTCACCGGGCCATCCGCTGCTCCGAGAGCGGCGAAGCCGTGCGCCCTTTGCATGTCCGTGGGGATCTCCAGCCGGCGCAGCCCTTCGATCTGCCATTGCGGCGATCCGGTCCAGACCGCGTCGGTTCCCCAGCAGACGTGGTTCGCGCCGAGCCCTTTGATGAGCTGGCCCATAATGGCCGCGCAGATGCGCGGCTGCGCAACCAGGGTCTGCGCGAAGATCTGGCCAAGATCGGCATAGACGTTGGACACCCCGTGCTTCTCCGGGATTTCCGCAAGCTCTGTGACCCAGTCGATGCGGCCGGTGCGCTCGAACTCGGCAAGCGCCCAATCGGGATCGTCGAGCCGGTAAGCGGCATGATAGATGATGAAGTTCAACTGCGGCCAGTCTTTCGCCGCCTGGGCCACGTCATCGACGCGCGCGTAAGGCGCCAAGATCGGGAAGCGCTCGTCCATCTGCCGGCCCCACAGTCCCTTGTGGACGCAGATGTTGCGGATGCCCGCCGCCTGCGCCTTTTCATAGCCGCGGTACGTCTCCTCGCTGTCCATGCGCCAGGGATGGCGGGAAAGCTCCTTGTGGGTGTTGTCACCCACCGTATAGCCTTTGAGCGAATCCGGCTTCAGCGCGAGCGCCGCGTCAAGATCGTCGAGCCAGCCGGGCTTTTCGGGCGTGATGATCGCGTGGGTGAGCATCCGCTTGGAGCCGGCCCTGTTGTTGATCCGCTCGCGCGTCTGCGCCATCTGCCGGTTGGTCAGGAACCAGTCTTCGGGGATCTCGGAGGGAGCTGACGAGATGAGCGCGATCTTGGTGTCGGAATCGAGGAAGATCTCCTTGAAATAGTTTTCGAACTTCAGGTCCTCGATCGTCTGCTCGCCTTCCTTGAGCTGCGGGTTCCAGCCCTGAGCCGCCACGGACTCGCGCATCTGCACGAATTTCAGAAGGCCCGTGTCGTCGCGAAGGAAGTGCGTGTGCATGTCCATGATGAACTGGTCGGCGAGGGCGCCGGCGCGCTCATCGGCGGCGCCGGGCGTCGCGGCCTCGGCGGTGGCGACCGAGAACAGCGGGCCGAAGGTCTGGTTGAGCGCGAGGAAACCGGCGGCCATTCCCGCTGAGGTCTGGAAGAATCGCCGGCGGCCCATGCCGAGCTTCGGCGCGATCCCGTCCGCGATCGCATAGAGCCGCTGTTCGGCTTCGCGCTGCCTGGCGCTTTGCGTGACGGGGAGGTATTCCTCGCTTGCGACCATCCGCACCGGGAGCGGCGTCAGCGGCTCGCTCGCCTCAGCGGGGGTCAACGGCTGTCGGTCCTGATCGGAAAAGAACTTCATCGCTCGCCTCTCCATCGCCCCCGGCGCTCGTTTGTAGCTGATCGGTTGGCAAGGGACCACCGCGCCGTCCGGTAAGTCATGCGAATCGGCTTGCTCATTGTAACGGCCACCATCGCATCTGCGAGTTGATGGCCCATCTCAATGGGCCGCTGAGCAACTGCGCCCCACGATGCGCCTACGCCATTGCCTGTCTTACTTCGCCAGACTTGCATGATCGCAAATGATTGTTGCGACTGATGAATTCATGCGTCTCTTGATCACCCCGAGGCCACCGCGCGGTGCCGTGGCCAAGGGGACGATGCTGATGAGACTTCCATATTCGGTGCGCCCAGCAATGGCGATCATGCTGTTGGCCGCATTGGCGCCTGCCACGCCTGCAAGTGCAAACAACTACGGCGAAAGCCTCGCCTGGCAATTTCGTACCAGCGCAGATCGCGTCAACGTCGCGGTGATCCTCGACATGATCGAGAAGCGCAAGTCCGGTTACTATAGGCCTCCCACCTACAATACGACAGTCGAACGCCAATATAATTGCGGCATCACTTCCACGGCGACGGGTAATTCGGATACGCAGACCGCGATCGCCAATTCGCCGACGGTCACAGGCGCGACTGCCAGTGCTAATGGTAATGTGAACCACACGAGTCTCGCCGGTCGCTCGGCCACGAACAGTTCGACCGGTCAGGCGAATAGCGGGGCCGTGTCCTCCGGCGTTATCGGCAGCACTTCAGCTACTACCGGCGGCATTGCCGACCAAGCGCTCATTTCTACACAATCCAACAGTGGTAATCAGTCGGCCAGCGTCGCTGCGTCCACTGCCTGCCTGTTCGGAGCGCTCAACTGATGCGCGCTGGAATGAGAGGCCAAATGGTGGCCGGGAAGCGCAAAGGCCTGCGGCTTGCCGGGCTTTCGCTCATGGCGCTGGCGCAGCCGGGTTGCGTCAGCCTGCAGCAGGAGAGACTTGGGCGTGGCGAGGAGCCGGTGCTTGTCGGGCCAGCTGTGCGCGACAACCGGACGCCCATGGACGGGGCACTCGCCTGTTTCGCGGATCACCTCAGGGCGCGCGGCGGCAAGCCTCTTGTCATCGCAGTCGGTGATGTGCGTGATTACACCGGCAAATATACGGTCAATGAGGGTAACGCTATCACGCAGGGCGGTGCGCTCATGGTGAGTTCTGCGCTCGGCAAGCTGCGCGGGGCCGTTCGCATCGCCGAGCGCTTTGATCCCGCCATTGCCGAACGCGAACTGGCCTATGCCGATCGCCGCCAACTCGGCGACGGCAAGACCCATGAACTGCCTGGCCCTACAGGCGTGCAGGTCGTTCCGTGGCTACCCTATTTCGGGGGCAGCATCACTGCCTCGGATTATTACGTCGTTGGCGGGATAACGGAACTCAACTACGATATCCGTTCGGGCGGCGTTGAACTAGGGGTAACGTCGATCGGTCCCAGGGCGCGCACTTACACCCAATCGGTCGCCATCGACCTGCGCATCATCGACACGAGTTCGCTTCTCGTCGTTCAGACAATAAGCCTGACAAAGCAGTTTACAGGATATGAGACCAGCTTCGGTCTCTTCCGGTTCTTCGGATCCAACCTCTTCGACATCAACATCGGCGCGAAAGGTCAGGAGCCGCTTCAATTGGGCATCCGCACGGCGCTTGAAGAGGCGGCCATGCGGCTTGTTGGCGCCGTCTCAGACGTTGATCCAGATCCTTGCATGACACAGGCCACTTGGCTCACGCCAGTGCCCACTGCCGAGGTGCCGGGACACTCCGGTCCAGACCTGCATTCAGCGACCGAGAGTCCATTGTTGATCGGAGCCTCCGCAATCAACGATCACGGGTCGGTAGATGGCGATGCTGTTGCCACGGATATCTCGATCCTATTCGACGTCGGCGCGGACGATCTCACCGCGAGTTCGGCTCCAACCCTGGATCAGATCGCAAGCCTTGTGGCGCATGGCCCCGTCTACGTCAGCCTGGTGGCGCGCGACACTGAGATTCTCGATCCCGAGAAACGCAAGACTCTCACCGATCGTCGCATCGCGGCTTTCACTCGAGCATTGGCGCGGCGCGGCATTGCCGCCTCTCGCATCTCCAGCATTTGGCGACCCGATTCCGCAGATTCTTCCATCCAGCGAGTAGCCGCCGGCCTGCAGCGCCTTGTTCGCCTCAGGGTCGGCTGACCCTTCAGTTTCAGCCGAGGGAGGCGCTGATCCGGACATCATAACCCCACCATCTCGCATATTCATACGTTGAAGAGGAGTTTCTCAATGACACATGTTTCGACAACGCCAGGCGCACGGCGCCGGCGCCTCCTGCTCGGCAGCGCAATGGCTGCACTTGCAGTCTCGCTGCCCGTATCCGCTCTCGCGTTCCCGCCAATCCCACCTGACCTTGATGCTACCGGGATCGTGATCGCGGTCAGCGATCAGCAACAGAGCGAGACCGATGTGACCGCGACGGCTAATTACCCCATTATGGAGGTTTGGGCGCAGCCCGACGATTCCGATATTGCGCTTGCCGACAATCTCATCAGCAGTGCCGCACGTGCCAACAGGTCCTCATCCAGCATGGCGCCTGATAGCGAGGATCTGGATGGTGCGACCGGCGGAACCAGCATTTCGACTGGAGCTTCGGGAGTCGAGGCGTGGGCGCCGGCGCTGATCGCGACACGGCAGTCCACTCACGCAGCGCCGGTGACGGCTCGTACCGCTAATTCGCGTATTGCCGTGCATCTGGACGATCCTGTCCAAAGCAACGCCGAGTTTGCCGGCAACGTGCAGGAGGCGGTCGCGCTGGCCAATGACGCTTCCGGAAGCCTGGCGCTTTCCGGCATTTCCGCCAGTGCTGGCGCCGGCATCGTCACCGATCAGTCGATTGACACCAGCAGCAGGGTCACCGCAAAAATGGTGGGCAAGGCGCTGATTGAGACCAGCGACAGTACGGATAGCGATCTCAGCCTGAGCGATAATCTTCAGCGCGCCATCGGCTATGGGAACAGCGGCGTCAGCAATCTGTCGGTGGAGACTGCTGCTATCGAGAGCGTCTCGGGAAGCTTTTTTGGATCGAGTGTTCAATCCGGCGCACAAAACCCTTCGGTCTACGCCGCCTACGCGATCGTTAGCGACCAACGTGACGGGGGCGACGTCGAAGCTCGCGCGGTAGGCGGCTACGCGGTCGATGTCGCGAATACGGCCGTCGGCTCCAGTATCTCCAACAGCACGAATAGCCTGATCGCTGCAGGGTATGGCAACCAATCGGCCAACAATCTGACCCTCTCGACCAATACTGCCAATACTATTGCCGGCGGACTGTGGAACAGAGCACTCGGCAACATCACCAATGTCCAGAAGACGGAAGATGGCGAAATCACTGCACTAAGCAATGGAGGCGTACGTGTCGGCGTCGGTGGCGACGTGGTGGAATCCAGGATAAGTGTCGATGGCAATGCCGTGCGAACGCTCGCCAATGGGAACGTTGCTGATGGCAACCTATTCTCTGTGTCGGGCACGACCATTATCGCAGGCGACATGGACGGTGGGTTGGAGGGACCTATCGGTACGGCGCGAACGGAATGGGATGGAAGCATCTCCGTATCGGCGCCCTTCGCCGTCCAGAACGCCCAGGTCAATGAAGCCTCGGTGTCCTCGACAGTCACGAATGCCGTAAATGTGATTGATGTTGACGGAACAATGGCTGGGTCTCGCATCGAAGCCATCGATAATAGCAGCTCGTCGTCGGCTGCCGGGAACCGCGCCGTCAACAGCCTTGCCATCGAAGGATCTCTTGTCGCGACAGCAGCTGACCTCAACAGCTTTCAGGTCAGCACCGGGGCGATCACGGCACGCATCGGGCAGACCGAGGCACCGGCTGGGGCAATCCTGCACGCGGGCGGCGACGTTCTCGAGGCATTCCTGACTGTGACCGGCAACCATCTGGTGGGCGAAGCCGCCGCAAACAGTGCGACCAGCAGTCTAACGGTGGACGGCAATATTCTGGTGAACAACAGCGGGCACACGGATGCAGTGGCCGGCCCACTCGAATTCGGAATGGGAGCCTCGGCCGATTATGCTCTTGCCAACGGTCAGTTGATCGAGGGTGGGTATCCGCAGAGCGAGATCGAGGGCGAAGGCCAGGGGTTTTTGCCCATCGTCTCAACAGTGCGTGGGAGTTTCGCTGCGGAGACTGGAGGCCACACAGTGGGATCCTCGTTGGAAGTGACCGGCAACAGCCAATCATCCAGTTCCCTTGGCAATGCCGCGAACAACTCTCTTGCAGTCGTCGCGAACGCTCTGGGCGATGAAAATAGTGGAGCGCCCGGCTCGGCCTTGTGGTCGAACCAGCTAGCTTACGCGGATATGAGGGCGATCTCCGATATGGCGCTGGGCCTTGCACCGGATGCTGTCGAATCTTCGCTTCACCTTTCCGGCAACCGCAACGTTGCGGAGGCGCGGATGAACGATGTGTCCAACAGCCTCTCCGTGAAAGGCGTGAGCGCGGGAACTTTGAGCGGCCTGCCAGCTGGGTCCCCGGGTGGCTATTCGGGTATTGCCAAGGCTGTCGGTGACCATGTCCTCGCCAGCAATCAGGTTGCAAATGGCAGTGTTCGGGCTTCTGCTCTGACCGACGCCGGCCACATCGACCCCGGTGCTGAACTCATCGCCTCAAGCTATGGCGCGATGGCCAACGAAACTCTGGCGTATGCCACTGCCAATAACGCGCATAACAGTGTTTCGCTGGATGTAGCCTCAAATCGGGAAGCAAGCGCAGCGCTCAGCAATTCGCAGCTGAGCGTTGCCGGTGTATCGGCTGCTGCAACGGCCCATCTCGGTTATGGTGGGAATTCCGTGGCGGATTCGCAGGCGCTGATCGGCGACAATTCCACCAGTGCCTATGCTGGCGGCAACAACGCCAACAACGGCCTGGTTGTCGCGGGCACGAGCAGCGCCACCCAGCCACCGATTGCACAGATTACCACGGGTGCACTCAATGCGGTCTCGGCGCCGGCCGTTCTCACGAATGTGCAGGTGAATGCGGGTTCCGTCTCCGCAACAAGCTATAGCCCGACCCATGCGCTCAGCTACGGCGGTGCCGGTGTGAGCAATAGCAGCCTCGCATTGAACGGCAACAGTGTCGCGGCGACCGCCTATGGCAACAACGCAGCTAATACGGCTCTGGTTGGAGCGCTCGGTCAAGTCCCCGCGACCGCACTTACGAATGCCCAAGCCAACATTGGACCGGTGAGAGCGCATGTCGCTGGAGCCACCTATGCGGTTGCTCCAGGTTCCCTCAGCGCCGGACGTCTCACCGTTAATGGCAATGCCGTTACGGCGTCGGCCGTGGGCAACGCTGCAACGAATATCATCAGCACCGTTCACTGATCCGCAAGGGGCATGGCCGCAGCCCCCGGTTTGCTTGCCCCTCGCGGGGAAGGTCGTCACGCTACCCCCGGCGTGGCGGCCTTTCGGTTCTTGAACTTTATCGCGGCGCCACCCCGGGGCGAGGAAGGCTATCGCTCCTATAAGCTCGCAACCGGCGCCTGTGCGCTACGCTCCAGAATTCGGTTGAGTTCGGCACCAAGAAGAATGATGTACGCCGAGATGTAGAGCCACGTCAGGAAGATGATGACGGCGCCAAGCGCCCCGTAGGTGGCGTTGTAGCTTCCGAAATTGCGGACATAAAAGGCAAACCCGATCGTCGCGGCGATCCATCCGACCGTCGCGAACGCGGACCCGGGCTTCAGCCAGCTTTCCGGACATGGCGGGCGGCTGGGCGCAAAGCGGTAAATGGCCGATATGGCCAAACGAACGCCGAGGGCCGCCACGAGCCAGAAGCCGATCTGGAGGGCGATACGCGAGGCGCCGAGCAGTTCGGGAAGGACGCTCTGGAGCAAGGTGAAAGCGGAGATCGCGACGCTCGCGAGGATAAAAAGACCTACCAGGCCCACGGCCACCGCGATCGCGACTACGGTGTGCCAGATGAATGACCTGGTTTCTTCGACCTCGAAGACGATGTTGAGTGCCGTGACTATTGCGCCGGCGCCGCGCATCGTCCCGTACAGAGCAAGAGCGAGCGCAAAGAAGAGCCCAAGGCTCACCTCTGACCTGGCGGTTTCGACCATATCCTTGAGCTGCCTTCCGATGATTTCGGCCGCCTCGTCAGGCATGATGCCGGCCAGAGCGGAAATGTGATTTGCTACCTGGTGTGGCTCGGCTACCAGACCGTAGCTCAGCACAACGGCCGTAAGGGTTGGGACGAATGCAAGAAAGCCGTAGAAGGCGACCCCTGATGCGATCAAACTCAGATTGTCCTTGCTGGCTTCGGCCCAGGTCGCCTTGGCGATCATCCACCATTTCCTGACGGAGATCCGCAGACCGTCCGCCGCCTCGCGACCACGCGGCGAACTGCTTCTTTTCCGGACGTCCATTAAGGCTTTCTCCATTGTGCAGGCTGTATGGTTGCACACCGGGGGGCAAATGGACCAGCCCACCTTAGCGGGTGAGGGGCGGCATCGTCAGAGCTGCGGTGGCCAGATTGGTGCCGGCTCGTGTGCAGTCCTTGCGTTAGCGAACGAGCCCGCAATCGAATTCGTCCCGAACTCGACTCGTTCGGCAAGCGAGGCATGGTCGCGGATCAAGAGCCGATCTGCGCCGGCTCCCGATGGGCACCTGCTGCGCCACCCAGGCGTGCCGCCGCGCAGAACAAAGCATTGGAGTCCGCTGACACTGCTACGCTGGGACCCGCCCTAACAGCCCTGATCTAGATCAACGGCGATTACGTGGCGATTACGTAGCACCAAGTGCCTAATCCTGAGAGCTGCGTAATCGCTGCTAAGTTATTGAAAAGGTGGTGGACGCACTAGGGCTCGAACCTAGGACCCGCTGATTAAGAGTCAGCTGCTCTACCAACTGAGCTATGCGTCCACACCGGCGATCCGACTGGTTCCGTCAGGAACCCCCGATTCGGCGGGAGCGCTTCCTATAGCGTTCGTTTCTCGCGAGGGAAGGGGGGAATCGCAACAAATCTTAGCCAAGGGTTCTTGGCCGGTCATTCCACATGCGCACGGCCATGATCGTGCCGACGCAGATCATGTTCGTCATCATGGACGAACCGCCGTGGCTGAGAAATGGCAGGGGGATGCCGACGACCGGCGCCAGACCCATCACCATCATCAGGTTGATGGCGACGTAGAAGAAGATCGTCGCGGTCATTCCGGCGGCGAGCAATTGCGAAAACCGGTCGGGAGCGGAACGCGCGGTCTGGAGGCCCCAGTGCATGACCAGGGCGAATACGGCGAGCACGAACAGGCCGCCGGCCATGCCCCATTCCTCGGCCATCGTGGCGAACACGAAGTCGGTGTGGGCTTCCGGCAGATATTCCAGGTGGCTTTGCGAGCCGTTGCCGAAGCCTTTTCCGAACATGCCACCCGATCCAATGGCGATCTTGGATTGGGTGATATGATAACCCGCGCCCAGCGGATCGCTTTCGGGATCGAGGAAAGTCGTCACCCGTCTGCGCTGATAGTCGTGGAGAAGAGTGAAATAGGCCAGCGGCGCGGCGACAGCCGCCGCGGCGCCGCCGCCGACGAACCAGCGCAGCGGCAATCCCGCGAGGAACATCACGACAAACCCGCCGAAACAGATGGCAAGCGCCGTGCCGAGATCGGGCTGGAGCATGACGAAAGCGGCGGGCAATCCTGTCAGTCCGAGTGCGGGGACAAGCCCCCGCCAGCTTGCGGTCATCGACGGAGGCAGGCTTTCATAGAAGCGCGCCAACGCCAGCACGATGGCCGGTTTCATCAGTTCGGATGGCTGCAGCGTCATGAAACCGAGGTTCAGCCAGCGCTGGCTGCCGCCACCGATGCCGCCGATCAATTCCACCAGGAGCAGCAGGAACAGGATCACGGCGTAGGCGGGGTAGGCCATGGTGCGGAACAGGTCGCGCGAAAGACGGGATATCACCAGAGCCGCGGCGAGGAACACGCCGAAGCGGATCACATGCGTCAGCGCCCATGGCCGCAAGTGTCCGCCCGCCGCGGAATGGAGCACCGCGCCACCGAACAGCACCAGCGCGCACAGCGGCAGAATCACGCGCCAGGGCAGCCGCGCGATGGCGTCGGGAACGATCGGACGGTTCACGGCCGTGGCTCATGCGGAATGGGCGTTGCGGGCGCCACCGATGGCGTAGTGGCCGAAGAAGGCGTATGCGCGGGCGGATGCGGAGGCGCGTGCTCGACGGGCGGGGGTGCCTGCGGTTCGGGCGGCGGCGATTCCGCACCGCGCACGATAGGTTGCGCCGGCGTTTGCGCCGCGCTGTTTTCTTCCACCACGCGACGCTCGGCCGCGTCGGATACCGGCGGTGCGCTGGTGCCGTAGCGGGCGGCAAACTCCCGGTAGCGCGCCGCCATGCGTTGTTGCGGCGTGCCGCCCCATCCGGCTTCCATTTGCGTGAGCACTTCCATCGCCTTTGCGGGATCGAACAGGAAAGTCATGACATCGCGTGCCACGGGGTAGGCGGAACCCGAGCCGCCGCCGTGCTCGATCACCACGGCGCAGGCATAGCGGGGATTGTCGAACGGCGCGAAGGCAATGAAATGCCCGTGGTCGCGATGCTTCCAGTATCCGCCCTTGCCGCTGGAGATGTTCAGTCCGACGACTTGCGCCGTGCCTGTCTTGCCGGCCATCTGGACGCCGGGAACGGGCAGCCGCGCGCGCCCCGCCGTGCCCGCGCCGTTGACCACCTGGTTCATTGCTTCGCGCACGATGTCGAGATGCTCCTGGCTGATGCCCAGCGACGGCGCATCGTGCGGCTTCGCGTCGAACATCATGTTCGGCATGATGTTCCTGCCGCTGGCGAGGCGCGCGGTCATCACGGCCTGCTGGAGCGGATTGACCAGCATGTAACCCTGCCCGATCGTGGCGTTCACGGTATCGAACAGCGCCCAGTCCTTGCCGTATTTGCGCTTCTTCCACGGAGGGTCCGGCACTGTGCCATAGGATTGTCCCGCGACGGGCAGCGGGTATTCGGCGCCAAGCCCCAGCCTTCGCGCCATGTCGGCGATGCGCTGCATCCCGATCTTCTGCGCGAAGTGGTAAAAATAGACGTCGCAGCTTTGATAGATGCCTTTGGCCATGTCGGTCACGCCGTGGCCGCGCCGTTGCCAGCAGTGGAACACGCGGTTGCCGACACGCAACCCGCCGGGACACACCACGCTTTCGCGGGGGCTGAGGCCGGCTTCGAGGAACGCGAGGGCGACGGCGGGCTTTACGGTCGACCCCGGCGGATAGAGGCCGCGCAGCACCTTGTTCCGCAAGGGAACATGATCGTCGTCGGACAGCATCTTCCATTCGATACGGCCGATACCGCCGGAAAAGCTGTTGGGATCGAAGCTGGGCATCGACGCCATGCACAGGATGTCGCCGTTGTGGCAATCCATCACCACCACCGCGCCGGATTCGAGGCCCAGGCGGCGGGCCGCATAGTCCTGCAACGGGCCGTCGATCGTCAGCTTGATGGGCTGTCCGGGGTTGTCCTCGCGCATGTCCAGATCACGCACGATCCGGCCGGTGGCCGTCACTTCCACCCGCCGCGCGCCCGGCTCTCCCCGCAAGGTCTTGTCAAACTGCTTTTCCAGCCCGTCCTTGCCGATCTTGAAACCCGGCGTGATGAGCAGGGGGTTGCGTTCCTTCTGGTATTCCTCGGCATTGGCCGCACCGACATAACCGACCAGATGGCCGACCGATGGCCCGGTGGGGTAATAACGCGAAAATCCCCGCTGCGGAACGACGCCGGGAAGGTCGGGCGTGCGGACGCTGATCGCCGCGAATTGTTCCCATTGCAGCCCCGATTTTACTTCGACCGGCTGAAACTCGTGTGACTTTTCGATCTTGTCCTTAAGGTCGCGCAATTCGATCGCGGTCAGGCTCAGCAACTGCCCGACTTCGGAAATCGTGGCGTCCGCGTTCACCAGCCTGTCGGGAATGATGTCCACCCGGAAATCGGCGCGGTTCGACGCCAGCGGATGGCCATGGCGATCCAGCACCCAGCCGCGCCGGGGCGGAATCAGCGAAAGGTTGACGCGGTTGCTTTCGGACTGAAGTTCGTATTTCCGGTTCTGCGCGACGGCGATCCAGCCCATGCGGCCCGCCAGCAGCATCCCCACGCCCCCCTGCATGGCGCCCAGCACGATGGTCCGGCGGTCGAAGCTGTTGCGCAGGGTTCCAAGGCTGATGTGCTTCTGGCCGGCCGCCATCGCTCACGATTTCCTGAGCGGCATGAGCCGGAGGCGGTCGAACATGGCGACCATGCGCTCCACGAGGGGATAGAAGAGCATCGAGACCACCATCTGCGGGACAACGACAAGCAGCGGCGTGGCGCCGCCAGCGGCGTTCGCGAAAGCGAGGCAGGCAAGGATATAGGCAGCGATAACGGCTCCGCCAACCAGCCATTCCAGTGCGAAATTGCGCCAGGGAAAGCGTGCTTCCACAATGTCGAGGAAGATGATCGCCAGCGACCACAGCAGAATCCCGCTGCCGAACGGCTGGCCGCTGTAGAGATCGTCGAAGAGGCCGAGCGGCAGGCCGGCCCATGTCGGCAGAAGGCCCGGACGAAGCTGCCGCCATGCGATCAGGACCAGGAAACCGAACGGCGGCATGACCGGCGCGGAAGAGATGATGAACCACGACGGAATCACGGATGCGGCCATGACGAGGAGCCACGGCACGCTTCTTGCCAGCCAGGGCGAAGGCGCGCGATTGATTCTTCCCCCCCGCCGCAGTTCGCCGGCCTTGGCGCGCAGCGCCGCGATCATTGCCGCGCCTCGGACAGCGGCGGAGGAGCGGTTTCGTTCCAGACGCCTTCCACCGCGACATAGTCAGTGACGGCGGGGTCACTGAGCACCCGGGCAATCGCCCCGTCGCGGGTCAACGCGGTTACCATGCATATCGCCATGTTAGGCCGGTAAAGTCCGCCCGACCCGGACGTCACGAAGACATCGCCCTTCTTCAAGGGATTGATGCCCAGGTTGATGAGCCGGATCTGGACCGTGCCGTCGCCACGCCCCTGCACGAAAGCGGGCACGCCGTCCGTCGCGCGCCGGGCGGGCACTACGCTCTGACTGTCAGTGACCAGAAGGACGAGCGACGAGGCATTCCCCACTTCCAGAACGCGGCCCAGCAGACCGAGCGGAGAGCGCACTGGCATGCCCACCTGGACACCGTTGCTTGCGCCGACCCCGATAGTGGCGAAACGGCGCGTGCTCGATGCCGTGGACGCGGTCATCCGAGTGAAGGTCACGGGCTTCCGATCGCTGTCGTTAAGGGCGAGCAGCGCCTTCAGCCGTTCGTTTTCCTCCGCGATCCCCTCTGCCTCGACAAGCCGGGTCTTGGCTTCGGCCAGTTCCCGGGCAAGCCGCGCGTTCTGGCTGCCTGCCCGGAAATAACCGGCGATCGATGCGAAAACGCTCTGCCCGCCGCTTCGTGCGTCCGCGACGGCGTTTCCACCCGGTGCGGCGGCGTCGTTCGCCACGGCCCGTGCATCAGCGAAAGCGCCGGCATTCGAGATCGAGACGATCAGCAGGCCCAGGCCGACCAGCGCGCCGACTATGGCCGCAAGATAGGCGAAGAAAGTGCTGTATTGCGCCTTGCGCGAAAAGCCGGAGTGCCGGTTGGCCGACGGCGCCATGCGCTGCCATCTCCCTCCTGTGCGGCCTGCCCGGAAAGGGCTCCGGCCGCAGTGCCCCTGAACTGGTCAGGGCGGTGATTGCTCAGGCGTTCATCAGCACGCCGCGATAGATCGGATCCTCCATGGCGCGGCCGGTGCCGAGCGCGACGCAGGACAGCGGATCTTCGGCCACGCTGACCGGAAGCCCCGTTTCCTCCCGCAGATACTCGTCCAGACCCTGGATAAGCGCGCCGCCGCCGGTCAGCACGATGCCCTGGTCCACGATGTCCGCGGCCAGTTCGGGCGCGGTGTTTTCCAGCGCGATGCGCACGCCTTCGACAATGGCGCCGATAGGTTCGGACAGCGCTTCGGCGAGGTTCGCCTGCGTGATGGTGATTTCCTTGGGCACGCCGTTCACAAGGTCGCGGCCCTTGATGTGGATCGTCTCGCCCACGCCGTCGGCGGGAACCGTGGCCGTGGCATAGTCCTTCTTGATGCGCTCGGCCGTCGCTTCGCCGATGAGAAGGTTGTGGTGACGGCGGACGTAGGAGACGATCGCTTCATCCATCTTGTCGCCGCCGACGCGCACGGACGTGGTATAGGCCAGACCGCGCAGCGAGAGCACCGCGACTTCGGTCGTGCCGCCACCGATGTCGACGACCATCGAACCGACGGGTTCCGTCACCGGCATGTCCGCGCCGATGGCCGCCGCCATGGGTTCGAGGATCAGGTGGACCTGGCTGGCGCCCGCGTTCGAGGCCGCGTCGCGAATCGCGCGGCGTTCCACGGACGTCGAGCCGGACGGCACGCAGATGACGATTTCCGGGTAGCGGAACAGGCTCTTCTTGCCATGCACCTTGCGGATGAAGTGCTTTATCATTTCTTCCGCGATCTCAATGTCGGCGATGACGCCGTCGCGCAAGGGACGGATCGCCTCGATATTGTCGGGCGTCTTGCCCATCATCATCTTGGCGTCGTCGCCCACGGCCTTCACTCGCTTGATGCCGTTGATCGTTTCGATGGCGACGACAGACGGTTCGTTGAGCACGACACCGCGATCCTGCACATAGACGAGCGTGTTCGCCGTGCCGAGGTCAATCGCCATGTTTTGTGAGCCGAACTTGAAGAATCGCGACATCATCGAGGCCATTTAGGTTTCCGTAAGAATGCCCGGCACTTACCGCACAAACGGCAGTTCCCCCGGACGAGCAGGGAGTAGTGGAGGGCGGCTTCCTAACGCAAGAGAATGCGAAACGCCAAAATTTTGTGTCATATTGCCGGGGATGGTTCCGCCTTTTCGTCTCGAATACAATGCGTTTGATCGCTAGGCTCGGCCCATGCCCGTTATTCGCCGCTTGCCAGAGGAACTCGTCAACCGCATCGCCGCGGGCGAAGTGGTCGAGCGTCCGGCCTCCGCCCTCAAGGAACTGGTCGAAAACGCGCTCGATGCGGGCGCTTCCCGGATCGTCGTGAAGCTGGGCGGCGGCGGACTGGATCTGATCGAAGTGACGGATGACGGCTGCGGCATGGCGCCCGGCGAGATGTGCCTCGCGCTGGAACGGCATGCCACGTCGAAGCTGCCGGAAAGTCTGGTCGGTTCGGAGGGCCATATCGAGCGCGTGACCACTCTCGGCTTCCGGGGCGAAGCGCTGCCGTCCATCGCCAGCGTCGCGCGCCTGACACTGGAAAGCCGCCCCCGCGAAGTATCTGAAGGCTGGCGGATCGTCGTCGATCACGGAGCGGCAGTGGAGGAAGGACCGGCGGGCCTGCCGCCCGGAACCCGCATCCGGGTGGAAAACCTGTTCGGCAAGGTTCCCGCCCGGCGCAAGTTTCTGCGTTCCGCCCGGTCGGAATACGCGGCTTGCCTCGACGTAGTGCGGCGGCTCGCCATGGCGCGGCCCGATAGCGGCTTCGTGCTGGAGCATGACGGCAGGCAGGTGCTGTCCGTGCAGGCGGGAGACAGTCTGCCGCAGCGTGTCGCCCGGCTCGTGGCGCGCGAACTGGCCGAGGACGGCGTGGTGATCGAGGCGGAACGCGGGGCCGCGCGGCTGGGCGGGGTGGCCGGACTGCCCACGTTCAACCGGGGCGTCGCCGACCACCAGTATCTGTTCGTCAACGGCCGCCCGGTGAAGGACCGGGTGCTGATCGGCGCGGTGCGCGGCGCCTATGCCGACATGCTGGCGCGGGACCGGCATGCCGTGCTGGCCCTGTTTCTCGACCTGCCGCCGGAGGACGTGGACGTGAACGTCCATCCCGCCAAGACGGAAGTGCGCTTTCGCGATCCCGCCTTCGTGCGCGGCTTCATCGTCGGCGCGCTGCGTCACGCGCTGGAGAACGCGGGGCAGCGCAGCGCGCGGTCTCCCGCCGCATCGGCCATGGATCTGTGGCAGACAGAGCCGGTAGCGGATCGTCCCGCGCCTTCGCTCGGCTCGCTCTTTGCGCGCCAGCACTACGAACCGCGCGCGCGGGTGAGCGAGGCGGGGACTGCATGGCGCGGCCATGAGCAGGCCGTGATGGCGCCACCCGCCGCCCGTGCCGAGGAGGCCGAAGAGCCGCCGGGGGACGCGGCGTCGTTTCCGCTGGGCGTGGCGCGCGGGCAAGTAGCGCGGACCTATATCGTGGCCGAGGCCGAGGATGGGCTGGTGATTGTCGATCAGCATGCGGCGCATGAACGGCTGATGCTTGAACGGCTGAGAGCGGCGGGGGCAGACGAAGCGGCTGCCGCCAGCCAGGCGTTGCTGCTGCCTGAAGTGGTGGAACTGGACGAGCCGTCCTGCGACCGATTGGAGGAACGCGCCGCGCAACTGGCGGGTTTCGGCCTTGCGGTCGAACGGTTCGGCCCGGCGGCGATGCTGGTGCGCGCGGTGCCTGCCCCGCTGGCGGGCGGGGACGTGGAGGCGCTGGTCCGCGACGTGGCCGACGACCTGGCGCAGAACGGCGATGCGCTGCTGCTGGGCGAGAGACTGGACCATGTGCTCGCCACCATGGCCTGCCACGGGAGCGTCCGGGCGGGTCGCGCGTTGTCTGTGGCGGAAATGAATGCCCTGCTGCGCGAAATGGAACGCACGCCGCGATCCGGGCAGTGCAATCATGGCCGCCCGACATGGGTGAAGCTCGCCCATGCCGATATCGAGAAGCTGTTCGGGAGACGCTGATGCGCACCGTATGGGTGCTGGTTCCCTTGCTTGCAGCGAGTGCTTGCGGGCGCGAGCCGACGCCGGAGGAACAGACAGCCAGCGACAAGCGCGCGGTGGAGATGGTGGAAGCGGCACAGAACCGCAAACCACCCGTCATCGCGGTCGTGCCCCAGCAGATCACGTTCGGAGACGTCCAGCAGAACCGCATTTCCGGCATGGGATGCGCGTTTCTGCCGAACGGCAGCGAGGGCGGCGATCCCGTCCTCTACGCCGATGGCGAGCGCGGCGTGATGAAGATCGACGGAGCCATCGAAGTGTTCGCCGCCGACAGCGGCAGCGGCGAACAACCTTATGGCACGCGCGCGCATTATAGCGGCAAGACCTGGGACCTCAGAGTGGCGAGCCAGCCCGGCGAGGGGGTGCCCGCGGGCGAGGAGTCGGCCACATGGAACGCCGGGATGACTCTGCGCGACCAGTTCGGCCGCATTGTCTGGTCCGCCGCCGGAACGCTGGTTTGCGGCAGTTGAGAGTCAGCCCGTCAGGCTCAACCGGGCGAAGAGCGTATAGCCCCAGGGCGCGCGGCCGTATGCGGCGTTGAGCGCATCGGGTTTGGCATAGCCGTTGATCGCGCCGCCCAGCGCCAGCTCGAAAGGCTTGAACGCGACACGGCGTGCATAGCCCGCCTGAAACTTCGCTACCCGGAAAGCGCGATCGTGCAGCGGATCGTGGTGATCGGGGAAAAGCTCGTCGTTGGCGACGTTCTCGACCCGGCCGAACAGCGTGTTGGCGCGGTCGATATCCCAGTTCGCTTCGGCAAGCCAAGCCGTCAGCGTGCCGCCCGGCACGCGGTTCTTGGAACTGAAGGCCAACATGGCGGAAAGGCCCAGCCCGTTATTGTAATGCGCCGATGCGGTGAAGCGCCGCTCATCCTGTCCCGCGTGCAGCGCCTCGGGTTCCTCGATCCGGCCATAGCTGGCCTGCACGGCCCAGGCGGGTGCGGGATTGAACGTCGCGCGGACCGACCAGCTATCCAGTTTCGGCGTTTCGATGCCCCAGCGTTCCTCGTCCGGCTCCTTGCCCCGGAACGCCGATGCCTCGATCTGCCAGCGCGGACCGGAAATGCCCGTCGTCACCACGCCATAAGTGATATGCGTCGAATCGAACCAGTGGTGCGTGATTGGCGGCTCCGGGTTATATCGGGCGGATGCGCGGTGCATGAAGGCGGTCGGGCCCAGCGCGGGATCGCCCACCGGGCCGCCATAAAGGAACAGGCTGGTCCGGCTGCCCAGGTTGAAATCCACGCGCGCCGCCAGTTCCATGAACAGATCGTGCGGATGTTGCCGGTCGACCAGCGGCTCGCCGCCCGCTGTCTCGCCGGTGGCGAACAGGTTGGGATAGCCGCGCGCCTTCATCGCCGGTTCCAGGCTCAGCATGGATTTGAGCTGGACGCGGCCCCAGGCCGTCTCGCGCTCCGCCGACAGCATGGCCATGGACGTGACATAGGTTTTTTCGTCGCCGCGCGGTCCGGCATGGTCAGTGTATTGGGCCGAAACCGCGCCATGGGCCATCAGCATCCATTCGCCCACCATGATGTGCAGCCCGGGCATCGCGCCTTCGTTCGCGGGCAGGCGGGCGGTGCCGGAGCCTTCGGCCGGTTGTTCGCGTTGCAGGGTGTGGTCGGTCTGGTGTCCATGGGGACCGGCATGATGAGCAGAGTGATCCGCCTGCGCCATGGCGGGCAGGGGAAGGGCCGTGGCGCAAACCAGCGCCGCGATTGTCATGTTTCGCATCGTTCGTGATTCCTGATCCGTTGGGCTTTGCCTTCCTCAAACGGAAGGCGCGGCAAAAGCGATCAGGCGCGGGGCGGGGGCGTGTCAGGTGGTGTTGCGGCGGCGGCTGGCAGGGCGGCGTTGTTCCACTGGCGCGGCTCGCGCGGATAGAAGGGCGCCATCGTCAAAGGCGGAACGGCGCGCGCGGGCATGGCGCAGCCGATGCAGTCATGCCCCGGCCGCTGCGGAGCAGGATGGTGCTTGTTCCCATGCTCCATCGCTGTCGCGGCCGTGTCGCTCGCCGGGCGGTCGCAATGCGGGGAGACGGCCGCCGCCGGTGCCATCGCGGGCAGGGCGAGGCAAAGCACAAGCAGGGCCATGAACAGGCGTCGTATCATGGGACGACTTTACACCCGATGAGAGGCGCGTCCAATCACACGTTGAACCTGAAGTGCAAGACGTCGCCGTCCTGCACGACGTATTCCTTGCCTTCCTGCCGCAGCTTGCCCGCGTCCTTGGCCGCAGTTTCCCCGCCCAGCGCGATATAATCGTCATAGGCGATGGTTTCGGCCCGGATGAAACCGCGCTGCATGTCGGAATGGATTTCGCCCGCCGCTTCCGGCGCTTTCGCGCCCTTGTGAACGGTCCAGGCGCGGGCTTCCTTGGGGCCGACGGTGAAGAACGTGATGAGGTGCAACAGGTCGTAGCCCGAGCGGATGATGCGGGCCAGCCCGGTTTCATGCAGGCCCATTTCTTCCAGGAAGGCCAGCCGTTCGTCCGCTTCCATGCCGATCAGGTCCGCTTCGATGGCGGCGGAAACGATCACCGCGTTGGCGCCTTCCGCCCTGGCTTTCTCGAACACGCGGGCGGAGTAGGCATTGCCTTCGGCGGCGGCGTCTTCCTCTACGTTGCAGACGTAGAGCACGGGCTTTGCCGTCAGCAGTTGTGCCTGCCGGAACAGGCGGGCTTCTTCCTCGTCCTTCGGCTGGGTCAGCCGGGCGGGTTTGCCTTCGCGCAGCAGATCCAGCGCCTGACCCAGCACGCTGGCGATGATCTTTGCTTCCTTGTCGCCGCCGGTGGCTTTCTTCTGAGCAGCGGGCACGCGCTTTTCCAGGCTTTCCAGATCGGCCAGCATCAGTTCGGTTTCGACCGTTTCGGCGTCCGAAATCGGATCGACCCGGTTGTCGACATGCTGGATGTCGTCATTCTCGAAACAGCGCAGGACGTGGATGATCGCATCGACTTCGCGGATATTGCCCAGGAACTGGTTGCCCAGTCCTTCGCCTTTCGACGCGCCGCGCACCAGCCCCGCGATATCCACGAAACCAAGCTGCGTCGGGATGATTTTCTGGCTGCCGGCGATTTGCGCCAGCTTGTCCAGCCGGGGATCGGGGACGCCCACTTGCCCCACGTTCGGCTCGATGGTGCAGAAGGGATAGTTCGCCGCCTGCGCCGCCTGCGTTTCCGTCAGCGCGTTGAACAAGGTGGACTTGCCGACATTGGGCAGCCCGACGATCCCGCAACGAAAACCCATCGTTCAAATCCTTTTAAATGCCAGTCATTCGGGCCGATCATTCGGCCAGGCGCAGAGCCACGTCGCTCATGAAGCGGGCATCGTCGCCCCTGGCCAGCCATTCGGCTTCGGCGGCAATCGCGCCCAGCATGTCGGCCAGATCGTCCATTTCCGCCTTGGCGTAGTTGCCCAGAACGTAGCCCGTCACCCGGTCCTTGTGGCCGGGATGACCGATGCCGATGCGCACCCGTCGGAAATCCGGTCCCAGATGCTGGCCGATGGAGCGTAACCCGTTGTGCCCCGCCGTGCCGCCGCCGCGCTTCACTTTCACCTTGAAGGGGGCGAGGTCCAGTTCGTCATGAAACACGGTCAGCGCGTCGAGGTCCAGCTTGTAGAAGCGCAGTGCATCGCCCACCGAACGGCCGCTTTCGTTCATGAACGTCGCGGGCTTGAGCAGGACGAGCCGCTCGCCTCCGATCCGGCCTTCCTGCACCCAGCCCTGGAACTTCTTCTGGACGGGGCCGAACGAGTGGACCTCGGCAATCGTGTCCACGGCCATGAAACCGGCATTGTGCCGGTGCATGGCATATTGCGGACCGGGATTGCCGAGGCCTGCCCAGATTTGCATGGATCGCTATCCCCCATCCCTCGCGGGCGAGGGCTGGCCGTGGTTTATTCGCCTTCGGCTTCGCCTTCGGCTTTCGTCGTATCGCCTTCCTCGCTCTTGAGAGCGGATGGCGCGACGATCGTGGCGATGGTGAAATCACGATCCGTGATCGCACTTTCCGAACCGGCCGGCAGCACGATCCGGCTGATATGGATCGCATCGCCGACTTCAAGCCCGGTCACGTCGATCTCGATGTTGTCGGGAATCTTGCTGGCGTCGCAGACCAGTTCCAGTTCGTGCCGGATGACGTTCAGAACGCCGCCCCGCTTGAGGCCCGGAGAAGCCTCTTCGTTGGCGAAGATCACCGGCACGTTCACATGGACCTTGGCGTTCTTGGCAAGGCGCAGGAAGTCCGCGTGGAGCGGACGATCGCTCACGGGGTGAAAGGCAACATCCTTGGGCAGCGTCCGCACTTTCTTGCCGCCGACCTCGATCTGCACGATCGAGTTGAAGAAAATGCCGGTCATCAACTGACGGGCCAGTTCCTTTTCCTCGACGTGGATGCTCAACGGTTCTTCGTTGTCGCCATAAATGACGGCGGGGACGCGGCCTTCACGACGCAGGGCACGGGAGGCTCCCTTGCCTGCCCGATCGCGCGTCTCGGCCGGCAGGCTAAGCGTATCGCTCATGTTCACTACCTTTCGAAAACGAAAATGGATGTTCGGTTCATCCGGCACGCCTCCAGGGATGACCATGCCGGAAGCGCGGGCCGTTACCCGCTGGACGCCTGAAATGCAAGCGTCCTACTGGATGCGCCGCACGCCATAGCCTCGTTCCGCCAGCATCGCGACGAGTCCGTCCGGCCCCGCCATATGCGCCGCGCCGACCGCGACGAAGGGGCGGGCACGGTTCTGGAGCATGTCCGCGATCCGGCCTGTCCATGCCGTGTTGCGCGCGGTGAACAGCGCCTGCCGCAATTCGGGATCGGCGAGCAGGCCAGTGCGCGTTTCCCGCTCGATCACCGCGAAATCGCCCGTGCGCCATGCTTCGGCAAGGTCCGCGCTTTCCCTGTCGAGCGCGCCGCTGTCCGCGATGACGATGGCCAAGAGGTCGCGCTGCTCCTTTTCCGGCAAGCCGTCGAAAATGCCGAGCTGCGCGGCCGCGCCTTCCAGTTCCACCACCGGCTTGCCGCGGGCGGCGGCCAGCACGGCGCGGTCTATGCCGTTGCGCGCGCCGTCCGCGTCTTGTTCCGCTTGCGCCAGCGTGAGCGCGGCGGCCCATGTTTCCATGTCCGTGAAGCCGTTCGCCTTGAGGCCCGCGCGTTTGAGAAGCGTTTCCAGCGCGGGTCGGGCGGCGGGCTCGACGCGATCGGTCAGGGGCGGCAGGCCCGGCGTGCGCGACAAGCGCGTGAACACTTCGGCCAGGGCGGCGCCGTCGGACACATTCGCGACTTCCACGACCACGCGGTCGGCACCGGCCAGCGCCTTGTCGACAGGCGGCGTTCGCCATTGCGCCGGCCTGTCGAGCGAATGGATGGTGCCGAACAGCCAGCCCTGCTCGCCGTTCGGACCCGTCACTTCCCACAACGCGGGCCGGGCGGATTGCGGTTGAGGCTGGCAGGCGCCGATGACGATCAGAAAGATCGCGGCGGCGAATGTCCCTATGCGCCGTTTCACTGGACGCGTCTGGCCGTGATGCGCCGTGCGGCAAGCTGGTCCTGAACGCTGCCGGGCCCGGCGAGATGGCCGGCGCCGACCGCCACGAACACGGTGCCGGGCTGGCCCAGCCGCTCGTCGATCCATGCCGCCCACGCCTTGTTACGGTCGATCAGCAGGCGCTGGAGCATGACGGGATCCTTCTCGTCCTCGTTCATCAGCGCGGCCAGCGTTTCGGCGTCTCCGGTTTTCCACGCTTCCACCAGGGCATTCACCTTGGCATGGATCTGGGGAATCTGCTCGACGATCGCATCGAGGTATCGCTCCTGCACCGCCATGGGCAGTCCATCGAATACCGAAAGTTGCTGTTCGACTGTTTCCAGCGCGAGATGCGCCATGCCCGACGTCTTCGCCCGCGCTTCAAGGGCATGCTCAACCCCGTTTTTCCCGTCGAATCCCGCTTTGGTGAGAGGCAGTGTCGTCATGCCGATGGCGGCATACCATGGCTCGAACGGATCGAATGTCCCCGGCGGCAGGCCCATGTTGGCCAGTGCCGCCTCCAGTTCCGCCCTGTCTTGCGGTTTGAGCATGCCGCGCAGGGTCTGCCCCTTGGGCAGCAGGGCCTTGGCGATGACGAGCTGCTGCATAAGCGCCGGATCGAGAGGCAGGATCTCCGTCACCAGTTCCCGGCTGTCGTCAAAGGCCGCCGCGACCTTGCCGTTCAGCCAGTCGATACCGGAAGGCAGGACGTGGACCGTGCCGAACAGGTAGATCGTCGTATCCTCGTCCGCCACTTTCCACAGAGCTGGCCGGGCGACCGATGTGATCGCGGGCGACGGCGGAACGATAGTGAGCACGGGGGCGGGCACAGGCTGATCGGCAGCGGCCTGCGTCGCGCTCTTCGCCATCCCGTCCGCCAGGGCGGGTGAAGCGGTCAGCGGCATCCATAGGAGCGACAGGGCCGCGGCGATACGGGCGAGAATCTTCATGGCGTCCGTTATAGGGCGCAATTCTCACCCGTCGATGAACGTTCCCGCCCGTCTTGGGAGCCGAAAATGCGGAGCGGTTGAAAATTCCGGCGCCATCCGCCAAAGGCGGCGCCATGTCTGAACCTTCGGCCAAGCTTTCCTTTCAGGACATGATCCTCACGCTGCATAATTTCTGGAGCGAACGGGGCTGCCTGATCCTCCAGCCCTACGACATGCGGATGGGCGCGGGCACGTTTCATCCGGCGACGACTCTGCGGGCGCTGGGGCCGGAGCCGTGGAAGGCCGCCTATGTCCAGCCTTCGCGGCGGCCCACGGATGGCCGCTATGGCGAAAATCCGAACCGGCTCCAGCACTACTACCAGTATCAGGTGATCCTGAAGCCCAACCCGGAGAACCTTCAGGAACTTTACCTCGAAAGCCTCGCCGCCATCGGCGTGGACGGCCTGTCCCACGATATCCGCTTTGTGGAGGACGACTGGGAAAGCCCCACGCTGGGCGCATGGGGGCTGGGCTGGGAAGTCTGGTGCGACGGCATGGAAGTGACGCAGTTCACCTATTTCCAGCAGGTCGGCGGGTTCGATTGCCGTCCCGTGGCGGGTGAACTGACCTATGGTCTGGAACGGCTCGCCATGTATATTCAGGGCGTGGACCGGGTTTACGACCTCGCCTTCAATAACGAAGGGGTGACCTATGGCGACGTGTTCCTGAAAAATGAGCAGGAGCTGTCGAAGTATAACTTTGAAGTTGCTGATACCGAACAGCTTTTCAAGGGATTCCAGCATGCGGAGGCGGAATGCCGCCGCTGCATCGAGACGGGCATTCCGCTCGCGGCCTACGATCAGGCGATCGAGGCGAGCCACCTGTTCAACCTGCTGCAAGCGCGCGGCGTGATTTCGGTGCAGGAGCGCGCCAGCTACATCGGCCGCGTGCGCGATCTGGCCAAGGGATCGTGCCAGGCGTGGATCGAAAAGAACGCGGCCGACTGGCAGGCCCGCTTCCCGGAGTGGAGCCTGTGACGGATTTCCTGCTCGAACTGCGCTCCGAGGAAATCCCCGCCCGGATGCAGGCCGGCGCGCGCGCCGATCTGGAAAAGCTGTTCCGCAAGGAAATGGCGGAGGCGGGCGTCGCAGTGGGCGAGATCACGGTCTGGTCCACGCCGCGCCGTCTCGCCCTGATCGCACGCGGCTTGCCCGACGCGACGGCGGCGGTGCGCGAGGAAGTGAAAGGGCCGCGCACCAGCGCGCCGGAACAGGCGCTGGAAGGGTTCCTGCGCAAGACGGGGCTGGCGAAAGACCAATTGACCGAGCGCGACGGCGTGTGGTTCGCCGTGAGCGAAAAGCCGGGGCGGGCCACAGGCGACGTGCTCGCCGCCGCCATTCCGGCCATCGTGCGTGCTTTTCCGTGGCCCAAGTCGATGCGCTGGGGCACGGCTTCGATCCGTTCGGAAAGCCCGCGTTGGGTCCGTCCTCTCTCCGGCATCGTCGCTATTTTCGGCGCGGAACTGGTGGCGTGCGAGGCAGGCGGCGTGCGTTCCGGCTATGCCACGCGCGGCCATCGCTTCCATGCGCCGGGAGAGATCACTATCGGCGGCGCGCAGGACTATGCCGACAAGCTGCGGCTGGCGCATGTCATCGTGAACCACGAGGAGCGCGAACACCTCATCCGGGACAAGGCGCAAGCCGCCGCCGCGCGGGCCGGGTTGGAACTGGTCGAGGACGAAGGGCTGGTTGTCGAGAACGCGGGGCTGACCGAATGGCCGGTGCCTCTGCTTGGGCGCTTCGATAGCGAGTTTCTTGAGGTTCCACCAGAAGTTATTCAGTTAACTGCCAGAACAAACCAGAAATATTTTGTCTGCAATGATGCGACGGGCAGCCTTGCCAACGCCTTCGTCTGCACCGCCAATATCGAGGCGGCGGACGGCGGCGCGGCGATTGTGGACGGCAACCGCAAGGTGCTGGCCGCCCGGCTTTCCGACGCGCGTTTCTTCTGGGAGCAGGACCGCAAGGCCCCGCTTTCCGAACATGCGAGGAAGCTGGAACGCATCACTTTCCATGAAAAGCTGGGCACCGTGGCCGACAAGGTGGAGCGCGTGGCGAAGCTGGCGCGCTGGCTGGTGGAAGAAGGGATCGTCAAGGGCGGGGATGCGGATCAGGCCGAACAGGCCGCGCGGCTGTGCAAGGCCGATCTCGTCACCGAAATGGTGGGAGAGTTCCCCGAGCTGCAAGGGCTTATGGGCGGATATTATGCTCGCGCCGAAGGTTTGCCCGATGCCGTGGCCGACGCGATCCGCGATCATTACAAGCCGGTCGGGCAGGGGGACGATGTCCCCGTCGCGCCGGTGACGGTGGCGGTCAGCCTGGCGGACAAGCTGGATACTCTGCGCAGCTTCTTCGCGATTGACGAGAAGCCGACCGGATCGAAAGACCCCTTCGCGCTGCGCCGCGCCGCGTTGGGGATCATACGTCTGGTTACGGACAACGGATTGCGCATGAGCGCCGGTGACGGCGAACTCCTTGCTTTCTTCGCGGATCGTCTCAAGGTCCAGCAGAAGGAAGCGGGCATCAGGCACGATCTGATCGACGCAGTGTTCGCGCTTGGTAACGAAGACGATCTCGTCCGCTTGCTCGCGCGGGTTCATGCGCTGCAAGCGTTCATCGGCACCGAGGACGGGGCGAACCTGCTCGCCGGATACAAGCGTGCGGCCAATATCCTGAAGAAAGAGGATTTCGCGTCTGAGGGCGAAGTGCCTCAAATTGCTTACACGCCGGAACCGGCGGAACGAGCACTGATCGACGCGCTCGATGCGGCCGGGCCGCGCGCGGCAAGCGCGGTGGAGGCGGAGGACTTCGCGGGCGCCATGGCGGCGCTGGCGACGCTACGCGGGCCGATCGACGCGTTCTTCGACGGCGTTACCGTCAATGACGCCGATCCGGCCAAGCGCAAGGCCCGGCTCGAACTGCTGTCGGCCTTCCGAACGGCCGTGCATCGCGTTGCCGATTTTTCGCGTATCGAAGGCTAAATAACCCCCTATCGGGGATTCGCACAGGAAAGAGCGAGAGCAGATGAGCAAGCAGGTCTATACCTTCGGTGGCGGCGCGGTTCACGACGATCCGCGCGCGAAGGACAAGGTGATCGTCGGCGGTAAGGGTGCGAACCTTGCCGAAATGGCGGAAATCGGCCTGCCTGTCCCGCCGGGCTTCACGATCACCACCGAAGAGTGCGTGCGCTATCTCGCCGAAGGTTCGGACTTTTCGCCCGAATTGCGCGAAGAAGTTGCCAAGGCACTGAGCCACATCGAGAAAGCGGTGGGCAAATCGTTTGGCGACCCGGCCGATCCGCTGCTGGTTTCGGTGCGGTCCGGCGCGCGGGTTTCCATGCCGGGCATGATGGACACCGTGCTCAACCTCGGCCTCAACGACGAGACCGTCAAAGGGCTGGTCGCGACGTCCGGCGACGCCCGGTTCGCCTGGGACAGCTATCGCCGTTTCATCCAGATGTATTCGGACGTGGTGCTGGGCCTGGACCATCATCTGTTCGAGGATGCGCTGGAAATCGTCAAGGAAGACAACGGCTTCTTCAACGATGTCGAGCTTTCCGCAGAGCACTGGCAAGCGTTGGTCAGGGACTATGAAGGCATCGTCGAGCGCGAACTGGGCAAGCCGTTTCCGCAAGACGTCAACGAGCAGCTCTGGGGTGCCATCCGCGCCGTGTTCGACAGTTGGGATTCAGATCGCGCCAAGGTTTATCGCCGCTTGAACGACATTCCCGGCGACTGGGGCACGGCCGTGAACGTGCAGGCCATGGTCTTCGGCAACATGGGCGACACTTCGGCCACCGGCGTCGCCTTCACTCGCGATCCCGCGACGGGCGAGCGGGCCTATTACGGCGAATGGCTCATCAACGCGCAGGGCGAGGATGTGGTGGCGGGCATCCGCACACCGCAATACCTCACGAAAAAGGCGCGCGAGACGGCCAATGCCAAGCCCCTTTCCATGGAAGAGGCGATGCCCGAGGCCTATCGCCAGTTGGCGGATGTGTTCGAACTGCTTGAAAAGCACTACCGTGAGATGCAGGACATTGAGTTCACGGTGGAACGCGGCAAGCTGTGGATGCTCCAGACCCGCACCGGCAAGCGCACGGCCAAGGCGGCGCTGCGGATGGCGGTGGAAATGGCGAACGAGGGGCTGATCGACCGGGCAACCGCCGTGAAGCGTGTCGATCCCATGGCGCTCGACCAGCTTCTCCACCCGACGCTCGATCCCGATGCGCCGCGCGACGTGCTGGGCACGGGGCTTCCCGCTTCTCCCGGCGCGGCTTCGGGCGCGGTGGTGCTCGATGCCGATACGGCGGAACGGCGCGCCGCCATCGGCGAGACCGTGATCCTCGTCCGCGTGGAAACTTCGCCGGAGGACATTCACGGGATGCACGCGGCCAGGGGCATCCTCACCGCGCGCGGCGGCATGACCAGCCACGCCGCCGTGGTGGCGCGCGGCATGGGCCGTCCCTGCGTCTCGGGCGCTTCGGCGCTGTCCATCGACATGCAGGCGCGCACGCTGCGCATCGGCGGGCGCGAACTGAAGGAAGGCGACATCATCACGCTCGACGGCTCGACCGGCGAGATCATGGCGGGTGAAGTGCCGACCATCGAGCCGGAACTGGCGGGCGATTTCGCGATCATCATGGAATGGGCCGACGGGCACCGCCGCATGAAAGTGCGCGCCAACGCCGAAACGCCCGCCGATTGCCGCATGGCGCGCCAGTTCGGCGCCGAAGGTATCGGCCTGTGCCGCACCGAGCACATGTTCTTCGACGACCGCCGCATCGCCGCGGTGCGCCAGATGATCCTGGCCGAGGACGAAGCGGGTAGACGCGCCGCGCTGGCCAAGCTGCTGCCGGAACAGCGCGCGGATTTCGCCCAAATCTTCGAAGTGATGCGCGGGCTGCCGGTGACGATCCGTCTGCTCGATCCGCCGCTGCACGAGTTCCTGCCGCACGGCCAGGCCGAGTTCGCCGAACTGTCCGACACCATCGGCATCGGCGTGGATACGCTCAGGCGCCGGGCGGAAGAACTGCATGAAGTCAATCCCATGCTCGGCCATCGCGGCTGCCGCCTGGGGGTGACGTTCCCCGAGATCTACGAAATGCAGGCCCGCGCCATCTTCGAGGCGGCGTGCGACGTCACTTCCGCGCACGGGGAAGCCATCGTGCCCGAAGTGATGATCCCGCTCGTCGCCACCCGGAAGGAGCTGGAAATGCTGCGTGCGCTGGTGGACCGCGTGGCCGCCACGGTGTTCGCGGAAAAGGGGCGGACTCTCGATTACCTCGTGGGAACGATGATTGAACTGCCGCGCGCCGCGCTGATGGCGGAAGAGATCGCACAGGAAGCGCGCTTCTTTTCGTTCGGCACCAATGATCTGACGCAAACCACGCTGGGCCTGTCGCGTGACGACGCCGGGCGGTTCCTGGGCACTTACGTCGATAGCGGTATCTTCACGCGCGATCCTTTCGTCAGCCTCGATGTGGACGGCGTGGGTCAGCTCGTGCGCCTCGCGGCGGAGCGCGGACGCAAGGCGCGCCCCGATATCAAGCTGGGCATTTGCGGCGAGCACGGCGGCGATCCGGCCAGCATCGCTTTCTGCGAGCAGGTCGGCCTCGATTATGTCAGCGCTTCGCCCTTCCGCGTGCCGATCGCGCGACTGGCGGCGGCGCAGGCGGCACTCGGCTGACGCATCAGCGCCGCCAGCCAGTCAGGGTGAGGATTTCAAAGCGTTCCGCCGTCCGGCCATCGCGGGCGGCGGAGGCAAACGCGGCCCGCGCCCGTGCGTATGCCGCCTTGCCGAGAGCCGGACCTCCGGCATCCAGCACATTCGATAAGCCCTGAGCGCGAAGGTCGGCCAGCAGCCCGCCCAGCGACCGGAAGCTCACATCGAGCGAACGGCTGTCCGCCACCGGATCGGCGAAGCCCGCGCGTTGGAGCAGTTGCCCGCCCGCCCGCACGTCGATCATCGGGTGCAGGCGCGGGGCCGGGCGATCCCCATCGGCGGCCAGCATCGCCGCGCGCAGATGGGGCAGACTGCCCGCGCCGGGAAAGCTGGCGATCATCAGCCCGCCGGGCATCAGCGCGTTGCGGATATGGACCAGCGCGCCGGGCAGGTCGTTCACGGTATCGAGCGTGCCCAGGCTGGCTATGAAATCATAGCGCCGGTCCGCGAAGGGGCGCTCCTCGTCGAAACCCTCGGCCGGTTCCACGCTGTCGACAGCGCGGTGTTCGCAACCGAGCGCGGATGCGAGCCGGCCCGTGACGTCCCCGATGATGAGCGTGCGCTTGGGATGGTGCCGCAGGAACGACAGGCGCTCCAGCACGTCGTCGATCATTTCGTCGAGCAGATATCGAGGTGCATCCGGCAGGCGCTGGCACGCCAGCATCCGGCGGCGGGCGGCGAGGCGGCGGTGGGGTGCGAAAATCACGGGCGGAGAGGAAGCAGTGCTCATCGCCGCCGTCTGCCTTCCGCTCCGGCAATGCGCAACTGCTTGCGCCTTTTCCCTCGCCCGCTAGGCATGGGGTATGCCCGTTTCCGCCGTCCTCCGGCCCGTGACCGACCTGCTGTTCCCGCCGCGCTGCCCGCTGTGCGGCGCGGCCACCGCCGATCAGAATGGCTTGTGCGCGCCTTGCTGGAGCGAACTGGCGATTCCCGGCGAGCCGTCATGCCGGACGTGCTCACGGCCCTTTGGCGATACGGTTGCCGATGGATTGATTTGCGCGAAATGTCTTTCCGACCCTCCGCGTCATGACGGCATTGCGGCGGCGAGTCTCTACAACGAGGCATCCCGGCGGCTTGTCCTGCATTTCAAGCACGGCAACCGGATTGCACTGGCCCGCCTGATGGCCCGGCTCATCAACACGCGGCTGGGTGAAGTGGAACCGGGCGCCTTGCTCGTTCCGGTGCCTCTCCATCGCTGGCGTTTGTGGAAACGCGGATACAACCAGTCCGCCCTGCTGGCGGGCGAACTGGCCCGGTTGACCGGCGCGGCCGTGGGCGTGGACGTGCTGATGCGAACGAAGCGCACGCCCACGCTGGGCGGAATGGGCGCGCGCGCAAGGCGCAAGACACTGAAAGGCGCGATTGTCGTCAATCCGCGCCGCGCGACGCAATGCCAGGACCGCTCCATGATCCTGATCGACGATGTCCTGACCAGCGGCGCCACCAGCGATGCCTGTGTCGAGGCTCTGAGACGCGCGGGCGCGCGGAGCGTAAAGATCGCCTGCTTCGCGCGGGTTCTGGATGAAGCGATCGCCACAACCCGATGATCGCGAAAGCCCGATGATCGAGGGCCGACAATCCAACGGAGACGCGGAAACGAAAACGCCCGGAGCGCGAACTCCGGGCGTCCTCGTGACGAAACTCTGTGGACGCCGCTTTGCGCGGTTCGGCAACCCCCTGATGATCGCCTCGTCCAATCCCTCACTGAATGGCCGGCTCATGCTTGTGCAGAGCCTTGCCAACCCCCTGAACCATGGCGCTTTACATCAGCACCGCAGTTCGGTCTTGCAGCCCCCTTGTTTGACTGCGCAGTCTCTTTCCGTCGAAAAGCACGAAATGGAAAGGCCGATTGTGACAATCCATGGATTTTGATTCGCGCCTGTGGTTATCCTGCAACATCTTTATTGCAGACAGCCTGGAACAGCGGAGAAAATGACCAGTTCACCTGATGCCGACCGTGAGAACGGATCGCGGTTCATGCCCAAATTCAATGCCGATGGTTTGCTCGCCGCCGTCGCGGTCGATGCGGAAACGCGCGACGTCCTGATGCTGGCCTTCATGAATCGGGAAGCGCTGGACAAGACGATCGACACGGGGTTGGCGACCTTCTTTTCGCGCTCCCGTAATACCTTGTGGACCAAAGGCGAGACTTCAGGTCACTTTCTCAAGGTTGTCGAAATCCTTGTGGACTGCGATCAGGACGCCCTTGTCCTGGCAGTCGAGCCGCATGGCCCGGCCTGTCATACCGGGCGGACGAGTTGTTTTTATCGCAGGCTGGAAAACGGCGCGCTTGTTCCCATCTCGTCCGAAGGTTGAGTGAGACGCAGCGCGCGCCATTTTCAGGAGAGAACAGACCATGCCGCAATACCGGGCGCCGACACGCGATGCCGCGTTCATCATTCACGATGTCCTGAAGCTCGCGTCCTATGCGGATGTGCCGGGTTTCGAGGCGGCGACGCCCGATGTGATCGACGCGATACTTGAAGAAGGCGGCAAGTTCGCGTCGGAAGTTATTGCACCGCTTAATCTTTCGGGGGACCAGCAGGGATGCGTCCGCAATCCCGACGGTTCCGTGACGACCCCGGAAGGATTCAGGGCGGCCTACGCGCAGTTCCGCGAGGCGGGCTGGGGCACTCTGGCGCACCCCGTGGAGTTCGGCGGACAAGGCCTGCCTCATGTGCTCAATTTCGCCATTGACGAGTTTCTCTGTTCCGCGAATCAAGCCTTCGCGATGTATCCGGGGCTCGCCAGCGGCGCGGCTTCCGCGATTCTCGCCAAGGCTTCGCCCGAATTGCAACGCAAGTATCTGCCGCGCATGATTTCCGGCGAATGGCTGGGCACCATGAACCTGACGGAGCCGCAGGCGGGCACGGATCTTGGCCTGATCCGCACGCGCGCGCAGCCGAGGCCGGACGGTTCCTATTCGCTGACCGGAACCAAGATCTTCATTTCGGCGGGCGAACACGATCTGGCCGATAACATCATTCATCTGGTGCTGGCGAAAACGCCGGACGCGCCGGATTCATCCAAGGGCATTTCGCTCTTCATCGTGCCCAAGGTTCTGGTGAACGAGGACGGCACGCCGGGCGAACGCAACGCGGTCTCCTGCGGGGCGATCGAACACAAGATGGGCATCCACGCGAATGCGACATGCGTGATGAACTATGACGGCGCGCAAGGCTGGCTGGTCGGCGAGGAGAACAAGGGCCTCGCCGCCATGTTCATAATGATGAACGCGGCTCGGCTCGGCGTGGGGATTCAGGGATTAGGGCAGGCCGAAGTCGCCTATCAGAACGGCGCGGCCTATGCGCTCGAACGGCGGCAGGGCCGGGCGCTGACCGGCCCCGCGGACCCCGACGACAAGGCGGACCTCCTCATCGTCCATCCCGATGTCCGCCGTATGCTGATGGACGCCAGGGCGTTCACCGAGGGGATGCGCGCGCTGGCGCTGTGGGGCGCCTTGCAGGTCGACCTGTCGCACAAGGCGCGGACCGAAGACGAGCGCCAGCGGGCGGACGACCTGATCGGCCTGCTTACGCCGGTCATCAAGGGCTATGGCACCGACAAGGGTTTCGCCACGGCCGTCGACATGCAACAGATCTGGGGCGGGCACGGTTACATCGCGGAAAACGGCATGGAGCAGTTCGTGCGCGATGCCCGCATCCCGATGATCTATGAAGGCGCCAACGGCGTGCAGGCCATGGATCTGGTCGGCCGCAAGCTGGCCATGAACGGCGGCCGGGCGATCCAGGCGTTCTTCGCGGTAGTGGACAGGGAATGCGAAGAGGCAGGGGCGGATGCCGTGCTGGCCGATCTGGCCGGGAAGGTGACCAAGGCCAACGGTGAACTCAAGGCCGCGACGATGTGGTTGGTGCAGAACGGCCTTTCCCATCCGAACAACGCGGGCGCGGCAGCGTATCACTACATGCACATCGCGGGGATCGTGGCGTTGGGCCTGATGTGGCTGAAGATGGCGCGCGCGGCGCGGGCCGGCCTGGACGAGGGGCAGGGCGACAAGCCCTTCCTGGAAGCCAAGCTGGTGACGGCACGCTATTTCGCCGAGCGGTTCACGCCCGATGCGGGCGCCCTGCGCCGCAAGCTGGAAGGGGGGGCGGAAACGCTGATGGCCTTGCCCGGCGAGGCGTTCCTGCCGGGATAAAGCTCAGAAAACCTCGTCGAACAGTGACAGCATCGAAGCCCAGCTTTGCCGATCGGCGCTGGCGTCATAACCGAGCGCCGGCAGGCCGTGGCTGTCCGACTGCGGGTCCGTGAAACCGTGCTTCACGCCTGAATAGACATGCAAGTGCCAGTTGGCGCCCGCCCGGTCCATTTCCGCCTGAAACCCGGCAACCTGCTCGCGCGTCGCCAGCGGGTCCGCATCGCCGTGGCAGACGAGAATACGCGGCCGGATCGGTGCGGTCGCAGGCATGTCCGTCGAAAGCAGACCGTGAAAGCTGACTGCGGCGACAACGGCGAGGTTCATCCGCGCGGCTTCCAGCGCGGCTTGCCCGCCCATGCAATAACCGATGGCGGCCATGGGCAGGGTGCCAGGATCGGGATGGCCGGACAGCGCATGGATCGCAGCGGCAATTCTGCTGCGATAGCCAACCCAGTCCTCGCGAAGCCGTTCGCCCATCCGGCTCGCTTCCGCCCGATCCGCCGCCGCCGTGCCGTAGAGGTCGGCGACGAGTGCCAGATACCCGGCATCCGCCAGCATCTGTCCGCGCCGAATGGCGTTGGGAGCGATGTTCATGATCGTCGGGAACACGACCACCGCGGCGCGCGGATGGCTCGCGGGCCGGAATAACCGGCCGATCAGCCCCGTATCGCCATCGGAATAGGCGAAATCCTCCACAATCTTATTCCGGCAGGAAATCAGGAACCGACAGGTAGCGTTCGCCGGTGTCGTAGTTGAAACCCAGCACGCGGACATTCTTGGGCAGTTCCGGCAGTTTCTGCGCGATGGCGGCCAGCGTGGCGCCGGAACTGATGCCGACGAGCAGGCCCTCCTCGCGCGCGCAGCGGCGCGCCCATTCCTTCGCCGCATCGGGTTCCACCTGAATGGCGCCGTCGATCGCTTGCGTGTGAAGATTGGCGGGAATGAAGCCCGCGCCGATGCCCTGGATGGGGTGCGGGCCGGGTTGCCCGCCGGAGATCACGGGCGAAAGCGTCGGCTCCACCGCATAGGCTTTCATCTCCGGCCACTGGGCTTTGAGCACTTCGGCGCAAGCGGTCAGGTGCCCGCCGGTTCCGACGCCGGTGATGAGCACGTCGATGGGCGTTTCCGCGAAATCATCGAGGATTTCGCGTGCGGTCGCGGTGCGGTGAATCTCCACATTGGCCGGATTGTCGAACTGTTGCGGCATCCACGCACCCGCCGTCTGCTCGACAAGTTCGCGCGCGCGCTCGATTGCGCCCTTCATGCCCTTTTCGCGCGGCGTAAGGTCGAACGTGGCGCCATAGGCCAGCATCAGCCGCCGCCGTTCGATCGACATCGAATCCGGCATGACGAGCACCAGCCTGTAGCCTTTTACCGCCGCCGCCATGGCAAGGCCGATGCCGGTGTTGCCCGAAGTCGGTTCGACGATCGTGCCGCCGGGTTTCAGACTGCCCTCGCGCTCCGCCGCCTCGATCATGGCGAGGCCGATGCGGTCCTTGATCGAGCCGCCCGGATTGGCGCGTTCGGACTTCACCCAGACTTCGGCGTCGGGAAACAGGCGGGAAAGGCGGATGTGCGGCGTGCCGCCGATGGTGGCGAGGATGCTGTCGGCTTTCATGGTACGGGTTCCCTCTGGCGATATTGCGGCTCGAATGTCCGGGCGCGGCGAATCTCGGGAAAGATCGCCGCCCAGATCGCAGTGACGACTATGGCACCCGCGCCGCCAAAAACAACTGCTCCCGTGGCGCCCAGCAGCGCCCCCATGAAACCGGCGCGAAGCTCGCCCAGTTCGTTCGAGGCGGAAATCGCAAGGCCGGAAATGGCCGTGACCCGGCCGCGCATGTCGTCCGGCGTGTTGAGCTGGATCAGGCTGCTGCGGATGAAGACCGAGATCATGTCGGCCGCGCCGAGGATGACGAGAAGGGCCATCGACAGCATGAAATTTCGCGAAAAGCCGAACGCCAGCGTCGCCGCGCCGAACACGGCGACCCCCCACAGCATCTTCACCCCGACATTATGCACCATGGGCCGAAACGACAGGGCGAGCGCGACAACCGCCGCGCCGACCGCCGGGGCCGCGCGCATCTGGCCCAGCCCCTCGGCGCCGACATGCAGCACGTCGCGCGCGAAAATCGGAAGAAGGGCAGTCGCGCCGCCGAGAATCACCGCGAACAAGTCCAGCGTGACGCAGCCGAGCAGGAAGCGTTCGTTCCAGACGAAATGAAAGCCGTCGACGATCTGGCGGATCGGATGCCGTCTTTCGCTGCTGGGCGGCGGCGGCAGGGGCCGGATCGTTAGCATGACGATGCATGAGGCCAGGAGCATTGCCGATGCGCACCAATAGGGCAGGGCGGGATCGGCGGCATAGAGGAACCCGGCGCCTGCCGGGCCGATCACCGAGCCGGCCTGCCAGGCAATCGAATTGAATCCGATGGCGCGCGGAATCAGCGCGGGCGGGACGATATTGGGGGCGATCGCCCCGCTCGCGGGCTGAAGAAAGACACGCGCGGTTCCATGCAGCGCGGCCAGCGCGAACAGTGCGGGCAAGCTGTGGAGGCCCTGCGCCGTCACGGCCGCCAGCCCCAGCGCGACCAGAAGGTCCACGCCGATGGCGCAGGCGGCCACGGCGCGGCGATCGAACCTGTCGGCCACCAGCCCGGCCACCGGGGTCAGCACGAAATAGGGGACGAACTGAACCAGCCCGAGGATGCCGAGCTGGAACGCGGCTTCCTTGACCGACATGCCATAGTCCGCGCGCGCGACGTCGTAGACCTGATAGCCGATGATGACGATCATCCCCATCGTCGCCATTACCGACACGAAGCGAGACAGCCAGAATCGCCGGTATTCGGGGATGAGGACGGGGGACGAAGGTTCGCTCACATGCTCCGCATGGCATCGCCGGGGACGCCTGCCAAGCCGCCTTTGCCTACATCCGCTAGAATGAAAACTTCGCGGTCACGCGCACGTCCCGTCCGGCGATAGGCACGAAGTCGCGCGTGAAGGATGCGGCGCGGCGGCCCGTCACGTCGAACAGGTTGTTGGCGGCCAGCAGCAGCGTCAGCGGCCCTTCCTCGCCGAGCGGATGCCAGTGCGCCGAAAGGTTGACCAGCGTGAAGCCGCCGACCGCGTTCTCGAATGCCGCGACACGGCGCTGGGTTTTGTTCCATTCGACTTCGCCGTGAAAATGAATGGCGCCGAGTTCCAGTTTTGCCCCGCCGCGCAGGCGAAGCGGAGGAATGCGCGGCACCGGCCCGATGCCCTTGAGCGTGGCGCGCGTATAGTCCGCGCCGCCTTCGAGACGGAAAATGCCGCCCGGCCAGCGCAGCAGATCGGCGCCTGCCTCCGCCTCGAAACCCCGGAAGCGGGCAGGGTGCTGGAGATACTGGAACACGGGAAAACCCTCCATGTCCTCGCCCGTGGGCAAGGCGGCGATGAATCCCTTGAAATCGGTCGCAAAGCCCGTCAGCGCCAATTTCAGGCCTTCCGCCTCATATCGGATATAGGCTTCGATCCCGTCGGACCGCTCGGTGCGGAAAGCGGGGTCGCCGCGCTCATAGGACTGGGTGGCGACGTGCAGTCCGTCGGACAGCAATTCCTCCGGCGCGGGCGAGCGGGCGCCGCGAATGTAGTTGCCGCCCGTTTTCCAGCCCTGAGCGGGCATCCAGGACAGGCCGACCGCGCCTGACCACAGATCGAACGACCGGGCAAAGCCGATACTTCCCGCACGGACCCGCGCGCGTTCGTATCGCAGAGCGCCTTCGGCTTCGAACCCGCCGCCCAGTTGCAGCGATTGCAGTGTGAACAGGCCGAGCCGCGACGTTTCGTAATCGGGCGTGAAAGCCTCGGCCCCGTCGATGAGCAGCTTGCGCCATTGCGCCTGAACGCCGCTGCGCCCGCGCCAGCCGCCGCGCCGCGATTGCACGAGATCGGCCCGCACTTCATAGCCTTCGCTGTCGAAAATCGTGCCGGTCTCGGCACCCTCCAGTTCGACATGGCGGTAGTCGCCGTAAGCGCCGCGCAACTGGAGGCTGTCGAAGAGGCCCCCGAACTCCAGCGCCCCGCGCAAGTCTATCCGCGTCTGCCGCAGGTCGATGGATACGGGGCCTGCTTCCTCGTGGCCGTGGTCGTCGTGAGCATGATCGTGGCCATGGCTGCTGCCCGGGCGCATCGGCACGCCATAGCGGGAATCGGTGTGCTGGATTGAAAGGCCGAGGTTGCCGCCGTTGTCGATGAACCCAAGGCCCGCGCCGATGGTCGTGGTTTTTGCGCCGCTGTTGGGGATGCGGTCCGAAAGTCCGGCCAGTTCCCGATACTCGGCCGCCTCATCGGCTTCGCCATCTTCGGCCAGGTGGCCCGCTTCATGGAGCAGTTCCGCGCGCAAGGCCGGTGAATGGACATGGCCGCCCACGCGCAGGTCGCCGCTCTTGCGCCGGTTGGCATCGAGATGCAGCGCCACTCGCCGGTCGAGCGGAATATCGATGGCCCCGCCGAGAAAGCGTTCGCGCGCGGCGGACCCGTAGCCGCCGATGACCGTGCCTCTGGGCTGTTCGGGCACCGAGCGCGGGATGCGCTTGTCAAGCGCGTTGACTGCCCCCCCGATCGCCTGTCCGCCGAAAAGCAGCACGGCGGGGCCGTGAACCACGTCGATATGATCGACTGTCAGGGGATCGAGGACGACGGCGTGATCGGCAGACACGGTGGAGGCGTCTATCGTCCCGATCCCGTCGACAAGTACACGCACCCGGTCGCCGTCGAAGCCGCGCAGGACCGGACGGGACGCGCCCGGCGCGAAGGACGTGGCGGACACGCCGGGAAGGCGGGACAGCATCTCCCCTATCTGCCCCCTCGATTGGGCGACGAGTTCGTCGCCTTCCAGCGACGCGGATGTCGTCAGCAGACCGAAATCGACCGGAGGATGGCCGACCACAACGATTTCGCCGCCGCCGTCCAACGATCCATGCGTGGTTCTGTGGTGGTCTTGCGGTGGCTGGTTCTCCATCGGCCGGCTTTCCCCCGATTGGGCGAGGGCCGAAACGGGGTGGAGAGCGGTAGCCAGCAGCAGGGCGGCGGGGAACGACGTTTGAATGGGCATGTGGTCGTTTATGCGTAATGATATATTATATCAATAGAGATATTGCTTGATGCTTCAGCCATGCTCCCGTTCTGCCTGTCGATGCGCCCTAGCGGCGCGCGCGCAGGCGCGGGTTGGGCTGGATGGCGTCCAGCAATTTCATGAACTCGTCCATGCGGACGATCCGTTCGAACTGGAACCCGGCGCGCCCTTCATGCGCCCAGATCAGATGCGATTCGATGCGGCCGACGACAGGCAGGCGAATCGTCACACGCTCGCCGCGGCCAAGCTGGTACTCGCCCCGTGCCATGAAGCCTTGCGCCGAAAGATTGACGATTTCCAGATGGAGATCGCCTGCAAGCCTGTGCTCGGCCATGACCTTGTAATTGACCGGATGGCGCGTCGCGCGACGCAACTCCGTGACAGACAGATGAGCTCCCGCATTCATCGCCGGTGAAAGCCGCCTTGTTGATTGACCCAGCGAGCAATTTACACCGATTTGACAAATAATCCGTAAACCCGCCGAAAAACCGCCGCGCGAAATGCACGGGTCAGGCCCGAAGATCAGGATGGGCGCAACACGCCGTGGCGTTTCTTGCCCGCGGAAATGCGGATGTCGCCGCTGGTGGCAAGGATCAGATGCGCTTCGTCAGTGATCGACGTGCCATCCAGTTTCGCACCGCCCCCCGCGACAAGGCGCTTGGCCTCACCCCGGCTCGCCGCGAAGCCGATGCCGACAAGCGCGTCGACGATGGACAGGCCGTCCGCCGGAATCGGCAGCGTCGGCAATTCCGATCCCACGCCGCCTTCGCCGAATGTCGCACCGGCAGTCGCCTCGGCGGCGAAGGCCGCTTCGCGACCCCGGCACAGCACCGTCACTTCATTGGCCAGAACGATTTTCGCCTGATTGATCTCGCTGCCCTGCAACTGTTCCAGTCGCGCGATCTCCCCAAGCGGGAGGTCAGTGAACAGCCGGAGGAACCGGCCCACGTCGCGATCGTCGCAATTGCGCCAGTATTGCCAGAAATCATAAGCCGGAAGCATGTCCTCGTTGAGCCAGACCGCGCCCGCGACCGTCTTGCCCATCTTGGAGCCGTCCGCCGTGGTGAGGAGCGGTGTCGTCACGCCATAGACTTCGCGCCCGTCCATGCGGCGGTTGAGTTCCACGCCGTTGACGATGTTGCCCCACTGGTCGGACCCGCCCATCTGCAACAGGCATTGGTGGCGCAAGGCCAGTTCCCGGAAATCATAGGCCTGCAGGATCATGTAGTTGAACTCGAGGAACGAAAGCGACTGTTCCCGCTCCAGCCGCTGTTTTACCGAATCGAAGCTGAGCATGCGGTTGACCGAGAAATGCTGCCCCACTTCGCGCAGGAACGGGATGTATTCCAGCCGGTCCAGCCACTCCGCGTTGTCGACCATGATCGCATCGGTCGGGCCGTCCCCGAACGTCAGGAATCGGCTGAACACCCGCTTGATCGAAGCGATGTTGGTCTGGATGGCGTCAAGGGTCAGCAGCTTGCGGGATTCCTCCTTGAAGCTGGGATCGCCGATCTTGCCGGTGCCGCCGCCCATCAGCACGATCGGCTTGTGACCCGCCTGTTGCAAACGGCGCAACAGCATGATCTGCACCATGCCACCGACATGCAGCGACGGCGCGGTGGGATCGAAGCCGATATAGCCGGGCACGATCTGCTTGGCGGCCAGGGCGTCGAGGGCCCCGGCGTCCGTCAACTGGTGGATATAGCCGCGTTCGTCGAGCAGGCGGAGCAGGGAAGACTGATATTGTGACATGGAGCCGCCCTTATCGCGCCGGATGTCAAACGTCATCATCCCAAACGTCATCATCAAAACTGCGCCGCATGGATTTGGCGTGGAAAACGCCGGGAAACCCGGCTCGCCCGGCGTGACGCGAAAATGCGCTTGCCGTAATTTGCCGCCATGGCGTATGAGCTTGTTCCCCATCCCGATTTTCCGCCGCGCGGCATCAGGCGCGTTTCCGTCCGCTGGTTCCCCACGCGCTATGCGCGGCTGTTACTGCGCTGGCATGTCCATGGCGTGGAGGCGCTCTCGGTCCCGGCTTTTTCGGGGCGGGCGCGGGGGGACAACCTGTGGGAAACCACCTGCTTCGAACTGTTCCTGAAAGATGCGGGAAGTTCCGCTTACGCCGAGTTCAACTTTTCGCCGTCGGGCCGCTGGGCCGCCTATTTCTTTCCCGCCTATCGTCAGGGGATGACGGACATAGAGCTGGAACCGGGGCCGGACATTTCGACTGACAGCGGAGAGACGATTTTCGTCCTCAACGCGCTGGTGGATATCGGCCTTGTCGCCGGGACGCGGGCAGCCGGGCTTTCGGCCGTGATCGACGAAAAGGACGGGACGCGCAGCTATTGGGCGCTGGCGCATCCGGCAGGCAAGCCCGACTTTCACGATCCCGCTTGCTTCGCCTTGCCGCTTCCGGCACCGCAGGCGGCATGAAGTTCGGGATAGACAGGCTGCTGGGCGACGCGGAACTGCGCGCGCCGCTTGCGGGCAGGCGCGTGGCGCTGATCGCGCATCCGGCATCCGTGACGGAAAACCTCGTCCATTCGCTCGATGCGCTAGCCGCGTGCCCGGACATCCAACTCGCTTCCGCGTTCGGACCGCAGCACGGCCTCAAGGGCGACAAGCAGGACAACATGGTGGAAACCGCGAACGAGCGCGATTCCACGCTCGGCATCCCGGTGTTCAGCCTCTACGGAGAAGTGCGCCGTCCGACGCCGGACATGATGGCGAGCGCCGATGTGTTCCTGTTCGATCTTCAGGATCTTGGTTGCCGCATCTATACCTTCGTGACGACTCTGCTCTATCTGCTCCAGGCGGCGGCGGAAGCGGGCAAGGAAGTCTGGGTGCTGGACCGGCCCAACCCCGCCGGCAGGCCAGTGGAGGGATCGCTGCTGCTTGCGGGGCAGGAAAGTTTCGTCGGCGCGGGGCCGATGCCGATGCGTCATGGGCTTACCATGGGCGAGATGGGGCACTGGTTCATCGCGCATTTCGGCCTGGACGTGGCCTATCGCGTCATTGCCATGGAAGGCTGGCGGCCCGAAGACGCGCCGGGTTTCGGCTGGCCGGACAGCCGCATCTGGATCAATCCCAGCCCCAATGCCGCCAGTCTCAACATGGCGCGGGCCTATGCTGGCACGGTCATGCTGGAAGGCACGACGCTGAGCGAGGGCAGGGGAACGACGCGCCCGCTGGAAGTGCTGTTCGGCGCGCCGGACGTCGATGCACGCGCGGTGCTGGCAGAAATGGAGCGCATCGCACCGGACTGGCTGTCGGGCTGCGCGATCCGCGAATGCTGGTTCGAGCCGACGTTCCACAAGCATGCCGGTACGCTGTGCAATGCCCTGATGATCCATGCGGAAGGGCGCTTCCACGATCATGCCGCGTTCCGGCCGTGGCGCTTGCAGGCCCTGGCTTTCAAGGCCATCCGGCGGCTCTATCCCGATTATCCCCTGTGGCGCGACTTTCCCTACGAATACGAGTTCGACCGGCTGGCCATCGACGTCATCAACGGCGGGCCGCTGCTGCGCGAATGGGTGGACGATCCGGCCGCTCGCGCCGCCGATCTCGATAGCGCCGCCGCCCGTGACGAAGCCCGCTGGCGGGAAACGTCCCGCGGCCATTGGCTCTATTGAAGGCGAGCGGGATGACGGCGGCTGGCGATACCGGACAGGGGAACTGGCAACTGCTGCGCCCCATATGGATGACGCGCGGCTTCGTTCACGGCATGCGGGGACCGTGCGTTCAGGCGACGCTTCGGACCGGAGAAATCCCGGAGCCTTTGCGCCACGCCATAACGCAGGTGTTTTGCGGCACGATCGCGGATGGAAGCGAAGGCGCCCTCCCGCCCCCGCTCGCCGTGCCGGACAATCTGGCTGAACCGGAAAAATCCGTGGCATGGTTCCTGGGCCTGATGGGCTGGATCACTCTGGCGGCCGACCTTCCGGTTGCGGGAGAACCGCGCCGGGTGGCGGGCACGGCAAGGGTTGCCCATTTCGTGTTTCCAGTGGTGGAAGGCGGCCTTGGCCCGGCGGCGGCCTTGCTGAACATCATGCTCGAGATGATCGCGGGCACGCGGCGCGACGATCATGCGGGGCGAGAGCAAATCCTGTCGCACTTCCGCAATCTGGCGCGCGCCAAAAACGCGACGAGCAACGGGCCGCGTTTCATGCGGGCCGCGCATGAACGCGGCATCGCGGTTCTGGAGCTTCCGGGCCAGACGATCCAGTTCGGGCTGGGGTCCAGAAGCAGACTCATTGAAGGGGGCTTTACCGACAAGACATCGACGATCGGCACGCGCACAGCCCGATCCAAGGCATGGACCTCGCAGATGCTGCAACGGCTGCGTATTCCCGTTGCGCCGCATCGTGCGGTCACGACCATCGAAGCAGCCATCTCGGCCGCCGAAGCCCTTGGCTATCCGGTTGTCGTCAAGCCCAACGACCGCGACGGCGGAACGGGAGTGCGCGCCGATTTGCGAAACGAAACGGAACTGCGCATCGCCTTCGACCTGGCTAAGACATTCGCCGATATCCTGCTCGTGGAAAAGCATTTCGAGGGCAACGACTACCGCCTGCTTGTCCATGAGGGCAAGCTTATGCAGCTAATCATGCGAATCCCGGCAGGCGTCACCGGCGACGGGGTTTCGACAGTGGAAGAGCTTGTCCGCCGGCTGAACGCCGACCCCCGGCGCAGCAGCGCGGCGCATTATGTGCTCATGACAATCGAGTTGGACAACGAGGCGCTGGAACTTCTGGCGCGCGCCGGTCTGTCGCCAGGCAGTGTCCTGCTCAAGGGACAATTCTTCAAACTGCGCCGCACGGCGAATATCGCGAGAGGGGGAATGCCCCGGCGAGTCATGGCTCATCCCGACAATGTGGTGCTGGCCCATCGCGCGGCGAAGGCGCTTGGTCTGGATCTTGCGGGAGTGGACATCATCTGCCCGGACATCGGCCGGTCGTGGCTGGAAGTCGGAGCCATCGTCAGCGAAGTCAACGCCGGGCCGGAACTGGGCGGAGAGTTGCCTTCCGATTATGCCGATCTGCTTGACCGGATAGTCGAGGGGAAAGGCGATATACCCACGGCGGTCGCGGTGGGCGCACACGCCTGCGAAGTGGGCCGAATGCTAGCGGCGGGAGCAAGCGCCCTGAGCCTGCGGCCCGGCCTTCACGATGAAAACGGCCTTACAGTGGCAGGTGAGACTGTTGACCCGCGAGCCATGTCCTGTTTCGCGGCCGGGCGAGCACTGGCGAGCAACCGGGAGGTCGACGCCATCGTGCTTGCGCTCGTTACGCCCCACCTTATCGAAACGGGGTTGCCGGTTCCCTGTTGCGACATGCTGGTTCTGACCGGCGAATTGTCTGCCGGGCCAGACACCCGGGACGAGGCCGCAAGTCTGGAACTGCTGCGGTTGCTGTGCGGTGTCGCGCGCCATATCGTCGTCGCCAACGATGCGTCGCCTGACGGACAGCAGGTCCGCGAACGGCTCACGCGCCTCGGCATCCGCCATGAAGCGGCGGATGAAAGCGCGATCATCGAAAAATTCACGGCAGTCTGCCGGGCTGTTTTCCCCGAGCAGGCGGACGCGACGCCGTAAGGCAGACGCGCCGCTCTCTGCCTGCGAACGCGGATCAGTGCTTCTTGCGCGTCAGTTCGCGCATGGCCCCTTCCAGTCCGTCCAGCGTCAGGGGATACATCGCGCCGTTCAGCAGTTCCTGGATGATCCGCGTCGATTGCGAATAGTTCCACTGGCTTTCGGGCGTTGGGTTGAGCCACACCGTCGCCGGATAGGTATTGGCCACGCGTTGCAGCCACACAGCGCCCGCTTCATCGTTGTTGTGTTCCACGGAACCGCCGGAATGCGTGACTTCGTAGGGACTCATCGAAGCATCGCCGACAAAAATCACCTTGTAATCGTGGCCGTATTTGTGAAGCACGTCCCATGTCTTGGTGCGCTCGGAAAAGCGGCGGCGGTTGTCCTTCCACACCCCTTCGTAAAGGCAGTTGTGGAAATAGAAGAATTCGAGGTTCTTGAACTCCGCCGTGGCGGCGCTGAACAGCTCCTCCACCAGTTTGATGAACGGATCCATCGACCCGCCGACATCCAGGAACAGCAGCACCTTGACGGCGTTGTGCCGTTCGGGCCGCATGCGGATATCCAGCCAGCCCTGCTTGGCGGTGCCCCGGATCGTCTCGTCCAGATCGAGTTCCTCGGCGGAGCCTTCGCGTGCGAAACGGCGCAGGCGGCGCAGCGCCACCTTGATGTTGCGCGTGCCCAGTTCCCGCGTGTTGTCGAGGTTCTGGAACTCGCGCTTCTCCCACACCTTGACCGCACGCTTGTGGCGGCTTTCTCCACCGATCCGCACACCTTCCGGGTTGTAGCCCGCATTGCCGAACGGGGAGGTGCCGCCGGTGCCGATCCATTTGTTGCCGCCCTGATGGCGCTCTTTCTGCTCTTCGAGCCGCTTCTTCAGCGTCTCCATGATCTCTTCCCACGAACCGAGGGACTTGATCTTCTCCATTTCCTCGGGCGTGAGATATTTCTCCGCGAGAGCCTTCAGCCATTCCTCGGGCAGATCGACCGGTTTTTCCCCATAGCTGGAAAGTATCCCGCGAAAGACCTTGGCGAAGACCTGATCGAAACGGTCCAGCAAGCCTTCGTCCTTCACGAACGTCGTGCGGGCAAGGTAATAGAACGCTTCGGGGTTCTGCTCGATCACGTCGCGTTCCAGCGCCTCCAGCAGCACCAGATGCTCCTTGAAGCTGACCGGGATGCCCGCGGTGCGCAACTCGTCGATGAAGTTGAAGAACATCGGCCTACCTCGCAGGCGCCGTTGAACCGGGCTGTCCGGCGCACTGTTCCATGGACGGGTGGAACGCGGCCCAGTCCGGCGCTTCCGATGTCCAGATCGTCATGGCCGGACGCAATCCATGCCCTTCGTCGAGAAAGCCCATGCGGACGACGTGCAGATAGGGTCTTTCCGAACTTTGCGCGTAGATCTGGGTGCCGCACGAGGGGCAGTAACGGAGCGCCAATGTATTGCCGCTGGCGGCCTTCCACGCGGATTCGCCCAGTTCGCCTTTCAGATCCACATCCTTCGATTTGAAGATGGCGTTGTTCGTAGGGCTGCCTGAGGCGATCTGCTGGCACTGGCGGCACCAGCACTGCCGTATCGCCACCGGCTCGCCGGAAATCGTGGCCGTTACCCGGCCGCACAGGCACCGCCCGGTATAAGGCGCGGCCATTTCAGCCCCCCCGGCGCGCCATGAATGCCAGCCGTTCAAACAGCATGATGTCCTGCTCGTTCTTGAGCAGCGCGCCGTGCAGCGGCGGGATCGCTTTCGTCGGATCGCGATTCTGGAGGACGTCGAGCGGCATGTCCTCGTTCATCAGCAGCTTGAGCCAGTCGAGCAGTTCGGAAGTGGAGGGCTTTTTCTTGAGCCCCGGCACTTCGCGCACGTCATAGAAGATTTCCATGGCCTTGGAGACCAGAGTCTTCTGGATGCCGGGGAAGTGGACGTCGATGATCGCCTGCATCGTGTCCCGGTCGGGGAACTTGATGTAGTGGAAGAAGCAGCGGCGCAGGAAAGCGTCCGGCAGTTCCTTTTCGTTGTTCGACGTGATGACGACGATCGGGCGTTCCTTCGCCTCGATCCGCTCGCCGGTTTCGTAGACGTCGAAGCTCATCCGGTCGAGTTCCTGAAGCAAGTCGTTCGGAAACTCGATATCGGCCTTGTCGATCTCGTCGATCAGCAGCACGGGCAGTTCAGGCGACGTGAAGGCATCCCACAGCTTGCCGCGCTTGATGTAGTTGCTGATTTCATGGACGCGCGGATCGCCCAGTTGCCCGTCGCGCAGGCGGGCGACGGCGTCGTATTCGTAAAGGCCCTGTTGCGCCTTGGTAGTCGATTTCACGTTCCATTCGATCAGCGGGGCGCCGACGGCCTGGGCGATCTCATGCGCCAGCACGGTCTTGCCCGTGCCCGGCTCTCCCTTCACCAGCAGGGGCCGGCGCAGGAGAACGGCGGCGTTGACCGCGACTTTCAGATCATCCGTGGCGACATAATTGGCGGTGCCTTCGAAACGCTGCATGTGATTTTCCCGTGCCATTCCCATTTGCGGCACGGGTTAGGTTCGCAATCGCGGCAACGCAAGCCGGAAGTAGGATCGGGGGCAGCAGGCAGCATATGCCCCGCCTGGACCGAAGATATCTCAGGCGGACATATGCGGATTGCCAGTTATTGGCGATATTCGACCGGCTTTTGGTCGCGGTCCGCGTTGCCCTGGCACATTTCCGCTTATTGTGCCGATGGAGTGTTGTTCATGTAATAGCGACTTAAACTGAATGATCGGGACTTCCGCTTGCGCATCAGGCGTCGATCAGTTCGCGGTCCAGTTCCCCCGCGCGATTCTGGATGAACTGGAAGCGGTGTTCGGGATTACGGCCCATAAGGCGGTCCACCAGATCCTTCACGGCGGCCCGGCCTTCGTATTCGGGTGGAAGAGTGATGCGGATCAGGCTGCGCGTGGCGGGGTTCATGGTGGTTTCCCGCAACTGCTGCGGGTTCATTTCGCCAAGGCCCTTGAAGCGGCCCACTTCCACGCGCTTGCCCTTGAACACCGTGGCTTCCAGTTCGGCACGGTGCGCGTCGTCGCGGGCATAGGCGGACGTGGATCCGGCCGTCAGGCGATAGAGCGGCGGCTGAGCCAGATAGAGGTGCCCGCGCCGCACCACGTCCGGCATTTCCTGGAAGAAGAACGTCATCAGCAGCGTGGCGATATGCGCACCGTCCACATCCGCGTCGGTCATGATGACGATACGATCATAGCGCAGGGCGTCGGGGTTGCAGTCCTTGCGGCTGCCGCAGCCGAGCGCGAGGAGCAGGTCGGCGATTTCCTGATTGGCGCGGATCTTGTCCGCCGTGGCGCTGGCGACGTTGAGGATCTTGCCCCGGATCGGCAGGATCGCCTGCGTCTTGCGGTCCCGCGCCTGCTTGGCGGAGCCACCCGCGCTGTCCCCTTCCACGATGAACAGTTCGGTTTCGCCGGAGCCTTCGCCCGAACAGTCGGTCAGCTTGCCGGGCAGCCGCAGCTTGCGGGCATTGGTGGCCGTCTTGCGCTTGACTTCGCGTTCGGCCTTGCGGCGCAGGCGCTCGTCCATGCGTTCCATCACATGGCCGAGCAGCGCCTTGCCGCGCTCCATGTTGCCGGCCAGGAAATGGTCGAAGTGATCGCGCACCGCGTTTTCGACGAGCCTCGCCGCTTCGGGGGAAGTCAGCCGGTCCTTGGTCTGGCTCTGGAACTGGGGGTCGCGGATGAAGACGGACAGCATGATCTCGCTGCCGGTGATGACGTCTTCCGGCGCGATGTCCTTCGCCTTCTTCTGGCCGACGAGGTCGCCGAAGGCGCGGATGCCCTTGGTCAGCGCGGCGCGCAGCCCCTGTTCATGCGTGCCGCCATCGGGCGTGGGGATCGTGTTGCAATACCAAGAATAGGCACCGTCCGACCACAGCGGCCAGGCGATGGCCCATTCGACGCGGCCCTGTTCCTCTCCGGGAAAATCCTGCGAGCCGGAAAAGAATGCCGACGTCACACATTCGCGCGTGCCGACCTGTTCGGCCAGATGATCGGCCAGCCCGCCAGGGAACTGGAACACGGCTTCCGCCGGAACGTCCTCGCTTGCCAGCGAAACTGCGCATTTCCAGCGGATTTCCACGCCTGCGAAAAGATAAGCCTTGGAGCGGACGAGGCGGAACAGCCGTGCGGGCTTGAACCGGGCATCCGCCCCGAAGATTTCGGGATCTGGGACGAAGTGGACCGAGGTTCCCCGCCGGTTCGGCGCCGCGCCCACGCGCTCCAGCTTGCCGGTGGCCAGCCCGCGCGAGAACTCCTGCGCGTAAAGTTCCTTGTTGCGCGCCACTTCCACGCGCGTCTTGACGGAAAGGGCATTGACCACGGACACACCGACCCCGTGCAGGCCGCCACTGGTGGCATAGGCCTTGCCGGAAAACTTGCCGCCGGAATGGAGCGTGGTGAGGATCACTTCCAGCGCCGACTTGCCGGGATATTTCGGATGTTCGTCCACCGGGATGCCGCGCCCGTTGTCCGTGATGGTCAGCGCGTTGCCTTCGTCCAGAGTCACTTCGATCCGGTTGGCGTGGCCCGCGACGGCTTCGTCCATCGCATTGTCCAGCACTTCGGCGGCGAGGTGATGCAGCGCGCGTTCGTCCGTCCCGCCGATATACATGCCGGGGCGGCGCCGGACAGGCTCCAGCCCTTCCAGCACTTCGATGGCGGAGCCGTCGTAGCTTTCGCCACCCGCCGCGGGCAGCTTGTCGAACAGGTCGTCTGACATAGGGGAACGCCTATAGAACGGTCGGGAATCCGCAGGCAAGGCGTCCGGCGGCGCTTATCCTCAATTGCCGAAACGGGAAGGTGCGGGGCTGACGACAGTGACGCCACCCGCGCGGACTTCCCGCACTTCCAGCGCGCGCTCGATCACGCCGTTGGCGTTGAAGCGGAACGGCCCGTCGAGGCCGATGAAACCGTCGCGAGCGAGCAGGGCGTTCATCGGAAAGCGCGTGCCGGGCTTCCAGTCCCGTGTGACGCGCAAAGTGAGCAGGACGCTGTCATAGCCCAGTGTCGCGATGCGGTAAGGCTGGCCGCCGAACCGCTTGCGATAGCTGTCCGCGAACTGACGAAAGCGGGTGTCGGATACGGCGGAAAACCACGCACCGCGCAAGGCGGGCGTGGACATCACTATGCTTTCGCCGCTCCAAAGTTCGGTGCCGAGGATTGTGGCCGTGCTGCCCGGGCCGCGCAGCGCGGGCGCGGCCTGTGCGGCGATGCGCCCGCTGTCGGCGATCAGGACGGCGTCGAATCCGCCCTTTTCGCGCAGCCGCCTGGCGGCGCTGGCGATCGAAGTGTTGCTGCGATCATAGGATTCGGATGCGACCAGACTGCCGCCCTGCGCGCGCACTTCCGACAGCAGCGCGGCGGAGGCCCGCTGCCCGTATTCGCCCCCGGGGATCAGGGCGCCGAACGTCCGCGCGCCTTGCGACCGGGCATGGCCGACCGTGCGGGCAATGGATTGTCCGGGCAGCGACCCCATCACGAACACGTCGCGCGACGCCGCCGTGAAATCGTTGGAATAGGAAATGACCGGCACTTTCGCGGCCCGCGTCACGGCGGCCACCGCCGGAATGTCTTCCGACAGCAGGGGGCCGAGGATCAGGCCGTTGCCGTCGGTAATCGCCTTGCGCGCCGCCGCCGCCGCGCCCGCAGTCGTATCGTAAGTCGTGACGCGCAGGTTCTGGGCGTTCGTATCGAGCAGGGCCATGGTCGCCGCGTTGGCGATCGACTGGCCGACCGCGCCGTTTTCTCCCGTCATAGGCACGAGAAGCGCAACGCGGTGCCGGTCCGTATCGGTCGGCAGCGCTTCCGGGCCGGGTTCTGGCGGCGGCGCTTCGGGCGGGCCCTTGGGAATGACCTTACAGGCGGACAGCAAGGCGACAGCGGCCAGGGTAACGACCGCGCGGCGATCAGGCCGCCATTGTGAGCCGCCCTTAGCCAAGAAGCCTTGCGGCCTCCCCCCCTGATGATCCATCATTCCCGCCATGCAGCAATCCCTTCCGGCCGGTCTCTATATTGTCGCCACGCCTATTGGCAATCTTGGCGACGTGACGTTGCGTGCCGTCGACGTATTGAGCCGCGTGGACGCCGTGGCTTGCGAGGATACGCGCGTTACCGGCAAACTGCTGAATCATCTTGGGATCAAGCGGGAACTGGTCCGCTATGACGACCATGCCGGCGACGCGGACCGGGAGCGGCTGCTCGCGCGGCTTGCCACGCAGAGCATCGCGCTGGTCAGCGACGCGGGAACGCCGCTCATTTCCGATCCGGGATATCGGCTCGTCCGCGCCGCGCGCGAGGCAGGGCTGGCCGTCACCAGCCTGCCGGGGCCGAGCGCGGCGACCATGGCGATCACGCTGTCGGGCCTGCCCAGCGACCGCTTCCTGTTCGCGGGGTTCCTGCCCGCGAAGGACAAGGCCCGCCGCGACGTGCTGGAGGAACTGGGCACGGTGCGTGCCACACTGGTGTTCTATGAAACCGCGCCACGCCTGCTGGACAGCCTCGCGGCCATCGCAGCGGTTCTGCCGGGTCGCGAAGTGGCCGTCGCACGGGAACTGACCAAGCGGTTCGAGGAATGCCGCTCCGGCGCGCCCGATGCGCTGGCCGAATATTATGCGGCGTATCCGCCCAAGGGCGAGATCGTGCTGATGATCGGCCCGCCGGGCGACGGAGCGCGGCAGGATTTCGATGTCGATGCCTTGTTGCGCGAGGCTCTGGAACAGGCGAAGCCGTCGCAAGCGGCGGCAAGCGTGGCCAAACTCACCGGACAGGATCGCAAGGCGCTCTATGCGCGGGCGATGGAACTCAAGTGAAACGTCCGGCCAACGGAGCGCGTGCCTCACGCGAACGGCAGGGACGACGCGGCGAACGGCTTGCGGCGTGGTGGCTGCGCCTGAAAGGCTGGAAGATCGTGGACCGCCGGGTAAAGACGCCGCGCGGTGAAGTCGATCTCGTGGCGCGCGACGGCGCCACGCTGGTCTTCGTGGAAGTGAAATGGCGCGCGAGGGCGGCGGACCTCGATTTCGCCATAGACGAATATCGCCTGCGCCGTGTGGCGGCGGCGGCGGAAGTGATCGCCGCCAGCCACTTGCGCGACGGGGAGGATATGCGGATCGACGTCTTGCTGCTTGCGCCCGGCGCCATGCCGCGCCACATCGCCAACGCCTGGATGCCTTGAGGAGCCCATAAATCATGACTTTGCGCGTCGCCGTTCAGATGGACCCGCTCGATGCCATCAACATCGCGGGCGATTCGACGTTCGCGATGATGCTGTCCGCGCAGGCGAGAGGGCATGTTCTCTATCACTACGACGTGGGCACGCTGGCGTGGACCAGTTCCGGGGCCAGTTCGGCGGGAGCGGGCGGCGCTATCACCGCATGGGCCGCGCCGGTTACGGTGCAGCGCGTGAAAGGGCGGCACTTCGCCTTGGGCGAGTATCGCCTGATCGACTTGTCCCGCGATGCCGATGTCGTGCTCATGCGGCAGGATCCGCCGTTCGATCTGGGCTATATCACGGCCACGCACTTGCTGGAGCGGCTTGCGGGCCAGACGCTGGTGGTCAACGATCCGGCGTCGGTTCGCAACGCGCCGGAAAAGGTCATGGTGCTGGATTATGCGCGCTTCATGCCGCCGACGCTGGTCGCCCGCCGGATGGAGGACGTGCGCGCCTTCCACGCGCGCTATCCCGGTGATCTGGTGGTGAAGCCGCTGCACGGCAACGGCGGCAAGGCGGTATTCCGCATCCCGGCGGACGGGTCGAACCTCGGCGCGCTGGTGGAGATGTTCCACAACGCCTGGGTGGAGCCGTTCATGGTGCAGCCGTTCCTGCCGGACGTGGCCAGCGGCGACAAGCGAATCGTGCTGGTCGACGGCGAATTCGCGGGCGCGATCAACCGCAAGCCGGGGGAAGGGGAGTTCCGCTCCAACCTCGCCGTCGGCGGATCGGCCGAAGCGGCGGGATTGACCGCTCGGGAAGAGGAAATCTGCGCCGCTCTGGGGCCGGAATTGAAACGGCTGGGCCTCGTCTTCGTGGGCATCGACGTGATCGGCGGGCAATGGCTCACCGAAATCAACGTGACGTCGCCTACGGGTATCGTCGCCATCGACCGCTTCAACGGGACGGACACCAGCGCGCTGATCTGGGATGCGATAGAGGCCCGGCACGCGGCGATGATCGCCGCCTAGCCGCCCTTTTCGAGCGGGTGGGCCTTGCGATAGGTCTCCAGCAAAGTGGCGGTATCGACCATGGTGTAGATCTGGGTGGAGCCGAGGCTCGCATGGCCGAGCAGTTCCTGCAATGAACGCAGGTCCGCGCCTTCGCCCAGCAGGTGCGTGGCGAAGCTGTGCCGCAGCGCATGGGGAGTCGCGCTGTCCGGCAGGCCGAGTCTGATTCGCGCTTCGGCCATGGCGCGCCGCACCATGCCGGAGGACAACAGCCCGCCTTTCGCGCCCCGGAACAACGGACCTTCCCGCGTGACCGGCCAGGGGCATAGCGCGACATAGTGGCTGATAGCCTCTCTCACGACGGGCAACAGCGGCACCATGCGCTGCTTGCCGCCCTTGCCGGTGATGACCACGGTTTCTCCCAGCGGCAGGTCCATCCCGGTCAGCGACAGCGCCTCGGCGATCCGCAGTCCCGCGCCGTAGAGCAGCAGCAGCACGGCCCGGTCGCGCGCGCCGACCCAGCCCCGATCGTCCGCCACACTGTCCGCGACATTGGCGGCATCGTCCGGTGTAATAGGGCGAGGGATGCCCTTCCTGATACGCGGACCCCTGATGCGCGGCGGTTGCCCATCCGGCTCGCCAGCCTGGCGCCGGGCGAAAGCGACGAATTGCCGCAGCACCGAAAGCTCACGCGCCGCCGAGATGTTGGAGATGCCTTCCGCCCGGCGCGCGGCCAGTTGCGCGCGCAGTTCCGGCGCGCCGAACCGCGCGAGTGTGTGCCAATTGTTTGCGGGCCGGGCCTCCAGCAGCCGCGCGGCGGTCGCCACATAGGCCCGCACGGTATGAGGCGAGCGGCGGCGGTCATGCTCCAGATGGTTGCGCCATGCTTCAAGCATGTCCTGCGCGGTCATGGCGCGACCAGTTCCGCCGGCACCAGTTCGGCGATCAATCCATTGAGCAGGCTCATGCCTGCTTCGGTGGCGCCGATGCGCGGCCCTCTGCGCCAGATCAGGCCCTGGCTTTCATAGAACGCCGCTTTGGCCGCATCGCACAGCGTTTCCACTGTCAGGCCGGTGCGCCGCGCGAGATCGGCAAGGTCAATGCCTTCCGTCAGGCGCAGGCCCATCATCAGGGCTTCGCTTGCCATGTCGCGCGGCGAAAGCGGGCGTTGTTCCGCAATGCCGTCGCCTTGCACGTCGATGGCCGCCAGCCAGTTCTCCGGCTTTCTGTGGCGCGCGGTCGCCATGCCGCCGCGCCGGCCATGCGCGCCGGGACCGATGCCGCAATAGTCGCGGTATTGCCAATAAGTCAGGTTGTGACGGCTGCGCTCGCCCGGCCTGGCGTGGTTGCTGACTTCGTAGGCGGGCAGGCCATAGGCCGCCGTCAGTTTGCGGGTGAGAGCGAACATTTCGGCGGCGGCGTCATCCTCCAGCGGAGTCAGCGTGCCTTCGCGCAAGTCCGTCGCAAAGCGGGTGCCTGGCTCGATCGTCAACTGGTAGAGCGAGAGATGTCCGGTGCCCAGCGCTATGGCGCGCGCCAGTTCGGCCTCCCAGCTTTCCGCCATCTGTCCGGGGCGGGCATAGATCAGGTCGATGCTCACGCGCGCGAAATGGCGTTGCGCCACATCCAGCGCGGCCAGCGCCTCGTCCACGCCGTGCAGGCGCCCCAGAAAGCGCAACGCCGCGTCGTCCAGCGCCTGCACGCCGAGCGAGGCGCGGTTCACGCCAGCCGTCGCAAGTGCGGCATAGTTCGCGGCCTCGACGGAAGAAGGATTGCCTTCCAGCGTGATCTCGATGCCGGGCGCAAAGCCCCAGAGCCGCTCCGCTTCCACCAGCAGCGCCGCGACAAGGGCAGGCGGCATGAGCGAAGGCGTGCCGCCGCCGAAGAAGATCGATGTCAGCGTTTCGCCGCCCGCCCGTTCCGCTTCGCCCCGCATGTCGGCAACGAGCGCGCGCAGCCACAAATCATGGTCCACGCCGTTGCGGACATGGCTGTTGAAGTCGCAGTAAGGGCATTTCTTCAGGCAGAACGGCCAGTGGATATAAAGCGCGCGGGCCATCGGATGCTTCTAGAAGAAACCTTTCGTCATTGCGAGCGTAGCGAAGCAATCCAGCGCGCCGGCATGCGGGCCCCTGAGTTGCCGCGCGGCTTCGCCGCTCGCAATGCCGAATATGTCAGCCGCCGAACTGGCCTCTGACCAGCTTCGCGAAAGCATCGGCGCGGTGGCTCATGGCGTGCTTTTCCTCGGGCGCGATTTCGCCGAAGGTTTCCGTGCGTCCGTCCGGCACGAATACCGGGTCATAGCCGAAGCCCTTGCTTCCGCGCGGCGGCCACGCGAACGTGCCGTCGACCCGGCCTTCATAGACAGCGCTTTCCCCGTCCGGCCAGGCCAGCGCCAGAACGCAAGTGAACCAGCAAGCGCGATCCGTGTCCGGTCCCAGCGCCTGCAACAGGCCTTCGACTTTGCCCATTGCCATATACCAGTCGCGGCCCGGCTCGCCCTCGAACCACTGCCGTTCCGCCCAGTCGGCGGTATAGACGCCCGGCCGCCCGCCCAGCGCCGTGACGGACAGGCCGCTGTCGTCGGCCAGCGCGGGGATCTGCGAGGCCTCTGCCGCCGCCCGCGCCTTGATGAGCGCGTTTTCCACGAAGGTCGTGCCGGTTTCGGCGGGTTCGGGCAAGCCCAGCGCGCCCGCCGAAATGCAATCTAGGCCGTAAGGCGCCAGCAGGGCGGAAATCTCGCGCAGCTTGCCCGCGTTGTGCGTGGCGATGACGAGCTTTCCGCCGCCGATCCGGCGTGTCATTGACCGACCGCTTTCGCTTGCGCCGCGAAGATACGGTCGCAGCCGATGCGGGCGAGGCGCAGCAGGCGGAGCAAGCTTTCCTCGTCATAAGTCGCGCCTTCGGCTGTCGCTTGCGCTTCGGCGATCTGGCCGCCTTCGATCAGCACGAAGTTGGCGTCCGCGTCGGCCGTGCTGTCCTCGGCATAGTCGAGATCGAGCACGGGCATGCCCTGATAGATGCCGCAGGAGACGGCGGCGACTTTCCGCGTCAGCGGGTCATTCACGATCAGGCCCTGTTTCATAAGGCCGTCCACGGCCAGACGCAGCGCTACCCATGCGCCGGAAATGGCCGCTGTGCGCGTGCCGCCGTCGGCCTGGATCACGTCGCAATCGAGCGTGATCTGCCGCTCGCCCAGTTTCTTGAAGTCCGTGACGGCGCGCAGCGAACGCCCGATCAACCGCTGGATTTCCTGCGTGCGGCCCGATTGCTTGCCCTTGGCCGCTTCGCGGCTGCCGCGCGTGTGCGTGGCGCGGGGCAGCATGGAATATTCCCCCGTCACCCAGCCTTCGCCCTTGCCGCGCATGAAGGGCGGCACGCGCTCTTCCACCGATGCGGTGCAGATCACCTTGGTATCGCCGAAACAGACGAGGACGGACCCTTCGGCGTGTTTGGTGAAGTGAGGCTCGAACGAAAGAGCGCGCATTTCGTCAGGCGCGCGGCCGGAAGGTCGCATTGGTATATCCCCGTCAACTGAAGTGGGCTGAATGAAGTTGGGGCGCGTTAGGGCGTGCCCCCTGCGCCCGCAAGCCTTTCCACTTGAGACGGGGGCCACAGGGCTTAAATAGTCCCTATGGCCAGCCTGCCGATCATGGAACTGACGGACCGCGCGCGGGAGATTTTCCGCCTCGTGGTGGAAGGTTACATCAGCACGGGTCAGCCTGTCGGTTCCAGGACGCTGGCGGGCAGCGCGCGGGTGAACCTGTCGCCGGCTTCGATCCGGTCGGTTTTGGCCGACCTGGAGGCATTGGGCCTGCTGGCCGCGCCGCACACCAGCGCCGGGCGGATGCCCACCGAAAGCGGGCTGCGCCTGTTCGTGGACGGCATGATGCAGGTGGCCCAACCCACGGCCCATGAACGCGCCGCCATCGAACGGCAATTGCACGAACCCGGCCCCATAGAAGCCGCGCTGGCGGCGACGAGCGCCGTCCTGTCCGATCTGTCCGCCTGCGCGGGCGTCATCATGGTGCCCGCGCATGAACCGCGCCTGGCCCAGTTCAGCCTTGTGCCGCTGGACGGCGCGCGCGCGCTGGCCGTGCTGGTCGGCGAAGACGGGGCAGTGGAAAACCGCATCGTGGACACGCACGGTCCGGTCCGGTCCGGGGCGCTGGAAGAAGCGGCGAACTATGTCACCGCACGCCTTGCCGGGCGCACTCTGGCCGAAGCGTTACAGGCGATCCGCGCCGAGATCACCAGCGGCGAATCCGCATTGGACGCCGCCAGCCGCGATCTGGTGGAGCGCGGTCTTGCCGTGTGGAGCAAGGACGCCGCGCGCCGCGCCGTCCTGATCGTGCGGGGGCAGGCGAACCTGCTGGACGAAGAGGCGCTGCACGATATCGAACGGGTGCGTTCGCTGCTCGACGACCTCGAAAACAAGCAGTCCGTGGCGGACCTGCTGGACCGCGCGCGGCAATCTCAGGCCACACGGATTTTCATCGGATCGGAAAACCGGCTGTTTGCCCTGTCCGGCTCGTCCGTCATCGCCTCGCCCTATCGCGACCGGGAGGGCCGCGTGGTCGGTGTGGTGGGAGTTATCGGGCCGACGCGGTTGAATTATGCGCGCGTTGTCCCCATGGTGGATTTCACGGCCCAGTCCCTGGGCAAGCTGGTTGGTAAAAACTGGAACCCATTCGATAATGACTGACAATTCAAAGCCGCAGGATGACACCGCGGTTGCCCCGGATATGAACGAAACGGCCCCGGAAGGGGCGACTTTCGCCGGCGTCGGCGGAGAGCTTGACCGCCTGAAGGAAGAGCTTGAGACCGCGAAGCAGGACGTGCTCTATGCCCGCGCGGAAACGCAGAACCTGCGCCGCCGCATGGAAAAGGATATCGCCGATACCCGCGCCTATGCCGCCACCGGCTTTGCCCGCGATATCCTCTCGGTGTCGGACAACCTCGCCCGCGCGCTGGCCGCCGTGCCCGAGGATTTGCGCGAGGATGAGCGCGTGAAAGGCTTCGTCGCCGGGATCGAGGCGACAGCGCGCGAAATTGACAAAGTGTTCGCCAGCCACGGCATCAGCCGCATCGCCGCACTGGGCCTGCCGCTCGATCCGAACCAGCATCAGGCCATGCTGGAAGTGCCTTCGACCGACGCGGAGCCGGGCACCGTCGTGCAGGAATTGCAGGCGGGTTTCATGATAAAGGACCGTCTGCTGCGCCCGGCGATGGTGGCGGTGGCGAAGAAGCCGGATTGACTTTGCGGTGCGTCCGGCTGCCAGTTTTACATTGAAAAGATTGGAACCTGCCTGACCTTTCACCCGTTGACTCTTCCGTAGAGTTCCAGACGGAGAGAAATCATGCGCAAGTTCATCCTTCCCGCCGTGTTCGCCGGCGCTCTGGCGCTGGGCGGCTGCGCCAGCAATTATGCGGGCGAGGGGGCACTTGCCGGTGGCGCGCTGGGCGCCGGTGTCGGCGCGGTGAGCGATGTGGATGTCGGCACGGGCGCCGCCGTGGGCGCGGCCGCTGGCGCGGCGATCGGCTCGCAGGTGAAGAAGCGGGACCGGAACGGCTGTTATCGCTATGACCGCAACGGCCGCCGTTATTGGGACCGCCGTTGCTAGACGGCGGGGCTAGGCAGCCGGGCTGAACGGCAGGATCGGCAGGTAGGCGTCCAGCCCCGGCGCGCCGCCAACCCGCTGCCCTTGCATCATCAGGAAGGCATGACGCACGATTTCCGCTTGCTGTTCAATGCCATAACGTTCGAGTTTCCAGCCTGGTCTGAGAGTGTAGTGATAGCGACAGAAGGGGTGCCGCATCAGCGGCAGATACCAGCGCCCTTTCTGCTGGGTCTGCCATACATGAGTCATCTCATGGATGAAGTGCCCTTGCAGCGATAGATCGGCACAGGCGAAATCGTCGCAGTAATTGGCGGACGCCGGGTGGAAATGCAGGTGTCCCATCGGGGCCATGGTCGTCCGTGCGGATTGCAGCGGGAACCAGCACCGCCGCCGGATCGCGCAGGACGAAACGTCGATGGCATCGCCGAACACGCGCCGGACGAGCGCCACTTCGCCCGGCGTCAGCCCCCGCTCACCGCCTGCCGGGCAGGTCACGATTTCCGCCGTCAATGCGCGTGGTCGCTTCCGCCCGCCGCCTCGATCTCCAGATCACCGGAAAGCTTGTCGCCATCGGCGAACACCAGCGTCGCTTCCGTCTTGCCGCCCACCGCCAGTTTCCCATCCAGATCGAACGCCATGACGTGGCGGCCGCCGCGCGCGAAAGTCACGGTTTCCCCGGCTTTCACTGGCAGCGACGCAATGGTTTCCATGCCGTTTTCGGTGGTTTCGTGCATTTCCGTCTTGCCCGCACCGTCGATGACTACGGCGGCCAGCGCGGTGTCCTTGTCGCTGCGGTTGGCCAACTCGAAATAGGCCGCGCCCGGATTGCCCTTGACCGCCGGAAGCACCAGTTTGCCCACGCTCATCGAAAGGCCCGGCTTGGCATCGGGGTTCGCGGCATCGGCGGTTGCTTCGGGGGCAGGGGCCTGCTGCTTGCAGGCCGACAGGGAAAGCAGGGCTGCGCAAAGCAGGAATGCGGCGGTTTTCATGGTCGTTTCCTTTCCGGCCGGATACCGTGTGCGGAGAACGAAGCGCTAATGCCGCGAAACTCTTGCGGCAAGCGAAACCGCACCTATATCGCGCCTTGTCTGAGAGCCGCCGACCGGCCTTGCCGCTATCGCGGGAGGCCACTGGAGCGGTGTCACACCTGACATGAGGAATGGGGAATAATGGCTAAAGTTATCGGTATCGACCTCGGCACCACGAATAGCTGCATCGCCGTGATGGACGGCGGCAAGCCCAAGGTAGTCGAAAATGCGGAAGGCGCGCGCACCACGCCTTCGATTGTCGCTTTCACCAAGGATGGTGAGCGCTTGATCGGCCAGCCTGCCAAGCGCCAGGCCGTGACCAATCCCGACAATACGGTTTTCGCGGTAAAGCGCCTGATCGGCCGCCGCTTCGACGATCCGGTCACCCGGAAGGATACCGAACTTGTTCCCTACACGATCGTGAAGGGCAAGAACGGCGACGCCTGGGTTCAGGCCGGCGGCGAGGATTACAGCCCGTCGCAGATTTCCGCCTTCATCCTTCAGAAGATGAAGGAAACCGCTGAGAGCTATCTCGGTGAAACGGTGACGCAGGCCGTCATCACCGTGCCCGCCTACTTCAATGACGCGCAGCGCCAGGCGACCAAGGACGCCGGGCAGATCGCGGGCCTTGAAGTGCTGCGCATCATCAACGAGCCGACGGCGGCCGCGCTCGCCTACGGGCTTGAGAAGAACGACGGCAAGACCATCGCGGTCTACGACCTCGGCGGCGGCACCTTCGACGTCTCGATCCTCGAAATCGGCGACGGCGTGTTCGAAGTGAAGTCCACCAACGGCGACACTTTTCTGGGCGGCGAGGATTTCGATTCCAAGCTGGTCGAGTATCTGGCCGACAAGTTCAAGGCCAAGGAGAACATCGACCTCAAGACCGACAAGCTGGCCCTCCAGCGCCTGAAGGAAGCGGCGGAAAAGGCGAAGATCGAGCTTTCGAGCACGGCTTCGACCGAAATCAACCTGCCCTTCATCACCGCGCGCATGGAAGGCGGGGCGACGACGCCGCTGCATCTGGTGGAAACGATCACCCGGGCCGACCTCGAAAAGCTGGTGGCCGACCTGATCCAGCGCACGCTGGAGCCGTGCCGCAAGGCGCTGGCCGATGCGGGCCTGAAAGCGTCGGACATCGACGACGTGGTGCTGGTCGGCGGCATGACCCGGATGCCCAAGGTCCGCGAAACGGTGAAGGACTTCTTCGGCAAGGAGCCGCACACCGGCGTGAACCCGGACGAAGTGGTGGCCATGGGCGCCGCCATCCAGGCGGGCGTGCTTCAGGGCGACGTCAAGGACGTGCTGCTGCTCGACGTCACGCCGCTGTCGCTGGGCATCGAGACGCTGGGCGGCGTGTTCACGCGCATGATCGACCGCAACACGACGATCCCCACCAAGAAGAGCCAGGTCTATTCCACGGCGGACGACAACCAGCAGGCCGTGACCATCCGCGTGTTCCAGGGCGAACGCGAGATGGCGGCGGACAACAAGCTGCTGGGCCAGTTCGATCTTGTCGGCATCCCGCCCGCGCGGCGCGGCGTGCCGCAGATCGAAGTGACGTTCGATATCGACGCGAACGGCATCGTCAACGTGTCGGCCAAGGACAAGGGCACCGGCAAGGAGCAGCAGATCCGCATCCAGGCTTCGGGAGGTCTGTCCGACGCCGACATCGACCAGATGGTGAAGGACGCGGAAAAGTTCGCCGAAGAGGACAAGAAGCGGCGCGAGGCGGCCGAAGCCCGCAACAATGCCGACAGCCTCGTCCATGCGACCGAGCAGCAGCTTGCCGAACATGGCGACAAGCTCGACGCGTCGATCAAGTCCGAAGTCGAAGCGGCGGTGGCGGCCCTCAAGTCCGCCATCGAAGCGGGTGACGCCGCCGAGATGACGGCCAAGACCCAGGCTCTCACCGAAGCCGCCATGAAGATGGGCCAGGCCATCTACGAGAAGGAGCAGGCAGCCGCCGCGTCTCCGGGCGCCGACGCCGGGGCACAGGGCGGTGACGAGGACGTGGTCGATGCCGAGTTCTCGGAAGTCGACGACAACAAGGCCTGATTTGCGAATGGAACGAAATCGCCGCCTGCGTGATGGCGTGGGCGGCGATCGCGTTGGGGCGGAGCGATGACGGTCCAGACCGATTTTTACGAACTGCTGGAAGTCGAACGGACGGCGGACGATAGGACGATCAAGTCGTCCTATCGCCGCCTTGCCATGCGCTATCACCCGGACAAAAATCCGGGTTGCGCCGATTCCGAGGCGAAATTCAAGGCCATCAGCCAGGCTTACGATTGCCTGAAAGATCCGCAGAAGCGCGCGGCCTACGATCGGTTCGGCCATGCCGCTTTCGAGCAGGGCGGGTTCAACAATGGCGGCGGGCCGGGCCAGCAGGGCTTTTCCGATTTCGGGGATATCTTCGAATCGATCTTCGGCGGGGCGTTCGGCGGCGGCGGCGGACGCAAGCAGGCCCGCCGGGGCGCGGACTTGCGCTATGACATGGAAATCACGCTGGACGAGGCGTTCCATGGCAAACAGACCGAGATCGAGATCGAAGTCTCGCAGCCATGCGAACCGTGCGGCGGCAGCGGGGCCGAACCCGGCACCGGCACGCGGCGTTGCACGCTTTGCGGCGGCCACGGCAAGGTCCGCTCGCAGCAGGGCTTCTTCATGGTGGAACGCACCTGCCCCACCTGCCACGGGCGCGGCGAAGTGATCGAAACGCCGTGCCGTGCCTGCCGGGGTGAGGGGCGCGTGGACCTTCCCCGCACGCTGGACGTCACGATCCCGCCGGGCGTCGATACCGGCACGCGCATCCGCCTTTCCGGCAAGGGCGAGGCCGGACCGTTCGGTTCGCCACCGGGCGACCTCTATATTTTCCTCCATGTCCGCCGTCATCCGGTATTCGAGCGCGATGGCACCATGCTCCTCACGCGCGTGCCGATCAGCTTCACAACGGCGGCACTGGGCGGAGAGATTGCAATTCCGGGCCTGGACGGCAGCACCAACACCGTGCCCATCCCCGCGGGCATCCAGTCCGGCAAACAGCTCCGCAAGCGCGGCGCGGGCATGCCGGTGCTGCAAGGCAAGGGCCATGGCGACATGGTGGTGGAGATCGCTGTCGAAACGCCGACGAAACTCAGCGCTCGTCAGAAGGAATTGCTGCGCGAGTTCCAGTCCACGGAAACCGGCGAGGAGTGCCCGGAATCGCGCGGGTTCTTCGATCGCATGAAGGACGCATGGAGCGATCTGACGGATTAGGACAGGCTTCGCGCGCGTCGGGCAGTGCGCGGTCTTTCTCAGCGGTTCAGCGTCAGGAAAGACAACGCGTTGACCGGCAAGTGCAGGAACACGGCCTCGACACCGGCACCCGCATCTCTTGAACTTTCCGGGTGCTTGCCGGGATCGCTGCCGGTATACCACCCCCACAGGGACCGCCACGAAACGCCAGTGCCCGGTGCCGGGTCATAGACTTTCACTTCGTATCCCTGGGCATCGCCTCCCCGGATGCCCGCGATCACCACGATATGCGTCACTCCGTTGGTCCAGAGCGGGCCATAGGAACGCAACCAGTTCTCGATCGCCTTGGGCGTGGGCGACATCGGAGAAACGTGCATCAGTCCAAGCCGTTTCGCCAGCGGGAGAATCTGAGCGTTCCCGATTCCCCGATTCGCCTGGTAGAGCTTCACCGTCTCGTCATCCAGCGCGCGGCAAACCGCGTTGGACGATTGTCTTTCACGCCAGTTTATCAGCATCATGGCCGAAGCGAACCAGCAGGCCATCGTCTGATCCTGCACGACAAGTTCCACGCCCGGAACTTCATAGTTGACGGCCATCTGCGGCCTCCCTCGCGAAGCACCGCGAAATTATCACCATTCGACAAGAGAGTCGATTTCTTACCCGGCCCGCGCCAGCACTTCCGCCCGGACGGTTTCGATCAACGTCGAATCCGCCGTCAGAGTCTCCGCTTCCTCGTCCAGAATCGCGAGGAATGCTTCCCGCTTGATGGCCGACAGGTCTTCCGGCGTCATGCGTTCCGGCTCCGGCAAGGCCGTGGCGACAAGGTCTATCATCCGCTCCGCGCCGTGCAGGCGGCCCCAGAGGTAGTCGTTTTCGCGATAGGCGCGGCTGAAGAATGCGCCGAAGTTGTAGAATTCCACGCCGCGCAAGGCCGCGGGCGCGCCGCCTTCGCGGATCGACGGGCAATCGTCGGGCGAGATGCGATCCACCTTGATCGGGTCGAACTCGGTCAGCCCTTCGCCGCGCAACAGGGGCAAAGTGACAGTATCGAAGAACGGAAAGCCCAGATAGGCCAGCAGCATCCGGCGGCGCAGCGCGACCGGCATGTCCGCCAGCGCCGAAGCCATCAGGGCATCGACGAGATGATCGGTCTCCACAAGGTTGCGCCGCTGCGCCATGCCGCGCAGCACGGCGCCGGGATCTTCGAAAACCCGGGCCGCCAGTTCGGGGAAGTCCGGCCCCAGGAAGCGCACGGATTCCCGCTCGAAATACAACGCCAGCGCGCGATAAACGGCATCGCGCGCCTTGTCCCGCGCGGCTTCGTCGACTGGCTCGCCACCCCCTGCGGCGTCCATTTCCCATTCCTGCGTCAGCCGCCGTGCCAGCAGACGCAGCCGCCGGATACGGTAAGTGATGTCATGATCGCGGAAGAATGCGATCGCCTCGGGTGTCGCGCCGCCGTGCAGTTCGCCGATATGGTCGAGGCCGTGCGTATCGAGATGCGCCGCAAGGACGCTGGCGATCAGGTCGGGCGAACCGGCGGCGAGATTGGGCGCGGCCTTGGCGATAACAGCGGCCAGATCGTCGACGATCCCCGCGAACTTCGTCTGGGCATAGCCCTGGAATGCGAAGCCCGCCTGCTCCGCCGCCGCTTTTTGCGCCTTGGCGCGCCATGAGGCGAGCCGCCTGACGGTCGGCGTATCGAGGAACAGCGTATAGCCGAACAGCTTTTCGACCGTTTGCTCGATCTCCGGCCGCAACGTGATGACGATTGCCCGCATTCGCGCCATGTCGGCGGAATCGCGGGCGAGGGATTCCAGATTGTCGCGGATCGGCTGTTCGCGCGGAATCGATGAGAGCGAGCCGAAGATCACCGAAAAAAAGCCGGGCGGGCGGGGATCGGTGCGCGCGATGCCGCCCACCTTGTCCGGTCTGGGGTCGATATAGACGAAGCGGCGGTCCACTTCGCGTTGCGCGGGCCGGTCTCGCAAAACGGCCATCGCGTCCGCGAACGGGGCGTTGACGAGCACCGATCCGTCTATCAGCGAAACGCCCGCGACATCGCCCTGCCGCGCGTGTTCCGGCAGGATCCGCTCGATGAAAGCGTCCCTTCCCGGCCATGGCAGTCCCTTTTCCGCCGCCAGCGCGTCGATCTCGGCGAACTGGAACGCCGGGAAGGCGCCGGGAAAACTCGCGGTCGCGCGGGCGGCGGCGATCAGTTCCGGGGCAGGCGCCAGCATCGCCCCGGATCGCGCCGGAACCACGGAGCGAAAGCCGATGGACAGGCGGTGCTCGCTCTCGCGCACCAGCGGCGGGCTGTGGAGCCGCAAGGTTTCCATGTGGCCCTTGAAATCGGTCGCCGTGACGAAAAGGTCGAGCGGATGGCCGGGTGGAAGCAGGGGAGCGCCCGGCGGCGATTTCGCCATGGCGCCCAATGCTTCGCAAAGCAGCCGAGAGAATCCCAGCCCGCCGAACGGCGGCTCGAACCAGCGCGACCGGATGAGGCGGGACAGCTTGGCCCGCACTTCCTCACGCGTTTCGGGAGCGACGCTGGCGGTCACGACATTGTCCTTGCGGCGCAGCAGCCACCACACGATCGGCATGGCCCAGAACTTGGCGATACGCGACCAGGGGCGCGCGTCCGGGTCCAGCAGAACGTCGACGTCGGCGCGCTCCAGCCACAGTTTCGTCAGCGGTTCCAGCGATTGCCCCGAATGGATCGCCTGCGCCAGAAACACGCCGTTGATCCCGCCCGCGCTGGCGCCCGCGACGATATCCGTCAACACCGAGAGCCGGACCTGATGCCGCGTCTGGATGCGGCGCAGTAAACCGCGATAGACGGCCTCGCTCCCGCCCGCCGCATCGGCGGGATCGCCGCCCCCGGCATGGAAATCACGGCTGGCGCGGCACAGTTTCCACAGCTCCTTGGTGACGCCGTGCATATAGACGGCAAGGCTGATGCCGCCGTAACAGACAAGCGCGATCCGCAGTTCCTTTTGCCGCATGGCGCCATGCTTGGCCCCTATGCGCGCCAAAGGCAATTGCGTTCTTGATACGTTCCGTATAGATCGCGCACATGGCCAAGCCTAAACGCCGATATGTCTGCGCCACCTGCGGCAGCGTCACGCACCGCTGGCAAGGGCAGTGCCCCGATTGCGGGGAGTGGAACTCGCTGGCCGAGGATGCGCCGCAGACGGTGTTTTCCGCGCGGCACGATCTGTCATCAGGTGGGCGGGCGATCCTGTTCGAGCCGCTCGACGCGCCGAACGAGAAGCTGGTCCGCCGCTCCACCGGCCTCGCGGAGTTCGATCGCGCGCTGGGCGGCGGGCTTGTCCCGGGCTCCGCGATCCTGATGGGCGGCGATCCGGGTATCGGCAAGTCTACCCTGCTGTTGCAGGCAGCGGCCAGCATCACCCGATCCGGCGCGCAAACCGTCTATATCAGCGGCGAGGAAGCGGCGGGGCAGGTGCGGCTGCGCGGTGAAAGGCTGGGCCTGTCCGACGCCCCGATCCGGCTCGCGGCGGCGACATCGGTGCGCGACATCCTGACCAGTCTTGGCGGCATGGAGCCTCCGGCGTTACTGGTCATCGATTCGATCCAGACCATGCATTCCGATCAGATAGAGGGCGCGCCGGGAACGGTCAGCCAGGTGCGCGGCTGCGCTTTCGAGCTGATCCGCTACGCCAAGGAAAACGGCGTTGCGCTGGTGCTGGTCGGCCATGTGACGAAGGACGGCAACATCGCCGGGCCGCGCGTGCTGGAACACATGGTGGACGTCGTGATGAGCTTCGAGGGGGAGCGCAGCCACCAGTATCGCATCCTGCGCTCGCTCAAGAACCGGTTCGGCCCGGTGGACGAGATCGGCGTCTTCGCCATGGCGGGGCGGGGGCTGGAGGAAGTGGCCAACCCGTCCATGCTGTTCCTCTCCGGGCGCGATACGCCGGTGGCGGGCAGCGCGGTGTTTCCCGCCATGGAAGGGACGCGCCCGGTGCTGGTGGAGATCCAGGCGCTGATCGTCCGGCTGGCGAGCGGGGCGACGCCGCGCCGCGCCGTCGTCGGGTGGGACAACGGCAGGCTGGCGATGCTGCTCGCCGTGCTGGAGGCGCGCTGCGGGCTGAACTTCTCTTCGGCCGAAGTCTATCTCAATGTCGCGGGCGGCTATCGTCTTTCCGATCCGGGCGCCGATCTTGCCGTCGCGGCGGCGCTGGTGTCCGCGCTGGGAGACAGGCCCTTGCCGGAAGGCGCCGTGTGGTTCGGCGAAGTTTCGCTTTCCGGGGAGGTACGCCCCGTGGCGCATGGCGCCTTGCGCCGCCGCGAAGCTGCGAAGCTGGGGTTCGCGCGCGCATTCGGCCCCCAGGATAGCACAGGGCAGGGCGGTGCCGAAGCCGCGAGAAAAGCGGCCGGGGGCATGCCGTTCGAAACCATCGGCCAGTTGCCAAATCTCGTTGACCGAATTCTGGGCGCTGCCTAAACCTGCGCCTGTCATGACGGGCTTCGATATCGCTGTCTTCCTGCTGGTGGGCATGGGCGCCATCGCCGGTTTCCTGCGCGGCTTCGTGCAGGAAATTCTTTCGCTCGCGGCATGGGTCGCGGCGATCCTCGCGATCTATTTCCTGCATACGCCGGTGACGGAAGCGCTCACGCCCTATCTGGGCGAAGGATCGGGCGCTCCGGTCGGGGCGTTCGCGCTGTTGCTGCTGGTGCCCGTGGCGGTGGTCCGGCTCATCGCGGGCTGGGCCGGCTCGAAAAGCCGTTCGTCCGTGCTCGGGCCGATCGACCGGGTGCTGGGTTTCGGCTTCGGCGCCGTGAAAGGCATCATCATCGTGGTGATGGCCTTTTCCATCATCGCGCTGGGTTATGATACGGTGTGGGGGCCGGGCGGCAGGCCGGACTGGATCAAGCAGGCCCGCACTTATCCTTTCGTCAACGCCGGCAGCGAGGAACTGGTTTCCATGATCGCGGAACGGCGCGCCGCCATGATCGCGGCCGACAAGAAGCTGAAAGGCAGTTGAGGCCGGTTGTCCGTCACTGCGCTCTATACGCCCGATGTGCTGGCGCTGGCGACGGGGCTGGCCGCCTTTCCGCTGGATGACGCCTTGCCTCTCAAGGGAGAGGCGCGGTCCAAAAGCTGCGGCAGCGTGATCTCGCTCGGCCTGGCGCTGGATGAAGCGGGCCGGATCGGCCAGGTCGGCGTAAGGGCGCAGGCTTGCGCCGTGGGGCAGGCGGCAGCGGCGATCTTCGCGCGATCGGCCCCCGGCCGCGACGCGCGGGATGTCCGTGCCGCCACGGACGCCATGGCGGCGTGGCTTGCCGGGGAGGGGCCGCTGCCGGACTGGCCGGGCCTCGATGCCATTGCCAAGGTCAAGCACTATCCCGCGCGCCATGCCGCCGTCATGCTGGCGTGGAAAGCCGCGCAAGAGCTGCTTTCCTCTTCGGACCTGCCTCGCTAGAGCGGGCGCACGGCGGGACAATCCGGGGGATGGCGAATATGCAGGCAACGGCGGTTGAGGCACCGGCGAAGAAAGAACCGACCACATCAGACATAAAGCTCGTCATCGCGGCGTCGTCGGCGGGCACGGTGTTCGAATGGTATGATTTCTTCATCTACGGCACGCTGGCCGCCATCATCGGCAAGACGTTCTTCCCGTCCGGTAACGCCACGCTGGAAACGCTGCTGGTCTGGGCCGGATTTGCCGTGGGGTTCGGGTTTCGTCCATTGGGCGCGATCCTGTTCGGCTATCTGGGCGACAAGCTGGGCCGGAAATACACGTTCCTCGTCACGGTAACGCTCATGGGCATCGCAACGGCGGGCGTCGGCCTTATCCCGTCCGCCGAAGCCATCGGCATCGCCGCGCCGCTGATCGTGATATTCCTGCGCATCTTGCAGGGCCTGGCGCTGGGCGGCGAATATGGCGGCGCCGCGATCTATGTGGCCGAACACTCGCCGCCGCGGCGGCGAGGCTTCTTCACTGGCTTCATCCAGTCGAGCGTGGTGGGCGGCTTTGTGCTGAGCCTCGTCGTCGTCCTGGCCTGCAAGGGGCTGATGAGCGCGGAAACCTGGACGGAATGGGGCTGGCGCGTGCCTTTCCTGCTGTCGCTGGCGCTGCTCGCCATTTCGCTGTGGATGCGCATGAAGCTGTCCGAGAGCCCGGTGTTTCGCGCCATGCAGGAAGAAGGCGAACTGGCCGGCAATCCCTTCGTCGAAAGTTTCACCTATCCCGGCAACAAGCGGCGCATCTTCATCGCGCTGTTCGGCATCGCCGCCGGGCTGACGGTCATCTGGTATACGTCGATGTTTTCCGCGCTCAGCTTTCTCAAGGGCTCGATGCGGATGGACGATACGGCGGCGGAGATCATCGTCGGCCTCGGCGCGCTTGTGGGGATGGTGTTCTTCGTGATCTTCGGCGGCATTTCCGACCGCCTGGGGCGCAAGAAGCCCATCATCTGGGGCTATGCGCTCACGCTGCTGCTGCTGTTTCCCGCGTTCTGGCTGATAGGCCATGCGGCCAATCCGAAGCTGGCGGAAGCGGCGGAACGCCATCCGGTCGTCGTCGCGGGGCCGGATTGCGACTATAGTCCGTTTTCCAGCGATCAGGCATCGAACTGCGGCAAGCTGCTGTCCGACCTCGCGGGCACCGGCATCGCCTATGAACTGACGAAGGCGCCCATCTTGTCCGTAACCGTGGGCGGTGCCTCGCTGCCGCTGGGCGGCTATCCGTGGGATGACAAGGCCGCGCGCGGCAAGCAGTTGCAGCAAGCGCTGACGCAGGCGGGCTACGATCTCGACAAGGTTACGCCTTCGCTGGGAAGCGCGCTGGCAATCATCGGCGCGCTTCTGCTGCTCATGGCGCTTTCGGGGATGACATACGGCCCAGTCGCGGCCCTGCTGACCGAAATGTTTCCCGCCCGCATCCGCTACAGTTCGATGTCCATCCCCTATCATATCGGCACCGGCTATTTCGGTGGCTTCCTGCCGCTCATCGCCAGCTACATCGTGGCGCGCACGGGCGATCCCTATTCCGGCCTCTGGTATACTTGGATCGTGGTGCTGGCTTCGTTCCTGATCTCTCTGTGGGGGTTGAAAGGCGGCTTGCCGCGCGACTATGCCGAAGATGCCGCCTGACTTTCCGCCGTCGCCGCTGCGGCTCTCCATCGATACGCCGGCCCTTGCCGCGAACTGGCGGGTGCTGGACCGGCTTTCCGGCACGGCGAGGGCCGGCGCGGCGGTCAAGGCCAATGCCTACGGCATCGGCGTCGGCATCGCCGTGCCCGCGCTGCACAAGGCGGGGTGCCGCGATTTCTTCGTCGCCCATTGGCGGGAGGCGGCGGAAATCCTGCCACTCGCCGATCCCGCGAGCATCCGTGTGCTGCATGGCCCGTTGACCGCCGCCGACACTGCATTCGCGCGCGCGACCGGCGTGCGGCCGGTCATCAATTCGGTTGCGCAGGCACGCCTGTGGCTGGAAGCGGGGGGTGGACCATGCGACCTGATGGTCGATACCGGAATGAACCGTCTTGGGCTGGGACTCACGGATTTCGGTGACGAGAACGTATCGCGGCTGGAAATAGAGACGCTGCACTCACACCTCGCGTCGGCCGATGAGGATTGCGCGCTGAACGCCATGCAGCTTGCCCGCTGGCGGGAAGCGCGCGCCATGCTGCGCCACTGCCGGGCCAGTCTGGCGAACAGTGCGGGAATAATGCTCGGGCCGGATTATCACGGTGATCTTACGCGCCCCGGCCTTGCCCTTTACGGCGGCATTCCGCGGCCTGAGCTGGCCGATGCGATCCGGCAGGTCGCGAGCCCCATGGCGGCGATCATGCAGGTCCGCACGATCGAGGCGGGCGAGAGCATCGGCTATAACGCAACCTTTACCGCGTCGCGCCCGATGCGGGTCGGCACGATCGCGCTGGGTTATGCCGACGGCTATCTGCGCTGCTGGTCCGATCGCGGCGTCATGACGGCCGATGGGCATGATCTGCCCGTGCTGGGCCGCGTCAGCATGGACATGACCGTGATCGACCTCGGCGCCGCGCCACACTTGCGCGAGGGCGACTGGGTGAGCGCCGCCTACAGCCTGCCCGAAGCGGCGGCGCGTTCCGGCCTCTCGCAATACGAGCTTCTCACTCTGCTGGGCCGCCGCTTCGCGCGGTAAGGGAAGCCTGTCCCGTTTCGGCCATGTTGCGCAGCATGACATGTTGCAATGCGGCTATTGCAGGTGCTAACGTCGCCACAGGCGTTTTGCGGGATGATCGGATGATGGCGGAAAAATCGGGCGCGGAGAAATCAGGCCGGGATACGGACACGGTCATCATCAAGAAATACGCGAACCGGCGTCTTTATAACACGCGCTCGTCCAGCTATATCACGCTCGACCATCTTGCCGAGATGACTCGCGAAGGCGTGGACTACAAGGTTCTCGACGCCAAGAGCGGCACGGACATCACGCACCAGATACTGACCCAGATCATCATGGAAGAGGAAGCGAGCGGCGAACAGATGCTGCCCGTCAGCTTCCTGCGGCAGTTGATTTCGATGTATGGCAATTCGATGCAATCGCTGATCCCGCACTATCTCGAAGCCTCGATGGAAAACTTCTGCGCCAATCAGGCAAAACTGCACAAGGCGTTCGAGGACAGCCTGGGCAACAACCCGTTGGCGCGTCTCGCCGGACAGAACATGGCGATGTTCAAGGCCGCGGCGGCAGCCTTCATGCCCGGCGGCGCGCGCGATGCCGCCGCTTCCACACCGGAGGCAAGCGAGCCGGTGCAGGACGAACTGGCGAGCCTGCGCGCCCAGATGGCCGAGATGCAGAAAAAGCTCGACTCGCTCGCCAAATAGCTGCTTTTCCCGCGTTCGTTTCCCTTCACCCGAAAGCCCTTCGCCGTGCCTGAAATCCGTCATGCCCTGTCCGTCAAGCGCGCGGACAATTTCGCCCAATGGTATCAGGACGTCATCGCCGAAGCCGAAATGGCCGAGGAATCCGGCGTGCGCGGCTGCATGGTCATCAAGCCGTGGGGATACGGTATCTGGGAACGCATCCAGACGCTGATGGACGCCGATATCAAGGCGGCGGGCGTCGAAAACTGCTATTTCCCGCTGTTCATCCCCTTGTCCTATTTCGCCAAGGAAGCGGAGCACGTCGAAGGCTTCGCCAAGGAAATGGCGGTCGTCACGCATCATCGCCTGATCGGCGACGGGCAGGGATCGCTGATGCCCGATCCCGAAGCGAAGCTGGAAGAGCCACTTGTCGTCCGCCCCACGTCCGAAACCGTGATCGGCGCGGCCATGGCGCGCTGGGTACAAAGCTGGCGCGACTTGCCGCTGCTGACGAACCAGTGGGCCAATGTCGTGCGCTGGGAAATGCGCACGCGCATGTTCCTGCGCACCAGCGAGTTCCTTTGGCAGGAAGGGCATACCGCCCACGCCGACCGCGACGACGCCATGACGGAAACCCTGCGGGCGCTGGAAATGTATCGCGCCTTTGCCGAAGACGTGCTGGCCATGCCGGTAATCGCGGGCGAAAAGCCGGAGAACGAACGCTTCCCCGGCGCCGTTGCGACTTATTCGATCGAAGCGATGATGCAGGACGGCAAGGCGCTTCAGGCAGGCACATCGCATTATCTGGGCACGGGTTTCGCCGAAGCGGCGGGCATCCGCTATCAGGACCGCGAAGGGCAGCAGGCGCTGTGCCACACGACGAGCTGGGGCGTTTCCACCCGCTTGATCGGCGGCGTCATCATGACTCACGGCGACGACGACGGCCTGCGCGTGCCGCCCCGCATCGCGCCGCACCAGATCGTCATCCTGCCCATGCTGCGCGAGGACGACGGCGACGTTGCCCTGCTGGCCTATTGCGAGGACTTGCGCGCCGCGCTGGCGAAGCAGTCCGCGTTCGGAGAGCCGGTGCGCGTGTTGCTCGACAAACGGCCCGGCAAGGCCACCCAAAAACGCTGGGCATGGGTTAAGAAAGGCGTGCCGCTGATCCTGGAGATCGGCGGGCGCGATGCGGCGGGCGGGCAGGTGTCCGTGATCCGGCGCGACCGGCTGTGGAACGATGCCGCCAAGGCCAACTTCCGCGCCATGGCCCGCGATGCGTTTCTGGATGTTGCGGTGACGGAACTGGAAGCCGTGCAGCAATCGCTCCATGATGAAGCGACTGCGCGGCGCGACGCCAATATCGTGCGAGGGATAGACAGCTTCGACGCGCTGGCGGTGTTCTTCGCGGAGGACAAGCGCTATCCCGGCTGGGTGGAAGTCTGCTGGTCCCGCCCCACGGGCGCGGCGCTGGAAGAGGTGGTGGCGAAGCTGAAAACCTTGAAGCTGACGATCCGCAACACGCCGCTGGATGCCGAACCGGCCAGCGGCGCGTGCCTGTTCACGGGCCAGCCCGCAGTGGAACGGATATACGTGGCGCGGGCTTATTGAAGGCTTCTCCCCTCCCCCCTGAAGGGGTGAGGGCTATTACTGCCCTGCGCCTCCAAACCACTGCTTGCCTGTAGCGCCGCAAACCACCACATGACGCGGATGTCCCGTCCCGCAAAATCTCCGGCCAAGCCCGCTCCCGGACTGCCCACTCGCCAGCAAGTGCTGGACTTCATTGCCCAGTCCCCGGACCCCGCCGGAAAGCGGGAGATCGCGCGCGCTTTTGGCCTGAAAGGGCAGGAGAAGATCCAGCTCAAGGCCCTGTTGCGCGATATGGCGGACGAGGGGCTGATCGACGGCAAGCGCACGGCGTTTCACCGCATGGGCGGCGTCCCGCGCGTGACGGTGCTGCGCGTGATCGAAATCGACGAGGGCGAGGCCATCGCCGTTCCCGATAGCTGGGCGCCGGACGACGCCACGCCGCCGCCGCGCCTGCGTCTGGTCGAGAAGGGCCGGGGCAACGCATTGCGGCCGGGAGACCGTGTGCTGGCCCGCACCGAGGAAGCGGGCAACGGCTGGCGCGCCCATCCGATGAAGAAACTGCCCGGCGGCGGCGAACAGATGCTGGGCGTGATCGAGATCGACGGCAGCGGAAAGAGCTGGCTCGCGCCGGTCGACAAGCGTGTCCGCAATTCCGTGCCGGTGGCGGACCCTGGCGGCGCGGAAGCGGGCAATCTGGTGCTGGCGGAACCGGCGGGGCGTTCGCCGCGCTCCGGCGTGAAAGTGACGGCCATTCTGGGCGATCCGCTGGCGCCGCGCGCGTTCAGCCTGATCGCGATCCACAAGCACGGCATTCCCCATGTCTTTGCGGAAGAAACGCTCGACGAAGCGGCCAAAGCGTCGCGTCTGCCGCTCAGCGCGGACCGGCACGAGGATTTGCGGCACTTGCCCATCGTCGCCATCGACCCGACCGACGCGCGTGACCATGATGACGCCATCTGGGCGGAGCCGGACGGGGCAGGGGGCTTCCGCGCTGTGGTCGCCATCGCGGACGTATCGTTCTATGTGCGGCCCGGCGGTGCGATCGACCGCGAGGCGAGGAAGCGCGGCAACTCCGTCTATTTCCCGGACCGCGTGGTGCCGATGCTGCCCGAAGTGCTGTCCGCAGATGTCTGCTCCCTGCGCGCGGGTGAGGACCGGGCGGCCATGGTCTGCCACCTCGCCATCGACGCGCATGGCCGGGTGACGGACTGGCGCTTCACGCGCGCATTGGTCCGCATCGCGGAAGTGATCGCTTACGAGGACGCGCAGGCGCGGATCGACGAAGGTCGGGCCGAACCGCATCTCGAAAACCTCTGGGCCTGCTGGCGCGCGCTGGCCAAAGCGCGCGAAGGGCGCGATCCGCTGGAACTGGAACTGCCGGAACGGCGCGTGGTCATCGACGAACAGGGCCGCATCACGCAGATCGCCTTGCGCGAACGGCTCGATGCGCATCGCGTGGTGGAAGATTTCATGATTTCCGCCAACGTAGCGGCGGCCCGCGCGCTGGAAAGCAAGGTCGCACCGGTCGTCTATCGCGTCCATGAGCCGCCGAGCCGGGAAAAGCTGATCACGCTCAAGGACTATCTCGCCACGTTCGGGCGCAAGTTCGCGCTGGGGCAAGTGGTCACGCCGGGCCTGTTCAACCGGATGCTGAAGGACATCGGCGACGAAAGCGAGCGCGCGCTCATCATGGAAGCGGTGCTGCGCAGCCAGACGCAGGCCTATTACGGCCCGCGCAACGCCGGACACTTCGGGCTGGCGCTGGCGTCCTATGCGCATTTCACTTCGCCCATCCGGCGTTATGCGGACCTGCTGGTGCACCGCGCGCTGGTGGATGCTTTCGGGCTGGAGCAACCTGCTCCAAAAGCTCTCCCGTCCACGTCCGGCCTATCGGAGCGGGACCGGGCCGATCTCGGCCGCGTGTCCGACGCGATCAGCGCGGCGGAACGGCGCGCGATGGAAGCGGAACGCGAGACCATAGACCGCTACGTCGCCGCGTGGCTGTCCTCGCGCGTTGGCGAAGTGTTCGAGTGCCGCATCACCGGGGTTCAGAAATTCGGATTCTTCGCGACGATCATCGGTCTGGGCGGCGACGGGCTGGCGCCAGTCTCGACTCTGGGCGTGGAACGGTTTTCCTATGACGAGAAGGCGCAAGTGCTGGAAGGCGACCTGACGGGCACGCGCTTTGCCATCGGAGATATCCTGCGCCTGCGCCTTGCCGAAGCCAATCCGTTGACCGGTGCCCTGAAGTTCGAGCCGGAGGACGGCCCCGGCATGGCCGTAGAGCCGCGCGGCAGGCCCCAGCCCGGCAAGTGGAAAGAGCCGCTCAAACGGAAAGGCGGCCATCTGGTGGGCAAGCGCGGACGGCCCGCCAATATCCGGCATCAGGGACGCAAGCGGAAGTAGCGATCAACTCAGTTCGTCGATCTGCTCGTTCGTCAAGGCTCCGGGCACGATGAACACCGGGCAGGGCAATTGCCCCGCCTGCGCGGTGAAGTGACTCACCAGCGGGCCGGGGCCGCCTTCCCCCGCGGCGCCCAGCACCAGCGCCGAAATTTCCGGGTGCTCGGCAAGGTATTCCCGCACGATCTTCACGCTGTCGCCCACCTTTACGGCGATGACGGGCATCTTGCCGCTTTCCGACAATGCGTTCCCGGCCGCGGCGTTGACCAGCGCTTCGGCGCGCGATCGCGCCTCGTCCTCGATAGTGGCCTGAATGCTCGCGAAGGCACTGAATTCCTGCGGTGGAACCAGCGCGAGCAGGTGCAGGTTGCCTTGTGTGCCCGCCGCGCGGCGCGAGGCGAAGCGCAAGGCCAGCAGCGCTTCATCGGTTTCGTCGATGATGACCAGATAGACGCGCATTCCATTTGTCCCCCAGGATGCGATATCGGCCACAATCGCATGCCGCGCAAGGAAGTTGCGTGGCGCATCTTGCCCTGCACAGGCATTTTGTCCAAGGAATGGCCGGGGATCATCCCGCCGCCCGCGCCGGATGGATTACCCGGAAGGATCACGATGCCGATCGAAATCAGGATGCCCGCGCTTTCGCCTACGATGGAACAGGGGAAACTCGCGCGCTGGCTGGTGAAGGAAGGAGACGCGGTCGCTTCGGGCGATATCCTTGCCGAGATCGAAACCGACAAGGCGACGATGGAGTTCGAAGCCGTCGATGAAGGCGTCATCGGCCGGATTCTGGTGCCCTCCGACACCGATAACGTGAAAGTGGGAGCGGTCATCGCCATGCTGGAAACGGAAGAGGGCGGCGATGCCGCGCCGCCACCGCCCGCTGTCACCCCGAAAACGGCGGCGCGCGCCACCGCCAAGGCCGAAACGCCCGCAAGGGAAGCAACGAAAGCCGCCACCCCGGCCAAACCGAAACCCATCCAGAGCACGGAGGACCGTATCCTCGCATCTCCCCTGGCCCGCCGGCTCGCCGCCGAAAAGGGCGTCGAGCTTTCGGCCATCACCGGAAGCGGGCCGAACGGCCGCATCGTGAAAGCCGATATCGAAAAGGCGGCGCCGGGAACGGCGAAACCTTCGGACTCAGCCAAGGCCGCGGCCGCCAGTCCGCCGCCGGAAACCAAACCCGCCGAAATCAAACCCGCCGAAATCAGGCCTGCCGTAGCGGCCATGGCCGACGAAACGCGCGCGCTGCTGGACGACCGCATCCCGCATACAGTCGAAAAACTGTCGGGCATGCGCAAGACCATCGCGCGCCGTCTTGCCCAGTCCATGCAGCAGGCGCCGCACATCTACCTCACAGTGGACGTCCGGCTCGACCGCCTGCTGGCCATGCGGGCGGAACTGAACGGGGCGCTCGAAAAGCAGGGCCTCAAGGTCTCGGTCAACGACATGCTCATCAAGGCGCTGGGCAAGGCGCTGATCGACGTGCCGGAGTGCAACGTGACTTTCGCGGGCAACGAGATGATCCGCTATGGCCGTGCCGACATTTCGGTCGCCGTCAGCATTCCGGGCGGCCTCATCACGCCGATCGTGCAGAACGCCAACGGCAAGTCGCTTTCCGAAATCGCCACCGCGACAAAGGATCTGTCGAAGCGCGCCAAGGAAGGAAAGCTTCAGCCCGGCGAGTATCAGGGCGGAACGGCGTCCATCTCGAACATGGGCATGATGGGCATCAAGCACTTCACGGCCGTCATCAACCCCCCGCAATCGACGATCCTCGCCATCGGAGCCGGAGAGCGGCGGCCGTGGGTGATGCCGGACGGATCGCTGGGCGTGGCGGACGTCATGACGGCCACCGGCAGCTTCGACCATCGCGCGGTGGACGGGGCGGACGGTGCCCGCCTGATGGCGGCATTCCGCGAATACGTCGAAGCACCGCTTGGCATGGTTGCCTGAGCATCGGAACAATTCCAGTTTCAGCCTTGTTTATCCCGGAGAATATCGAGTGTCCGAATCCTATGACGTGATCGTTCTCGGTTCCGGCCCCGGCGGCTATGTCGCGGCCATTCGTGCGGCTCAGCTCGGCCTGAAGACGGCTATCGTGGAGCGTGAGAACCTGGGCGGCATCTGCCTCAACTGGGGATGCATCCCCACCAAGGCGCTGCTGCGCTCGGCCGAAGTGTTCCACCAGATGAAGCACGCGAAGGACTATGGCCTGTCGGCGGAGAATGTGTCGGCTGATCTCGACGCCGTGGTCAAGCGTTCGCGCGGAGTCGCCGCCCAGCTCAACAAGGGCGTCACGCATCTGATGAAGAAGAACAAGATCGCGGTCCACATGGGACAAGGCAAGCTCGTGGCGCCCGGCAAGCTGGAAGTGACCGGCGACAAGGGCACGGAAACGCTGGACGGCAAGCACATTATCATCGCCACCGGCGCGCGCGCGCGGGAAATCCCCAAGGCGAAGGCGGACGGCAAACGCATCTGGACCTACCGCCACGCGATGACTCCGCCGGAAATGCCGACGAAGCTGCTGGTCATCGGTTCGGGCGCGATCGGCATCGAGTTCGCCAGCTTCTACAACGATCTCGGCGCGGACGTGACGGTCGTCGAGCTGATGGACCGAATCGTGCCGGTGGAAGACGCCGAGGTTTCGGCCTTTCTCGAAAAGGCGCTCGCGAAGCAGGGCATGAAGATCCTGACCGGCGCCAGCGTCGGCGGGATCGAATCCTCCGATTCAGGAGTCAAGGCCGCCATCAAGGGCAAGGACGGCAAGGAGGAAACGCACGAGTTCAGCCATGTCATCGTCGCCATCGGCATCGTGCCCAACCTTGAGAATATCGGGCTGGAAGACCTGGGCGTGGAGCCGGACAAGCGTTTCCACATCAAGGTGGACGAATACGGCCGCACCAACGTGCCGGGCGTCTGGGCCATTGGCGACTGCACGGACGGGCCGTGGCTTGCCCACAAGGCCAGCCACGAGGGCGTGACGGCGGCGGAAGCCATCGCGCGGGAACTGGGCAACGCGGAGGTTCATCCTCATCCGCTGGACCGGCGCAACATTCCCGGCTGCACGTATTGCCACCCGCAGATCGCTTCGGTGGGGCTGACGCAAGCCGCTGCGAAAGACGCGGGCCATGACGTCAGGACGGGCATGTTCCCCTTCGTCGGCAACGGCAAGGCCATCGCGCTCGGCGAACAGGAAGGTTTCGTCAAAACCGTGTTCGACGCAAAGACCGGCGAACTGCTGGGCGCGCACATGATCGGCGCGGAAGTGACGGAAATGATCCAGGGCTTCGTCGTCGGCAGGCAGCTTGAAACGACCGAGGCGGAACTGATGCAGACGGTGTTCCCGCACCCGACCATTTCCGAATCCATGCACGAATCCGTGCTGGCCGCCTGGGGCCGGGCAATTCACATCTGAACAGCGGGCGTTCTCGCCGGGCTATTGCCCGGCGGCGATGGCGCAGCGGACGATGTGATCGAGAACGGCGACGTGCAGGGTGGACGTGAACTCGCACCCCATAGCGTTGCCGCGATGCCAGCGGATATGCGCGCTGAGAACGTGAAGACCCGGGATGCTGATACGGAGCAATTCCTGCCGCGACATGCCGGGCAGCCACGTCATGCGGAAGCCCGCTTCGGAGATATCTTCCAGCAGCACGCGTTTCCACGGCCGCGTGCCTTGCCGGACTTCGCATTCCAGCGATACGGAGCGTCTGTCACCGGAGTAGCGCGTGCACCCGGTTTCCACGATGTTTTCAGAATGTTCCACTTGCGACCTCCGCTTTGCACCGACTTACGGGCGCAAATCTTACCAAGGCGTTAGCAAATCGGATTCACCAAGCGGCCATCTGCGGGCGCCTCGTTTCGGAGCAGTTTTCCCGTCGAATCTTGCTTGCGGAAACTGCACGCGAGACGCTGTGGCGTGACGCGGCGCCTGACGATCCCGCCGCATTTCCACAGGCCGTTTCCAGAATACGCCGCGCGAACGCCGAATGCCTCTTGAATCATGGCCTTGTCTGTGATTCTATCGTTTCCATGAAAAGAATGCGCGCCAAGATGCGACTGCCGCGTGAAAGCATGACTCAAGGTGTGGCGCTGGTCTGCCTGCTGGTCATGGGCGGATTCGCCTTGGCGGGGCCGAGCGGCCTTCTCGCATGGAGCGAAAGCCAGAAACTCCTGTCGCAACGCCGTCAGGAAGTGATCCATTTGAAGATCGAGCGTGACGAACTGCGCAACCGTGTCGCGCTGCTCGATCCCGCCCATGCCGATCCCGATCTTGCCGGGGAGCTGCTGCGCAGCCATCTCAACGTGCTGCATCCCGATGAAGTGGTGATGATCCTGAAATAGCCGGCAGGACGGGGCTGCGGATTCCCGCGTGCAGATGATAAGCCGGGGCAAATCGGAAGAGCCGTCAAACGAACGCTGTTTTCATTCGCCATTCGTGCCTATATCCTCTGAACATCCTTCCCCAGGGGGTCAGACTTGGCAAAACCGAAAGACAGCAAGGCAGGCCCCGTGCCTGCGCGAAAACCGCGAGCGAGGAAGCCCGTATCCGCATCACGGAAAACCGGCACTGAAACTGTTGAGGCAGTAGCAGCAAGTGAGGAGGCAAGCTTCGCGCTGCACAGCCTGCAGGCCACGTTCGAGGCGGACGCCCGCTATCCCGCCGGCGACGACGAACTGCTGGCCTTCTACGAGCAGATGCTCCTCATCCGCCGTTTCGAGGAAAAGGCGGGGCAGCTTTACGGTTTCGGCCTGATCGGCGGGTTCTGCCATCTCTACATCGGGCAGGAAGCAGTCGCGGTCGGCGTCCAGTCGGCGCTGGAAACGGACCGGGACAGCGTGATTACCGGCTATCGCGATCATGGCCACATGCTGGCCTATGGCATCGACCCCAAAGTCATCATGGCGGAACTGACCGGGCGGGAATCGGGCATTTCCAAGGGCAAGGGCGGCTCGATGCACATGTTCAGCGTCGACCACCGCTTTTATGGCGGCCACGGCATTGTCGGCGCGCAGGTGCCGCTGGGCACCGGCCTCGCCTTTGCGCACAAGTATCGCGGCGACGGCGGCGTTTGCGTCGCCTATTTCGGCGACGGCGCGGCGAACCAGGGCCAGGTCTATGAAAGCTTCAACATGGCGTCGCTGTGGAAGCTGCCGGTTCTCTATGTGATCGAGAACAATCAATACGCCATGGGCACGGCGGTGAGGCGCTCTTCCGCCGAAACCCACTTCTACCGGCGAGGCACGGCGTTCCGCATTCCCGGCATGGACGCCGACGGCATGGACGTGCTTCAGGTCCGCCGGGCGACGGACATCGCGCTGAAGCACATCCGGGCCGGGAACGGGCCGGTTCTGCTGGAACTCAACACCTATCGCTATCGCGGCCATTCCATGTCGGACCCGGCGAAATACCGTTCGCGCGAGGAAGTGCAGGAAGTGCGCGAAAAGCATGACCCGATCGAGGCCGTGAAGGCCGAACTCCTGAAGCGCGGCGTGGATGAAGGCAAGTTGAAGGACATGGATAAGCGGGTGCGCGCGACAGTGGCCGAAGCGGCTGATTTCGCGGAAAGTTCCCCCGAACCGGGCGAGGACGAACTGTTCACCGACGTGCTGGTGGGGAGCTACTGATGGCTATGGAAATCAGGATGCCCGCGCTTTCGCCCACCATGGAGGAAGGCAAGCTGGCCCGCTGGTTCGTCAAGGAAGGCGATGACGTGCAGTCGGGTGACATCCTTGCCGAGATCGAGACCGACAAGGCCACCATGGAGTTCGAGGCCGTCGACGAAGGCACGATCGGCGCGATTCTCGTGCCCGAGGGAACGGAAAGCGTGAAGGTCGGGACTGTCATCGCCACGATGGGCGCGGAAGAAAGTGAAGCCGCTGCGCCGCCGGATGAGCCGAAACAGGCATCTCCTCCATCCGATGGGAGCGGGAAGCCCGCCGCGAAGAAAACCGAAGCGCCGGAAAAGGTGCAGAAAACCGCCGAATCCAAAACTCCGGCCGGGAAAAAAGCGGAGACCGGCACCAGCCAACTGGCCAGCACGGCACAGCCTGACGCCGATCCCGACATTCCCGCCGGGGCGGAAATGCGCTCCATGACCGTTCGCGAGGCGCTGCGCGATGCCATGGCGGAGGAAATGCGCCGCGATGATCGTGTGTTCGTGATGGGTGAGGAAGTCGCGGAGTATCAGGGCGCCTACAAAGTGACGCAGGGGCTGCTCGACGAATTCGGCGCCCGCCGCGTGGTGGATACGCCGATCACCGAATACGGCTTTGCCGGCCTGGGCACGGGCGCCGCCATGGGCGGATTGCGCCCGGTCGTGGAATTCATGACGTTCAACTTCGCCATGCAGGCGATAGATCACATCGTGAATTCCGCCGCCAAGACCAACTACATGTCCGGCGGGCAGATGCGCTGCCCGGTGGTGTTTCGCGGGCCTAACGGCGCGGCGGCGCGCGTGGCGGCGCAGCACAGCCAGAACTATGCGCCGTGGTATGCCAGCGTGCCGGGCCTGATCGTGATCGCGCCCTATGATGCGGCCGATGCCAAGGGGCTGCTCAAGGCGGCTATCCGCTGCGAGGATCCGGTGGTCTTTCTGGAAAACGAACTGGTCTATGGCCGCAGCTTCGATGTGCCGCAGACGCACGATCTGGTGCTGCCGATCGGCAAGGCGAAAGTGGCGCGCGAAGGCACGGACGTGACCATCGTCAGCTATTCCATCGGCGTGGGGCTGGCGCTGGATGCCGCGAGCCAACTGGCGGAAGAAGGGATCGAAGCGGAAGTGATCGACCTTCGCACTCTGCGCCCGCTCGATCGCGAAGCGATCCTGGCGAGCCTTGCCAAGACCAATCGCCTGATCGTGGCCGAGGAAGGGTGGCCGACATGCTCGATCGCGTCCGAAGTGATCGCGATTTGCATGGAGGAAGGCTTCGACCAACTCGATGCGCCGGTTCTGCGCGTCTGCAACAAGGACGTGCCGCTGCCCTATGCCGCCAATCTGGAAAAGATGGCGCTGATCGACGCTGGCGCCATCGTCGAGGCCGCCCGCAAGGTCTGCTATCGCGACGGCTGAGACGTCAGGACGCGAAGCTGTCGTAAGTGCCGCAACTTTCGACCGGATCGGGACTGAGCGGGTTGCGCTGTTTGATCCCGGTCAGGTCGCGGCTGTCGCGCACGACGAAGGCGGCCACGGCCTGGATGTCCGGCCGCGTGACGAACCGGGCCGAGATCAGCGGCTGATAGGTATAGTGCAGTTCCACGAAGATGACCGCGCCGCCATCGGGCGCCGCGACCTTGCGGTCGTCCGGGCCGATCCCATCCGCCACCGGATCGCCCTCGCGGCCGTAGACGGGGCTGACGGCCTTTTCGCCCTTGCAGCGCTGCCAGTGCACGAACTGGCTTCCTTGCGCTATCGAAGCGGGGCAATCGCCGGGTTCCGCGCAATTTCCGTCGGCGTCCCATGCCTCGACGCTGCTGATGATGGCACGGCCGTTCTTGAACAGGTCCAGCCTGCCCCCCTGGATATCCGCGCCTTGCATCAGGTCGGTGATGTCGGCCTCATAGATTTTGCGGTTCTCCAGCGCGGAGGTATCGCCTATGCGGGAGGTATTGTCGGCCAGGTGAAACGCGAGCTGGCTCACGCGCATATTGACGACGGCGTAATTGGCCACTTCCAGCCCCCAAAGCCCCGCGCCCAGCAGGAAAGGCAGCGCAAACGCCGCTTCCGTCGCCGCGATGCCGGAGGTGTGACGCCGCAAGCGGCCGAACAGGGCGGGAAAGGGGATCATGCGCAGTTTCCGATTTCGGTGCGCTCCGCCTGCAAGCCGTAAGGCTGGTTGCGAAGCACGGTAACGGCGACAAGGCGGAAGTTTCCGTCAAGGCCGATCAACCGGGCGACGGGAAAGAGCCGTTCGTAGTCTACCGTGACGGTATAGAGCACGGCATCGCGCGCGCCGCCCGGCCCGGCGTTGCCCCGGTCGTTGTCCCATGTGCCGTTGCCGTTGGCATCCTCGAACGGTTCGCCCGCGTCGCACACGCCGTTGTCGTTGGTATCCGTGAAATCCTCCGGCTGGGCGACGTCGCGGAAATTGGAATAGGCTGATCGGTCGAACTGCATGGTCGAATGCGGCGCAATAACGCGGACGGCCTCCGCCACCCGGTTATCGAGATCGCCGACGCGTGAGCCGGGATCCTCGATCGTGGAATCGCGCGCGGCTTTCTGAATCGCGCCCTGCAACTGGGCGTTGGTGTAGAGGTTATAGCCAAGGTCCATCAGCCCCATGAGCGCGATCAACAGAGCAGGGGCGATCAGTGCGAACTCGATCAGAGTCACGCCGCGCGTATCGCGCCCGAAGAAGCGAACGGCGGGCATCATTTCGTCACTCGCAGTTCGCCCATGGCCTTGGCGATTTTAGTGAACACGTCGTTGAGCTGAGTCGCGTCGTCGGCCTGGAACCAGCGTCCCGGGCCGGAGCACTGCTTCATGAGATCGGTCATTTCCGTGCCGAAACCCACGACCCAGACAGTGATGTTGCGGTTCCTGACCTGCTGGCACGCATAGGCGAAGCGGTTTTCGACTGTCTGTCGGAGAGTATGGGACGAGGAAGGCGACCACCGCCTCTGATCCAGCGGCTCGATGCCGTAAGTGCCGTAGCTGAGGTCGAGCGGTGCCGTCTCGCCATCGGTGAGGAAGATGAGATGGCGGTTCGTCGACTTGCCGTCCACGTTGGCGTTTTCGGCGGCGAAAAGACCGGTCGGCGAAATAAGCCGTCCGCCCCAGATCATACCGATATCGTGATAGGTGCTGCCGCCCACACTCAGGCCGTCGACATAGCTCGCCACTTCGCCTTCCGTCATCTCCGCCAGCTTGCGCGCGCTGGTGGGGCAGACGGACAGGTTCGACCATCCCGCGATAAGGAAGTCGTAGCGGAAATTGACCGGCGCGGGAGAGAACGTGCCGATGCCGCTCCAGTTGATCGACCGGACGAACGAAAATTCGTTTATCATTGGCCGCCACTGCGTATCGGGATCGGCTGGATTGGGCACCAGGTCGATATCGAGATCGAGCGCTCGCGTCAGGTCAACGCTGCCGTAGTTGTCAATGTCGTAAGTCGCGCGCTCCTCAACACAGCCTCGGAACCAGCCCGTCAACGGCGAGGGGGACGAAGGATAGCCGCCCATGGGAAGCGTCACGCTGCCCCCCGCCATGCCGTCGTCATCGGTTCCGCCCTTGAGGGGACGGACATCCACGGTGACCGGCCTGTATGTCCAGTCGAAAACCGGCTGGGACGTAGTGCCGATGAAGGTGCGATTCCACGAGTAAGTGTAGTTGTTGTAGTGCGTGCCGGTGACTGTCATCCGATTGCTGTCGGGAATCATCGTGCAACTGTATGCGATGCCATCGACGTGGACCGTGCCGTGACCGCTTCCATCGGGATTGTATGTCTGTTCGATGGTGGTCCAGCCCGCGGTGCTGCCGGGACAGACATCGGCTTCGAAAGGTACGATCGACGTCTGGGTGCCGCTGACGATGGTATAGGTCGTATCGTATTGGTCGATCGTTTCGGACGTGCCGGTGTCCCGCGCCACTCTTCCCTGATACTGCCAGTCGTTCACCAGCCAGCCGGACTTGAGCAGCCACCCGACATTCACGTTCGTGGAATAGGGCACGAACCCGTAGCGGATGCGCGTGCCCGGCGCCTTGGCGGTTTCGAGCTGGTGGTGGAACGATTTGACGACGCCGCGCAGCGCGTCGATCTTCGGCACGCTGTCTCCCGCGTTCGTTTCCGCCATGGAGCCGGTGGTATCGAGCACCATCATGACATCGACGTTGGAGAAGTTCAGCTTGGCCGCGCAGTTGACGGTCAGCGGAACGTCAGCGGCATCGAATATCTTCATGATGGTGGTGGGAACCGTGACCGTCGCCGTCCCGTTGACCGAATAGTCGTCTTCCAGTTCCAGCGCAAAAGTGCGGTCTCGCGTGCCATAGGCACGATCGGCGAAATTGAGGTCGAAGAAACGATTGCCGATAGTATCCGCGTCGGCAGGCAGAGTGCCGTCCGCGGCCACGTCGGAACCGAGCTGCTTGCGCGCCGCGAGAGCGCCCGCATCGCATGCCTGCTGGAGCCGGGCCTGCGAAAGATAGATCCTGCCGAGATCGACTCCGCCGCCAACCAGCGCCATCAGGGGGAAGATGGCGGCGGCGACGATCATCAGCGTGTTGCCTGTCTGATCGCGCGCCAGACGCGTCATCAGGCCGTGCCGGGCACAGGGTATCGGAATGGCAGGCGGATGCGGCATGTCTGGACAGACTCCGGTCTATTCCGCTTCGCCCTAGCCGCCAGGATGTAACGGCTTGACGAACGTATGTGGTTAATTCTTTGCTTCCAGACCGGCAATTTCCGCCGATATGAAGCAATTCACGGTTAACGCGGCGCGGGTGCCGGGCCCCGTGGGAATGGGAACACCTTTGGACCAACGATCCGTCAGTGACCTTGCCGCGACGCTCCCGGTGATGAACCGCCTTGCACTGAGCTATGCGCCACGGCCGACACGCCAGCCGACTCTGGCCCTGCTGGCGCTCGACGCGCGGCTGGCGGCAATCGTGCGCGGACAGAAGGAGCCGATGCTGGCGCAACTGCGGCTGGCCTGGTGGCGCGACGTTCTGGGACAACCTGTGTCCGCATGGCCCGATGGAGAGCCGCTGCTGGCCGCCCTGCGGTCATGGCGGGACGCTCACGCGCCACTTGCCGCGCTCGTCGACGGCTGGGAAGGCATGGTCGGGGATGCCCCGCTCGGAGCCGCGGCATTCGAGGCGCTGGCACAAGGGCGCGGTTGCGGTTTTGCCGCACTGGCCGAAGTCGTCGGCTCGGGCAGCCATGGCGGAGAAGCCGGACGGCTGGGCGGCAATGTCGCGCTGGCCGATCTGGCCGTGCGGGTCAGCCATCCGGCCGAACGCGAATGCCTGGCCTTGCTGGCGCGGGACAGGGACTGGCGCGCCGCCGCCCTGCCGCGCGCCTTGCGCCCGCTTGCCGTGCTGCACGGCCTTGCCGCGCGATCGCTGCGACGGGGCTTCGCGCCGGAGCCGGGCGGGGTGTCCGACCTGTTCAGGGCCATGCGTCTGGGATTGCTTGGACGCTAGGCTCCGATTACGGCATTCGGCGGGCTTGGAGGGGGCTGCACATGAATCGGACATTGCTTGGCGCGCTGGCTGCCCTGCTGCTTGTCGCGGCGGGTGTGTTCTGGTGGCAGGGCCGGGCGGAGACCGAGAAGGCGGGGCCTTTGCCCGAAGCCCCTTCTGGTGGCCTCGTGCGATCGGATGCGATCCCCACCGCCGATGGCCGTGGGCTGCGTGGACCGGAACTTCCCGAAGCGAGCGAAGCGACGCGCGAGGAACGGCGCTTCAACCGGCTCGACCGCGACCGGGACAACCGCATCACGCGCAACGAAATGCTGATGCCGCGCGTCGCCGCGTTCCGAAAACTCGACAAGGACGGCAACAACCTGCTGACCTTCGAGGAATGGGCCGTCGCGACGACGACCAGATTCCACGGCGCGGACGCCAACCGTGACGGCGCGCTCGACCGGACTGAGTTCCGCACGACCAAGCCCAAGGTCCGGCCCAGGCCCGCGTGCGATTGCGCCCCAGCGCCTGCAAAAGCAAAAATCCACGCACCGAAAACACCGCCGCCGGAAGATGACGTCGATTCAGACGGGGACGAGGCCGACCCATTCGCCTAGATCGGCCTTGGCGCGCGCGGTATAGGCTTCCTTGCGCTGCTTCTTCTTCACGTCGGGGAGCGGCGGAAACAGCCCGAAATTGACGTTCATCGGCTGAAACGTCTCCGCCTCGGCATCGCCGGTGATGTGAGAGAGGAGCGCGCCCAGCGCCGTGGTGCGCGGCGGCGTTCGCCAGTTCCGCCCGGCGATTTCCGCCGCCGTCATCAGGCCCGCGAGCAGGCCCACGGCGGCGCTTTCGACGTAACCTTCGCAGCCGGTGATCTGGCCCGCGAACCGGATATGCGGCGCGCGCTTCAGACGCAATTGCCGGTCAAGAAGCTGCGGCGAATTGAGGAACGTGTTGCGGTGCAATCCGCCCAGCCGCGCAAACTCCGCCTGTTCCAGCCCCGGAATGGTGCGGAACAGCCGCACCTGTTCGGCATGTTTCAGCTTGGTCTGGAAGCCGACCATGTTCCACAGCGTGCCCAGCTTGTTGTCCTGGCGAAGCTGCACCACGGCATAAGGCCAGCGCCCTTTGGGAAAATCGGGCGTGGCGCTGCGCGGATCGTCAAGGCCGACAGGTTTCATCGGGCCGAACCGCAAGGTGTCCTCGCCACGTTCGGCCATGACTTCGATAGGCATGCAGCCGTCGAAATAGGGAGTGTTCGCTTCCCATTCGCGGAACACGGTCTTTTCGCCCGCCAGCAGCCCTTCGCGGAAAGCGGTATACTGCTCCCGCGTCATCGCGCAGTTGATATAATCCTTGGTGTCGCCTCCCATTTTTGAAGGCTTATCCCAGCGCGAGGCCATCCAGCACACGTCCATGTCGATGCTGTCACGATACACGATAGGGGCGATGGCATCGAAGAAAGCCAGCGACTCCGCGCCTGTCGCCACGCCGATGCTTTGGGCGAGCGCCTGCGCGGTCAGCGGCCCGGTCGCCACCACGGTCAAGCCCGCGTGCGGCAGCCGGTCTATCCGCTCGCGCACGATTTCAAGGTTGGGGAGGGCCGCCAGCGCCGCTTCCACTTCGGCGGAAAACACGTCGCGGTCCACGGCCAGCGCGGAGCCTGCCGGAACTTGCGCCTTTGCCGCCGCCGCCATGACCAGCGATCCGCAGGCGCGCATTTCGTGGTGCAGCAGGCCCACCGCGTTCTTTTCGCTGTCGTCGGAGCGGAAGCTGTTGGAGCAGACCAGTTCGGCCAGGCCATCCGTCTGATGCGCGGGCGAGCGTTCTCCGCCCTTGTCCGCGGAAGCGCCGCGCATTTCGGACAGGCGCACGCGCAAACCCCGCCGGGCAAGCTGCCACGCCGCCTCGCTCCCGGCCAATCCGCCGCCGATGATATGCACGTCATGAGTCATTGCCGGGGGGCATGTCCCGCGCGGCGGATGAAATCAACTCCCGCCGGCCTCGCCGCCATTCTCGCTCACATCTTCTTCGCCATGTTCTTCGGCAAGGCGCACCGCGCTGACCACCTGTTCGCCGTCCGCCACGTTGAACAGCCGCACGCCCGCCGATCCGCGCCCGATCACACGCAGCGAATCGAGCGGCAAGCGGATGAGCTTGGCCTGATCCGTCACCAGCATGAGCTGATCCGCCTGAGTCGCCGGGAAGCTGGCGATGACGGGGCCGTTGCGCGCGATATTGTCGATATTGGTGATGCCCTGGCCGCCGCGCCCGGTGCGGCGGTATTCATAGGCCGACGACAGCTTGCCGTAGCCGTTGGCGCAGACCGTAAGGATGAACTGCTCCTTCTCCACGAGTTCGGCGAAGCGTTCCGCGCTCATCTGCGGATCACTGTCCTTTTCCGCTTTCCACGGAGCATGGCGCAAGTAGTCCTCGCGCTCGTCCTGATCCTTCACGCCGACGCGGTGGAGGATGGAAAGCGAAATCACTTCATCGTCGCCCTTCAAGGCCATGCCTCGCACGCCGGTGGACGTGCGGCTCTGGAACTCGCGCACGTCGTCTCCGGCGAAACGGATCGCCTTGCCATGGCGTGACGCCAGCAGCACGTCATCGCTCGCGCCCAGCAAGGCCACGCCGATCAGGCGGTCCTCGCTGCCTTCCTCGAAGCGCATGGCGAACTTGCCGTTCGACGGAATGTTGGCGAAGGCGTCCATCGAATTGCGGCGCACGCTGCCCCTGGCCGTCGCGAACACGACATGCAGCGCGCCCCAGCTTTCCTCGTCCTCCGGCAAGGGCAGGACAGTGGCAATGGTCTCGTCCTTGTCCAGCGCGGGCAGGAGATTGACGATGGGCCGCCCGCGCGTCGCCGGGCCGCCTTCGGGCAGCTTCCACACTTTCAGGCGATAGACCTTGCCCGCCGTGGAGAAGAACAGCACCGGATTGTGCGTGCTGGTGACGAACATCGCCATCACGGCGTCCTCGTCCTTCGTCGCCATGCCGGCGCGGCCCTTGCCGCCCCGGTTCTGGGCGCGGAACGTGGAAAGAGGCGTGCGCTTGATATAGCCGTCCATGGTGACAGTGACGACCATGTCGTCGCGCTCGATCAGATCCTCATCCTCGATGCCGTCTATGGCGCCGGTGATTTCCGAAACGCGCGGCGTGGCATAGGCGTCGCGCACCGCCACCAGTTCCTCGCGCATCACGGCATAGAGCTTCACGCGGTCGGCCAGGATCGAGAGGTATTCCGTGATCGCGGCGGCAAGCTGTTCCAGTTCCCCACCGATCTCGTCGCGGCCCAGCGCGGTGAGCCGGTGGAGGCGCAGGTCGAGGATCGCCTTCACCTGGATTTCGGAAAGGCGATAAGTGCCGCCTTCCTGCTCGGCGGTCGGCTCGATGGCTTCGACAAGGCGGATATAAGGCGCGATGTCGCCGATGGGCCATTCGCGCGCCAGCAGGGCGGCCCGCGCGGCGGCGGGATTGGGCGCCCCCCGGATGATCGCCACCACTTCGTCGAGATTGGTGACGGCGATGACCAGCCCCAGCAAGATATGCGCCCGGTCCCGCGCCTTGTTCAGTTCGAACTTGGTGCGCCGGGTGATGACTTCCTCGCGGAACTGGATGAACGCCTTGAGGATATCGCGCAGGGCGAGGATTTCCGGGCGGCCGCCCCGGATCGCCAGCATGTTGGCCGGAAAACTGGATTGCGCGGGCGTATGCCGCCAGATCTGGTTGAGCACGACTTCGGGCGTGGCGTCGCGCTTGAGGTCTATCACCACGCGCACGCCTTCGCGGTTCGATTCGTCGCGGATGTCCGAGATGCCCTCGACGCGCTTGTCCTTGGCGGCTTCGGCGATCTTCTCCACCAGACCCGCCTTGCCGACCTGATAGGGGATCGAGGTCAGCACGATGGAGCGCCGGTCCCCCCGGCCTTCCTCGATCTTGTGGCGGCAGCGCATCAGGATGGAGCCGCGTCCGGTCATATAGGCGTTGCGCGCGCCGGACTGGCCGAGGATCAGCGGCGCGGTGGGAAAATCGGGGGCGGGGATGATGGTGAAAAGCTCTTCCGCCGTGATTGCCGGGTTTTCCATCATGGCAAGGCAGCCGTCGATCACTTCGCCCAGGTTGTGCGGCGGAATGTTCGTCGCCATACCCACGGCGATACCGCCCGCACCGTTGACGAGGAGGTTAGGGAAGCGGGCGGGGAGAACCTGCGGCTCGCTCCGCGATCCGTCGTAGTTGTCCTGGAAGTCGACGGTGTCCTTGTCGAGATCGTCGAGCAGGGAGTTCGCGACTCGCGCCAGCCGCGCTTCGGTATAACGCATCGAGGCCGGCTCGTCGGGGTCCATGGAGCCGAAGTTGCCCTGGCCGTCGACCAGGGGCACGCGCATCGACCACGGCTGCGCCATACGGACCAGCGCGTCGTAGATCGCCTTGTCGCCATGGGGGTGATAGTTGCCCATCACGTCGCCGACGATCTTGGCCGACTTGCGATAGGGCCGGCCCGCCACGAAGCCGCCTTCCTGGCTGGCGAAAAGGATGCGGCGGTGGACCGGCTTGAG
>Ga0265293_10000394_pt1 | contig 104932 bp, 101 predicted proteins | sample Munlanlewell138R_FD_192505 | JGI IMG/M metagenome (GOLD analysis project Ga0265293, IMG submission 192505) | Leachate microbial communities from a municipal landfill in Southern Ontario, Canada - Leachate well 138R | ecosystem: Engineered > Solid waste > Landfill > Unclassified | place... | reverse complement strand
CCTTCCTGCTTGAAAAGGTTCAGCAGCTCCGCTCTCATCTGCGAGGTCTGGCACGATATCCCCATGAAGCTCTCCTTCGCTATGCCTCTCCTGAACATGATCTCGTTGCCGTACCTGTAGCTGCTTTTCATGTCCTTAATGAAATCCAGCGGCGTCGGCCTGGTAACCATGAGGCTCTCGGCTGTCTTGCCGTAGCTGTCCGATGTGTAAGCGTACCAGTCTGTTCGTAGCATTTCCTTGGGGTTGATTATGATCCGGTACGCTCTGCCGAGGTATGACTGATCAAACTTTGCCTTGGTGCCGGTCACGCCTATTCTTGTGAATACGCTGTCGCTTCCTCCGGTCCGGAAGTCTTCCTCCGGGGAGGCTCCTGCTCTTTGCATGCCTCTAATATACCGGTTGTTATTCGACATAAGCCCTGGGCTTTTAATTATCTTGACCACGTCTTCGGCATCTGCCACTCCGCTCCAAATGTAGCGCAGCCCTGCCTTGTCGTATGCCTTTGCGACGGACTCGTCGACGTATGTGCTGTAACCTTCGAATACTTTCGTGAGCTTCATGCTGTTGGCTCGTGCTGCGTCTATGCCTTCTTGCTTGATGATTAAATCCAGCTTAGTCGCCTGCTGCGCCGATGTCAATCCTTTTAGTTCCGGCATCCGGTGCGGTGCTTCCTGCCATACCAGTCGGCTCTTTTTGAGTATCAGCTCGTCTGCCGCTGTCGGGTTTGCCGTCAGGCTGTCGAGGCCGACGCTGTTCATGAGCTGCCTCATGTTGTCTGCGTCTACCTTTCCGCTTGCTCCTACCGTTTCCACTCTTGCCCGGAAAAAACCGCGCCATCCGTCGTATTGTCTTGTCTGGCCGTCGATGTACATTTCAAACGTGCCGTATGGGGTTGATACCTGCATGCTCCGGATCGATATGCCGGTGTCGGCTTTTGTGGTGGCCGAGAACATTTTCAGGGCGTCGTCCGCAGCCTCAAATGTCAGCTCGTCAATCGTCCCGATGGGCTTCAGCCGGTTCCAGGTCTCCGACCAGGTGTCGTATGTCAGCTTCCCGCTTATCTCGTAGTAATCGGTGCCGCCTATGTTCATGCGGCGTGCTGTAAGGTTCAGCGCCTCCAGGTCTCCGCCGTCGCTCCGGACGGGTATTCCTATCCGGTTCTCCGGCACTATTGCCAGGTCCGTGAAGACGTCGGTTGCTTTGGCAGCCTGGGCTTCCTGCGCTATGTTTGTCGCTGCGGCTTTCCTGGCCGCCTCATTCGCTGTCAGCCTGTCTCGCACCTGGGCGCTCATCTGCGGCGCCTTGACCGGGTCCGATATGGAGGTTACCAGCTGGGTTTTGTTCATGTTGTTGTAGTATGGTATTTGCTTTTGCTTTGCCAGCTGCTTCAGCTCCGTGGTGTTCATTTGCTTGAGCGTGCTCGGGGAAATCTGAACTGCTGCTATCGGCTGCTGCATGTGTGCTGCCGCCTCGTCTGCCCAGATGAACGACTGCTTTGTGCCGGTTCTCTCTGTCAGCAGTTCTGAATAAAATGTCCGGTATGTCTCCCGGAGCGTTGTCTTGCGTTCCAGAATGTTGTCAAGCAGCGCCTCCGCTTCTTTGCCTTTGCCGTATAATCCCTCTGCGTAGTCCCTGAATATCTCCCGGTATTGTGCGTCCGGGATTGCCTCCGCTCGCTTGATGTACGCGAGGGTGTCCTGCAGGTCGATGTCAATCTCTCCTTTGGCAAACCTGCGGTACATCGTGTTGTATATCGGTTCCGTCTCTCCATAGGTGGCGTTCGGGTGGAAGGTGTAAGTCATGGCCTTGCTGTTCGGGTTCTTGATGTATTTGAACGCCTGTTCCTTGTCTACACCTATGAGCCTCCCGGCGTCGTCTACGATGAAGTTCCCGCCGTGGCTGTCAAAGTTGGCGAGCAGCCAGTCCGTGACGTTCTCCCGCTGCAGCTGCTGCGTTATTCCATCCGGCAGTTGGTCGAGGGTGTTCTGCCAGGCTTTGAGGTCGTGGCCGTCTATCGTGTTGATCCTCTTTTGCATGGCTCCGAATTTCCCGTCTACGGTTCCGACGCTTACCTCGACCGCGCTCTCCGGGTCGATGATGTTTTGCACCTTGTATGCGCCTTCCTGGACGTAAGCCCTGAAAGGTTCGGCGCCTCCGCTCTTGTTTTGCCCTGGCTTGAATAGCCATTGCTGGCCGGTGCTATCAGTATATGCATGCATCTCTCCGGTTCCTCCAAGATTAGCCGGTCCTTTGTGAGAAAGTCCTCCGGGCATGTTGTATGCCTCGGGTATGGTCGGCTGATCCGGGTCCGGTATGTTTGCCATTGCGGTGCTGTCTGTCGGTGACCACTGCTGCGGCTCCGGCATCGTCATTGCTTGTTGCTGGTCGTGGGATATTTGCGGCGGGCTTATTTCCTCATAAGCTACGGCGCATCTGCAGCGCGGGTGTGCCGGTGGCGTCCGCTTCTGTCCTGAATAAAGGGTTTTGCCCTTGAAGTTGAAGTCTCCGTCCATGTCTATGGTTTGTCCTTCAAGCGCTCCGCATATTTCGCATACTCTTTCGTCTGCCGCGGTGCTCCATACCTTCCTGGTCATTCCCATTAGTCCTTGCTCTTGCGCCTGCCTTATCCCTTCGTCAGCTCCTTTGTTATAAGCAAACGCCATTTCCGTCGTGGCTATGGTGTATGCTCTCTGCCGGTGGAGCTTCCCGGCGTATTTATGAGACGCCTCTCTTGCGTACTTTGCGGCGGTTGCCTCTTTCATTGTCGGGTTGTTCTTCTGCAGCGTCTCCTTGACATGCTTGTAATAATTCATGGTGGCCATGCTCTGCATCTTGTTCAGTCCGATGGTCGGCCTTATGGCTCTCGAAAGCTCATCTACTGACCAGTCTCCGCTGTAGCTTCTGTGCAGCAGAGTGTTTATCGCTTCCCGCTGTTCGTTGCTTACAAGGGTTACCCATTCGCTGCCGTGGGTGTTTATCCAGCTGCGGACGCCTTGCTCCATCGGGTCGAAGAAGTAAACCGGGTATTTGGCTGCGACGTTCGCTGCCGCCTGGTTCATGCTGTCTAACCATAACGGCTTTAGGGTTTCGTTTACAAACGTGGCGTAGTCGTTTTGCCATGCCTGCAGCGTGGCCTCGTCCATGTGGCCGTTCAGGATTGCTTCCCGCAGCTCCTTGTATGTGATTGCGTTCTGCTGGTCTTCCCAGATTCGCGCAAGCCAGAAGGTCGGTTCTGCCTGCCCTGCTTCGATGAAGCTGTTCAGCTGGTCGAGGACTACCTTTCCGGCCTGGGGTATTTTCTTCTTTTTCTTGGCGATCCTTTGCCGGGCTGCTGCCTGGTTAAATTTCAAAGCCATTATTCATCCCTCCCCAGTCGTCGCTTGGCCTCCTCAATAACGACCGGGTCGTCTTCTTCGTCATCGTCCTTGCCGGGGTTCACGTAGCTGCTTGGCTGATACGGCATTCTTGTCGGCATCATGTTCCGCTTGCTGTCGTTGTCCTCCAAACGTTCAGGCAGTCCGCCTGCTTCTCTGACGTAGTCCTCGATGGCGTCGTCCGGTATGATTACGCCTACTCCGGTCATGTCGCGGATAAACGCGGCCAGCTTCTCGGTGTCTGCGTCTTCGATGTCCCCGTGTTCAAGTGTCGGGTAGCCGGTTATGCCATTGAAGTGGTCTCCGTTTAGGTCGATGAGTGCCGGGATCGCCTTGTTGTTGAATGTTTCGCAGATGATGTCGAGGTATGCTCCGACGGCCATTGCGAATAATTTCGTCTTATCGCTTGAAAGTGCAAAGCTGCCGACGGTCTGGTGGCCGAGAAGAACGAAGTCCGCCAGGACGGTCATTGCTATCCTGGTGTCGTATCTTTCGATTATGGCGTTGGTGTCAAACTGTCGCCGTCCTCCGGTACTTAAAAGCTCCAGCTTCCAGCCGCTTGGCATTGATAGTCCTTCCAGGCTGTCTCGTCTTATGTTTTGCACGATCTTGTCTGCGGCTACTCTTATCGGTCCCATGTCCGGATCGTCCTCGTCCCAGATGTTCATTCCTTCCGGGGCTGTTAAAACGGGGAAGCCTGCAAGGTCACGCTCGACACCGATTCCTTCGATTTCTTGTATCCTGCGTTTGAAGTACCAGGGTCTGTATGCGTTCCGGAGAATGCTCCGGCCTTCCGGGTTTCCTTTTCGGCTCTTGGTTCTGAAAAGCAGCAGTTTCTCTATCGGGAGCTCGATGGTCTCGAAGCTCGGGGGCGCTGTCTGGATCATGCCGGTTAAGTTGTCGCTGCCGTCGTATATCCATTCCCACAGGGTCTCCTGCGATCTAATGGGCAGCTTCATCCAGCCGATCAGCCCGTCGTCGTATTTGCTGTTTAGTCTTTGGTCGCGGTTCTTGCCGCTCCTTCTCTTGTAGACGATCTCGTGGGCGCTCCATCCGAATGTCAAAAATGATAAAATTTCCGATATGGTGTCTGTCCATGTCTCCTGCATGTCGTCCATGCACGAATAAATAAAATCGACTGCTTCCTCGTCCTTTGGTGTAAGCCCTGCCGGTTGCACGCTCCATGAGGCTTGCCGGATGAGCATTTCGATGGCGTAAATTATGGCGCCTATGACGTCGTCGTTCTCGCTCATCTCCTTGTAGACGTTTATGCCTTTTCTTCCCTGAAGCTCTTTTAGAAACTCCTCATAGAAAAAGCCGCCGTATCTCTTTTGGCCTATTCGACCGATTTCTTTTAGGCTGTTGTTCGCCATGTATGTTTCCTCCTTCCTCCGCCTCATTTGAAAAGCGTTGTAATAAAATTGATTCCTATCCAGTCCGCGTTTCGCCTTTTGGCGTTAACGGTGTATAGGGATATAGGTAAAAGGTAATAGGTAATAGGGTACCAGTAATAGGCGAGGAAAGAACTGTGCTTTCCTCGTACTTGTCTGGTGCTTGCACCGGGCTTGTATGGTGCTTTGCTGAAAACCTTGTAAACACTGGCTTTTTGGCGTGTCCTTTTTTGAATAATCACGCCTCCGCTGCGTTTTCCGACGTTTTATGCCTGTCTTTGAAAAACTGCTTTTTCGTCTTTTCGGTGCTCGTCGTGTTCAAAAACGATACCCTTACTGTACTCGCCTTGTGCTGGGTTGGTGCTTGTATCGGGCAAGCACTGTACTTGTCTGGTGCTTGTATGGTGCTTGTATGGTGCTTGGTGTTAAACTCTCCAATAACTCGACTTTGTCAGGGTCTCCTGCTTCGGCGGTCCTGTCGTTGCCGGTTTATCCATTAGGTAAAGAATGCCCTGCACCAGGGCGTCTACCGTGTCCTTGTAGGTTCCTTTTGGAAATATCAAAAGGTCGCGGATCAGGTCCTCTACCCAGGGGTGTGTTGCCGGGTCCGGCAGGAATATGTTCCCGGCTTCGAAGTAAGGCGTCACGCTGATGGCACGCTCCTCCTTGCTGCCCTTCGGGTTGAATTCTACCATGCCCGGTATTTCCTTTTTCAAAAGGTCGACGATGGCGGGGCCGTTGGCCTTGTTCTCCACGACCTTGGCTCTGGCTTTTCTCCATTTGCCCGAGAGCGTCCGGACGGCTGTTACGCTTTCCGTGAAGCTCATCTTGTCATTTACAAGGTCTTTGACGTAGATCGCGCTGCCGTGGCGTCCCATTACGAAGCCTGCGACTTTGGCGCTGCCTTCGCTCTTGGTGAATGCCATGTCCCAGCTTTGTATGTCGTTGGTGTTGGGTGCTGTCCTGTAGAAGTTCTGCAGCCATTCTCTCTTGAATATGACGCCTTCTGCCGGTGCCGGTGTCTGCTGAAACTGCCCGGCGTATTGGACACTTCCCATGGATTTCTTCAATCCGTCGAGCGCCTGCTTGTCGAAGCGCTCCGAGTTCAGGATGTCGCCTTCTTCCCGGATGATCTGCTTGCCGCTGATAGGGAAGTGAACGACGGTTCTTTTCTCCGCCTCTGCTGGGAGGCATAAATGCTCGTAGCCCAGCTCCTCCGATAAAATGTAACCGGTGAGGTCGTTCTCGTGGAGCCTCTGCATGATGACTATAAAGGCGCCCGTCTTCGGGTTGTTGAGCCTTGTCTGCAGGGTGTTCTTGAAGAAGTTTATTCCCGCCTGGCGCTCTGTTTCGCTGTTGGCCATGAGCGGGTTCTGGGGGTCGTCTACGATTATGACGTCGCCGCCTTCGCCGGTTACGGTTCCGCCGACGCTGGTGGAGAACATCATTCCGTGGCTGTCGTTCTTGAATTCGTTCTGCCTGTTGACGTCGTCCTTCAGGTAGAACCTATCTCCCCAGTTGCTCTGAAACCATGGGCTGCGGATTATGTCCCTGGATAGCACGTTGTGCTTCCGGCTCAGGTTGTCGGAGTAGCTCACTTTAATAAAGCGCTTCTCCGGTGCTGTGATCCATGTCCATGTCGGGTAGCAGACCGTCACCTCGATGCTTTTCATGTATCGGGGTGGGATGTTTATTATCAGTCTCCTGATCTGCCCGTCGTTTACGGCCTGCAGGTATTCGCCTATCAGGTGTATGTGCCAGCTGTCCACGTACTGCGTGCCTGGTTCGATTACCGGCCACGCTTGCTTGATGAATTCCGGGAGGTACCGCTCGGCCTTCTCCTTTTGCAGCGCAGCCTTCATCGCCGCAATATCAAAGGACGGGTTCTGGATGTAGCTTGTCCAGAAGTCCTTCAAGCTGTGACAGCTCCTCATCTGATAGTTCGGAAAGGTTGAGCTCGTTGGTCGCCTTGACCGTTACGGCTCCTTTGTGGTTCATTGTTGCCTCTCCGCTTATCTGTTTATTTTCCGTGGATTCCCCACGGGATAGGCGCTCTATCTTTACGCCGACATCGACCAGGCGCACGATGTCAGCTGCGCTTAATTCTTCCTCCGGTATGGTCAGGAGGCGCTTGGCTGCCTTCCGGACCATCTGGGCGGCGAGGTCTGCGTGGTCCTTGTTCATCTTCAGGATCGCCTGCTCTTGCTGCTCTCTGTTCTGCCTTTCGATTTCGATGTCGTAGGCTTCGCAGCGCTCTACCCAGTTGTATTTTGTTGATGCGTCTCCCAGCGTCATATATCGCTTGATTCCCATTTCCTCGGCCAGCCCTCGAAGGTTTCGCTTCCGGAAGGGTGACTGAATGCCGTCGAGCTTCCTGCCATCTGCGCCCGTGTATCTCATGTCGCGGTACCGACAAAATCTATCATACTGGGTGGCGCTTTCTCCGGGCAGTCTGTCCCATATCTCTCTGTGCTGGCTGCTCTTTGCTTTTGCCATTTAGATTGCCTCCTTTCCTCGTAATATTAAATCAAAAGGCAGGCTCCGTGTTGGCGGGTGCCTGCCTTCTTTCTTGTGCTGTAATTGCTATTCCGCGTTTCCGTTGACGTAGTCGTTCTCCGCTTTTAGCTTTACGTATTGGAGCTCCTCTCCGTTCCTCTGGCATGTCACGCCGACGTTGTTTGTGAAGCGAACGTACCGGTTTATGATCACGTCGCAGTAGCGCGGGTCAAGCTCTATCAGGTAAGCCCTGCGGCCTGTCATCTCGGCGCCTATCATAGTGCTCCCGCTGCCTCCGAAGAAGTCGAGGACGAGGTCGCCTGGCTGCGTGCTGTTGTCTATAGCTCTGACGGCCAGCTCCACCGGCTTCTGGGTCGGATGTTCCGCGTTGTGGTCTCTGCTTAACTCCCAGACAGTGTTTGCTTTGCTTTCGGGATAAAGGCAGACGCTGCGGCCTTCGCTTAGCCGTATGTATCTGATCTTCTTTCCCTTGGGTGGCTTCTCTGAAAGATATACCTTTCCTCCGGCTCCGTCGGTCAATACGACGCCTCCGGTTAGAACGGTTGCAGTTCCGTCTGCTTCCCGCAGCACGGCTTTCCATGTTGTTCGCTGTGCTCTGTCTCCGTAGAAGTGCGCACTGTGGCCTGCCTTCTCTGCATAAAAGCACGGCTCGTGTGCCCATTGGTAGTCTGCTCGTCCAAGGACAGGAGCTGTCTTTACCCAGATGATGTATTGCTTCTCGACGATCCCTGCGGCTGTCATGGCGTCTTCAAAGTCTCGCCTGGTGCTGCTGGCGTGCCAGATATAAAACGCTGCTTCGTCCTCCGTATGCTCCACGTAATTCTTGAAAGCGGGGAGGAGGAGGGTACCCATCAGGTCGTCTCCGGTCAAGTCGTCGTTCTTGATCATGTCAAACTTGCCGCTCTGGGTCTCGTAGCTTACGCCGTATGGCGGGTCGGTGTTTACCATCTGCGCCTTTTCTCCAGCCATTAGTCTGGCGACTGCTGCCTTGTCTGTAGCGCTGCCGCAAAGTAGGCGATGGTGTCCGAGGTTCCAAATGTCCCCGGCCTTGCTCATTGGTATGTTGTCCGGCATTGGTACTGCGTCCGCCTTGTCGTCCTGGGTGTCGTCTGCGCCTTCCATGGCCGCGATGATGTCCGCCAGGTCTTCTTCGCTGTAACCGGTAAGCTCTACCGGTACCTCTCCGGTGTCCATGTCTCCGATCAGGTCAATGAGCAGCCCTGTATCGATGGTTGAAAGTTCCGCGAGGCGGTTGTCGGCGATAAGGTCCGCCCATTCCTCCGCTTCGCTTGCGTAGTCTTGGTAATCTGCCGGTACGAATTCCCAGCCGCGCTCTATTGCGGCCAGCCTCCGTCCGTGCCCTTTAACGATAAATCCAGAGCTCTTGCTGATGGTTATCGGTGCCCTCCATCCGGTGGCCTCGATTACCTGCGCCAGCCTTGCGATCTGGTCTGCGCTGTGTTGATTTGGGTTCTTCGGATTCGGGATCGCCTTCTCCAGGCTGATTATGTCGTCATGAGCACAGAAGACCGGTACTCCGTCCGGTGTTCTCTCTCTTGGCGTTGCCTCTGTGTTGTAGTCGATCTCGATGAAGGTGTTTTTCGGCTTCTTCTTTTTGGCCATTTCGTAATCCTCCACGTTATAATATTATCATTTCCTTAATGCCCTGTCAGTGTCCACTTTTTGTCCCCGGGGCTTGTATGGTGCTTGCCCGGTGCAAGTATCGGATTTTACTGGGATTGTCTCGTCATCGTCTCGTGCCCGTCTCGTGCATTCATCAGTAAAGTTTCATGCTGTCGACGCCGAATATCAAAGCCGCCAGGGGTTTCAGCGCTATGTTGATGTCCTTGTAAAGGGTGCGCCTCTCGATGTGCTCCGATTCCGCTATCTCCTCCGCGTTCCGCTTCGGTTCGTCGATGTAGTATGCCATGATTATCCGGTACCTTCTCATTGCTTCGTCCTTGCCTGATTGCTCGCAGTCTATTCTGTAATATTTCAGCATTTCGTCTATGTGCCTTAAAATGATCATTGTCCTTTGTTGGCTCTTTTTTATGCTTTCGATATACAAGCTGTCGTCAAAGGAGTAATCGTCGAGGCCGTCCAGTATGTCGACGGCGTTCTCCTTTGCCTGGCTCGCCTTATAAACTGCATTGCTGGCGTAGTTGCTGAAAGCCCGGTAATTTTTGAGCAGCAGCCGTGTGTTCCGCAGCCTCCGGTCATATCGTCCCTTCTTCAGCTGCTTTCGCTCCTCGGTGAGGTATTCCATCGCTGCCCTGATTCCTGCTTCTGTGCCGCGCTGGACGGCGATCTCCATGACTCTGTTTGCCACGGCGATATAATTCGCGGTTCCTACGCCCATTTCTGTGCTGTTCATATGCTTGCCCTCCTTTCGTTAAAATGGTAGATCGTCGTCTGGTACTTCGATTTCCTCGAACCCTTCCGGTAGACCTCTTGTCGCGGGGGAGTATTCCTCCGCTTCGCCTTGCGGCTTCTTGTCGCAGAATTCTATTTCCTCTGCATAAAACTCTGTAACCTTGCGCCTGTTCCCGTCCTTGTCCTCGTATGATCTGGTTCGGACGGTGGCGGTTATAAGTACCTTCCCGCCCTTGGTCAGGTATTTGGCTGCAAACTCCGCCTTGTTTCTCCATGCTACGATGGTCGGCCAGTCGGCTTCCTCCTCCTTGTCCTTCTGGCGCGGCCTGTCTACCGCGATGGTGAATGTGCAAACGGCTATTCCGTTTTTGGTGTAGCGGAGCTCGGGCGTGTTCCCGAGTCTCCCCATAAATATTGCTTTGTTCATGGCTCCTCCTTTCTTCCGCCAGCCTCGGAATAATAAATGACTGGTATGTTTAATTGCTTTGCTGTCTCTATCTCCTTTGCCATGCCCTCACTGGGCGTCCCGAATGCCCACAGCTCGTTGCAAATGGTCAGCAGGTCTATTCCTATGCTCATGCCTGTTTCGCGCTCCTGGGCGTCTGTGTCGTCCAACACGGCGCTGTAAAAAAGGTGCGGAGCTATAGGTATTTTTCCTTGCTTGATTGCAGCTGCGGTGTATTTCGCGGCCTTGCGGAGGTTTCTTTTCATGTCTCCTTTGTAGGGGCTGGCTATGTATACCACGCTCCTGGTTGGCGGAGCCTGCGGCTCCTTTGAGTTTATTGCGCATAAAGCCATAAAGGTGACGCCAATGAAGGCTCCGGTGAAAGCTCCTATTAAAAAAGGGATCATGATTGCTCCTCCTTCCTCCTTGGGCACCAGGGTGGGCTTGTCCTTGAGTATCGCCCAGGTATGTGTTTGTCGGTTAGGTCGCAGTCGTATCTCGTGCCGCGGTTCCCTTGCGGGGTCTCTTTTGCATGCTCGCACTTCCTGCAGTGGGGAATAATGACTTCCTTCGGCTCCAGCTCCGCCGGGTACTCTCTGATCAGCGGCTCCTTCCAAATTTCCAGAAGGCTGTCCTTCATGAAAAGCGGAACGCCTTCTTTCCTGCACTCGTCCACGATGCTCTGTATCCATTCGCGCTTGGGCTGGTTTTGCTTCGCTCCTGGTCCGGTTTGTGCTCCGATTATTACCCATGTCAGGTTATCGTGTTTCAAAAAGCCCAGGTCTGGCATTGCGAGCAGCGGCTCTATGGATACGAATGTCCGCCAGTTTGAATAAAGCTGTTCTGGCGCCTCCTCCGTGCCGGTAAGGGTGAAGCCGTACCAGTGTTCCGGTGGTAGGTCTCCGGAGGCTGCTAATTGTGAATACCTCCTCGGGTTCTTCGTTAAAAATAAAAAGTTGTGCCAGGGTGCCTTTGCTAAAGCTGCGAATGTCTCCCTGATCCACTCGTCCGGTACCCATTCTCCGAAAAGGTCGGCCATGCTGCAGACGAAAATGTTCGCCGGTTTTTTCTTCTGCGCGGGCATCGGGAGCCTGTATCTGTGAAGGAGCGGCTCGAAGCCTACCGGCAGGGGCGTCACTTTACCCTGGTTGTTTCTGAATGGCTCATCTAAAGTCCAGAGGCCGTCTTCCGCCTGCTGCAGCTGCTCGCTGGTCTTGTTGAGCCTTATGTCTCCGCAGAAGCGCTGCGCTTGTCTCCTGGCGTAGCAGTATTGGCATCCGTGACGGCAGCCTGTTATGGGGTTGAAGGTAAAATCGCACCACTCTATGAGCGTTTTATTCATCATTTTTCGGTTCCTCCTTCTTTTCGACTTCCGGCCTGTTTCCAAATAGCGCCCTCATGAATGGTCCGGGCTTGTTCTCCTCTTTGCGTATTTCCAGCTGCACGAGAAGTGCTTTATAGGCTATTTGCCCTCCGGCTAAAGCTGTTAAGCAAATTATTGAAGTAATTATGATTGCTGTTAAATTTATCATTTCTTCCTCGTTCCTTTCCTCTTGATTATTTTCTTCAGGTATTCCTCTCTATCCCTGTGGCTCATCGTCTTGATCTGGCCGCGGATGCTTTTCGTTTGCTGGCGCGTTAGGATTCCTGCGTCGTATAGGGTCTTTAATACCTGCATGTGTTCTGCTGCGATTCTTTCCTGCATCCGTCCGGCCTCCTATTCTCTCCTGGTCCGCTTCAGGACGTTAAGTATCATCCACTTCTGGTCCTCGTCGGTCATGCTCTTGAAGGTTGCGTCCTTCTTCCTGCGAAGGCTGCCGGTCTTATAAAGAATTATCCCGATGTCTTCCGGGACGTCGTCCTTTATGCTGTCGTAAATCTCCGCTGGCGCCACGTAGTAGTTCAGGTTTCCGACGAAATTGTGACCGTTCTTGCTGCGGAAGTCCGCCCGGGTTACCTTGATCTCGAAGCATTGAACGAGTATCTTCGGCCTGCCCAGCTCTTTTACTATGTTCCATCGGCAGCTGGTGATGTCGCAAAGCTCCGGGGTTTTCTCGCTGTCCGCTATCCCTTTAGGGCAGTTGATTGGTATCCTCCGGATGCCGTCGCGCTTCCATGTGTGGCAGCGGCAAACTCTGACGCGCTCCTTGTCTCCGAAGTATTCGTTGATCCGGACGCAGTCTATCATCCCTGCCGTGTTGGTGCCGCATTCGACCGGGACCTCGAAGGCTGTCGTCCTGCCTCTGAACACGTTTATTTTAATTCCTCCAAGCTCCCGCGGTGCGTAATACCGCAGCGCCTTTTCTATCTCTCTGGTTAGGTCTGTTTTCGCCATTTCTCTCCTCCTCTCCGGGGCGCTCTGTCTTGCTTGTCTTTATTCGCACAGCGCGGGCAAATGTAGCCGCTGCCGGGTATAATTTGCTTTGCGCTTATGTTCCACTTCAATCCGCACCGGCTGCACTTTACGATTCTTGGTTTGTTGTCTGTCCCATCTCGTCGCCCTCCTTCCGCGTTTATCCGATCCATTGGCCGTGAGCGTCTCTGGCTCGCTCTCCGTTTAGCCATTTAAGGCAGGATTTCTTTGTCTTGAATTCTTCCGTCCAGGCGTTTCCGGTGCTGTTGTCTATCCCTATGTAAAGGTCGCCTTCTTTGCTGTAAAACCTGCCGATCGGTTTATATTTTCCTGTATCAAAACCTGTATTGAGTATGTTGTGCGCCTGCTCTTTGGTGAGCTTCTTGATGGCGTCCTCTCCGACCTCTGGTTCGAGGGTTTTCATGATCTCTGTGCCTTTGTTGCCGCAGTAGATGCATGCTTCCTGCGCTTTGTGTGGGCTTGCGGAGTATTGGTTGCCTCCGCATGCCGGGCATTTGTATCTGGTCATCGCTCCTCCTTTACACGAACAGTGGCTGGTCATCTGGGTCCGTCTCGTCCCAGTTCCATAGCCTCTGCGCGCCTTTTGCTCTTATTGGCTTTGGCAGGAGCTTTATGTTCGTCAGCTCCCATGCGTACCTTCCGGGCGTCCAGTCTCCGAACAGGAGTTCCTTTTCTGTTGGCACTATGTATCGTCCGAAGTCCGGATGCTTCCTTGGGACGTCCAGTTCGGCTCCGACCTCGATGTGCTTTGCGATGTCTACGTTCGTGCCGGGGTGGTATACGATGCGCCAGCAGTTCACCAGCTCTGCTGTGGCGATTATTCTCCCGGTGGGGAGGAGGCTGAATGCTTGTCCGGCTTTTTCCAGCTCCTCGTTTAGGACTGTCTCGAACGGCTCCACCAGTATCGGCATCTTGCACGGGTCTTTCTTGGCTGCGTGTATGGCTATGGGGCCTCTGTATTTCGTCTCCCAGCTGCGGGTTTCGTATTGCTTCGCTCCTATGGCGATCAGACTTGCCCAGGGCTGCCAGATTGTTATTGCCTTCATTTCTCCGCCTCCTTATTGGTCTACGGCTATGGCGTACCTCTTGATTTGGACGTCTTCGCCGTATCTGTTCTTTACCTTCTCAAACTTGCCCTCTATCGGTAGTCCGCTTTGCTTCAGCTCCATAATTCTGGCGGAAAGCCTCAAAACTCCGAGGTCTCTGATTGCATCGAGCTGGGTGATGCTGCCGAAGTCTTCCATGTATCTCTTTACTCTTTCACTCTGAGTTGGTTTTGTGTTCGCGTTCATGTTATCCCTCCTTACAATCCGCGCAAAAGTCGCACCATTCTCCGTCTATCTTCTGGCTTTTCCATCCAGCCTTCTTCTTGGCGTCTACGGCGTCGTAGAAGTCGTATTCCTCCTTCAGCTCGGCTCCGCAAACGTCGCAGGTCGGAGTGTATTTATCCTTGCTTTGTGCTATGCTCATGTTTGTCTGCCTCCTTTGCTTTTGCTTCGTCCATCTTCTGAAGCTCGCACTTGTTTCCGGTCGGTCTGTCGCACCATCCGTCCGTTCCCCACATGCAGTCCTCGGTGTATTCGCAATCTCCGCCGCGTTTTGGATATTTGCTCATCGTTCCTCCTCCTTGATGGTTATTTCCTCGGGGCTTATCCCGTGCTCGTAAGCGAGCAGCTCTTTTGTGGCCTTGAGCTCTCCTTCAAATGTGCCGGTGACTGTGTATGCTGCGAGCTCCTTGCCGGCGCCGTCGTAGAACGCTATCCATCTGCTCATATCCACACCTCCACTACGCACGGGTCGTCCTGGGCGTCCCGGTTCATTCTCACCATGGTGCTCGGTATCTTTGCCCTTAGTTCCTCCAGGGTGTCTGCCGTGGCCATGATGTTTGTGGGAATGTCGCAATCCCAGAGCCTGGCTATGAATTTATCCGGGTAATCCTTCGGGTGGTCGTAAATGCAAATCAGGGGGATGCGTGTCTGCTTCATCGCTTTCCCGATGTCAAACTTGTTTACTTCGTGGTCTTTCGTCGTGTCTATGCTCATGTGCGTTCTCCTTTCATGCGTTCAATTATTGCGAGGTAGGGGAGGCCGCTGGTGCCTCCGGTCTTGATCTCCCAGTCCGGGTGCAGCTGCGCTGCGTTGGCGCTGGCCATTCCCGGGGTGTCCCAGAACCAGCCATATGCCTTTACCGGGACGCTGGTTCCGCGTCCTCCTCTCATCCACTCCTCGCGGGCTTCCTTCCAAAACTGCCAGGGTACTGCGAAGAAGCGCTGGAGCTTGAAGCTCACCAGGACGATTCCGATCGCCTCCGGGTGCTTGCAGAAGTCGTCCATGTAGTCCGCCTGGTGCGGCTCTACCCGGGAGAATTGGATTCGATCGCTCTCGGTATGCTTTGCTTCGATCGCTACCGGTGTCCCTTTGTATCTCCCCAGGTAGTCCACGCAGCTCTTGCGTTCTACCTTGGCGTTTACCACTCTGCCGGTTCCGTCCCTTAAGGGTATAAATTCGGTCGGTACCTTGTGAACGCATGCGGTTCCGTCCGCTTGGTATCTTGCGTGTACGAATTCGAGGAATTCTTCGAACGGCTGTCCTCGATTGGCGTGGCTCCTCATTGCGCTTCTCCTCTGAACATGCCCGCCTTCTTTGCGGCGTCCAGCTCTCTGTTGAGCTGCAGGATCGTTCCGTTCCCGATCCGGTTCCCGGTGCCTATCCTTCCGGTTAAATATTCGATGAAGTCTTTCACGCATGCTGCGCCGTCTGCAGCTGCCTCTTTCGTCTTCTCCATTTGTGCCTCTGCGAGCTTCGCTCCTTCCTCCATGCCTCTCCCGTATGTCCTGTCCACGAATTCGCAAAGCTGCGCGTCTGTCATTTTTCTTATTTTGATTGCTCTCTCGTGCATTTTCTTCTCCTCATCAGTCATTCTGCAGTTCCGCTTCTTGGCCATGATGTTCTCCTTTCTTCTTCTTACTGAGTGCGTGCCTGGTCGTTGTGATCCTGGCTATCAGTATTCCGGTTTTAGTAAACTCCGGGTTTTCGCTCCTGAGTTCCATTCTTGTAAGCTGCAGGGATTCCGCCATCGTTATTAGCGCTATGTTCTCTATGTCGACGTTGGTCCTGTCTCCGTCGAGGAAGGTTAAAACGTGGCCTTCCGGCACCTTGCCGTTCTTTTCCTCCCAGACGAGGATGTGCTTTTGCCTCCACTTGTTCGGCTCTGCTATCTTCTTCCACAGGTATCCGTCGCCTTTGATGACCTCTGTGCCTACCGGCATTTTGTTGTGTGAAGCCTGGCCTTTCTTGAACCATCCCTTTTCGCTTCCTGGCGCCGAGTATCCGGTTTTGCCTTTGTTCGGCGGGACGTGTCCTTTTTTGAAGTATCCGGTCAGGCCGCTGCTGATGTCGTTGTTGCCGTAGAATGATTTCATCTGTTCTTGGGTATAATCAGTCCTGAAGGTTTTATTTAGTAGCTCCGCCATCTCCTTGGGTCCTGTTCCCTTATGGTTGTCTCGTATGAAATCTCGCACCTTTTTCGGGTATAGCTTTGTTGGTCCTCCGGCGGGAAGTCCGACGGGAGTTCCGCTCTTGAGCTTGTGGTTTCCTTTGTATGACTTCATTTTCCCTTCGGTGAATAAAGGTCCGAATTTTTCGTTAACGAGTGTCGTCAGCTCCGCGGTGGTTCTCCCTTTGACGTTCTCGGCTATGAATTCGTGAATTTCCTTCGGGTACCGTCTCATGCCTTCGCCTCCAACATTGGCGGCAGTTTATCTTTTGGAGTGTCTATCCCGTATTCGTTGAGGTGCTTCATGGTCTTAAGGGCCAGCTCTCCGTTTTGAATTATTGTCGCGGCTACCGATGTTACTGCCTGGCTCCGCGTTATCTCCTTCTTGAGCTGTTCCTCCGTCATGTCGTCGTCTATAAGCCGCTCTATTGTCTCAAAAAGGTAATTGTTTAAGTCTGTTAATGTGTTCTTCATGCTACCTCCCTCTCCAGCTCTCCCAGAACATTTCCAGGTATTCGCTCATCTCCTTCAGCCGGTCTATTGTTTTCTCGGCGTTGTGGCTGTCTCCGCCCGGGGTCATTCTCTTTATCAGCTCCTCGGTGCCGTAGTTGGTCGTTACGATCGTGGGCATGTATGCCTCGTACCGTGCGTTTATGATTGCGTATATCCGGGTGATTCCCCATTCGGTCGGCTGCTCGCTGCCTATGTCGTCAATGATCAGCAGGGGAATGTCTTCGTAAATTTTCATTATCTCGGCTTCGCTGACCGTGTCTGTGCTGTCGTAGCTCTGCTTGATCCGCGCCAGCAGGTCAATCATGGTCATTGCTATCACCGGCACTCCTGTGTTTATAAGCTGGTTCGCGATCGCCGTCGATAGGTGGGTCTTGCCTGTGCCGTAGCTGCCTATCATCAGCAGCCCGTTCCTCTCGATTGTCGGGGGCATTACCACGCCTCTCTCGTCCTTATGTGGTAGCCGGTCGTGAAATGTGTCGGCGTATCTCTTGGCCACGTTGTATGCCTTCCGGTTCTCGTTGTTAACTATGAATTTTTCAAAGGTCCGGTTGCGAAACCTGCCGCGTATTCCGCTTTCTTTGAAAAGCCTATTTACCTTGGCCTGCATCCTTGCGTCCGCTTCTCGGCGCTCCTGGGCGATTCGTTCCGCCTCCTTCCTGGCGTCTTCCTTCGCCCAGTAGTCTTTTGCCTTCTTGCAGCTGCAGCGGTCCGGGTCTATCATCCAGATCATGACTTCGCCTTTGTTCCGAAAGTTTAGAATGCCTTTGTAGTAAAGTGCGGCTCCGCAGAATTCGCATGTTGCCGGGTCCGGAGCTTCGGCTCCTCCGTATTTCGCAGCGTCCCGGGAGCTGACTTCGAATTCGTTCTTCTTTTCTGCTTCAGCTGCCGTCTGGGTCGTCCGGTTCTCCTGCGAGTTTGAAGCCGGGCGCTGCTGCGCCAGCTCTCCACGACTTAGTGCCGGTGGGTTCTTGATTATTTGGTTGATTACTGCTCCGATATTCTCCACTCGTGCTCACCTCCTTGATCTCGTCGTCCCAGCGGCCTTGGTTTATCCATGTTGATGGGTTTGGTATGTACCTGCCGTTCTCTCGTTGCCACTGGTCCGTTGTTCTTGCTCTGCCTACGGCGGCCATGATTTTGTCGAATAAGTCCGTGTTTACCTTAGCGTTCTTCCATGCTTTTTGCGCCGCCTTCTTGCCGACCTTCTTCGGGTAAGCAGCCCAGAAAAGGTCAAATCGTTTCTGGCTGGTCGTTTTTGCCTCCTTCGGCTCGTCCTCCGGCTCCTCCGTGGCGCATGCTTGCGCTTGACCGGGTGGAAGGTTACCAGTAGAAGGTGATAGGTTACCAGTAATAGGCGGGGCTTGCCCGGTGCTTGTCTGGTGCTTATCCGATACTTGCCCGGTGCTTGTATCAGGCTCGCCGTCTTCTTCGTCTTCTTCCTCGTAGTCCTCTCCGTAAACTCTGTATGTCGGCTCCTCCGGTGGCGGCGGTATTTCACTCGCTTTTTCCTTGACGTGCGGGTTCTGGTGCTTGCCGAAGTTGATCACCTGGATGTAGTCCTTGTCCTGCGTCGCGTATCGGATTATAAAGCCGGTGTCGTGCAGTGACTGCAGCATGCCGCTCACTTCGTCCGTGCTCACGTCGTCGTAACCGAGAAGCTCTTTTTTTATCCGTTTCGGCCTGTCTTCCAGCCGTCCTTCGCGGTCTGCGATTCCCCAAAGTCCTATGAACAGAAGGCGGGTAAGGGGCGGAAGGTCGCCGAGTATCTCGTTGTCAAAAAAGCTTGGTTTAATGCTCCTTGTTCTTGCCATGTATTTCACCTCCTGTTAGCAAACGTAGACCTCCGCTCCGGTCGCCCTTCGTACTTCCTCCCTGAAATGTTCCGCGTCGCTGTTGTTGTCGGAAAGGTGGAGGAGGTATATCTGCCTGACGTCGGTCAGGTCGTTCGCTTTTAGCATTTCGATAAAGTGTTCTAAGCTCATGTGGCTCTTTACTAATCTCGGTACCAGTTCTATGGGGACGTATCCGGCCTCTATGCTTTTAAGCAGCGCCTCCTTGCTGTAGTTGCACTCCGCCATGATGTAGGTCAGGCGGTCGAACCGGTACTTGATGTAGTAGGTGTCTGTAAAATAAAGCAGCCGTTCTCCGTTGGCCGTGCTCTCCAATAAAAAGCCCAGCGGCTCCGGGGCGTCATGCTGAACGTCGAAGGGCAGCACTTTGAATGTTCCTATGGTTATGCTCTCCAGCGCTTTTACCGTCTGTATGCGGTGCCCTGTGAGGCCACACGCTTCGATTGTGCCCGCGCTGGTGTATATGTCTACTCCGAGCCTTGCCAGCCCTTCTGCGGCCTTACTGTGGTCTTTGTGGGCGTGCGTGATCAAACAGCCATCTATCTCGCGCACTCTGAAACCACAGGCGACTTGTATCTCCCGCAGGGGTATCCCCGCGTCCAGCAGCAGGGTCGTCTTCTCGTCGCTTACGAGGTAGGCGTTTCCGCTGCTGCCGGATGCGAATACTTTTATGTCCATTAAAACGTCGGCGGTGCGAGTTCTATCTGCTCCGCTTTGGCTGTGTTAGCGGGCGCCTGCTTGTTCTTTACCTGCGTTGTGGTCGGAGCTTCGTCCGTGAAGTCGATAACCTCTCCGGTGCTCATATCTACGGTTCTTTCGGGCAGCTGCGCCGGTTGTGGTGTGTCGATCAGGATGGTGTTGGCGTTGCCGTCGATTTCGTTTTGAGCTTCAATCTCTGCGTAGCGCGCTTCTCTGAGCTTCGCGTACTGGTAGGCGTCGTCTATCTTCTTCGGGTCGCGGGGTAGGTGCTTGGCGCTGAATGCTTCGCGAATAAGCGTCTTGCGTACCATCTCGTCCAGCCAGCCTTCGACTTCGACCTCCTGCCATTTGCCGTCTATCTTTTCCTTCTTCTTGCCTCCCCAGAAGTTTGCGCTGGCGTACTGTGGCTTGCGCTTCTCGACGTCCTTCATCGACATGATGATGAGCTCGTTCTTGGTCGGGTCCGCAAACTCGAGGTATGCGAAGCCGCCGACTATGGTCCCTCTGTCAAAGGCGTTTGTTATCTCGAATTCGTAGCTCTCCACGCGGGTCTCTTTGCCCTTTTTGATGGGGCGGAAGTTGTCGCTGCTGTAGACTACTTCGACCGTTACCGCCGTCGGCACCTCGACTGCGTATTTCTCCGCAATGTAGCGGATTCCGTTGTAGCCCTCCATCAGGGTGACGTCGTAGTGGTTCTTCTTGTTGTTCTTGAAGGGGATCGGGAAGAGCATGTTGTCCTGCATCATGTCCAGTCCCATTCTGGCGTAGTGCACCAGGTCGAGGGCGAGGTCGTTCAAGTTGACCGTGTTCCAATTGACCGGCAGGTCGTTGTCCCATTTGTGGTCGCTGTTGCTGGCGTTCTTGCGCAGCCGCTCGTCCTCCGCTGCTTTCAGCGCCCTGTCTATGACGATGAAGTATCCTTGTATCAGCTGCCTCTGGTAGTCTGTTACCTGCAGCGCTCCGGCCACGTTGCTTCCGAATTCGCGGAGTACGTGGTTGGTGAATTTCTCGCTCATGGCGAGGCTCTGGTTCTGATCCGTCTTTGCTATCTCGTTGTCTTTTGCTGGCGTGGTTGTCGCCGGTTTCTGTGTTGTTGCCATCTTATTTGACCTCCTTGTTTTTAAAGTTTATCTTCACGTCCATGGGTACGAAGTTCGCCTGAACGTGTTCTGCGTTTCGTTTTGTCTCCGGGGTGCTCTGTTCGAGCTTGTCCGCTATGTGGCGGAGCATTACCACCACCAGGGCGGTGTCGTCTGTCGGAAATGGTGTTATTGCCGTCTGGATTCTGTTGAAGTAGAATGTCTCGGCCTTCAGCATTTCGTCCCTGCTTTCCATGATCTTGCCTTCTTTGGCCAGGGTCACGATTTTGCGAAGGTATGAGCTGTACGGCTTGTTTCTCTTGAACGGGTTTTTCCTCATGGTTTCTCCTCCTTAAACTCCGAGTTCCATCCGGAGCTGCTTGTCCGGCTCTGAAACTACCAGCCTGATTACCTGGGTGTCCATCTGCAGAAGCCTTGTCACGCCCTCTGCGTTGTCAATAAAGACCGGCATTTCAATGTTCCAGTGGTGCGAAAGCGTGTTAATGATTTCAAGTCCGGCGTTGATCCTGCCTGCGTTGTTCGCAAAGGTGAAGGGTACCAGGTTGCCGTCCTCTGACGGGATCATGACCTCGCAGTCTTCCTTGATGCCTCCGTTGATCTGCTCTTGGAAAAGTCGGAAGCGCACGTTCTTGAATTTGCCGTTGATCCTCTCGGTTAGCATGCTGACCTTGGTCTTGGTGAAAAGTTCGCAAAGGTAGACGCCGTGTTCCAGGTTCTCGTATTTCTCCGCCAGCGACTTCTCGCTGCGCTTCAGCTCCTCGATGCGCTCCTTTTGGCCTTCTGCTATCCGCAGCCTTGACTTGAGTTCCTTCTGCTCCTCTGCCTTCGCAAACAGGGCGTGTATTTCGTCCGTAAGCCCTGAAACTTCCGCGGAGGTAGTTTTGCCTGCCTCTTGCTCCTCCGCCCTATACGCGTCAATCTGGGCGGTCACGCGGCGGTATTCTTCGGTCTGCTCGAATGGCGGGGGAGTTGTCAGCTGCCCCTGCAGGTCTTTTATCTTTTCTTCTGCTTCCTTCGCCTCTGCTTCGTATTTGGCAGCCTGGGCGTCATACTCGATGATGTCTTCCTGGGCCTCTGCGATCATGTTCTTGCTGGCCTCTTTGTTGCCTCTGGCGTTTATGGCCTCGAGGCGCTTGCTTTTCTTGATGTTGAAATCGTCGCGCAGCTTTTGGATGTTTTCCTCCGGCAGTCTCTGTTCGCAGGTCGGGCAGTTCTCCGCGCCTTCATTCCAGCGCTCCGCCTGGATTTCCGTGTATTCTTCCAGCAGCTGCTCTCTAAGCTCTGTCATCCTGGCCAGGTCTCTTTTCCTGCGGTCGCTGTTGTTCCTGGCGTCCCTGGCGCTGTTTATGGCGCCGATCGACTGGGTCTTGATGTTGTTTATTTCGTTTAGGATGCTGCTGTTGGCCTTGCTGTTTTGCTCTGCGTAGTCCGCCCGCAGTTCTGCGAGCTTGGCTTGGGCTTCGCTTATCCTTGCCCTGACGTCTGCCGTGTTGCTGTCTCCGGCGAGGATGCGTGCCTTCTTTTGTTCCAATGCTTCTCTTTCGGCGTTAATGGCCGCGATGTTCTTGTCTATCTGTTCCGGGTCGATGCCGGTCGTGTCCGGTATGGCTCTGGTGGCTTCGTCTATCCTTCCGGGTATGGCTTGTATCTGTTTGTTGATGTCTGTCTTCGTGACTTGGGCTATCTTCTTGTAGTCCTCCACGCTGTAGCGCTGGATCGTCGAGCCCGGCATCTGCAGGAAGGTCGGCAGCTCTTTAAGCTCCGGGGTGCTGCTGATTACTGCGTCGTCGTCTATGTCTCCGCAAATCTCGAGCAGGATTGTTCTCCTGGCGTCCCATGGCAGCTGCTCCGGGAAGTAGTCGGGCATGGTCAGCATCTTCATCTTTTCTTCTGATCCGCAAAAGGCGATCAGGGTTAGTTTGAAGTCCTTCTCCTTTGTTGGCACTCCGTCTACGTAGTAGTCCACGCTGTGGCCGTCGAATTCTTCCGTGGCCGAGCCGCGCTTCTTTTTGTAGTTCTCGTGGTAAACCTTCCGGAGCGTTATGTTCCTTCCTCCGATGTCAAATTCAGCCTCTGCTGCGTGGTCCAGGTAGTGAACGTCTCCGTCTATCCCTTTGGTCTTCGGGGTGAAATTCTTCGCGTTGGTGCTGGCCTTGTCAAAAAGGAGCCAAGTCAGCGCGTTGAATACTGTCGTTTTTCCGGTGGCGTTGTCGCCGTAAATGCTGGCGCTCTGCCCGTTGAGCTTGAATTCTGCGCTCTGTATTCCTTGAAAGTTTTCAAGTTTAAGCCTGTTTAGCTTCATGTGATTTCCTCCTTTACTCCGCTGCGGCATTGACTTTGCTGCCGTGTGCGGTGTATAATTCTGGTAAGATGATTTGAGTCGTTGCCGAAAGGCGGCGGCTCTTTTCTTGTGTGTACCTGGAGAATTCTTCCGCGCTGATTGCCTCCTCTACCAGTTTTCCGAGGTAGTATGGATTAGTGCGTTCTCCGTTTGAGTCTCCCTCCCTCTCGATGATGAAGGCCAGCTTCCTTGTTGCCTGCAGCAGCGCCTTCTCCCATTCCGGCTTTGTGATCCTTCTGCCGAGGTAGTGCTCCGCCTCACCTTTGACCTCCGTCAGGTATGCTTTCGCTTGCTCTGTACTCATGCTGCTTGGTTCCTCCTTCCTTTAGGGCTGTGTATTCCTTCCTGGCTGTCCATCCGCTCCAAACCAGCAGGACGATCAAGGGTAAAATGAAAATCTCGCCGCCCGGTGCTCCTGTCCTGGCTTCCAAGGTCTTTAGTCCTTCGATGCAAAGCATGACGGTCATGTATGCGGTGAAAACAAGGAGGCCGAGCCTGATTCCTACTGTCATCGCCCTTGCAGTCTTCCTGCGCTTGCGCTTCCTCTGGTTTTTCATCACTCCGCCTCCTTATAATTTTTTCCTTCGCACCACATGGTGTCTGGTGTTGCTTTGAAGTCCTGCATTACCTTGCGGTTGTCTGGGCTTGCGCTGCAGGTGTATATTCCGTCGCCCTGTGGGGTAAAATGTGCGCAAAGCTCACACTTGGCTCTGCTCTTTCCTATGATGGTCTTTGCTCTGTCTTTGAATGGTGCGATCTCTGCCTCGGGTACGTCTACGAATGTCACCACGCCCTTGGCCACGCCTCTGTCTGTGTCAATGTCTACGGTGTCGCCTACTTCTACCGGTTCCGGTGTGAAGTATGTATAGTCGCGCCCGGTTGCTTGTCCGCCTTTCAAAAACTTAACCTTGATAATGTTTGTCATCTCGTTCTCCTTTCAATTGCGGCTGTTACCGCGTCCTTTTCGCTTGTGGCTCCGATGTGGTAGAAGGTGTCGAATTTCAGCTTCTCTCCGTTGATGCCGTCGTATTGCCCTTCGCTGTCCTTGTAAACGATCGGCAGCTTGTAGATCCCTTCGCCGATCTCGTGGGCTATGTCGGCAATGACGGCCTCGATGTTGTTCGTCACGCTCATGCCTCCGAGGTTCAAGTCCTCGATGACCAGCGCCTGCTGTCCGTTGATCTTGCTGATGTGGTAGGTGTAGTCGCTCCGGTTGGCTGATCCTTCCGCTCGCTCCTTCCGAATTCCGGCCTTGATTTTGCTCCAGCATTCAGGGCCGTATCCGTGTTCTACGCTTCTTGGGTCTTTCAGTGGTCTCCCGCACTTTGCGCAGTTTGTCATGGTTGTCCCTCCTTTCTTTGTTGGTTGGCGGTCTTTAGTCGCCGTCTGTTTCCTCCAGCAGCTCCGCTCTCCTTTGAATGATGTATCTGCTGTATGAGCTGCTTGTGTTGCCTCTTGATACGTAGTCTCGGGCGCCTCTTTCGCCCATGTTGTAAGCCATCAGGATTCTGTGTGGGTCTTCGTACTTTCGTGTAAGGTCTGAAAGCATGTAGACTCCGCTTAAAATACTTTGCTCCGGGTCGAGGAAGTCTGTTATTCCGAGCTTCTCTCTTAGCCATTCGTGGTTGACTTTGTTGATCTGCATGATTCCGTAGTCTCCCGTCTTGCTTATGACTCCCGCTTTGTATTCGCTCTCCCTGTTCATGAGTGCCAGCACCATCTCGTAGTCGACTCCGTATTCCTCGCAAAGGGTGAAGGTGTATTCCTGCAGCTCCTCTGTCAGGGGTATGTCGTAAATCCTCGCTGTCGGTGTTTCTTCTTCCGGTTCCGGCTCTGGTTCCGGCGCCTGCGTCGGCGTCAGTATAAGGGTCGGTTTCTTTATTTTCGCTGTCGTCAGGTTTATACTTGGTGGCTCCGGGGTTTCTGTGGCCGTGCTGTACGTCGGCTGCCGGTCCGGGGTCTCTGTTCCGTCTGCATGGTTGTTCAATGCCTGGGCTGCTATGCTGATCGCTACGATGGTGAGTGCCAGTGCTGCGGTCTTGCTGAATGCAAACCTGCGGAGCCTTTTCTTTAGCAGTAAACTCTTTCGAACAGATACCTTTGTGAAACTCTCCCGGCGGTCGTGATCTTGCCTTGCTGCTCCAGCTCCTTGTTCAGCTCTCGCATGATCTTGTATGCGCGTGATTCGCTGACTCCCAGCAGCTTCGCGACTTCGTCTACTTTCATAAACTTCGGCTGCTCTTGCAGCGTTTCTGGTCGGCTCATTGCGTCCTCCTTTTACATGTGTTTTTCTATCCATATTCTCGTCTCCGTTGCGGCCTCGCTGATCTTTTGGAGTGAAGCGAGGATTTTTTCAATCTCCGGCTTTTCCTCCTCTGTGATGATGCCGTCTTCGACCACCTTTATAAGCGTCTGCGGGATGTAGTCCGCGTCGTTTAGTGCTGAAAGTATTTTGATGGTCAGCCTGTCCAGTCTGAGGAGCTCCGCCGGTGCTATGGTCTTTATCCCAAGCGGGCAAAGTCGGGAACAGTAGTGGTTGTTCAGCTCCGGCGCGTTGTATACGTCGCTCATCATCAGGACTTCCTCCGGGTAAGGGTTAAGGCTTCCGAGCTCTATTCGTGCCAGTCTTGTTCTGTCTATGCCGAGCTCCTCTGATGCTCCCTCTCTGCTGTTTAAGTTGTCATTGAACGATGCGGCCTGCTTTCGTGCGATACAAAATACGTTATTGGCCGCTATCGTGGGGTTTTTGGGCATGTATTATTCGCCTCCTTTATCCTAAAATTAAAGTGTGAGAAGTTCTCACTGGTGTGGTTCCTCTGCCTCGCTGTTCTCGGAAATTGAGAAGCTCTCGGCAAAAAAATTTGCGGGGCTTATCTCATATCCGGTCAAGCAAAGCTCGACGAGTTCGTCAGCTGTGAGTCGGATTCCGCCAGTTTCGATAGCGCTTATGCGCTGAACGGTCTTTCCCGTCTTCTTGGCTATGTGTGTCTGGGTAATTCCTCTGGCTTCGCGGTACTCACGTAGCTGCTGGTAAACCGGTTTCATGGGCTTGTCCTCCTTTCGTTGTTCTCGTTTTCCGAGAAGCGCAAGTTCATTATAAATCTTGGTTTCCGAGAAGTCAATAGGTAATTCCGTTTTTCCGAGAATAATCTTCTCATTTTACGGGAATGTTATATAATGGTGTACTGGAGGTGAATATGGATGCTCAGTTTTGGGGAACGGCTCCGGCTTGCTCGCGAAAGAAAAGATATGACGCAGCTGGATGTCTATCGCGCTATCGGTTTAAATAACAAATCCCTTTCTCGGTATGAAAACGGGGTTACTGCTCCTGATCCCGATACGGTTCGGGACCTGATCCGTCTTTACGACGTTTCCTCTGACTTCATCCTTGGCTTGTCTGATGATATGGGTTCTGCCTATCCTCCTTCGGGTAGCAGCGTAACTCCGCCAAAGGTGAGCGAGGACGCCGAGCTGCTTGAACGCTTGTCTTCGCTTCCTCCGGAGGAAAAAGCGAAAGCGAGCGAATATGTGGATATGTTAAAAACTCTCTCCGAGGTCAAGTCTTCGGATGGATGTGTTGATTTCAAAAGGAAAGCCTAAAACGCGAGCTGCGTCGCTGGTTTATCTTTTGGGATTAGTGGAGGTGTACTTATGGTTATTAAATGCTCTTGCGGGCACTCTTTCGATGCCGTCGTGGACGTTGCGTCTCCGGAGGTTGTCGTTCGGTGTCCTGCGTGTGGCCAGGAGCTTCGGGTCCGCAATCGTAAGGCTGCGGTTGCGGCGATGTCGCCGTCCGATGTTGTGGCCGCAAAAGTGAAGCGCTGCGAGATTGTCTCCGGCGTTCTATGGCTCCTGATCGGAGCCGTGCAGATCTTCTTCGTGTATACTGCCGCCGCCGGTGTGTGGAACGTAATTAATGCGATTATCCGACTCCGCTCGGTGGGGAATATATACGCTGGCAATCCGGAGGTCGTCCCTTGGTATGAGGGTCGGCGTACTTCCTTGATTATCTTTGCAGTCGTTAATCTCGTTCTTGGTGGCGTCCTGGGCGTCGCTCTCGTGGCTTTCGACTGGTGGGTGAGGGATTATGTCCTAAATAATAAAACCGCCTTTGTGGGTGATTCTGTGGCCTCTGGCGCCAAATAAAAAAGGCGCCACTATGGGCGCAGAAAGGAGGGGCTATGCCTGTCTCGAAGTACAAAACAAAGCGCGGCGCTGTCAAGTGGATGGCGTCTTTTTGGTATACGGACTGGACCGGGGCCAGGCGCAAAAAGAAAAAGGAAGGGTTCGACAAAAGGTCGGACGCGCAGGCGTTCGAGCGTGAGTTCCTCCTGAAAAATAGCCGCAGCTGCGACATGTCTTTCGCTTCCCTGGTTCAGCTCTACCGAGCCGATGCCGTGCACCGGGTCCGGGTCGGAACGCGGGGGACTCAAGATTCAATTATTGATAAATGGCTGCTGCCTTATTTCGGCGAGCTTCAGGTGAACGAAATCGACGCCGTGGCTATTCGTAATTGGCAGAACGGCGTCATGTCTGCCGTCAATCCTCGGACTGGCCGCAAGTATGCGGAAACCTACATACGCACTATCAACAGCCGCCTGTCTGCGATCTTCAATTATGCGGTTATGTTTTATAACCTGAATAAAAATCCTTGCTTGCCTGCGGGCTTCATGGGGAAGAAGAAGGCCGGGAAGATGAAGTTCTGGACGCTGGCCGAGTTCTCCGCTGCCATTCCATTGGTTACGAAGCGCGGCTTCAGCGTGGCGATCATGCTGCTCTATTGGGGTGGCCTTCGTGTCGGGGAGTGCCTGGCTCTTACTCCGGCGGATGTTCTTTCGTCTAAAGCTGTACGAATTGAAAAAACGCACCATCGTCGGGAAGGGGTCGATACTGCCGGTCCTCCAAAGACCGAGAACAGCTTCCGGGACGTCGCTATCCCTGGTTTCGTCTATGATGAGCTGGTGGCCTATATCAATGCCCTTTATGATATCGGTGCCGGTGACCGGGTATTTTATTTCACTCACGGAACGCTGAACCGGGAGCTTGACCGGATTGCTGAAGCTGCCGGGGTGAAGCGTATCCGGGTTCATGATCTCCGGCACTCTCACGCTGCGCTCCTGGTTGAGCTTGGTTATTCGATTGTGGCCGTGGCCGAGCGCCTGGGCGATACGGTGAAGGTGGCCATGGAGACCTATTCCCATTTGTACCCGGATAAAATGGGCACGCTCGTCGAGGACCTGGAGCGGCATGCAAAAGGCGAAGGCGAGCCTGTTTCTCCTTCCTCCGCTGATGATCTGTCCAGGCTAATGAATGAGCTTGAAAAAATGGAAAAAGCGCCCGAAAAATAATAATCGGTACGCTTCCGGTACGCTTTTATAAAAAAGAAAGCCACAAACCCGCATAATCACTGGGTTTGTGGCTTTTATCTCGTTACTCCCACTCAATAGTTCCAGGAGGCTTATTGGTAATGTCGTAAACTATTCTAGTGATACCTTCAACTTCACTGGTTATTCTTTGAGAGATTTTAGATAAAACTTCATGAGGTATATGCATATAGCTTGCATTCATAAAATCCACAGTCTCAACAGCTCTTAAGGCTAGTACATAACCATAGGACCTTTTGCCCTTGTAGGCTCCTACTGTTCTAGTATTTGTTAAGGCTGCAAAATATTGATCAGGCTTCTTTGGTAGTTTCCCTATTTCTTCTCTTAAGATAAAGTCAGCTTCTTTAAGCATATTTAATCTTTCTTGGGTAATTTCTCCAATAATCCTAATAGCTAAACCAGGGCCTGGGAAGGGTTGTCTTTGGGTAATATAATCAGGAAGACCTAACAATTTGCCAACTTCTCTAACTTGGTCTTTGTACAGACTTCTTAAGGGTTCTACAAGGCCTACAAAGTCCATAGTCTCAGGTAGTCCCCCTACATTATGGTGACTTTTTATAGTAGAGTTTTTATCCTTACCCGACTCTATAACATCTGGCAAAATTGTGCCTTGAGCTAGAAAACCAATCTTTCCTAGCTTTCTTGCCTCTTCATCAAAGACCTCAATGAATTCATTCCCTATAATCTTTCTCTTTTGTTCTGGGTCTGTAACTCCTTTTAGTTTATCTAAAAATCTTTTGGAAGCATCAACGGCTATTAGCTTTAGGTCTCTATTTGAAAAGGTCTCAACAACCTCTTGGGTTTCATTTTTTCTCATAAAGCCATGGTCAACATAGATACAAACCAATTGACCTGGTATTGCTTTAGATATTAAGGCAGCACAAACAGCTGAGTCCACTCCACCAGAAAGACCTAAGAGGACTTGTTTATCTCCAACTTGCTCTTTTATTTCTTTTATTTGATTTACTATAAATTTTTCCATAACAAAACTCTCCTTGTGCATATATTATACAGCAATTGAACAAAAGGAGAGTTATTTTTCTTATCCCTATTTCTTTAAAAGTCCTGACAAGCCCTTGAAAAACTCACCATTTAACATGGTAACCAGAGCTTCTACCTTGCTATGAGGTATCATAGCGGTCATAAGGCTAAGAGACCTTAAGGGCATATGATAAACCATTTTATCTAACATTAGGCCTATACCATCTTCACCTTCAGTCATACTTTTAGCTTGCTTGTTAACCTGCTTCATGGCAATAGCCACCATTATTTTACCCAATTTTGAAGATTGGATATCCTGAATTGTAGAATTAACAGTAAAGGGACGAAGTCTAGGCTCTTGTGGAATTTCTCTTCCATAAAGAGCGCTAAAGTGGTCTTGGGGGAAATTTCCATCTGCAGGAAGTTTGTAGTATGAAGGGGCCTTGTGTCTAAGGTCCAAAATGGGAACTTGTTTTTCATTTTCAATGGATATTTCTTGAGATAAACGAATATCTTGAGATGAAGCAGCTACAAGTATTTCATAGCTTCCACTTTCTACATACCAATCATTAATTCTAGTATTGAAATATGAAAAGGCCCTAGGGTCTAGCTCAAGACTTACGGTCTTTTTCTCCTTGGCATCTAGGTCAACCTTAACAAAGTCTCTTAATTCTTTTATAGGTCTAAAGACTGGACCTTGAGGATTTTTAACATAGATCTGTACAACTTCCTTTGCTTTTATATCTGATGTATTTTCAATATCAAAACTTATAGATAAATTTTCATCTGCCTTTATGGATTTCTTGTTCAACTTTAAATTGGAATACTTAAAGTTTGCATAGGATAAACCAAAGCCAAAGGGAAAGGCTACTGGTTTTTCTGCCTTATCATAGTATCTATAGCCTACATAAATTGCTTCTCTGTATTGAACAATCTTTTTTTCTCCAGCAAAGTTGTGATAACTTGGATTATCTTCTAAGGCTAGAGGAAAAGTCTCAGCTAATTTACCAGATGGACTATGGTCTCCAAAGACCAAATCATATATGGCTCCCCCATTGTTTTGTCCTGTTAAATACATTAATAGAACTCCTTTAACAGAATCTAACCAAGGCATTAATACAGCACCACCACAATACAAGACAACCACAGTATTGGGATTTACAGCTGTTACGCTTTCAATAAGGGTGTTGTGGACTTTTGGAAGGTCCATGTGTTCTCTGTCAAAACCCTCTGATTCATAGGCATCAGGTAAGCCTACTAGCAGTAGAACCTTTTTTGCATTTTTAGCAGTTTCTACAGCCTGGTCAATAAGGGCTTGGTCTAGAGTATCTTCTTTTAAGCTATAGCCTTTGGCATAGGAATAGTTAATACCTTTTTCCTTAAATTCATCTAATACTGTAGTAAGTTTATGGGGTACAACATGGGAGCTTCCAGCCCCTTGATAACGAGGCTTTTCAGCAAATTCTCCAATAACTGCTATATCATCCTTTTTATCAAAGGGTAATATATTATCATTTTTCAAAAGCACAGCACTTTCTCTGGCTATTCTTCTAGCTAGGTCGTTGTGCTTATCTACATCATAAGTATAGTCTTCCTTTCTAGCATCAGCACCTGCTAAAACTAGGGCTAAAATTCTGGTAGCACTGGCATCTAGGGTTTCTTTTGTCAAAATCCTACTGTTTACAGCATGTTCTATGGATTCATCCCACTCATCACCAGCATAGGGCATTTGTAAGTCTAATCCAGCCTCTAGACCTCTAACTCTTCTGTTTACAGCACCCCAGTCAGAAACTACAAAGCCCTTAAAGCCCCATTCATCTCTTAGAACATCTGTTAAGAAGGTCTTGTTTTCTGAACCAAATTCCCCATTAATCTTGTTATATGAACACATTACAGTCCAAGGTTGAGTATTTTTAACAACATCTTCAAAAGCAGCTAGGTAAATCTCTCTTAAGGTTCTTTGGTCAACTAGAGAATCCGAGACCATCCTTAGGGTCTCTTGATTGTTAGCTAGATAGTGTTTAAGGGAGGTACCAACATTCTTACTTTGAACACCTTGAACAAAGGACTGGGCTAGACTAGAGGTTAATTTAGGGTCCTCAGAGAAATATTCAAAATTTCTTCCACACAAAGGTGACCTCTTTATATTCACTCCAGGGCCTAGTAAAAGGGAAAGACCTTGGCCTAAACACTCTTCACCTAGTGCTTGACCTTCTTCAAAAATCAAATCTCTATCAAAGGAGCAAGCTGTGGCACAAGCTGGTGGAAAACAGGTAGCAGGATAGGATTCATTTATTCCTAAATGGTCTGCATCTTCTTTTTGTTTTCTTAAGCCATGAGGGCCATCTGACATCATTACAACAGGGACATCAGGTCTTCCTATGTCTTTTGTATACCAAAAACCAAAGCCTGAACAAAGTGAGGCTTTTTCCTTTACACTTAAACTATCAATTATCTCTTTTGCTTTTTTGTAATACTTTTCGTCAATAGCATAATTTTTCATAATAAGGCTCCTTTATTATAGTAAATATATAAAACACATTTGTGAATTTATGCTAAAAAGTGAACGAAATCGCAGATAAAGCATATGCTAAAAAGGCTAAAATGTCAATTGAGACCCCTATAAAAAGACATCAAAAAACCGCTTGTATAAGCGGTCTTTTAATATATTTAAAATAATACTATTCTTTTTCAGTTTCGTGCTCAACTTGTTCAAAATATTCATTAAAGAAAGCTTCTCTTTCTCTTTCTTGTTCTTTATTAGCTAGATAGAAGAGTGTAAAGGCTGGAATAAGGAAAGCTGCTCCGACTACAAACCATACCCACATTTGCCATCTTGCCATATATTTCTCAGTCATATATACAAGTCTCATGAAAATCTGAAAACTAGTTGTTCCAAAACCTATCGCAAACAGTGCAATAGCGACCTTCATTAGTCGTGAGCTTTTGCTCTTTTTGTCACCCATTAAAAAGTACCTCCTGAATGTTTTACCAACATATATTATACCATGAAAGTATACCATTTAGGTTTTTTCTTGTCAAACAAAAGTGGCCTTTAAATAATATTTGTTTATCTTGCATAATTAAATATATAAAAACTATTTAAAATTCTAAATACAAGATAAGCCTAGAACTTTTGCAGATAAGTTTTAATATCTTTTACACTTAAAATGTCAAAATGGAACAAGGAGGCCGCTAAAGCTCCTTGTGCTTTTGTCATGGTAAAGACCTTTAAATAGTCTTGTAAACTACCTGCTCCCCCAGAGGCTATTACCGGGATATTGACAGCTTTTGAAGCTTGCTTTGTTATTTCTAAATCATAGCCATTTTTAGTTCCATCTCCATCCATGGAGGTTAAAAGAATTTCCCCAGCTCCAAGGCTCTCACAAGTTTTTATCCATGAAAGTGCCTCTAAATCCGTTTTCTTCTGTCCTCCTTGGGTGTATACATAGTATTTGCCAGATTCTTCTTTTTTAACATCCACCGCTAAAACAATCTTATCTTTTCCAAAAGTTTCACTAGCAGCCCTTATGAGTTCAGGATTATTTATAGCTCCACTACCTATAGAAACCTTGGATACCCCAATATTAAGCAGCCTTTCAATATAGTCTAAACTGTCTACACCGCCTCCAACTGTCAAAGGAGTTGATATGCTTTTTACAATAGCTTCTATTAAGGATAAGGTTTCTTCTCTTTTTTCAGATTTGGCAGAAATATCTAGAAAGTATAGTTCATCAGCCCCTTGTTTATCATACTTTTTAGCCATTTCCAAAGGGTCTCCCGCTTCAACAATGTTTTCAAAGTTGACCCCTTTTACCACCTTCATATCCTTTATATCCATACACACAATTATTCTTCTTGCTTTATCTTTATGCTCAAACTCTTTAAACAAAGCCTTTAAATCAATTTTATCTTCATATATGGCTTTACCACTTATGACAGCATAGGCTTTAAGATTATTTACAGCCCTAATATCATCTATATCCTTAATACCACCAGAGGCTACAACATCTAAGCCACTTTCTTCAATCATCTTTTTTAGGGCCTTTAGATTGGGACCTTCCAAGGTTCCATCTTTAGATATATCTGTATAAACAATAGACTTTACTCCTAAGCTTTTCATAAAAAGAGTAGTTTCAAGGGCATCTTTATCTGTTGTATCTGTCCAGCCTTCAACAGACACCTTATCATTTAAGGCATCTATGCCAACAACTATTTTGTCTCCATATTTTTTTACAGCTTCTTTAACCAAGGTGGGATTTTTAATAGCAGCAGTTCCTAAAATTATTCTATCTACACCTGCAGCTACTAACTCGTCAATCCTTTCAAGGCTACGAATGCCTCCACCAGTTTGTACCAGAAGTCCGCTTTTTTCACATATTGATTTTATAATCTCAAGGTTTTCAGAATTACCACTTTTAGCCCCATCTAAATCCACTACATGAATATGGCTAGCTCCCGCTTTTTTAAAAGATATGGCTACCTCCAAGGGATCTTCAAAGTATTGGGTAACCTTGTCATAATCTCCCTTGTATAATCTGACACACTTTCCTTTTAAAATATCAATTGCAGGATATATTATCATTTTAACCTCTATCTCTTCTATCTTCTATATTATCCCTTTAGTAGAAGGAATCCCCTCTTCTTTTTGGTCAATGCTTACAGCTTCTCTTAAACTTCTTGCTAGGGCTTTAAAGATACTTTCTGCTACATGGTGACGATTTGAGCCATAGCGAACATTTATATGAATGTTTGCCCCCAGCCCATTGGCTAGAGCAAAAACAAACTCCTCTATATCTTCAAAAGCCATTTGACCTAACATCCCATAATCTATATGACAGTTATAGACAGCATAAGCCCTTCCCCCTAAATCTACACTAACCTCTGTTAGGGCTTCATCCATGGGAATAGAAGCAAAGCCAAATCTTTTAATACCTTTTTTATCTCCTAAGGCCTCTTTCATGGCTTGACCTAGAACAATACCTGTATCTTCTATAGTGTGGTGGCTGTCTACATGTAAGTCTCCATCTACTTTAAGGTCTAGGGCCATCAAAGAATGTCTAGAAAAGGATTCTAGCATGTGGTCAAAAAACCCTATCTTAGTAGAAATAGAGCTCTTTCCTTTTCCATCTAGGTTAATCTTTAAAGAAATATCTGTTTCCTTGGTTTTTCTTTTAAGTTCTGCTTTTCTCATCTTAAAATCTCCTTTGCAACCTCTATTAAGGCCTCCATGTCTTCTTTCTTTCCTATTGTAATACGGACATAGTCAGAAATATAGGAAAACTGACGTATAAGTATTCCCTCTTTTTTAAAGTCTTCATAGACCTTAAAAGAAGCAAGATCTTTAAATTTCACAAACAAGAAATTACTAGCTGAAGGTAAAACCTTGCAGCCCAATTCTTCTAAGGCTTTTTTTGTATATTCTCTTGTAGATATAATTTCTTTATTCAAAGCATCATAATATGCTTGGTCTTTTATAGCTTGTATACCTGCAACTTGGGCTAGTCTATCTAGAGGATAAGAGTTAAAGGAGTTTTTAACTAAATTTAATCCAAAAATCAATTCCTTATCCCCTACTGCATATCCTATTCTCATTCCAGCTAAGCTATATGATTTTGAAAAGGTTCTAACAACTAAAAGATTCTTGTATTCTTTAATGTATTTGGCCATAGACTCTTCTTGGGAAAAATCCATATAGGCTTCATCTATTAATATGAGACTATTTGAATTATTCTCTAGCAAGGCTAACAAATAATCCTTATCAAGAAGTTCACCTGTTGGTGCATTAGGGTTGGCAATAACTAGGCCAACTTTTTTCTCCATTAAAGCCTTCTTATCAATCTCATAATCATCTAGCATGTCTAGTTCATCAACCTGGCAATTATATAGCTTGGCATATACAGGATAAAAACTATAGGTAACCTTTGGATAAGCAATCTTTTTACCAGTATAAAAGGCATTAAAGGCAAAGGCCAAAGTTTCATCAGAGCCATTGGAGACAAATACATTATCTATATCAACGCCATGATGTGAGGCTAATACCTTTCTAAGTTCTAGACTTTCAGGGTCTGGATACAGTCTTAAATCCCCACCGGAATATTCCTTTATGGTAGTTATAACCTTATCTGAAGGTGGATAGGGATTTTCATTGGTATTAAGCTTAATATATTTTTTATCATTAAGTTGCTCTCCTGGTGTATAGGGGCTTAAGTCCTTTAAAATATCTGAATAGTATTTACTCATCATTTTCACCTTCAAACCTAATATCTAAAGCTCTAGCATGAGCTTCAAGTTCTTCTTGTCTAGCAAAATATGCAACATCCTTGTAAACCTTTTTCAAGGCCTCTTTACTGTATTCAATAACTGAGCTTTTTTTCATAAAATCATAAATCCCTAAAGGTGAAAAGAAACGGGCAGTACCTGCTGTAGGTAGGGTATGGTTGGGACCCGCAAAATAGTCTCCTACAGATTCAGGAGTATAAGATCCTACAAAAACAGCTCCAGCTTGGGTTATGAAGTCAGAATAGAAATCTGCATCCTTGGTCATAATCTCAGCATGCTCAGGGGCGCAATCGTTTAATAGGTCAATACATTCTGTGATGGTATCTCCTATATATATAGCTGAGTTGTTTCTAATGCTTTTAAGCACTATATCTTTTCTTTCCAACCGCTTACTTTGACTCATTATCTCAGCTTTAACCTTATCCACTAAACTTTCATCTGTGGTTAAAAAAGAAGCTACTGATAAAGGATCGTGTTCAGCTTGGCCTAGCATATCTGCCGCTATAAATTTGGGATTAGCTGTGTTGTCTCCAATTATCATAATCTCTGAAGGTCCTGCCACCATGTCTATACCACAATAGCCATAGGCCAGTTTTTTAGCATAAGATACATAAATATTTCCAGGGCCAGATATTTTATCCACCTTAGGGATAGTTTCTGTTCCAAAGGCCAAGGCAAATATAGCTTGAGCTCCTCCAACCTTATAAATCTTTGTCACATGGGCTTCATTGGCTGCTACTATTCTGGCATCATCTAAAGGAGGTGGTGAGCACATAATAATTTCTTTGACCCCTGCCACATAGGCAGGAACTGCATTCATAATAACAGAAGAAATTAAAGGAGCTGTTCCTCCAGGAATATATAGACCAGCGCTCTTTATGGGGGTTACCTTTTGTCCTATTTTAACTCCCTCTTCTTTTTCCCAAAGAAAGCTTTCTTCTTTTTGCTTTAAAGAGTAGGTTGCCACATTTATAATTGCCTTTTGAATAATCTTTAAAAGGTCCTTATCAATTCTTTCATAGGCTTGTTTTATTTCTTCTTTACTTACTAAAAGTTCATCAGCCTTTAGGTCAATCTTATCAAACTTTTTTGTGTAGTCTAAAATAGCTTGGTCCTTGTTTTTTCTTACATCCTTCATTATGGCTGTAACTGTATCAAAGACCTTTTCATTATCTAAAAAATTATCTTTTCTAACTCTATTTATAAATCCAACTTTATCTTTTTTAAATACAGGTATCATCTTCTAGCTCCTTTTTCAGTGCCTGTATTATATATGAAATCTTGTCGGTTTTCATATTCATAGAGACTTTATTCACTATTAAGTGGGCACTTATGTCACATATATCTTCTAGGACCACTAGGCCATTGGCCTTGAGGGTTTTACCACTTTCTACAATATCTACTATTAACTCGGATAAGTTACACAAGGGAGCCAGTTCAACAGAACCATTAAGCTTTATAATCTCCACCTTTTCAGACTTAACCTTTTCATAATAGTCCCCTGCAATCTTAGGATACTTGGTAGCAACTCTTTTGTTATCTATCTCATGGGTCTTGCCTAAATACTTGGGCTCTCCACATACGCACATTCTACAAGCTCCAAAGCCTAGGTTTAAAACATCATAAACATTTCTTCCCTCTTCTAAAAGAGTATCCTTGCCTACAACTCCAATATCTGCTGCTCCATATTCTACATAAACTGGAACATCTGCTGTTTTAACCAGATATATTCTCAACTTATTGTCTTCATCAATATGAATTAGTTTTCTTGTGTCCTTTTCTAAATCTAGACAGGGAATACCAGCCTTTCTAAAAAAACCCAAGGTTTGGTCTGCCAATCTTCCTTTTGGTAAAGCAATATTTAAATATTCCATTTTTCCCTCCATTCACTAAAGGTCATGGTAGACTCTACATCATCTTCATATACTAAGACTTGGTCTTTATCTAAGCATCTAACCAAGGTTTTTATTCTTCTTTCTTTAGCATAGTCCAATAGATTGTTTTTATCTGGCAGGATTTGTATGGGTCTATTTAAATCCCAAGAAGAAGACAGCTTTAAAACCTCTTTTTGCATGCTTGGGCTAAAAGAAATCACTATGGTCTTGTTCTTTTTTAAAAAGGGTCCTCTTTGTCTTTCTATAGCCATTAAGGCCATTTCTAAAGAAAGAGAAAAGCCTGTAGCCTGTAAGTCCTTTCCCATATTTTGGGCCAATTTATCGTACCTGCCCCCTGCCATAAAAGGAAAACCAATTTGATAAGTATTACCTGTAAAAATCATACCAGTGTAATAGCCTAATTTTTTAGTTAAAGAAAGGTCCACATTTACATAAGCTGATAGGTCCATTTGCTCTAAAACAAGAAATATATCTTTAAGATTTCTTAAAGCCTTCATAGACCTTGGATTTAAATCTTCTTTCATTAAATCTTCTACTAAGGATATATTGCCAAAGTATGAAGATATCTCTTTCATGTGTTTTGTTACCTTAGATTCTTCTTTATAGTTTTTTAAAAATTCATTTACAGAATAGCTATCTTTACTTTCAATTAAAACAGATAAATCTTCTCTTTCTTTTTTATCTAGACCCATTTCATCTGCTAGACCGTTGAAAAAATCTACTTGACCAATTTGCAAAGAAATATTTTCTAGCCCTATGGCCTTAGCAGATTCAATAGCTGTTTTTATAACTAAGGCGTCATAATAGCAGTCATCACCACCTAGGACTTCTACCCCACATTGGGTAAATTCCCTTTGCTTTCCTCCCCCATATTCATCTGCCCTAAAGCATTTGGAGATATAGAAAAGGTGGTAGGGCAACTCTTGATATCTGATTTTACTAGCAGCTACCCTACAAGCAGGTATAGTCATATCTGGCCTTAAGACCAAAAGGTCCCCGCTTTTATCCACTAGTTTAAAGATGTCTTTTTGACTAATGTTTTCATTGTCCCCATAATACATATCAAAAGACTCAAATACTGGGGTCTCGATTTCAGAAAACCCATAATTTATGAATAATTCTCTCAACCTTTTTTCTGAGTCTTTTTTAACAGCACAGGAAAGATCAATTATGTCACTCATGCCTTCTGGATTGTGGTATATCATATGTTTATCCTTTCACTTCACCACTCTAAAGCGATGAAGAGTTAATGTTTCTTTATAGTACACCCCAAAAAGCCATATGTCAAGAAAATAATCTTTCCTTTTTTCTTATACAACCTTAACTTTATGCTAAAGTCATTTCCTTTACTCTTTCTATAGCTTTTCTCAAAGCAGGTATAAAGAGGACCACCACAGTAAGGGCACCTTCTGCTAGGATATATGAATAGTTATATACCAAAGGATAGATACTTACTAAACTTTGGGGATAATTATCAGGTATCCAAGACATGTAAAAGAGGTAACCACCTAAGGAATGGAAAAAGCCTCTTGCCACAATGGCAAATAGATAGCCTAGAATAAGGCCATGTTTTTTATGCCTAAAAAGCCCAGATAAACCTAAGGCTGTAAAGGCAAAGATATAGTCAAAGCCTACCTGCCAAAAGTTAATTATGTAAGGGCCTTGCAAAAACTGTAAAAGACCATATGTAAAGGCCACCAAAAGCCCAGTTTTAGTTCCATACCAGTATCCCGCTAAAGCTATGAATAACATAGAAAAAAGGGTTACAGACCCTCCAAAGGGCATAGAAAAGAGTTTTAAATATGAGGCTACAAAGCCTACTGCTATGAGCATGGAAGAAAAGGCCAATTTTTTTGTATCAATTTTCTTTTCTTCTTTTTCTTTTTTTGATTTAAGTAAAAATATTAATCCAAAGGCTAAAAGGGCAATTAAAGCCACTGCCACATAGCCTAGAACAGTGAGATCATATTTCCCACCATTTTCACTTAAAAACACTTCCAATAATTTCTTCATAATAAAAAAACCTCCGTTTTTTTATATATGCGAAGGTAGATTTTCCATTGCTTCCTTTCGTCGGTGTTATCCGCATCAAGTTGTAAGGGTCAATTACTTTTCTCAGCCTTAAGGCTCCCCTAGCATATATATAATATATTATAGTTGCAAGCAACTACTGCTTATTCATTCTATACCATAGCCTTTATATGTCAAGGTCCATTTCTTTAGCTGTAGGCATAGACTCCATTGCTCCTAGACTCTTACAACAAATGGCACCAGCCTTATTTGCATAGGCTACTGCTTTTTTTAAAAGATTCTTATCATTAAATATATCTTCTACATCATCTCTTATGGATATCTGGTACAAAAAGGCCCCTATAAAGGCATCTCCTGCCCCAGTGGAGTCTATACAGTCTACCTTAATTGAAGGAATAATCTCATTAAAGTCTTTCATGTAAACCAAGGTACCTTTTTCAGAAAGAGTTATGAGAACCAAAGTTGTTCCTAAATCTACAAAAAACTGGCCAGCTTCATAAATATTATTCTTACCAGATAAAACAAATGCTTCTTCTTCAGATAACTTTATTAAATGACTTTTAGAAATATATTCATTGGCCCGATTTATAAATAAATCTGTGTCTTGTTTCCAAAAATCATACCTGTAATTGGCATCAAAGGATATCAACTTATTATTCTTTCTTGCATAGTCTAAAAGCAAATTATATGTTTCATGGGTTTTAGAGTCTAAAAGGCCAGTAGCTGCCCCAAAATGAAAGATTTCACAGTCTCTTAAAATATCCTCATTAATATCTTCATAGGCAATATAGCTGTGGGCTCCTTTTGCAAAGATAAAGTCTCTTTCTCCACTAGAGGTTAAAGACACAAAGGCAACTGTTGTAAAATGACTAGGATCTTTTTTGACCATAGATAAATCTATTCCATACTTTTCACATTCTTCTATTAGAAAATCACCAAAGGGGTCTTGGCCTACCCTTGAAGCTAAATAACCCTTGCCCCCTAATTTGCATAAAGCTGCAAGAGCATTAGGAGGAGCTCCTCCTGCTTTTTTAATAAAGGTATCACAGTCTTTCATGGAAACATCTGGTCTAGCCCCCATAAAATCTATTAATAATTCACCTGCTGCAAATACTTTTTTCATAAACTTATCTTATCCTATCTTATCCTTATACTTTTTCCCTTCTTATTATATAATAAAAAAAGATATTTACTCCCTAACTAGTAAAGGAAAAAGACATGCTTGACCTTAGATTTGCAAAAAAAGAAGATAAAGCCTTAATGAAAAAGATGTGGCAAGATATCTTTTCAGATAGCAAAGAATTTGTCGACTGGTTTTTTGAAGAAAGATTTTATCCCCCAAACTCAGTACTAGCCTTTAAGGACAACAATTTAGTATCTGCCCTTCACTCACTAGATATCCATGTAAATGTAAGAGGTGTTAATCTAAAGTCCACCTTCATATCAGGGGTTGCTACTTATCCTGAATATAGACGCCAAGGCTTTATGAATAAAATCTTTTCATATTATCTAGAAGAAATACAAAAGAAAAGCGTCTTCATCTCTTACCTTAAAGCTGACTATATTCCCACCTACTATGCCCTTGGCTACTACCCGGTTACAGACTCTGCCTATGTGAGTATGGAGAGAATAAAAAGAGAAATAGAAATAGAAGCAAATAATCTTAAAAAAGAAAATAAGAAGAAAAAAGACTATACAGTCTACTCTAAAAAAATAAAGGACCTAAGCCTTGAAGAGATAAAAGAATTAAGAAAAGTCTATGATAACTTTGCAAAGAACTTTAGCAACATTATTTTAAGAGATACTTTTGAATTTCAAAGAAAACTAAGAGACTATGGAGCAGACCAGGCAAAATGTATGATACAAAAAGAAAATGACATGATGCAAGCCTACTGTATATATTATGAAGAAGAAGATGTCTATGTAGAAGAATTTATATCCTCAAACCCTAAAGACACAAAAATCCTTATTGAAGCCTTAGAAGGTTTAGATAAAAGTTTAAAGATAAAGATGTCTAAAAAAATAGCCCAAGAGACCAAGTTAGATAACATTGAGATTTTACCCCAAAACTCTATGAATATAATTAATGTAGAAAAGTTCTTAGAAAGTGTTTTGAGACATGATAACAATGGGCTGGGTAAAGAAGAAGAAAATAATAAAGCCTATTCTGCATATACTCTCAAAGTAAAGGATAGTTTTCTTCCTCAAAATACAGGGATATATAATTTGTTGGGTGAAAGGTTGGATGACTCAGCACCTTATCATTTTGAAATTGATTCATATTATCTAGGCCAACTAATATCTGGCTATAGGTCTTTGGAGCAATTGAGAGAATTAAATCTTATAGATATAAAAGACCATGTAGCTTGTAAAGAAATTAATCTTCTTTTACCAGCCTTAGATACCTTTATGGTAGAAGAATACTAAGAAAACCTATAATAATCTAAGTCTTTATAACATAGTCTGCTTTTTCCTCAATGGAAAAACTTTTGATATAGAAATTTTCTAGGGGAATCCATTCTTTTTCAAAGCGCTCTAAAAGCTCCATATTGCTTCTTTTTAATATTCTTTCTTTTTGGATTTCATAATCTGTTTTCATAAATATCTTTATATCATATGGATCTTGAAAGTATGGATGCATACTATAGGCCCCTTCAACTATATTTACCAACTTTGGCTCCACCTTTTTGGGCAGATAACTTTGGTCCATACAATTAAAGACTTCATACATGAAGGGTAAGTCAATTCCAATGTTGTCTAAAACTTCTCTTCTAAACCTTTCATAGTCTACATTACCACCTGGAGCAGATAATCTTGTTTGGGTCTTTTGTATATTTGGAAGAAAAAAATCATCCATATGAAATAGATTAGAATAAAACAATTCATTAAGCACCTTTGCAAAAGAAGTTTTACCAGAAGCTGCCATTCCATCAATGGCAATTAAGGAAGGTCTATTTACTTTATTAATCTTCTTTTTTATCTCATGTATAAGCTCAATATGTTTTGCATATTTTTCGTGAATAACCCTATAGGCTGGCCTATAGTGTAACTTGTAAATATATGAATGAGATAAAAGAGGATACCCTTTGTCTTCATATTCTATTTCGTAATCTATTAAATCATCTAGAGTAAAATCAAAATCCTCTTCCTCTAAAAGCTCTTCAAGGGCTAAAACGTATTGGTCAAATACACTATAATCAAAGTAACCCTCTTTATCAAAAGCTTCTTTAGATAGGTCTTTAGATAAAAGCATCATCTTTACTAAGATATCTAGAGAAAAACCAACTTCTTTTATCCAATTAAGATTAACCCTATAGAAACCATTTCCTATATCTTCTTTTACCCAAGAAGACGAATACTCAACTAACTTAATATCTTTAATACCAATAAGATTATCAACACTATCCAAGCTATCCAGCTCTTCTTTTAAAAACTGCATACACTCATCTTTTTCACAAGCTAAATGAGCATTGCCAAAAGCAGACTGATAAAAGAGCTTATACCAATCTTGTAAGGTGGATAAGGGATACTCTTTTTTATGTCTTTTAATTATTTCTTTCATTCTTCTTTGCTTTTCTGCTTTTTGTTTTTTCTACTTTTTTCTTTTTCTCTTTTACTTTGTTTATCTCTCTATTGTATTCAAGTTATTAATAATTGCATTAATAGCTTTAACTCTATCTATGTCTAACTTAAAGACTTGTCTATCATAGGTTACTAGACCATTAACTTCAATTTCCACATCTGATAATTGGGTATAAACACAAGCACTTACCCCTTTATCAATGTTAGCAATAATCTGAGTATTATATAAATCTTCATAAATCTGGGTAACACTGTCTTCGGTATCAAACAACTTATAGCCAAAGGACTTTTCTGGGTCAAATTGATGATTTTCAATTTTCCTTCCATAGCCTCCACATTCACTTATAACCAAGACCTTGTTTTTGAAAAACCAGCTTCTAGGGATTTTTATCTTTTCATGGTAGACATGCTTGCTAAAAAAGTCACTTTGACTGTATTTTTGCATAAACCAACCAGAGGTAGAGTCAATGGCCCTTGTAAGATCCTTTGCCCTCAAGTCATTGGTCAAGCGATTGGAGTCAAACTGACCCCAGCCTTCATTAAAGAGGGTCCACTGGCAAATACTAGGACAGTTATACAAAAGGTCTACAGTTTCATCTATACTTACTTCAAAGTCTGCTCGAAATTCTAGATCTTGAATTTTATTTACACTTTCTTTTTTATCATTAATTTTCAGTGGATATGCTGGATCTCTATATTTTTTACTATAACTATACCTTTTTCCCCCACATACTAAGTCCTGCCAGACTAAAAGACCTAGATGATCACAATGATAGTACCATCTTAAAGGTTCAATCTTCACATGCTTTCTTGCCATGTTAAAGCCCAGCTCTTTTAAAAGCTCAATATCTTTTTTTAGTTCTGCATCATTTTTAGCTGTGTAGATACCTTCTTGGTGGTAGCCTTGGTCTAAAACACCATTATGGAAATATATCTTGTTATTAAGGGCTAATCTCATATAGCCTTTTTTATCCTTTTTAAAGGAGAACTTCCTCATGGCAAAGTATGACTTTACCAAATCCTTATCTGTTCTAATCTCCATTTGGTATATAAAGGGCTTTTCTGGTGACCATAGTTTTGGATTATTTATATCTATCCCTATAGCATCTTTTGTATTGTATCTTTGTCTATGAATCTCATTTTCCTTATCAAATATGGCAATCTCTACTTCCTTGGCTTCACTTTCAAGTTTTAAGTTAATTGTTTTTTTGTCAATATTGGGGTCTATCTTAATACTTTTAACATAGTCTTTAGAAACAGCTTCTAGCCACACAGTTTGCCAAATTCCAGATATGGGGGTATAAAAGATACTTCCTGGCTTTAGTTTTTGCTTTCCTCGAATTAAATCTTTAGAATCGGTCTGGTCTGTAACTAAAACTTTTAAATGGTTTTTGCCCACTAAAATATCCTTAGTAACATCAAAGCTAAAAGCAATATATCCTCCCTTGTGATAGCCCAGCTCCTTATTATTTAAAAAGACCCTACACTCATGGTCCACTGCACCAAAATGTAAAAAACAAAGGTCCCTTAAAAAAGACTCATCTAAGTCAAATTCTCTTTCATAGACTAAAAGTTCATTAGGTAAAAGAAGATGCTCCACTCCACTTAACTTGGACTCTATGGGATAGGGAACTAAGATTTCACCTTTTTTCATAGCTTCATTTTCATTAAAGCTATCTTTTAAATTCTTGTCTTCATAAACAGAGTAGTTCCAAAGCCCATTTAAACAAAGGTAGGAATCTCTTTCAAATTGGGGACGGGGATATTCAGATAAGGGAATGTTATTCATTTTTAAACCTTTAGCTCCTTTATTTTTTCTGTATAATACTGTACTAGTTCATATTTTGTACCTGGAGGTAACCTATGGTCAGGACATGGGATATAGCCACCTAAGGCAATTAATGGTTTTAGTCTTTCAATTTCTGCATCCACTGTTTTTTTGTCATAGGATAAAACATGCTTGTTTAAGCCTCCAACACCTTTTAGTTCTTTTCCATACTTTTCTCTCCAAGGCCCTATACTGGCATCCCAAACTCCCACTTCAATGGGAAACATGGTGTTTACTCCATTTTCAAACCAAGTAGGTATCATGTCATCTATAAGTCCATCACAGTCTAAAGAGATAATATCTATTCCATATGATTTAACTAAATCATTTCTCTTTTTATAGTGCTTGGCACTTAAATCATCTAAGATATCTGGATTGAATAAAGGTCCATTTTTATAGCAAATATCTTCCCAGTAGTGGGCAAAGTCAAACTTGAAATTTGATACCTCTAAAACTCTTTTAGCAACTTCATACTGAAGGTTTGCATAATCATCCACAATTTCTTCTAAAAGTTCATAGTCATCATAGAGTAAATAGCTCATTCCAATAACTGTTAGCATATTTCTAACATCCCCAATAATGGAGCCTAGGTGCAGGCCTACAGGTCCATCAATGGTATCCCAGCTATTATTATTAAAGTAGTCTGGATTAACTCTGTCTTCAGAAAAAACCATTTTAGGCTTATATAGTTCTTCATAGGCCTTTCTATCTTTTAAGGTATAGTCGCATTCACCTGCAATAGATACAACCCCTGGTTTTTCTATCTCTATAACTCCCCAATTGGTTAAGACCTTTATGGAGCCATCAGGCAACTCTTCTAAGATTTCTCTAGCGAAGTAGGGTTTTAGTGAGATATGGCCTGATCTTGTGGTAGCCCAATTGAAATCCCAGCCCAGCTTCTTATTCAACTCATAATCAGCATCATTACCATCTCTAACACGTATAATATCATCTTGTTTAAGATGCCCCTTATCCACCCATTCTTGTAGTAGTTCAGGCCAGTAGCCAAAATGAACAGCAGGTAGCCTATCTACATCCTTGTAGTTTAATATGTTAAGAGCCCTGGTTTTGTTATTCATAGATCCTCCATATGTGTGAAATTATAAGGTTTTAAGTTAATCTAAAAGGAATATGATTACTCATATTCCATTATAGCTTGTTTATATTAAGTTTGAATGGTAATTTTACCCTATTAAGACAATTCTTCTTTAGGTATTATCATATCTGGCTCTTTTTTACTAGGAAGTGCCACCTTGAATAAAAAACAAGCCTTGAACAAATCTCCATCTGTTTCTATAACCATATCCCCTCCCATAAGCTCAGTAAGACTTTTGGCAATAGCAAGGCCCAAACCTGAACCCTCAGTATTTCTTGAAAGGTCAGCCCTTACAAATCTTTCTGTAAGCTCTTGGCCTGATATTTCAAGTTTCTCTTTGGATATGTTCTTGAAACATATTTTTATCTTATCCAAGTCTTTTTCTGATGTTACATATACCCTGGTGTTTTCTAATGAGTACTTACATATATTCTCTAACACATTGTCTAAAACTCTCCACAATAACCTGCCATCAGCTTTTATGTAATAGAGTTCATCCATACCCTCCATATGGTACTCAATACTATTTGCCTTAAATCGCTCTCCATATTCTGCTAAGGATTGGGTCACAACCTCTTTTACATTTATACTTTCCAAATTTAACTTCATTGACCCTGATGAAGCTTTGGAGGCTTCAATCAAATCATCTATGAGCTTTTTTAGCCTACTTCCTTGTTTTTTAAGTATTTCAATATATTCTTTAGCTGCTTCATCTGTAATATCTGTTTTATCCAGAAGGTCAGTATAGTTAATTATGGAGGTAAGAGGTGTCTTTATATCATGAGACACATTGGTGATAAGTTCATTTTTGAACCGTTCAGATTTCATTTTTTCAGATACTGCTGCTGATATTCCCGCTTGTATGCTGCTCAAATTGTCAGCATGCTTTTTAAAATCATGTATTAAATAGGAAGCATTTGATACATAGGCAAGATTCCCATCTGCAATGGCTTGACCTGCTTTTTTTAGTTTGTTCATATCTAAGATTATTAAAAAAGCAAATATTGCTAAACCTGTGCGAAATAGGAAATAGAAGAGGATAACTTTGGGTGAAACGTTAGAAAGCATTAGTATAAGGTCTAAAAGAATAAAGATACATGCTACTAGAGCAGCTTTCCATAAAAGAGGTATTAAGGAAAATATTTTTTTAATTAATCTAAATATCCATCTTATACATATAGCAATCAAAGTGTTTTTTATGAGGGTCTTTTGTTTAATATGTGAAACAAGGCTGAAAAACCATATTACGGCACCAAGAGCTGCAAAAAATATGCAAGCTGCAAAACCGCACATTATCTGCACAAATATGCTATATACTAATTCAGACTTAAAAAGGCCCACTGCTAAATATATTAGTCCAGCTATGAAAGCCACTACAAGAAGGGTAAAAAGATCAAAGGGAATCTTGGATGCAAAATCTTTAGTTTTTTCATCTTTACTTTTTTTACCTGCTGTATAGACCAAGTATGAAAATATGGCTATGGAGAGGATAAAAGAGATTACTGCTATAGGGGTGAACCAGCTGTAGGCATTTTGTAAAAACATATGGGCCTTGTATACTGGCATATAGTCGTCTTTTGCAGTAATATCTTCTTTTACAAAGGCCTGCATTTCATATTCAACCTCTTCAACCTCAAATATACGAGTTAGAGTATATCCATATTCAGCTTGGTAGTTGGATAGAAGGACATTGCCGGCATCATCTTTAATTGTAAAAAAGTAATTAGAGTGGTCTATAGAGAAATACTTTTCATATCTTGAGATCCCAGACGCATCCAAATCATTTCGGAGCAAGGGTATAAAATATTCAAAAATCACCTTGTTATTGTATGCTCTTGTAACCCGTTCACAAAATACACTATTAAAAAATGTGGTTTTACCATCTCTGTCTATACCATATTCCTTTACCACTACAGATGCTGTAGCTGACAATACAAATATTATCAAGGTTAAGGTAAGTAAAATGGCTCCTATAAATTTAGAACCTTTTTTATACATTATATTTTTCATTTTGTAGCCTCTTTCCTATTTTATAGCCATGTCCCCATACCACATGGAGGTATTCAGGTTCAGCGGGATTTATTTCAATTTTCTCCCTTATATGCCTTATGTGAACAGCTACTGTGTTTTCTGTTCCCAAGGGCCTGTCGTCCCAAACTTGTTCATATATCTCTTTTGATGAAAACACCTTATGCAGGTTTTGCATAAGAAGTTTTAATATATCAAACTCTAGAGGGGTGAGATTAACCAGGTTTCCTGATACTTTTACTGTCTTTTGATTATCGTCCAGCTCTAGTCCTTCAAAGATAATTACCGATTCAGATTTCTTCTCTGAACCCAACTGCAAATATCTACGAAGCTGGGATCTAACCCTTGCTACAACCTCTTCTGGATTAAAGGGCTTAGTTATATAATCATCTGCTCCCATATTAAGTCCTATTACCTTGTCAGCATCTTCACCTTTTGCTGTTAAAAGAATAATGGGAACATTGCTGGTTTTTCGGATTTCTGTCATGGCAGTAATGCCATCCATTTTAGGCATCATGATGTCAAGTAAGACCAGATGGATTTTATTCTCATTTATAATCTCAAGAGCTTTTTTACCTGAGTAGGCACAGAAAATATTATGATCTTCGTCAGTTAAAAATATTTTTAGAGCAGATACGATATCGTAATCGTCATCACATATCAAAATGTTATACATGGTATTTCCCCTTTCGCCTCTATTATCATCTAAAAGAGATTAAAGAAAAAGTCGTATATACCTTAAGATTTCATTAAGATTGTGTTTTATATGAAGATTAATATGATTTTAGCCAAAAGAAGCCTCTTTATGCAAAAAGGCTAACCATTCTTGAGATTGGATATATTGGAATTAATGGATACATGTAAATAATTCTCTCTCTATATATAGACATAGAAAGTGTATACACCTATGCGAAAAAGATAAATCCATATGCTAAATAATTATCTTCGAAAGAAAGTCTTTTGTTCTAGGATTTTTAGGATTGGCAAAAAAGTCTTTAGGATTATTCTCTTCTACTATTAAACCATCATCCATAAATAGGACTCTAGTCCCTACTTCTTTTGCAAAGCCCATTTCATGGGTAACTACAACCATGGTCATGCCTTCAAGGGCTAGGTTTTTCATTAAATCTAAAACCTCTCCAACCATTTCAGGATCTAAAGCTGAGGTGGGTTCATCAAAAAGCATAACATCAGGTTTCATTGCCAAGGCCCTAATAATAGCTACCCTTTGCTTTTGTCCCCCAGACAACATGGCAGGATAGGCTTGTGCTTTTTCTGTCATTCCTATTCTTTTTAGTAATTCGTAGGCTTCTTGTTCAGCTTCTTTTTTACTAAGTTTTTTTAGTTTAATTGGAGCTAAGGTAATATTTTCTAAAATGGTCAAATGAGGAAAAAGGTTAAAGTGTTGAAAGACCATTCCCATTTTCATCCTGTGCTTATTGATATCACATTTTTTATCTGTTATTTCTTCCCCATTTACAAAGATCTCACCTGAACTAGGGTTTTCCAATAGGTTTAAGCAACGTAAGAAGGTAGATTTACCAGAACCAGAAGGACCAATAACAACCACCTTTTCACCCTTATGAATGGTTTGATTAATCCCCTTTAAAACCTTTATAGAATCACCATTTCCAAAATTCTTATATAAATCTTTAACTTCTATCACTTCTACTCAACCTCTTTTCCAGTTTGTTAACTAGGTAGGTAAGAAACATTACAATACCTAAATATATAAGGGCTACGGCAATTAGGGGCATAAAAGCATCATAGGTCCGACTTCTTATGTATTCTCCCCCCTTGGTTAAATCTGCTATGGCAATATAGCCTGCAATGGAGGTCTCTTTTACCAGTACAATAAATTCATTACCTAGGGCAGGAAGAATGTTTTTAAAGGCCTGAGGCAACACAATATATGTCATGGTCTTTCCATAGGTAAAACCTAAAGACCTGCCTGCCTCTGTTTGGCCTATGTCTACACTCATAATTCCAGACCTTACAATCTCTGCTACATAGGCAGCAGAGTTAAGACCAAAGGCAATAACAGCCGCAAAGGTTTTATCCACTGCAACAGATGCAAATACCACATAATATATTATGAGCAACTGCACAACCACAGGGGTTCCTCTAATTATTGTAATGTAGCCCTTGGTTATGACATTGAGAACTTTAAACTTCCCTGTTTTATCATGGGTAGTTCTTACCACAGCAATTAAAAAGCCCAGTACAATCCCTATTAAAAGAGCAAAAAAGGTTATCTGCATAGTAACAGCTAAACCTCTTGTTAGATATTGCCACCTGTTGTCGGTTACAAAGTTGTTTATAAATCGTATTTTAAAATCTTCAAATAATTCCATTCTTACCTATCTTTTCCCTGCTCTTCTTAAGGATTTCTATCTATGTAACCCCTAAGATTTTCTCTCTTATAATACACAAGGTCAAAAGACCTTGTATATATTAATTTACTTATTTACTTAACTCTTACAATTATAACTTGGGTTGCTGTTGTATATGAATCGGTAAAATCAATACTAATAAGTCTATCTTCTGTAACTGTCATACCTGCTACACCAATATCAGCTTTTCCTGATTGAACCGCTGCAATAATTGCATCAAAGTCCATATCTTCAATCACCAGCTCCATTTTTAAGATATCTGCAACAGCTTGTGCTAAATCCACATCAATACCTACAATCTTTCCACCTTCTACAAATTCATAGGGTTCAAAGGCTGCATTGGTTGCCATGGTTAATTTGCCATTGGAATAATCTGTATTAGATGAAGTATATGGAGTTTTTCCCTTGGTATCATCTCCAATATAGTTGGATATTATCTTGTTTAAGGTGCCATCAGTTTTAAGTTGAGCTATGGCTAGGTTAATCTTTTCTTTTAGCACACTATTGTTTTTAGCAATACACATAGCATAGTCTTCTAATTCAAAGGGATCTTCTAGAATCTTAAGGTCACTGTTTTTTTCAACAAAAGCCTTGGCTGGTTCATTATCAATTATTACTAAATCAACCTTACCTTGTTTAAGAGCTTGTATAGCATCAGCTCCTTTATTAAATCTTTCTAGGGTTGAGCCTTCTTCTTCATAGTCAGATGCATATATGTCTCCTGTTGTTCCCAATTGTACCCCTATTACCTTACCTGGAATATCATCTGCTGAAAATACTTGGTTTGGTGGAATAGATGCACATGAGGCCAATAGAGCCATTATTATTACAGATATCACTGCTAAACTTAAAATCTTAAAACCTTTTTTCATAATCTTACCGTCCTTTAAAATCAATTTACATAAATATACATACTTATGAATAATTAGTCAACATCTTTTTGCAAGATTTATTAAATTTCTTTTCTTTTCTCCTTATATTTTTCCCTATCTCTCCATTAAAATACTATGTATTAATAGGAATACTCAGGATTAACCTGATAATTGGTAAATATTGTATATTTTAGCTTTTCTGAGATTCTTGTAAAAAAAAGTGAATAAGATGCTTTTTTATGCATATTATTCACCATGAATGAATAAACTAATTAACTTTCTATTTTTACAACTTAATCATCATTATCTATATCTTCATCCGGGGATAAGGATTCATTTTCATTCTCATCTATGTCCTCATCTGGGGGTAAAGAATCATCTTCATCTTTATCTTTATCCTCATCCTTATTGTCTATCTTTCTTTCATGTAAAGGACAGACCATGTCTATGTCCACTTCATAGGCTACATCATAGGGCACTCTTTCAACCTGTCTTATGGTAACTCCATCAACCACTACAGTAAAGACATCTTCATTTACCTTGTAGAAGGCCCCATTAGGACGAACAATTCTAACCATGGCCCATATGTAGTTGGCAGGACAGTGGTCACTGGCTATGTAATAGCGGCCAAATTCATCACGGTTTTGAGGATAGGTACAAATAACTACTTCTTGATGGACATCACAGGTTTGTGTTGGTTCTGTTCCTTCAATGAAGTATTCACTTACAACAGTTTTAGTTCCCCGAGGATCAGACTTACAATATTCTGATTCTAGTTTGCCAGAGTATATGCAAACATCTCTTTTTACAATTCCCGCTGATGGCATTACAAACTGCTTAGGTTCTAGATTTTCATGAACTAAATTCATTACATCATTCCATATATGCATGGCTCTGTTGTATTCATCTCTTGCCAAAGATACAGGGGCTTGGTTGTTGTCATAGCCATACCATACAGCAGCTGTGTAATATGGGGTGAAACCACAAAACCACTTGTCTAAGAAGTCAGAGGTTGTACCGGTCTTTCCAGCAATAGCCATTCCATTTTTCATATTAATGTTTCCTGTAGCTGTACCATTTACCCAATAGGTGGTTGTGGCAGGTTTATTAACCTCTTCCATTATATTGGTCATTATGGCGGCTGACTGTTCTGAATAGGCTACTGTATAATCATTACCCCATCTAAAGATGGTTTCTTTTGAGTTGTTTGCAATCTTGGTTATTACATGGGCGTCCATGTGGATTCCCTTATTAGGAAAGGTACTAAAGGCTGATGCCATTTCTAAAGGGCTAACTCCAACGCTTAAACCTCCAATAGAAGCTGAAACAGTGGAGTCATCATAGATATACTCTCCCCTATCAATGCCTACAGCATTTAAGTATTCAACTGAATTATTACGACCTAAGTACTCTACCCAAACCTTGGCTGCTACCACGTTAACAGAGGCCTTAATGGCGTGTCTTATGGAGGTTAGGCCTTGATAGGCTTCAGAGTCATAGTTGGTAGGATAAATTAAATCAGGATTTTTAGGGTCTAAGTAGCAAGGAGCATCATCTACTATGGTGGCTGCTGTTATGAGTTTAAGGTCTAAGGCAGGTGCATACACTGCTAAAGGCTTAAAGGTTGAGCCAGGTTGTCTCATTAAAGAAGTTGCCCTATTAAAGGTTCTACTTCCTGTTTTTTCTCCATTACCACCGTAAAGGCCTACAACAGCTCCAGTATATTGGTCAATAATGACCATGGCAGCTTGAGGCTTTTCACCATAGCGAGTGGCATTCATATTTATAACGGTGCCATCTTCTCTATACTCATCAAAGTGGGCACTATCTAAAAATACCTGGTCTATACAATCTTGCACATCCTGGTCCAAGGTTGTATATATGTGAAGTCCATTGTTGTATACAATTCTTTCTGCTTGAAGTTTACTTATGGAATTTTGATTTGATAAAAGGTCAATAGCTTCAGATATAACAAAGTCTATAAAATATGTGGTAACAGAGCTAGAAGCGTATTCTATCTTTTCTTCTATCTTTATTTCATAGGCCATAGCATCATCATATTCTTTTTGATCTATTCTGCCTAATTCTAACATCTTGTCCAAGACGTCTTCTTTACGATACATTAGTTTTCTATAGGCTTCTTCATCTCCATAGGGATTATATCTACTAGGAGCATTGGGTATAGCTGCAAGCACTGCAGCTTCTGCTAGATTGATTTGGTCTAAGGTTTTACCAAAATACATCTTTGAAGCAGATTGAAAACCGTAACAACCATTACCCATGTTAACTAGGTTGGCATACATGGTAATGATTTGCTTTTTATCGTATTTCATTTCTAGGATTATGGCATTGTAAACCTCTTGAATTTTTCTTTCAAAGGTTTGCTCAAATCTTCCTGTTACATTTTTATATACTTGTTGAGTTATGGTACTACCACCTTGGGCAATATCACCCTTGTTTTGTATAAGTTTTAAAACAGAACCACCAATTCTTATGAAGTCAAAACCAAAATGTTGATAAAATCTTTCGTCTTCAATGGCAACAATGGCATAAGAAAGAATATCTGGAATCTCTTTTGAACTTACAACCTCCCTATTTATATTATCGCTACCTGTTAGGGTCTGAACAATATTTCCCCTGAAGTCGTATATAAAGGTGGTTAATCCAGAAGTTATGGCTAAATCTTCATCTGTCAAAAGCTTGGATGTGGAAATCCATCCAGTAATAATACCTAGCCCCATTCCGCCAGCTAAAAAAGCTACAATCATTAATGCAGCTATTAGTATCTTTAGAGCAGCCCAAAAGGTTCTAAAAAAAGTACCTATAAAAGAAGGGGTGTACTCCACATATTCAACATTTTCTATATCTTCATCTTCATCATAAGAAGACTGGTTAATTTTTTCTAAATCCATCTTTTTTTATCCTGTATTAGAGCTAAGTAGTGAAAAGAAAACAATTAACTATTCTTCTTCCTTGGCCTTTTCTTTTTTATCTTTTTTGGTAGGCTCTGGCTTATCTCTTACTGTATAACACTTTCCTGTAAATTTGGCACCTTCATCACTTATGAGGCTGGCAGAGTAAGTGTCTCCAATAAAGTCAGCAGTGGAAGATATTTTAATATAATTTTTTGCCTTAAGGATTCCTTCGCCATTTCCATTGAGAATTATATTATCTGCAATGAATTCTCCCTTGGCTGTAGCTGTTTTTGTAAAGACTATATCTCCTCTGGCTTTTATTGAGCCCTTAATACTGCCTTCTACTGTAACAGAACCTTGAGTTTCAATATCTCCGGTCAATGAGGTAGAAACACCAATAAGCACTTCAAGTTTTTTTTGCTTAATCATTTTTTAATCTCCTTTTTTAGTTGTCAAAATTTACAAAGAGTAATGGATTTATAGGTACATTATTAATCCTTATTTCAAAATGAAGATGGGGCCCTGTGGCCAAACCAGTTTGTCCAACATAGGCAATAACTTGTCCTTTTTCCACATAATCTCCAGAATTGACTAAAATTCTTGAACAATGGGCATAGAGTGAACTTATGCTTTGGGTATGTCTAAGGGTTAACCAATAGCCATATCCTGAATGTTCATAGGTAACAGATTGCACATAACCTGATGCTGTAGCATAAATAGGATCTCCATAAGTGCCTCCTAAATCAACCCCAGTATGTTGCTTGTACTGATTAAGAATGGGATGGTCTCTCATTCCAAAATGCGATGCAATCCTATATGACACAGTAGGCCAACAGGTAGGAATAGTATCCAAATAGTCATTTAAAACTTCAGCAGCTTTTGAAAAATCCAAAAGCTCGTCTTTTGTCTGTTCATTGGTTTCTAAAAGAATTTCTAAGGCATCCGCGATTTCTTTAGACTCTTTTGCAAATTGAGCAATATTACTAGCAGATACAGATACAGAGGCTAGAGTAATATTATCAACATATTGGTCCGATATGACTTTTAGCTGATTGGATAACACTCTTATCCTGTCGCTTAACTCTTGTTGTGTATCTTCAATATCTGTCATTTCATTAAGCCTGGTATCCAAAAGTCTGGATTGCCTACCTAAATAGGTGCTCAAAGATGACATCTCCCTGCCATAGTCTTCAATTGCTTGCTGGGTGGCTAAATGAATTTCCTTATTCTCATTAATAAAATAGAGTAAGGAATAAGATAGGCCCGCAATAATAGACAAGAGCAGTGTTAGTGCTATTGCCATTTTCAATATCGGATATGTAACTTTCAGGACTTTTGAAGATTTGCCGTTATTTGGAATGAAAACTAACATTCCTTTACGGTCCAAATTTGTTCTCCCCTTACGCATTGCGCCTCCTCATATCTGGTAAAATATTATCATAGGAAAGGACCTTTTTCAATGATTTCCTATTTAATAGAAGGTAATATCTTTACTACGCCCATTTTTCACATACCATTCATGGGCAAAAGACCCTTCTTTAACAATAACTTTATTCAATTTATTACACTCATAAAAAACCTGCTCCCCGATGTATGTAACAGAAGATGGAATTTTGATAGATTCCAAAGCCTTACAAGACCAAAAGGCAGATGGATTAATTCTTTCTAAGCCATCTGGCAAAACAAGTTCTACTAAGGAAACACAATCTTTAAAGGCTGTGGTCCCTATCTCTACAAGTGCAGAAGAAAAATCTATTCTTTTTATATACCCATTTCCGTTAAAGGCATTTCTTTCTATCACCTTAACTGTATCAGGCATAGCAAGATGGGTAATGTTTTTTAAAGGGGGACAGTATACGAGGCTGGTTAAGTCTTTACTGTACAAAATTCCATCAAGCACAGTATAGTTACTGGCCTCTTGATCTATCGTTATAACTTCTAAGCTATTACAATTGGTAAAGACATTGTCTCCAATCTTTTCCAAAGACTTTGGCACATGAAAAGAAACCAGACTTCTACAAGAATAAAAGGCATTATCTCCTATGCTTTTTATCGAGTCTGGTAAGCTTATGGTTTTAGCATCTACTAGGCCCCAAAAGGCAGCTGCTGAAAGAGCTGTAACTTGATAATCATCAATATATTCAGGCACCTGAATATTATTACTATCTCCTGTATAGCCAGTAATACTTATTTCCTTGTCGTTAATAAAGGCATAGGTAAAATCTTTAGATAAATCCTTTTGACAGGAGAATAAAACCAACAAAACCCCTATTATTACTAAAAGTAAGATTGACAGTTTTATTTGATTTTTCATAAGCTCTCCTCATATACAAATTTGATTGTCTTTGAAATATAACACATTTAATATGTAAAGTAAAAGCATACCTGAAGATATTATTTAATTCCTAGTATTATATAGGTTTTTTCACAAGATATTTTGGACTTTTCATTATCAAAGTGCTATAATCGCCTTTAATCATTAACTTTCGGAAGGTCATCATGAATAAGAAGATAATAATAAAAGACTATACATTAGCTAATTGTGAAAAAGATAAATCCTTAAACTTAACTTTTAAAGAAAGATTAGAAATCGCTAAGCAACTTGATGAGATAAAACCAGATGTAATTGAGACACCTTTTGCGGATAGCAACCAAAGCGCCCTTATAGAGGTAAAAAGTCTAGCCTCAGTTATAAATAACGCTATTATTAGCTGTCCTGCTAACCTTAATAAAGATAGTATAGACAAGGCCTATGAGGCCCTAAAGGGAAAGAATAAAACTAGGGTTCACCTATTTGCCCCTGTTTCCATAATTAATATGGAATATACCTTGGGAATGAAACAAGATAAAGTACTAGACTTGGTTAAAAATATGATTTCTTATGCAAAAGACCTTTTTACTCAAGTAGAGTTCACAGCCTTAGATGCCAGTAGAGCCCAAAGAGATTTTCTAATTCAGATCTTAAAAGCAGCCCAAGATTCAGGAGCTAACATTTTAGGTGTGGAAGATTCTCAAGGTCATATGCTTGCCAATGAAATCCAGGAATTTATAGGCTTTCTTCATAATAACTTGGACCTCAATAAGGGCAATATCCTTTCTTTTAGGGCAAAAGATGACCTAGGCATGGCGGTTTCCAACAGCCTTATGGCAATAAAAGAAAATATTGACCAAATAGCTACATCAATTAAAGGACTATCTTTGGATGCTAGGCTTGAAGATACCATAAATGCCATAAATGCCAAAGCTGAGCAGGTAAAGGCAGTATCTTTAGTGGATATTTCTAAGCTCAACAGGGTTTCAGTACTTTTAGACAAGGCTAATGCTGCAAAATCTGAACTTTATCTAGAGCCTTCTTTAACCTACACAAATGGTCAAGACTCTGTTGTTGATAAAAGCATGGACTACTACACTTTTAGAAGCTTTGTAGAAGACTTGGGCTATGAGCTTTTAGAAAGAGATCTGGAAAGAGTCTTCTTTTCCTTCCAAGTGGTAGCCAAAAAGAAGCAACAAGTATTCATAAAGGATATTGAGGCCATAATTGGTAAAGAAGCCATACAAACTCCTAAAGTATATCAACTAAAAGACTTTGTAATAAACAGTGGCAACACCATAAATGCTACAGCAAGTCTTAGTTTGATACATAAAGAAAAGGTACTAACCGCAGTGGAAATGGGAGATGGCCCCATTGATGCAGCCTTTCATGCTATAGAAAAGATAATTGGACTTAACGCTGAACTTTTCAACTTTGGCCTTCAATCTGTTACAGAAGGAAAAGATGCCTTAGGTGCAGCCACAGTACAAGTAAGGTATGAAGGTAAAATATATACAGGCAAGGGCTTATCCACCGACGTTATAGAGTCATCCATACTGGCCTATTTAAATGCAGTAAACAAGGTACTTAACGAGGAGAGATAATAATGAAATATTCATTTTCCACCATATCAAAAAGCTCATTAACCTGGAAAGAAGCTGTGGCCATGGCCAAGGACCTAGGATTTTCAGGTATTGAAATTAGGGGGCTGGAAAACAATGCCTATGCTGTAGATGCTAGACCCTTTTCTCAAGAAAATATAATGAAGACAGCCCAGCAATTGGCTAACCTAGATTTACAAATATCTTGTTTTTCCACAGATTGTGTTTTAAGTAAACTAGATGATAAAGAAAAGACAATTGAGCAAATAAAGGCATACATTGATTTAGCCAAGCAAATGTCCACAGACTTCATAAGGGTTCTACCGGACAAGGTCTTACATATGAACCAAGAAGCTATGGATGATATTGGTGTAATAGAAGAAATAATAGGTGAAGTTTTACCTTATGCGGAAGAAAAAAATGTAACCATCCTAATTGAAACCATGGGAATATATAGCGATACTGATAGGTTGAGAAAGCTTTTAGAAAAGTTTGCCTCTGACAACCTAGCAGCCCTTTGGGATGTGAACCACCCCTATAGATTCAACAATGAGTCTCCAGAGTTAACGGTACAAAACCTAGGTGCCTACATTAAATATATACATATGAAGGACTCAAAGATTGAAAAAGGTGAAATCAAATACAAACTAATGGGTGAAGGTGACCTTCCCATTGAAGAGATTATGCAGGCCTTAAAGTCCATAAACTATGATGGCTATATCTCTTATGAATGGGTAATGGAATGGGCCCAAGAATTTGACGACCCAGGCCTAGTATTTCCCCATTTTTTAAACTTTATGGAAAACATAAATCCACAAAAGGCTACTAAAGAAAAACTCTACTACAACAAATCTAAGACAGGTCGCTTTATTTGGGAAAAAGATGCCCTCATAGACTATACCTTCCCTCAAGTCTTGGATAGAATGGTTGAAGAATTTCCAGACCAATATGCCTTTAGATATACAACCTTGGATTACACTAGAACCTACAGCCAGTTTAGAGATGATGTTGACACTTTTTCCAGGTCTTTAATTGCCCTTGGTATAAAAAGAGGAGACCATGTAGCTGTATGGTCTACCAATCTTCCCCAGTGGTATATAGCCTATTGGGCAGTAACAAAAATTGGAGCAGTTCTCATAACGGTTAACACCGCCTACAAAATCCATGAAGCAGAATATCTTTTTAGACAATCTGACACCCACACTATAATAATGATGGAATCCTTTAAAGACTCCCATTATGCAAACATAATGAAGCAATTATGTCCTGAGCTGGAAAACTCCATTCCAGGAAAACCCTTGCGTATTAAAAAACTACCTTTTTTAAGAAATATAATTACAGTAGGTTTTTCTATGCCTGGTTGTTTAACCTGGGAAGAAACCTTTGACCTTCACTACAAGGTCCCCATTGAAGAAGTCTATAGAAGAGCTGCTATGATTCATAAAGATGATGTATGTAATATGCAGTACACCTCTGGAACAACAGGCTTTCCCAAGGGAGTTATGCTAACCCACTATAATATAGTTAATAATGGAAAATGTATTGGCGATAGAATGGATCTGTCCACTGCAGACAGAATGATGATACAAGTTCCCATGTTCCACTGCTTTGGCTTAGTTTTAGCCATGACTGCAGCTGTTACCCATGGAAGCACCATGTCTCCTCTACCCTACTTTTCTCCAAAGCCAGCCCTAAACTGTGTAAACATGGAAAGGATAACCTGTTTTCATGGAGTTCCCACCATGTTTATAGCTATGCTAGAGCATGAAGACTTTGCTAACACTGACTTTTCTCATGTAAGAACCGGTATTATGGCTGGAAGTCCTTGTCCCATAAAGGTAATGCAAGAGGTAATGGACAAGATGAATATGAGAGAAATAACCATAGTTTACGGACAAACCGAAGCCTCTCCAGGTTGTACTCAAAGTACTACAGATGACCCAATTGAGGTTAGAGTTAACACTGTAGGAAGACCACTACCTCAAATTGAGTGTAAGATTGTGGACCCAGAGACCAATGAAGAACTACCTGATGGAGTGGATGGAGAGTTTGTAGCCAGAGGATATAATATAATGAAGGGCTATTACAAAATGCCCATGGCAACCGCAGCTGCCATTGACCAAGATGGCTGGTTACACACTGGGGATTTAGCCAGAAGAATAGATGGAAATTACAAAATAACTGGCAGAATAAAGGATATGATTATTAGAGGTGGAGAAAACATTTACCCTAAAGAAATTGAAGACTTTATCTACACCCACGAAAAAGTAAAAGATGTCCAAGTCATTGGAGTTCCTGATGTGGGCTATGGGGAAGAGATTATGGCTTGTGTAATCTTAAAAGAAGGCGAGACCATGACCGAAGAAGAATTAAAGACCTTTGTTAGAGACCACATGGCAAAACACAAGACACCTCGTTATGTAGATTTTGTGGAAGAATTTCCCATGAATGCAGCTGGAAAAATCCTTAAATACAAGATGAGAGAAAATGCTATTGAAAAGTTAAATCTTCATGATGCTAAAAAGATTGTGACAGCCTAAATATGCAATACCAACTTTTCACATTATGCTATAATAAAGATAAATATTACAAAGAATATATACAAATCACTGCTGGAGGATAAGACAAGGTGAAAGTACTCTTAATTGGAGCAAGAACTCTTTTAGGCACTCAAACTGCCCATGAACTTTTAAAAAGAGGTCATACAATAACAGCTATTCCCGCTCCCTATATCAAGGAGAGTCGACCTGACCTTGAGGATATCCAATTCTTGGCTTTGGATTGTATGTTTTTAAATATTGATGAACTAATGACTCTTATGACAGGCTGTGATGCCTTAATTTTTACAGCAGGCTTAGATGAAAACATCAAGACAAAAGACTCCATAAGTGAACTCTACTACAAATATAATATTGCACCTTTAGAAAAACTTTTACCTCTAGCTAAAAAGACTGGCATAAAACAAACAGTTATTTGCTCTTCCTTTTTTGCTTACATGGATAGAACCTACCCAGAATGGGACTTAGCCAGCAACCACCCCTACATTAAAAACAGAGTGGACCAAGCCAAGGTAGCCTTAAGTTATGCAGACCAAGACTTTGCTGTATCCATCCTAGAATTTCCCTATATCTTAGGAAGTACCCATAAGGACCTACCTATATGTAAGTTTTTAAAGGATTCTGTTAAGAAAAATCCTTTTTTCACCTTCTATCCTAAAGGAGGAACCTCTGCCATTAGCATTGACCAAGCTGGCCAATGTATAGTATCAGCTATGGAAATAGGTAAAGGAGGACAAATATTTCCCTTAAGCACCTACAACATCAGTTGGAAAGACCTCATCAATAGTATGCATAAAGAGTTGGATACACACCATAAAAAGGCAATTCCCCTAAATTCTTATCTCTTAAAAAGATATCTTAAAAGAATCTTTAGACAAGAAAAAACCCAAGGCTTTCAAACTGGACTTGAGTTCTCAAAACTAAAACCCTTAATTGTTGAAAATGTATATATCAATGACTTTAATGCTAAAAGTATTTTCAGAGTAAGACCTGAAAACCTTAGTGACTTGATAAAAATCTCCCTTTCTACCTGCTTGTATGAAGATTAGTAAAAAAGTCCAAATATCTAAGACAAGCCCAAGAAGAGGGTACAATATATATCTAACAAGTTTGCATTCACCTATGGCGCTAATACTATATTAGGCTTCATATACTATATTTAATGGTATTAAAACTGGAAAAAGTATAAAATTAATACGAGGACTAAAGGCTAATAGACATTCTAGATTAATATATCAAAATGAAAGGAGGCTTTATGACTAAAACAAGTAATAGAATAGAGATTAAAAGTGAAATATTTGAGTGGGCTATTGAAGAATCACAAAAAGATATAAATGAAATCAGAATAAGGTTTAATAAATTTGATAAATGGATCTCTCAAATTGAATACCCCACATATAGACAAGTAGAAGACTTAGCAAATTTTCTTAAAGTTCCTTTTGGCTACATGTTTTTAGATGAGCCTCCATCCAAGGATGTTATTGAAAGTCAGTTCAGAACTATTGGTAACAAAAAACCGAAAATCAGCAAGAATCTTAAAGACACAATATACTCCATGAGCAGAAAGCAAGACTGGATCAGTGAGTTTCGAAAAGACAATGGTTGGGAAAGTATTATTCCTGATGAATATAAAAATTTAGATACTAGCAAAACTGTGGAATTTGCCCAAAAAGTAAAATCTTTTATTGGTCTAAAAGAATATTGGTATAAAGAAGTCAAAGACATAAACTCTGCCTTTATCTTCTTAAGAAAGCTTTTAGAGGAAAAAGGTATTATTGTAATGCAAAGTGGAATTGTTGGCCCAAGCACAAAAAGATTGTTACAGATTGAAGAGTTTAGAGGATTTATGCTATATGACCAATATGCCCCACTTATATTTCTTCATGCAAATGATAGTTACGCTGGAAAAATCTTTACATTGATACATGAGCTTATCCACATCATCCTAGAAGAAGATGATGTATTTGATAGTTATGACTTTAATTCTCAAAACAGTATAGAAGCTCAGATTAATAAAATAGCAATTGAGTTTCTAGTTCCAGACTCTCATCTAAGTGAATATTTAGAAAACCAGAATACAGATATTGATGAATATAATAGAGTTAAGCAGTTTATTTAAGGTCAATAGATTAGCCCTTGCCTACAAACTTTTGAACCAAAATTTAATAGAGCAAGAATTACTAGATAAGATTATCTTGGAAACTGAAATAAGTGTAAAAACTAAAAGCAAAAAAGTCGAGGGCAGTCACTTTTGGAATACATATAAGTCTAGATATAGTAACACTTTTATTAAAACTGTCATAAAGGGGGCAGAATCAGGATATGTCCCCTATACTTATGCTTTCAAACTACTAGATTTGAGCGCAAGAAGCTATGATGTACTTAAGGGTGAATTCCAATAATCATTTGATACTCCAAGCCTTATATACTTTCGCATACTGGTTTTTATATATTTATTGCAAACATAATTTAGCAAGTGTAATATAATAAGGTCCTGTGGAAGAGAAAAATCCATAGGCCTTGTATATAATTAGGATAGATTCCAAGAGAAAGGAATATGAATAGGCAATGTTACTAGTTTACAAAGGAAAAACAAAGGATGTATACAGTTTAGAAGATGGGAACTTTCTTTTAAAGTTTAAAGATGATATGACCGGCAGTGGTGGTGTCTTTGATCCAGGTGCCAATACAGTAGGCCTTACTTTAGAAGGTGCAGGTCTTGCAGGTTTAAGGTTAAGTGTATTCTTTTTTGAACTTTTAGAAAAAAAAGGAATACCCACCCATTTTATATCTGCTAATACAGTAGATAACACCATGATAGTAAAGCCTGCTCAATTTTTTGGTAAGGGTGTAGAGGTAATACTTCGCTATAGGGCTGTGGGAAGTTTCTTAAGAAGATATGGTCTTTATTGCCAAGAAAATGATAAATTAGATGGATATGTAGAGGTTACCTTAAAAGATGACCTAAGAAACGACCCTCTCATAACCAAAGAAGGCTTAGCTGAATTAAATATTATGTCTTTTGAAGAATATGATATTTTATATAATCTAACTAAAAAATCCGGAGAAATCTTAAAAGATTTCATGTTAAAAAAAGGTATTGAGCTTTACGATATTAAGTTTGAATTTGGTAGAGTTGGTAGTGATTTACACATAGCCATGATTGATGAGATCTCTGGTGGTAATATGAGAGCCTTTAAAGATGGTAAACAGATTTCTCCTTTAGAACTAGAAAAGATCTTACTTGAAGATTAACATTACTTTAAAATAAGGGCCGAAGAACTTCTTCGACCCTTAATATATTTGCCCGCTGATGACAATTCACACATTATACGATTTTCAAAGGAGGTAGCGGGCTTTTGTCGATCGTAACAATACTTGCACAATACACCCGACTAACTACATTATACATTTAATAAAACAATATATCAATAAGCTTGCAAAGCAATTTAATCATCTATTTCATCACTAATTATGTCTAAAGTATATGAGCCTTGGCGATAATCAACCTTTAAAATGCTTCTAGTAGAAATGTTTTCTGACAAGATTTTTTTTGCAATCATGGTCTCAATGTTACTTTGTATATACCTTTTTAAAGGTCTTGCTCCAAAGGCTGAATCATAGCCTTCTTCTGCAATGTGAAGTTTGGCATCTTGGCTTACCTCTAGTACTAATTGGTTTTTAGCTAGCCTTTTTGCCAAATCTTCTAACATCAGGTCTCCTATCTTTACAATCTCTTTTGGAGTTAAGGGCTTGTATATAACTATTTCGTCTAGCCTATTTAGGAATTCTGGACGGAAATGTTGCTTTAAGAGTAGTTCAATCCCTTCTTTTCCCTCTTTTGTGACTTCATTGTTTTTATCAATATTATCCATAATGAATTCAGTACCTAGATTGGAGGTTAGAATAATGATAGTGTTTTTAAAGTCCACTGTTCTTCCTTGAGAGTCGGTTATTCTACCTTCATCCAAAACCTGTAAAAGCACATTGAAAACTTCTGGGTGGGCCTTTTCTATTTCATCAAAAAGAACTACACAGTAGGGTTTTCTTCTAACAGCCTCTGTTAATTGTCCTCCTTCTTCATAGCCTACATATCCTGGAGGTGCCCCTATTAAACGGCTTACAGAGAATTTTTCCATGTACTCACTCATATCTATTCTAACTATATTCTTTTCATCATCAAAAAGAGCCTCTGCCAGAGTCTTGGCTAATTCAGTCTTTCCAACTCCAGTAGGTCCTAAAAAGAGAAAGGAACCAACAGGTCTATCTGGATCTTGAATACCTGCCCTTTGACGCAAGATTGCTTGTGCTACTTTTTCTACAGGCTCATCTTGGCCTATTACTCTTTTGTGTAAAATGTCCTCTAAACCAAGAAGCTTTTCTCTTTCACTTTGCATTAACCTAGTTAAAGGTATACCTGTCCATCTAGAAACAATGGAAGATATTTCTTCTTCTGTCACCTTATCTCGCAAAAGGGTCTTTTTCCCTTCAACCTCCTTGGCAATTTCTTCTTGGTCTTCTAGTTCTTTTTGAAGAGCTGGAAGTTGTCCATATTTCAATTCTGCAGCCCTATTAAGGTCATAGTCTCTTTGAGCTTTTTCTATTAGGCTATTTACCCTTTCAATTTCCTCTCTAAGCTTTTGCACCTTAGAGATGGCGTTTTTCTCATTTTCCCATCTAGCCTTCATATCCTTAAAGACTTCTTTTTGGTGGGCTAGCTCCTTTTTTATTCTTTCTAAGTTATCTTTAGACAATTGGTCCTTTTCTTTTTTAAGGGCAGCTTCTTCTATTTCTAGTTGCATGATTCTTCTTGAAATCTCATCTAACTCAGAAGGCATTGAATCTATTTCTGTTTTTATGAGGGCACAAGCCTCATCCACTAGGTCTATGGCTTTATCAGGTAAAAACCTATCACTTATATATCTGTGGGATAAGGTTGCAGCTGCTATTAGAGCCTGGTCTGTTATTTGTACTCCATGGTAAACTTCGTATCTTTCTTTTAAGCCTCTTAAAATAGAGATTGTTTCTTCCACATTAGGCTCTTCAATCAGTACTGGTTGGAATCTTCTTTCTAGGGCAGCATCCTTTTCAATATATTGCCTGTATTCATTTAAGGTGGTAGCTCCAATACAGTAAAGCTCTCCTCTAGCCAACATGGGCTTTAAGAGATTTCCAGCGTCCATGGCTCCGTCTGTCCTTCCCGCTCCAACTATGTTATGCAATTCATCTATGAAAAGGATAATTCTACCTTGAGATTTTCTAACCTCTTCTAAAACAGCCTTTAGTCTTTCTTCAAACTCTCCCCTATATTTAGCTCCTGCTATTAAGGCTCCCATGTCTAAAGAGAATATTTTTCTTTCCTTTAGGTTACCAGGCACATCCCCTTTTACTATTCTTAAGGCCAAACCTTCTGCTATAGCTGTTTTACCTACACCGGGCTCTCCAATTAGCACTGGATTGTTTTTAGTTTTTCTAGATAAGATTCTAATGACATTCCGGATCTCTTCGTCTCTTCCAATGACTGGGTCTAGTTTTTGTTCTCTTGCTAGTTCTACTAAATCCTGACCATACTTTTTTAAGACATCATAGGTAGACTCTGGATTATCCGATGTAACCTTGGTGTTTCCCCTAATTTTTGCCAAAACCTTTAAAAACTCATTTCTATCAATAGAGCATTTCTTAAAAATCCTCTTTATTTCACTGTTTCCCTTATCTATTAAGGCTAAAAAGATATGCTCTAAAGAAACAAAGTCATCTTGCATGGCTTGAGCCTCCCTTTCAGAGGCTACAAAAACCGCATCACTTTCAGATGATATATATACCTTATCTGGCTCTCTTCCACTACCTGTTACCTTGGGCAAATTAGCTATGGCTATTTCTGTATCTCTTAACAGGCTATCTACCTGAATGTTCATTGACAAGAGAAGTTGGCCAATAAAGGAATCTGGCAAACTTATTAAGGCGTGCAAGATATGTACCTGTTCAATTTGCATATTTTGGTATTCTATGGCCATACTTTGGGCATTGTTTATGGCTTCTACTGATTTTTGTGTAAACTTTTGTATATTCATTTAATATGTCTCCCCATATATTCTTTCAATCTCTTTTTTGGCCTTTAGGTAATCTTCTTTATTTTCAAAAAAAGCATACAAAGACCTATGTAGAACATTTATATAGTTGGCTGTTTCAAGACCTAAGACCTGTTTGTTAGATTTATCTTCTAAGATCCTAATAAAGCCCTTTTCATTGTTGTTCAAACTTTCATTAGAAACAACATTACTATTTTTTATATGTCTCTTCTTTTCAACCTCTTTCCAAAGGCTAAAAAAGTCTTCCATACTCTTTGTTAACTCCCTGTTTTGAGTCCTTATATTTGCTTTTATCCTAGATGAATAGTAATTTTTACTTCTATAGACTTCTACACAGTATCTTATGGCTGGTCTGTACTTGTAGTTTAACTCAGCCCTTATATCCATAAAATGGGCTGAGTTCATAGGCACAAAGACATATCCCCCTATAGACTCTAGTTGGTCTTTAGCCTGGCTTAAAATATCTTTAGCAATTTGACCAAAGGTAGTATAGGAAAGGTGGTCTGCTAAAATCTCATTTATATAGTTGGACCTACTAGTATTTGTCTTACTAGCCAGATCATCAATTAGTTCTACTATTTCTCTTCCTAAAAGAAGGCTATAAATATCTTTTTTCATGCTCCGTCTCCCCTTAAGATTATATCAAACATCAAATAACTTGACAATGATATTATTAATATCGCATGCAAGTTTACTTATTTTTTTACTCAATTTACTTCAAAACTTCTCTTTTATGTTATAATTGCATTTGAATGACAAGTAAATATAGAATGCAAACGGAGGAAAAGTAATGAACGACTTAGAAATGGCCATACAAATGGAAAAAGACGGCGAAATCTTTTATAAGAGGCAAGCTGAACTGAACAAGGACAACTACCTATTTAATATATGTATGATGCTGGCAGAGGATGAAAAGGTTCATGCAAATGTTTTAGAAAAAAAACTAAAGAGTTTGGAATACGAACTGTCCCCCTCTACCTTTGACAAGGAACCATCTCTTTTTACAAATCTCAATGATTTTTCCGTAGAAGAAAGGTTTACCCTAAGACAGCAAGACTTCTATAGCCTAGCAGCAGACATAGAACTCAAGAGCATAGAACTATACACTAGGTTATTTAATCAATCTGAAGATGAAAAGGATAAAGAAATTTTTCAATATCTCATAGATCAAGAAAAAAACCACTATAATATTATTGATGCACTAGCCCAAGCCTTAAGAAGTGCAGACGAATGGGTAGAAAATGCGGAGTTTGGAAACAGACCCGAGTACTAATAGAAAATTTATATCAGGAAGGTAGAATTTATGAAAAAACTAGTTAAGAATAATGTTTATTGGGTAGGATATACTGATTGGGAATTAAAGAAATTCCACGGTGATGAATATTCCACCCATTCAGGGTCAACCTACAACAGCTATCTTATACAAGAAGAAAAAACTGTTCTAATTGATACAGTTTGGTCACCCTTTGCAAAGGAGTTTGTAGATAACTTAAAAAGTGAAATTGATTTAAACTCTATAGATTTCATAGTTGCTAATCATGGGGAAGTAGACCACAGTGGAGCATTAACAGAGTTAATGAAACATATCCCCAATACCCCTATTTACTGTTCTCAAAACGCCCTTAAATCTCTAAAAGGCCAATTCCATGGAGATTGGGATTTAAGAGTGCTAAAAACTGGAGATACTCTAGACTTAGGAAATGGAAAACAATTGGTCTTTGTAGAAATGAGAATGCTACACTGGCCCGACTCTATGGCCTGCTATATGACAGGAGACAAAATCCTCTTTTCCAATGACGCTTTTGGCCAGCACTATGCTGTGGATTCCCTCTTTAATGACCAAGCAGACCAATGTGTTCTTTACCAAGAGGCTGAAAAGTATTATGCCAATATTCTTACACCCTTTAGCGCTATCTTGAAAAAGAAGTTAGAAGAGATTATTGCTCTGAACCTAGATATTGACATTATTGCACCTAGCCATGGAGTTATCTGGAGAGATAATCCTCTTCAAATAGTGGAACAATATGCAAAATGGTGTGATGATTACCAAGAAAATCAAATCTCCATTATTTATGACACCATGTGGAATGGAACCAAAAGAATGGCCGATAAGATTGCTGAAGGTATAAGGGCGAAGGATCCTGATGTTACCATAAAGGTTTTCAATCTTCCAAAAAAAGACATTAATGATGTAACAACTGAGATTTTCAAATCTAAAATGATTGTACTAGGCTCACCTACTATTAATAATGGAATACTCTTTTCCATAGCTGGTCTAGCCCACTATATAAAAGGCTTAAAGTTTAAAAACAAAAAAGCTGCTGCCTTTGGTGCCTATGGCTGGTCCGGAGAAGGTGTAAAGATTCTAAATGGCATGTTAGAAGATGCTGGATTTGAACTAGTTAATGAAGGCCTTAGAGCTCTATGGAATCCTGATGCCCAAAGGGAAGAGGAAGCTTTTGAATTTGGCAAAAGCTTAGTTTAATGAAAGACAAGACTAAAAAGATTTATTTGGCAGGAGGCTGCTTTTGGGGAGTTGAGAAATACCTATCCTTGATAGAAGGAGTAACAGCTACCCAAGTAGGCTATGCCAATGGAAATACACCCAACCCCACATACCAAAAGGTATGTGAGGGAAACACTGGGTATAATGAGGCTGTAGAAGTCACCTATAAAAGTGACATCATAGATTTACCTGGCCTTTTAAGTAGATTTTACCAAGTGATTGACCCAACCAGCATAAACAAGCAAGGAAATGACATAGGGGATCAATATAGAAGTGGAATCTACTTTGTTTATCCAGAAGATGAAGCTGTTATAAAAAATTCTTTAAAGATACTTCAGTCTAGATACCAAAAGAAAATCGTAGTTGAAGTAAAGGAGCTTAAAAACTTCTATAGGGCAGAAGACTATCACCAAAAGTATCTGGACAAGAATCCTGGTGGCTATTGCCATGTCGGACAAGACCAGTTTTCATATGTTCTTTCTTTAGATAAGTCTCTTTACAAGAAAAAGAGCCTTTCTCAATTAAAAGAAGAATTGACTCCTTTACAATTTGAAGTCACCCAAAACAATGCCACAGAAAGACCCTTTGCCAATGAGTATTATAATAATGAAAAAGAGGGTATCTATGTAGATATAACTAGTGGTGAGCCTCTTTTTTCCAGTAAAGATAAATATGATGCTAAATGTGGTTGGCCTAGTTTTACAAAACCCATAAACAAGAAATCCATAATAGAGCACCTTGATTTTTCCCATAGCATGATTAGAAGAGAGGTTAGAAGCCTTATTGGAGACTCCCACCTAGGCCACATCTTCAATGATGGCCCCATTAAAGAGGGTGGTTATCGCTACTGTATTAACAGTGCATCTTTAAAATTTATAGCTAAGCAAGATATGGAAAAAGAAGGTTATGGACATCTTCTAGATATCTTTGAATAAAATTTCTAGAAGAAAAAAATATTAATCAAGAACAATATATTGTGTTAAAATAGGTTAGCACAAAATAATTGTGAGGTAAAAATGAAAATAATAATTAAAGACGACTATAGCCAACTTAGTAAACATGCTGCCCAATTGATAGCTGAGCAAATAAGGAAGAAACCTAATTCTGTTATAGGCCTAGCTACAGGTGGCACACCTCTTGGCACCTACAAGGAACTTATAAGGTTGCACAAAGAAGAGGGACTAGACTTTTCTCAGGTTAGAACCTTTAATCTAGATGAATATCTGGGCCTTGCCATGGATTTAGATAAATCCTATGAACAAGACCAATCCTATGAAAGATTCATGTATGAAGAACTCTTCTTTCACATTAACATTAAAAAAGAAAATATACATATTCCCTATGGTCTAACAAGTAATCCTGAAGAGACCTGTAAAGAATATGAAGAAAATATAGAAAAAGCAGGAGGCATTGACCTTCAACTTCTAGGTATTGGAGGAGATGGACACTGGGCCTTTAATGAACCAGGATCAGCCTTTGATTCTCGTACCAGAGTAGAAAGTCTACACCCTCAAACCACCCAGGATAATTACAAGGCCTTTTTCCAAAAGTCTGGCCTTCCCATAGACCAAATGCCAACCAGGGCTCTAACCATGGGGATAGCTACAATACTAGAAGCAAAAAGCCTTTTAATGCTGGCCTACGGTAAAAACAAGGCAAATATTATTAAACAAGCCCTAGAAGGCCCAATTACTACCCAAGTATCCGCCTCTGCAATCCAGATTTACAAAAACCCTATAACCATAATACTAGATTCTCAAGCTGCATCACAATTGGAAAGATTAGATTAGGTTAATAAGTAAAACTAATATTTTTTAATTTTAATAGTAATAATATGGTAAATAATAATAGAATAAAGACACAAAAACCTTGCTAAGCAAGGTTTTTCTTATGTGCTATATATGCCTTTAATATATCTTCTTAGTATTTTACTAACCTAAAATCTTCTTTAAGCTAAAATCTTCTTTAACCTAAAATCTTCTTTAAATCCTCATCTGCTGTGGATATAGGAGATATATCAAAGTTTTCCACCAAGTAATCCAAAACATTTTGTGAAACAAAAGCTGGTAAGGTGGGGCCTAAGTAAATGTTTTTAACTCCCAATGCTAACAAAGACAATAAGATACATACTGCTTTTTGCTCGTACCAAGAAAGTACTAAGGTTAAAGGAAGGTCATTAATACCACACTCAAAGGCATCTGCTAGAGCTTTTGCAACTTCAATTGCAGAAAAAGCATCATTGCATTGGCCCATGTCCATAAGTCTGGGTAGTCCTTCAATTTCCCCTAAATCTAGGTCATTAAATCTATACTTTCCACATGCTAAAGTAAGTATAACTGTATCTGAAGGTGCCTTCTTTACAAAGTCTGTATAGTAGTTACGGCCAGGCTTTGCACCATCACATCCACCTACTAGGAAGAAGTGCTTTATCTTTTTAGCCTTAACAGCATCAATTACCTTATCAGCAACTGATAAAACTGTATGGTGACCAAAACCAGTAACAACTTCTTTACCCCCATTGATACCTGTAATTAAGTGGTCTTCTTTATAGCCACCTAATTCTAGGGCTTTTTCAATGACAGGTGTAAAGTCTTTATCTTCTCCAATATGAACCATGTTGGGATATTGGACTACTTCTGTTGTAAAGATTCTATCAGCATAGTTGTCCTTAACAGGCATTATGCAGTTTGTTGTAAAGAGTACCGAACCTGGGATATCTATAAATTCTTTTTGTTGGTTCTGCCAAGCGGTTCCAAAATTACCCTTCAAATGTTTGTAAGCTTTTAGTTTAGGATAGCCGTGGGCTGGAAGCATTTCCCCATGGGTATATATGTTTATACCCTTGCCTTGGGTTTGTTCAAGCAAAAGTTGTAAATCTTTTAAATCATGACCAGAAATCACGATAAAGGGACCTTTTTCTATAGTCAAAGGAACGGTTGTAGGAACTGGTGTACCATAAGTTTCTGTATTGGCCTTATCTAAAAGTTCCATACATACTAGGTTAACTTGACCTGTTTCAATAACTATAGGTAAGAGTTGGTCCATAGACCAGTCTTGACTTATTGCATACATTCCCTTGTATACAAAAGACATTACATCATCATCAGTATAACCTAAAACCATTGCATGATAAGCATAAGCTGCCATTCCTCTTAAGCCTAAAAGGATTAAAGATTTTAAGGAACGGATATCTTCATTATCATTCCATAGGTCTTTCATATCATAATCTTCTACACTGGAACAAGATGCAGAACAACCTGCACATTGAGGCATTAAGAAATTCTTTTCTTGATAGACCTTGTTAATTAAAACTTTTAAAGACTCATCATCAAAGTTTACGTTGGTTATAGTGGTAAAAAGTCCTTCTAGCATGACTTTATCTGTGGACATAAAAGAACCATTGTCCATAACTGCTTTTGCTAATCCTATAAGTGCTCCTGTCAACTCATCTTGCAAGTTGGATGTTGAAGCTTCTTTTCCGCATACGCCCATTCTACTGACACATGCTTTTGATTTTACTGTTTGTTCACATTGGAAACAAAACATTTCTGACATAAAAAATCCTCCCTTATTCTTCTATATGTATTACTGAAACTGGACAGCTATCTGCAGCTTCTTGTGTGCAATCTTCAGTATCTGCAGTAACTTCTGCAATTACTTCTGCAACCCCATCGTCGTTCATAGCAAAAACTTCTGGGCAAATGTCTGCGCACAAACCACAGCCGATGCAACCATCTTGATCAATTGTAACTTTCATTCTATTTCCTCCCTTTCTGTAAATTGTAGTGTGTATTTAAAATCCCATTTGGCTTTTTCATTTTATCACATACAATTATTTTTTCTATATTATAATTCTAAGACTCTTCCATCGGTAGATAAAGTTACTGTTTGCCAAGGAATCATCTTGTCACAAGCTCTTAAGGCCTCATGGGCAGCTCTTTCTAGACCTCCACAACAAGGTACCTCCATTCTAACAATGGTTAAGCTCTTTATATCATTTTGTTTTAAAATCTCGGTTAACTTACCAGCATAGCTTCCTTCATCTAGTTTAGGACAACCAATTATGGTAACCCTATTTTTCATAAAGTCTTCATGGAAGTTGCCATAAGAAAAGGCAGAACAATCTGCAGCAACTAAAAGATGAGCCTGGTCAAAAAAGCCTGCTCTCATTGGAACCAGCTTCATTTGCACTGGCCATTGGGCTAGTTGACTTTCTGTATTGCCAAGATTGACACCTGTATTGGCACAAGGGCTTATTTCATTAGTTCTCATCTTTCTAGAGGCAGAACCTGGACAGCCTGAGGCTTGTGGAAGACTGGTTCTAGCCTTGGCTTCTCTTTTCATCTTTGCTTCTACTGCCTCTTTATCAAAGGGGTCAGCCAACCTTTCTTCAAAGCTAATTGCACCTGTTGGACAAGCTGGCAAACAATTTCCTAAGCCATCACAATAGTCATCCCTAATAAGTTTCGCCTTACCATTTACCATGGCAATAGCACCTTCATTACAGGCTTGAGCGCAAAGAGTGCAACCGATGCATTTTTCTTCATCTATATTGATAATCTGTCTATATATTTTTGTCATTTGGATCCTTTCATGTAATATATTTTCCCAATTTTTACACCTTTGTTAGTTTAACAGTAGTCAGACAAAGAGTCTGTTGCATTTGCAACATCTAGGAGGTAAAATATATTTATACCTTATGAAGGGAAGTGAAAACATATGCATACAGCAACCTTACCAAATACAGTGTATGATGCCCTAGCTAAAAATGTTCAGCTCTTTAAGGATATTGAGCCTGGAGAAATAAGGAAGATGATTGGCTGTTTAGGAGCTAAAAGTGTTTACTACAAGAAAAACGAAATTCTCCTGCTAACTCATGATAGATTAGAAAGTATTGGTCTAGTACTAGAGGGCTCTGTTTTAGTGACTACCGAAGACTTTATGGGAATGCGGTCAATCTTATCTGTAGTTTCTCAGTATGGAATATTTGCAGAGACCTTTGTTTGTGCAAATATAAGTAAGTCTCCTGTTACCATTACAGCAGCTGAAAACTCCACTATCATGTGGCTCAAATTTCCTGGTATGTTAAAAACTTGCGAAAAGTCCTGTGATTTTCATACCAAGCTCATTGAAAACATGATGAATCAATTGGCAGAAAGAAATTATCAGCTCCACCAAAAACTAGAGATCTTATCCCAAAGAAGTTTAAGAGATAGAATTCTAGCTTATCTTCACAATCATAAGCTACAAAATAGTAGCACTTCTTTTAGCATACCCTTGAGTAGAAATGAATTAGCAGACTATTTAAATGTAGATAGGGCTGCTCTTTCTAGAGAGTTGAGTAAAATGAAGGACCAAGGCATGATAGACTACAATATGAATAGATTTAAAATACTATATTAGGGAGAAAAACTTTGAAAATACAAATTATACAGCCCATGTATCCAAAAAATAACTTTACCAAGGACCAGTCCTTTAACTATATTATCAAGTCTCTAAGAAGCATCCAAGAAGCTGATTTAATACTACTTCCTGAATACTCTAATGTGCCAGGTGCAGACAATTTTCAGGAGCTTTTGGATATGTATAAAAAGAATAATGATATTTTGCTAAAAGAAGTTGAAAGTACTGCAAAAAGACTTTCATCTTTAGTGGTAGTTAATGTAGTTAAAAAAAGAAAAGAAGATACCTTTACCAATACTAGCCTTTTATATAACAGACAAGGTCAATTGGTTTTTGAATATGATAAACAGCATCTAACCTATGGTGAAACCAAGGACCTTAAATTAGACCACTCCTATAAACACAGACAAGGTCCCCATAACAGATTTGAAATAGAGGGGATGCGTTTAGCCTTTTTAACCTGTTATGATGCATATTTTCTTTCCTACATTGAAAGTATTAGTGAATACAGACCTGATCTTATCTTAATGCCCTCCTACCAAAGAAGTGAGGATGCAGATTTAATACTGGCCCAAAGCAAAATGATTGCTCAAAGATGTAATAGCTATTTACTTCGCTCTTCTTACTCTATGGAGGATAAATACAAGGGTGGTAGATCATTAATATGTGATACCTCTGGTAAAATACTAGGTGACTTAGAAGAAAAGGTGGGTCTTTTAACCTGTGATATAGACATTAGTAAAAAGAGCCTAAGGTCTAATGGACATGGCCAAGCCCTCATAGCCTCAGACCTTTTTGTCTCTCAAGGGAAAACTCCTAGAGCCTATTCATCAGCTGGTTCTTTTATTGGCCTAAATGACAATGAAGCTCCTTATCCAAGACTTTGTGCCCATAGAGGCTTTTCAGACCTTTTACCTGAAAACAGTATTTTATCCATTGCCTCTGCCATTGCCCTAGGGGCCCAAGAAGTAGAGTTTGATTTATGGCCTACCTCAGATTATGAAATTATTGCTACCCATGACCCTTCTTTTTCACATGACCCAGAAAAAAGAGTTTGGCTATATACTTATGAGGAAATTTTAAAACTAGATGCTTCTTTTAATAAGTCAGAACTTTTAAAAGGCTTACAGTACAATACCTTTGAAGAGATCTTAAAAAAGTTTAATAAGCAAACCATTATGAATATCCACATAAAAACTAAATACCACAAGGGCCAAAATGAATTTCCATATGATGAAAAAGCCTTTAAGATAATAGCTGATTTAATAGAAAAGTATGACTGCCAAGATTATGTATATATTGCAGGAGATGATGCTGTTATGGAGACTGCCTTGAAAATAGCACCTCACTTAAAACGTTGTTGTTTAGATGGTCAAAGAGACTATAGCCTTGTTGACAATGCCATAAAGTATAAGTGTCATAAACTTCAATTTTTCAAACCCTTCTTTAATCAAGAAATGATAGATAAGGCAAAGAAAAACAATATTATCTGCAACATCTTCTATGCAGATGACCCTAAAGAAGCCTTGGATTATTTAGATATGGGAATTGATACAGTGCTTACTAATAATTTCTTTTTAGTCCAAAAATATCTTAAAGAAAATAATCGCCTGTAAGATAATACAGGCTTTGTACTTTCTTTATTATTTACATAAAACATAAAACCCTATTTTTAATAGAAATAGGGTTTTTAAAGTCCAAATAAAATCTACTCTAAAGTAGGAACCCTTTGGATATTGGGATTTCTAAAGTGGTCACACTCATCATAAGAGGTGGTGGAAAACTCAGAAATAACCGCTCCATCTTTATCAGCTTGGAACCAGTGCCAGGTGTTGGGATAAAGGGTATACTGGTCTCCTGGATTTAAAACTATTTCATTAAAAACAGTATAGTGCTCATCAGGAATTCTAGCTGAAACTTTATCTACAGGCTCACCTTCTACATATAAATAAACTCTTCCATATCTAACTCTAAAGGTTTCTTCTTTTCCCTTGTAATTTTTATCATCTATAGGGGCATGGACATGTTCTGGACAGGTTTGATAGGGGTGTAAAACCATTTCTTTTGCACAGGTGGTTTCTGTATTAACATAGGTAACAATGCTCAAACCAGACACATAAAAATCATTTAAACCAAAATCTGCTATTTCAATATTTTCTTTCTCTTCATCTGTTAGCACAATATGGGCTTTTTCATACATTTCTAAAGCCTTATCTTTAGCTATTTTTATATCTTTTGCCTTCATATTCATCCTCCTTGTCATAAAATGATTTTATGTCAGCACACATCTTTAGTCAACAGAGGAAGATTGGACTTTATCTACTTTTTAAATCTCTTTTACTAAATATCAAAGCTTGTATTGTGCTGAATTCTTTGAATTAATCAACTATAATATATGTGTAGATATATTAACCATATAAATACTTAAGTAAGCCACCGATATATGTATTAGCACAGATTATGATAAATAAGGAAATAGCTAGGAAAATGACCAAAACTATTGAGACAGAAAGACTCATTTTAAGAAAGTTTAAATATTATGACTTGGAAGACCTATATGAATTTGGAAAAAATCCCTTTGTTGGTCCTAATGCTGGTTGGCCTCCTCATTCTTCTATTCTTGAAAGCAAGGCCTATCTAGATGTCTTCATAAAATATGATAATGTTTGGGCTATTGAGTACAAGGCCAATAAGAAGGTTATAGGTACAATAGGCCTACATGAGGACCTATTAAGAACCACAGTAAAAAACCTAAACAGTAGATGCCTTGGCTATGCCCTATCCTACAATTTCTGGGGCCTAGGCATAACCACTGAGGCTGTTTTAGCTATAATAGATTATGCCTTTACATCCATGAATTTAGACATTATTGCTGTGGACCATTATGTAGAAAATACAAGGTCAAAAAGGGTTATTGAAAAAGCTGGATTCAAATATGAAGGCACCTTAAGAAAGGCTAAAAGGTCCTATGACAACAAGCCAAAAGACATTATGTGCTACTCTCTTTTAAAAAAAGAGTGGGAGCAAAACAAAAATATCAGTACTTAAGCCTTATCTCCCTATGTGGATATCTTTGATTGACTTATATAAGTTTGACCTATAAAATCCTTTTATGAAGAAAAATAATACAAATCCAAGAACTGAAAAACTTAAAAGACAATATATTATCCATATAGCTCTTTATGCCTTTATTTTTAATATGTTACCCCTAGTAGCTATAGCCTTAAACCAGCCAGGTATCTTAGTGTTTTTACTCCTCCTAGGCTTTCCCTTAGCTTGCTTTGTAGCTTCTTTGGTTTTTGGTATTTTTAATGGTTACAAGTGGATATATACAATTTTCCCACCCCTACTCTTTCTTCCATCAGTCTTCATCTTCTATAACTTTACAGCCCTTCCCTATACCTTGATATATTTTCTTGCCACAAACATTGGCATAGGAGCAGGTACATATTTTGCATATGCCTTTTCTAGAAAGAAAAAAGGTGATACAAATGTTAAGGTTAAGAACAAGCCTAAAGTAGAAACTAAAATTAAAAGAAAATAATATAAAAGAACTTTGGATAAGAAAAACCCCATAAGTTTACTTGTCCAACTTTGGGGTATTTTAATTATTCTTATCTTTTATTTATTGCTATATTAATGTATCTTTATTTCAGTTTAACTTTCTTATCAACATTAAGAACAAATATTGAAGCACCACCAACAGTTACTTCTTCTGGTAGGCTATCATTTTGCAAACCATTGCCAAAGGAGGCTGTAGAGGGGGCTGGTTTTTTTCTAGTCTTGCAGTGCTCAGATAATATCTCTATAACCTTATCGGTTTTGTCTTCTTCTACACCAATTAAAAAGGTAGTATTTCCCACCATTAAAAATCCTCCAGTGGTGGATAATTTTGTTACAGAAAAACCTGCATCGGTTAAGGCCGAAGCAGCAATATTACTGTCATCATTATTTACAATTGCTAATATTAATTTCATAGGCATTTTCTCCCTCTTTACTAATTATATCACACATAAGCAGATAATTTCTGCTTGCTAGACTTGTCTAGGTTGTCATAGTTTTCAATCTCATACCGGTTATCATTATTGTCTCTAAAGAGTATTCTGGTTTGGTGAATAAGCTTAATGTCATTATATCTATGCCAGATTTCAAACTTTCTTTCACCTTTGTCGGTTAGTACATGCATATTAATGTTTCCACTAATCTCTTTAACCTCTATAATCTTAAGGATTTTAGGAATTCTATAATACTCGTCTAAACAGTCCTCTATTGCCTTTTTAGAATCTTCCATTAAAGTGTCTAGATTTCTAATGATAGCAACTTCCTTTTCATCTTGATCTAAAAGAGTAATGTACTTTCTAAGACCTGATATGGGAAAAAGTCTTCTAGGCTCAAGATTGAAAAATAGTCGACCGTCATACATCTTAACATCCACATGGGTCAAGTCTTTTCTTGTAATCATAGCATTATCATATTCAATATAGGGGGTATTCATAGCATCCTCCTTATTCAAACTTCTCGTCTTCTTTTGCCTTTTGTAGCTTAGAAGACATGGCTTGTATTTCTATTAACTTGTAGTACTTACCCTTAAGTGCTAGTAGTTCTTCTGGACTTCCCGCTTCAATAATCTCTCCTTCGTCTAAGACCAAGATCTTGTTGGCCTTTCTTAAGGTGGATAATCTGTGGGCAATCATTAGGGTAGTTCTGCCAGCTATTAATCTTTCAATAGCTTCTTGAATTAAAAGCTCAGTTTCAGAGTCCACTGCAGCGGTGGCTTCATCAAAAATCATAATACCTGGATTTCTTAAAACAGCTCTGGCAATGGAAACTCTTTGTCTTTCCCCACCAGATAATCCAGTTCCTCTTTCTCCTAATACTGTGTCATAGCCGTCAGGAGTTTTTATAATAAAGTTATGGGCATTGGCAATTTTTGCTGCATTGATGACTTGTTCTACTGAAGCATTTTCAGAACCATAAGCTATATTGTTAAAAATTGAATCATGGAACATCATAGGCTCTTGTTGCACATAGCCAATTTGAGACCTGTAAAATTCCATATCAATCTCTCTAATATCCTCACCATCCATAAGGATACGACCTTCATAGTTGTCATAGTAGCGCATTATTAAGTTAATGAGAGTAGACTTACCAGAACCGGTAGTTCCCACTATACCTACAATATCTCCAGGCTCTATGGTCAGATTAATATTTTTTAGGGTCATCTTTGTTCTATCAAAGGAAAAGTCAACATCTTCAAACTCAATCTTTCCTCTTAATCTGTCAGGATGCTTGCCTTTTCCTAGGTCTTGTTCAGGTTGGGCATCTATAATATCAAAGACTCTTTCTGCTGATGCAACAGCTGCTTGAACTGAGTCATTAAAGTTGGCAAAGAAGTTAACAGGTCCATAAAACATGGCTGTGTAGGATATGAAAGAAACCAAAAGACCTAGAGATAAGCCTCCTTGGCTATCTATTACCCATTTACCTCCAACTCCCCAAATTAACAAAGAACCTAGGGTTACAAAAAATCCTACTAGGTGGGGAAACAAGGTAGTTATTTTCGCAGACTCAATATCTGTCTTTAACCACTCTTGATTATATCTATCAAATTTACCAATTGCTTTTTTCTCATTGGTAAAAGCCTTTATAACTCTAACTCCAGGAATGGTATCTGTTAGTATTGATGAGACTGCAGCCCACTTTCTCCATATCCTTCTGTAATAGGGTAAAATCTTTTTACCAAATATTCTTGATCCTGTTACAACCAAGGGAACAGGTATTAAGGATAAAAGGGTTAATCTCCAATCCATAACAAACATAATGACAATAATCCCAATTAGTAAGAAAAACTGGACCACTACCTCTTGGGTTATTCTCATGGTAAAGCCTTGCAAGGTGGAGGTATCATTACTAATTCTAGTTATAACTGAGCCGGTAGAGGTCTTATCATAAAAGCGCATAGGTAGGTATTGAGCCTTAGCATATATGTCACTTCGTAGGCTAGCAACAATCCTATCTCCTCCAACCCTTAGCAAATATGCCCTTATAGTCCCTATAAAATACTGGATAACATAGGCTCCTAAAAGAATAAAGACAACATTTAGCAGCATCTTTTTATCACTATTAGGTATAACTTCATCCACCATCATTTTAGTAATGTAGGGTGGAACAAGAGTCATTGCTGTAGTAATTAAAGAGAGTATAAGGGAGATGGTTAAAAGAGTAGAGTGTGGCTTAATGTACTTTAATAACTTTTGGGCAATCTTCCCCTTAGACTGGCAGTGTAAGCAGTCTGCTCCTTCTCTTACTAAGGGCCTTTGGCACTTAGGACAGGTCTTTAATTGTTTTTCAAAAACTGCCCCAATAAAGTCCAAGGCTCTTTCTAAAGTTTGGCCTTCTTTTAGTCTTTCCATAAAGTCTATAGAAGATTCAGCTAAACCTGCTATGGCATAGGTAAAGCGGAAGAAGTCAATTTTTTCCTCTCCCTTTTCTATAACCATAATGGCATTACCATAAAACCTCTTTATATATGCCTTATCAATAGTTGAAAAGGATATATGCATAAGTTTATCTTTATGCTTTTCATCAAAAGAATAAAAAGAATCTTTAGTTACAGCCAAAACAGAATCATTGTAGTGACCATCTAAAGATAAATCACCTACAATAAAGAACAGCACTTGGTCATAGATTTTTAAATCTTGCAACTTAGAAATAATACTATTTGATATAGGTTTATTGGTTAATATGTGTTCGATATCGTCTCCCATACTTTTACCTCCTTAAACCCCATGGCGCAATTATCGGTTAAGCCTGACAAAAAGTCAACTAGCAATTTGCCTATTCTTGTTAATAATCCTACATTTTGATAGAATCCCCTTATTGAAAATATTTGTATGGGGTGTACTTATGGATAAAAAAGAAATTAAAAGTGATAGGTATAAGAAAATTAGAAAAGAAGCTGAAACTTGGGCTAACCAAAAAATTGCTCAAATGACCTTGGAAGAAAAAATGAGACAACTTTCCTCCTTCTTTCCCAATGGTAATAGCAGATTAGGAATTCCCCATATGCAACAAGGAGAATGCCTCCACGGTGTAGTTGCAGATTTAGCAACCTCCTTTCCCCAAGCTCTAGCCTTAGGCTCAACCTGGAATCCAGACTTAATTGAAGAAGTAGCTACAGTAATTGCAAAAGAAGCAAGAGCTTTAGGAATCCACCAGTGCTACTCTCCCATGGTAGCCATATCTAGAGACCCTAGATGGGGAAGAATACAAGAGTCTTATGGAGAAGATCCCCATCATGTAGCAGAGATTGGAGTAGCCTATGCCAAAGGTCTGCAAGGGACAGGAGAAGAATACTTAGACCAAAACCATATAATAGCTACTGCTAAACACTATGTAGCTGATGGTGAACCCTTAGGAGGTTTAAATGGGGCTGCTATGGAGATATCTTTAAGAAGTCTTCACGAAGTTCATTTGCTCCCCTTTGAAAGAATGGTAAAAGAGGCCAATGTAGCTTCAATTATGCCAGCCCACCATAGCTTAAATGGAATCCCCTGTCACAGTAACCACTACCTCCTACAAGATGTCTTAAGAGACATGTATGGCTTTGATGGAATAGTTGTTTCTGACAATGGAGATATTAGAAAACTACATACAGACCTTTATGTTTCAGATGACCCAAGAGACAGCGCTGCCATGGCCATAGAAGCCGGTGTAGACACTGAACTAGCCTGGATGATGCCCTGGGGAGAGAGCCGTATGTATGGACCAGTTTTACAAGAAGCTGTAGAAAAAGGTAAAGTTGACATATCTAAGGTGGACCAAGCGGTTAGAAGGGTTTTAATAAAAAAATATCAAATGGATTTAATGTCAGACCCAACAGCTGATCCTAACCAAGAAACTCTTGAAAACATTTATGCAGATGCAAAAACAGAAGAACATATTTCTATGGCAGGTAAAGCCCTCTATTATGGAAAGTCTAGGGATGACAAAGAAGAAATCCTTTATGATGAGAGTCATAACAAGTTAGCTTTGGACACAGCCTTAGAGTCCTTAATCCTATTGGAAAACAAAAAGAATCTTCTTCCTTTAAAGGCAGAAGATATTAAAAACATGGCCATTATTGGTCCCAACGCCACAAGACTTCTTTTAGGAAACTATTCCACCTTAAATCCTAGATACTATGTATCTGTTCTAGATGGTATTGAAAAAGTTGCAAAGGACAAATTCCAAATTGACTATTATCCCGCCCTAGACCCTGACCACTATATGGCAGAGGATATAGATAAGGCAGTAGAAGGTGCAAAAAAAGCAGATGTAACCTTACTAGTATTAGGTGGTAATGAAATAACCTGTATGGAAAACCAAGATACAGATGATTTGAACTTAAAAGGAGACCAAGAAGAGCTTCTTAAGAGGGTGGCTAGAGTATCTAAAAACCTAATATTACTTTTATTAGATGGCAGACCTAGTTCTATAAATTTTGCAAAAGAAAATGTAGACAATATCCTACTAGGCTTTTTCTTAGGACAAGAAACAGGTAATGCAGTGGCTCAAATTCTATTTGGACAAACTAGTCCCTCTGGCAAGCTTCCTTTAACTATTCCAAGAAATGTAGGACAAGTTCAATGCCACTACAATAGATTCCATCCAGGTAGAAGACCTGACTATTACAGATCTCCTGTTAGTCCTCTTTACCACTTTGGATATGGCTTGAGTTATTCCAGCTTTACTATATCTGAACCTAAGGTAAATAAAGATACCTTTAAGATAGATGAAGAAGTAGAAATACAAGTTACTATTAAAAACACAGGCACTATGCAAGCCCGTGAAACTGTTCAACTCTATATCAAAGATGTAATTGCCTCTAGAGTAAGGCCTGTAAAGGAATTAAAGAAGTTTGAAAAAGTTAATCTAAAGGCCCAAGAAGATAAAACTATTTCTTTTAAACTAAACAAAAGAGATTTTGCTTTTTGGAAGGATGATGGCTGGGTAACAGAGGCTGGTGAATTTATTATAATGGTTGGAGCAGATAGCGAAAACCTAAAAGAAAGGCAGATTTGGCTTGAAGAATAAATATAAATGTATCATTTTTGATTTGGATAATACTCTTTTAAGTTACGACCTATCAGCCTATGAGGCTATAAGGATTTTTCTTGAAAGATATAATATTAAGGATTCTTCTTTAGAAGAAGTATTTATAGATATGTGCAATAAACTTTGGACAGATTTTGGACTAAACAGATTGAAAGATCCTTTTATTCAAAAGAACTATCATGAGCTTTCAGAAGATTACGCCATAAGAAGGTTTGAGGTTTTTTCACCCCACTTAAAAGGCAGTATGGCCAAAACAAAAGGAGCAAAAGAGTTATCCTTAGAATTTGATGAAATATTCGCTTCTTGTCATATTTTTGAAGAAGGGGCTTTAGAAGTGGTTGAAAAACTTTCAAAAGACCATTTAATTGGCATTGCTACCAATGGCTTGAGTAGACTGCAAAGCAAAAGAGCTCACCCTTTTTCAGACTATACAGACCATCTTTTTGTCTCCCAAGAGATTGGACATGTAAAACCCTTGGAAGACTTTTATCTTCATATTCTAAAAAAGACCAAGATGGATGTAAAAGACTGTTTATTCATAGGTGACCTTTATACTACCGATATTATGGGGGCCTTAAATGTAAAGATGGATGCCTGTTGGTATAGACCAAGAGCTGGAGAAAAAGAAAACTTCCTAGAAGATAATATAGATGATTATAATAAAGAGGTCTTGCAAATAAGAGCTCTAAGAGACCTACTAGAGCATGTGTAAAAGAAAAAGAGGAAAGTATGAAGTACAAGGCTATCTTGTTTGATTTAGATGGAACCCTTTTAGATACAATAGATGATTTAAGAGACAGCATGAACAAGGCTCTTGCAAAGTTTGGCTATCCCCAAATAAGTGTGGATGAGGCTAAAAGCTTTGTGGGAAGTGGGGTAGAAAGATTTTTGGAATTAGCCCTACCTGAGGGAAAAGAAAACAAAAACTTTGATGAAGCATTAGAATTTTTCAAGCAAGATTACTCGAAAAACATGTTTCACAAGACTGGACCCTATAAGGGCATAATGGAACTACTAAAAACTGTTAAAGAAAGAGGCTATAAAACGGCTATTGTTTCAAACAAGTTTGATAAGGCAGTAAAAGAACTAACACCAATATATTTTGAAAACTACATTGACTATGCAGTTGGTGAATCTGAAAGTGAAAGAAAGAAACCAGCCCCAGACCTGATCTTTAAGGCTCTTGAATTACTAGAAGTAGAAAAAGATGATGCAGTTTATATAGGAGACTCAGATGTGGATGCTAATACAGCCTTAAATGCTAATATGGATTTTATAGGTGTATCATGGGGTTTTAGAAAAAAAGAGCTCCTATATTCCCTAGGAGCCAAGGTTGTCATTGATAGTCCAGACCAGTTGTTAGAAGAAGTTTAAAAGCCATTTGTACATGGGTATGACTTCTATCTCTATTCCTTCTTCTTCAATAACTTCTTCTTCATTAAAGGTTAGAATAATATTTTTCTCTACCTTTTCATATTTATTAAAATTGATAATAGAAGTTAGTTCTCTTTTCTTAGTTTCTGGATTTAAAACAGAGTAACTAGACTGTATAGCAAGAGAATTTTGCGGAACATAGAAGTCTAATTCACTATTTTTGTCTTGATAAAAGTACACATTTTCCCTACCATACTTTCTTATTAAACTTAATGCCACAAGGTTTTCTAAAAGAGATGGATTAGCATCAAGCAAAAAGAGATTTGTCAGTCCACTATCAATAAAATAGTATTTAGGGTTTGTTGTTCTTTCAACTATTTTTTGCGAATAATTTTCTATATCAAAGATCAAAAAGGAATCTTTCAAATAATCTATATATTGAATAACTGTTGTTTTACTTATACTAATCCCTACTGACTTTATGATATTGGTTAAGCGGGTATAGGAAAGAGCTTGGCCAACACTTTCTGCAAGTTTTTTCACAAGCACCTCTAAAGCCTTTGTATTAACAATTTGATTTCTAGCTATTACATCTCCTAAAAATATCTTATTATATACACTACTTAAATAATCCCGCTTGTTATTAAGCTTAGGTAATTCTGGAAACCCTCCAAAAACCATATACTCAAAAAAGAGCTTTAATAGTTTTGCTTGTTCCCTAGTCGAATACAAAGAAGTCTTATCCCAAGAATGGTTTTTAGCTTTCAAAAACTCTTTAAAACTATAGGTATAAATATGCTTGCTTAAATATCTACCACCTAATATAGCTTCTATTTCTTTACTTAATAAACTAGCATTACTTCCAGTTATATACACTAGTCTTTTTTCATCTGCAATACGTCTTGCAAAGTTTTCCCAGCCATCAATGTTTTGAATCTCATCTAAGAACAATATTGGTTCTTTATCATGTAAAGAATAAAAAGCCTCAAAAATACTATTAAAATCACTTTGTTTAAACCCTAATAAACGTTCATCTTCAAAGTTTAGGTATATGAACTCATCCCAACTATGACCCTTTTTAACTAATTGGTCCATTATTTGATAGAGCATGTATGATTTTCCACTTCCTCTAACGCCAGTCATCAAAAGCGGTGAATTCTCTTCTATTAAAATATCTCTTATATCAAATACAATCCTTTTAACAATATCTTGTCGTTCTATAATAATCTGATTTAGTTTTTTAATTGATAAGTACATTTTTATCACCTAATTTGAAGGAAAATCACTATTTAGCTTATTCTGTCCAGTGTACTGGACATTATTTACACCTTTTTGTCCAGTCGACTGGACACTTTTATATATCTAGTTGCTTTACCAGTGCCAATTCTTTTAATTAAGTTTTTATCTAGTAGTTCATTTATAATATTTACAGCCTGGGTCGGCCCCAAGCCCATAACTTCCTCTACCTGTCTACGACTTATTATTTTTTGATTAGTAAACAGTTCTAAAACAGGCAAATATCTTATATATTCTTCTTCAATCTCATTAACCTGTAGATATTTTGATTCAATATTGACATTAGGCAATATTACCCTAAAAGCACCCTTAACATTTTCGAATACTGGCTTTAACTCTGAGTTTCTGTAACTGCTAATTATTTTACTTATACCTGTACCATATGCTTCAATAAGTTTTAGTCTATAAAACAGTGCTGCTAATTTCTCATTTCTTGTTTGTGAAGCACCAAGCATCGCTGCTTCTAAAGATAGACCAGGTACTAATCCACCTAAAGAAACGATCTCCAAGCGATCTGTAAATAAATTTATAAGAGTGCTACCACTAAAGGAATAATCTCTGTGAACAATTGCATTAAGCAAGACCTCCCTTACCGCATCTTCTGGATAATCTCTGATGTCAGTTCTAAGCAAGCCGTGAAAACTTGCCTTTGTACCGTTATAAAAGTCGATGATATTATAAACATCTCTAAGCTGCGAAAATATAGACCCTTTAAATTCTTTTCTATTTCTAGATATTGATTTGTCCTCTCCTTGAAAAACAGCAAACTTTATAGAGTGTTTACATTGGTCTGACACCAATAAACCCATATTAGTGTAAGTTCCATCGGATGTTATAATACCGAGGTTTTCCATTTGAATCTTAGTAAATTCTAGTTTCCTTTTATCAAACTCTTCTTTTACAGCATTAAAGGTTAAGTTTTCAAATATTGAAGGATTCATATGAGTTTATATGCCCTTTCTTTTTGATATTATAAATTTTGAATTCTATTTATATTTTGATTATATAGAAAAATATTAGGATAACTACACTTAAAGGGCTTTATTGTAATATGTTGAAACTACCTACATTATTTCGCAAGATTTTTTTAAAAAAGGCACTGAATGATTAATCCAATGCCTTAGTGTTAGTAGTCTATATCTGTCTTTTATTCTATTCTAGCCACACCTTAATATCTAAAGTCTCACCTTCTTTGGCTGGAATAATATTATCTGTAAAGCTTTCTTCTTTACCATTAACTTCAATCTTAGCAATCTTATTCAAAGAACCTTCTTCAGCTTTGATATAGGAAATTTTGTATCTGCAGCCTCTAAAGATCTTACTTATAGATGCTTCTTTCCATGAAGGTGGTAAGCATGGTTTAAGTTTTAGACCTTCCATTTCAGCTTGTAGGCCAAAGATATGCATTACTACACTTTTTACCAACCAAGCATTAGTTCCAGTTCTCCAAGATTGACCAGGAGTTCCAGCCCTGTATCCATGGTAGTCTAGATAGTAGCAGTTAAACATACAGTAGGGCTCTCCCACTGTTGGGAAATAGTCATTATCAAAAGGTAGCATCTTTTTAAGATTCTCTTCTACCCTATCATTTCTTCCTATCATGGCATCAGCTGCTAATTTCCAAGCAGCTGGATGGAGATAGACTCCTCCGTTATCTTGAATACCACCAGGTTTTTCTGCCATTGAACCAATATAGTCATACTGTTTGGTGTAGGCTGGTTTGGATAAAAGAATTCCTACAGGGCTTTGTAATTCTTTTTCAGCATAATCCATAGCTTTAATATGTCTATTGTCCTTATTAAGACCAGCAAAGACTGCCCAGATTTGTGGATTTAAAAAGATCTTTCCTTCTTCTTGGGTTTTAGAACCTAGAGTAATATCATCATCTGTTTTGGCATAGATATAGTAGTCACCATCCCAAGCATGCTCATCAATCCTATCTTTCATTTCATTATATCTTTTTAGATATATTTTTTTGTCCTCTTCTAGACCTAGGTAGCCAGCTAACTCTGATAGTTCTTTTGCAGCTAAGCACCAGGCTATGGACAACCAAACTGAAACACCTTTTCCTTCTAGGCCAGCATAGTTAATACAGTCATTCCAGTCTCCCCCCCAGATTCTAACTAAGCCATAAAGGCCAGTAAAGTTCCATAAGAAGTCTACGGACCTTTTTATATGCTCATATACACTGGCAGATGTCTGGTTATTAAACTCAACTTCTTCATGCAAAATACTTGCATCACCCAACTCTTTTACTATGTCATACACTGCAAAGGTCAGCCAAACTGTGTTGTCTGCAAAGTTTCTATCCTTTATGCTTCCATCAATAAAGGTTCTAGGAGCATATCCATTTTCATATTGATAGGTAAGTATTCTCTTAATTCTTTTCCATGCCAATTCAGGATCGATTAAGGATAAGCCATCAGTATCTTGAGAAAGATCCCTATAACCATTGTGTCTTACCCTAGCCCATCTAGATCCCATATCAGTTGCATAGAACATCCAGTAATTCATTAACTTATCAAAGTTTTCCCAAGGAGTTTTAATGGAGACTTTTTCCAATCTTTCCTTGTACTTGTCCACCATGGCCTTAAAGTTTTCTTCAACAAAAGCATCAGTGGGAACAAGTATCTCATCTTTATTAAAGGCAATGCCAAGAACAAAATGTAAGGTTATTTCTTCATTAGCCTCAAGGACTAGGTCATTTTGTAAAGCTAAGGTTAGTTTCTCAACAAGACAAGTACTGTTAGAACAACCTCTTTTTTCTTCTAAGACCTTAGGTCTTTGCTTATCTCCATAAGCACCTACAAAGGCATTGTAGGCGGAATCAAAGCCATTATAGGGCTTTGATGAAGACATATAGCCATAAAGAGGAAGATTTCTTTTGGTATTGTATGGTTTGTAGAAAAAGCCATATACAGCATTTTTATCTTCCATGCCATCTCCTCTAGCAATATTATAGCCTTGAGGTTTGTAGGCATCATCTATATCTGTTTTTGCATGGGTAAAAAGAGATAGTTTTCTCTTTTTATCTGAATTATTCTTTATGGTAACAGTCCAAATCTCTCCCTTAAAATCATTGGGCACAAAGATTCTAACCTTTGAGCTAATCTCATTATTAGTCAAGGCTATTTGAGAATAACCTTGGCTATGGGTACAAGAATAATCTTTGTAGCCATAATTTATAGGTAGGGCAAAAAGGCTCCAATAATTTTTATCTTCATCTTGTATAAAAATATTTCTATCCATCACTAAAGGAATTCTTCTACCCAGTTTATCTTGTAAAAATCCTTCTCCATACCCCACTTGAGAGGTAAAACTTATATAATCATCATTAAAAAGATAGTTATACCAATGCCTTGGTGTATCTGCTTCGGTTATTACAAAATCTCTACCTTCTCTTTCATAGTGGCCATACCATTTATATGTCATTTGTCCCTCCCTTTTAAGCTATACTTTAATGTTACCTTTTTAGCCTTTACTTTAGCACTAACCCTATAGAGTTGGTCTTGCCCCCAAGCTTCTGCCATACGACCTCTTTGGGCTTGTCCTTCTCCTAAACCATGTCTATTAAGAATAGATACTTCTTCAAAGCTAATACTATCTGCATTTTCTACTTCTATTACTGTATCTTGTGTATATATCTTATGTCCTTCTATCTTAGGTTCTTTGTACAATAGAAGATTTCCATAGATTTCATTTTCTTCCAAAAGCTCAATATCATCTTCAATTAATACTTGATCTTCTTTCATAAAGACACTTCTTTTGTAGGAAACAATATTAGCCTCTTCAGGATAAGCTTCTCTTAGCTCCATACTGATTGTCTTTTTATCTCCATCATATTTTACATCTCTTGCCCTAAACTTAGCTCCATACTCTTGAATGTGTTCACCAATTTGGGCCACATTATGATAAGAAGAATTGACATACCATAAAGCGTAGCGATTACTTGAAAAGGTTATGGCACTATAGGTGTCTACACCAGCATCCACAACAACAGGTATGTTTTTATGATAATAGATAAAATGGCCTACATCATTGTGATTATGAGATTCTCTATTGTGTCCTCCCTTAATGGCAAAGACATAGTTGTCATTTCTATGAATAAATACTTGGGTATCTTCCATAACTACATCATTTAAAGGTATATACTCATCTAATCCATCAAAGTTTGCACCTTCAATAAAGCTGTAGATATTACGCATTGCAAAGTTATGGGCATTTTCCAGATAATAGTCCATGGTTTTTGCATAAGCCATTAGGTTTCTATTATTAGTATATTTGCCAAAACGATATATTAAATAGGGGTCTGAGTTTTCTATAACTGGTGGGCAATCTGCAAAGTTTACATAAGCCCCCTTAGAAATAGACATTTTACGGATATAGTCTCCCATGTTATAGATTAAGGGTTCTGAGAACTTGTTTATCTTACCTTCAGATATTTTATATAGGAAATACAAAAGATCAAAGTAGGTTCCACCTGCAGCAGACCAATAGGAGGGGCCTTCATTACAGCCACCATCTTCTTTATATGTATCCAAAAACACATCAGTATAATCTAGTATCTTTTCAAAAAGAGCACAGGTTCTGTCCATGTTTTTCTCTACTATACCTATGATGAATAATATATTTGAATAAATCCAAGGATTCCAGTTATTTATAATGTGGTTAGGAATTAAGCCATTGTACCACCATTCTTCTGAATAGTTTTCAAAGGCTAAGATAATCCTATTATTAAGTTCATGCTCCATCCTTCTTTTTATGGTGCCTTCATTTACTCCCCTAGCATCTATATCAATCATATCTCCCAAAAGAGCATATGTTAAAGCAATAAGGGCTCCTGTTGCTGCAGAGAATAAATCAATATAGTTTACATCTTCATATTCATAACGCAAAGCTCCTAATCCCTTACTATGGGCTGGTACAATCCAAGTGCTTTCTTCTAAGATAAGCCAGACAAGGTCTCCTATTTTTTCCATGTACTTACCTGACAAAGTGCAAACTTCTCCATATATTAAATCTAGAAGCATTGCCCTTCTTTTGTAATAGTCATCTTGGTAGTTACTCCTATTTCCATTTATTGCAAACTCTTTATACACACTGGCTAGTAAAACTGGAATATCTTCAGCCAAGGCCTTATCTGCCTTATCAATAAAGGCTTTCTTTTCTTCCTTGGTCATAGTTTTAGCCTTTGCTTCAACCTCGCTTTTAAGTTGCTTAATGTACTCATCATTGGATATGATTTTCCCGTCACATTTAAAATCTGTAAATAGTTTCATTCTTTACCTCTCCTTTGATTTAGATATATCCCAATCGTATAAGACATACATAACCTATTATGCAATTAATAGCCTTTTATTTCAAGAAAGATAGGGCCTTAATAAAGACCCTTATCATTAGCTAGAGGAACTGAAAGCTGTTTCAGTTCCTCTATTGAACATTTAAGGTCCTGGATTATAAGATTAGCTTTGGAACATATAATTGAAGTAATCTCTTATTATTAAAGCTTGATTGAATATTTCTGTACATATGGGCTGAAATGTTCAACGTTACCCAAGATGATAACGATTATAAATAAAGACATATATTACTTTTCACAATTCTTACTGCTATAATAAACTTAATCTTTAGTATGAATGGAGATAAAAATGAAGTTTTCAATTTTTGCAGATATTCACCATTACCCAGAAGTTTTTATGGGTGGAACATATGAAGACTTAGACTTTATAGAAGCTAGAGCCATAAAAGAAGGCTGCTCTTTTGTAATACAGGCAGGTGACTTTACCCACAAGCCTGCAGCTGCTACTGACTATATAAAGCGCTATAACAACTTTAAAATACCTACCTATCACTGTTTAGGGAACCATGATACTGACAGAACCCCCCTTGAAGAAACACTTAAACTATACAATATGGATAAAGGCTATTACTTTTTTGATAAAGAAGGATATAGATTCATTATTTGTGATACCAATTACTATTTACTTGATGGCCAATATATTCATTATGATATGGGCAACTATTACTCACAAAAAGGCAACCTAGACTGGATGCCACCGAGTCAAATAAAGTGGCTTGAAGAGACAATCAATTTGTCTGCTAATCCTTGTGTAATAATTAGTCATCAAAGTTTTGAGCGCTGTAATGGTGTGAAAAATAGAGAAGAAGTTCAGAAGATAATTAATGAAGCAAACAAGAAAAAACCTAATAGTGTAATAATGTGTATTAATGGTCACTATCATCGGGACAACTTAAGAGTTATTGATAATGTCTTGTATTTTGACCTAAATTCAGCATCTTTTGATTGGATAGATAACCCCCATGATAAGTATCCTGAAAGTTTAAGTAAAGAACATGCTAAAGCTTCTAATACCCTCATATATAATGATCCTATCCATGCTGTAATAAGCCTTGAAGGCAATAAAATAAATATCTTAGGTATGGAAAGCTCCATGTTCATGGGGATAAATAGAGAGCATACAGATAACCCAGTATATGACCCAGCAGGACGTAGAGTTACACCAAGAGTACAATCTGCAAAGATAAGCTTGGGATAATATAAGGCAATTTAGTAGGCTTTTTGCTTAGTGCAAGATGGAGTACTTTTATGAGAACTTATATAAATCTTCCAAAATAAATGAATAGTTATTTTGAATATCTTTAGCAAATCCTGATTTAGAAAAGAATCCTATTGTAGTTTCTCCTAAGTATTGGGCTTTATGCTCAAGTTCCTTTACTTCTTTTTTTCCAATAGGAGCAACTGTCCACTTACATTCAAAGGCAAATAATTCTTGATTCCTTTTCATAACTATATCTATTTCTATGTCCGTTTTTGTTTTAGAGTCATTGAACCAGTACCTTCCTATACCTTCTATTGAATCTTTGTATTTTCGCATTAAAAATTGCTTGCAAATTTTCTCGAACTCAAAAGAAATGAATTCATTGAAATGAGGCTCAATATATGTATTGAAAAACCTATCTGAGCCCATAATTGTTTTTTGAGTTTTTAAGTTTTCCAAAAATTTATAATTAAATTTAAACAATTGATCTTTTACACTATATATTGTTTTTCTAGAATTAGGCCCTTCCCCAAAACAATACTCCCGCTCTACTATACCCAAGTTTATAAGGATCTCTACATACTTAGAGGTTGTTCCTGTGTTTGAAATACCAGCTTTAGTTGATATCTCATTCAATTTTGTTGCACCAGACGCAATTGCATTAATAATCTTTCCATATGTTGCAACACTTCTAACCTCTTGACTTAAGAAAAAATTAACTTCATCCTCAAACATTGCTCCATCTTCAATTAATAAGGAAATAATATTTTCTTTTACACTTTTTTTATCATTAATTCTATTAATATAAAAAGGCACTCCTCCAAATACACTATAGTATTTAACCTTTTCTTCCTCGGAGGCCTTAGGATAGAACTTTGCTGCATCAAAATAGTCAAAAGCCTCTATTTTTAATTTAAAAGTTGTCCTTCCATAAAGAGGTTTTTTATAGGAGATAGAATCTTCAATCATACCTACGTGGCTGCCAGATATGATCAATTTCAAGTTTGATGTCAATAAACTATGGTCAATAATATTTTGCACTATTGATAAGATTCCTTTATCACTAGACATTAGATAGGTAAATTCGTCAATAATTAAAATTGTTTTTTCATCCTTGCTTCTACTTACCAAATATTCAAAAAGTTGCTCTAAACTTTCAAATGTAAATGCTTGGTTAAAATGATTTGCTACAGTTTTACTTAATTGTCTTAAGTTATGCTCTAATCCCATTTCATTTGCTACATAGTAAATAGCATTATATTTTTTTACGACTTCTTGCAAAAGACGAGTTTTACCAATTCGTCTTCTCCCATAGACTATACCAAATTCGAAAGAATCACTATTTATTTTGCTATCTAATATTTTAAGTTCTTTTTCTCTTCCTATAAACATATGGCCTCCAACTGTATCTAGATAAACTTTATCATAATACAGCTATTATATAGGAAAATCTCTTTCTTGTCTAGAAACAAGAAAATAGACCTATTCATATTTTAAAAATCTCTTCTGTAGTTCCATATCTTATATCTAAACATCAACAATATACCCTTGTAGTAATATGGAAACAGAAAAATCGAACATTATATAAAGCAAATAGAAATTAATTAGAACTATTCCTTTGCTGCTCTGGCCATAGCTAATATATTGGCAGCAGGAACATTGGGTAGAATCTCTTCATGACTAAGAGAGACAACTATGTTAGGTCCAAGAATCTCTTTTACCCTTTTAACTTCATCTCTTACTCTTTTTGGACTTGAATTTACAATAAAGCTTTGAGCATCAATCCCTCCTAAGAAGGCTAAATGATCTTTGTACTTTGCCAATTCTTTAGCAGACATCCCACTGGCTTGTACCTGTATAGGGTGAATAACATCAACACCTGCATCTATAAGGTCTGGAATAATCCTATATATAGAACCACAAGAATGAAGAATAATCTTCTTATTATACTTCTTACCTACAGCTATCAGCCTTTTAAAAGAAGGTAGAATAAATTTTCTAAAATTCTCAGGAGATATTAAAAGATCCAATTGACTTCCAAAATCGTTGCCAAAAAACATTGAATCAGCCCTGTCTCCAAGACCTTTAAAAAAGCGGTCATTAGTTTCCACATAGAAGTCCACCATTTTCTCAGTAGCTGCTTCAATTACCTTAGGATTTTCATACATATTAACAAAGTAGTTCTCCATACCAAAAAAATCACTAATAATATGAAAAAAAGAAGACCACATTCCAGTAAAAACTGCCTTGTCTTGATAAGTATCTATTTCTTTATAAACATCATCAAAGTCACAATAATCTGGATCTGGCCAAGGATATGTTTCTATATCTTTTACACTTTGGGCATTGGCAAAACAACCTGGAGCACTTAAAGAATTCCTTACCATCCCATAAGAAGGATCAAAGGCCCGCTTACCCTCTGGATGCTTGTAACCAGCATCTGCCATTACCCACCTGCAATCATCATCTAAATAGGAGTATATGGCTTCTCTACTAGCCTCAATACCCCATTCTTTTGCATAAATTGGAACTGTTTTGTCATTGGGATGACCGGTCCAAAAGACCTTATGGTCAACATTTTTTCTATTAAATATATCTAAGACTTTTTGCCTTGAGGTCAGCATCTCTTCCTCCCATTAGTGAACTATGAAACGATTATCTTAGCAAGATTATATATCATATTGATTATAAGAGAAAATGCTAACTCAGATTAATAGAGCTCCTCAAATATCTTCAAGAACCATACCTATGGCATATAGGGGTAGGTTCAACAAACCTTCTTCCTTTTTATAATCAGCCATTGCCGCCCTAATAGACAAGGTTTTCATGCTTATATTACACCTTCAATAATCAAAGGCTTCTTTCTTGTATTGTCTTTCCATTCGTAGACTTTACAAAAAATCGAGGGAGTTTACGTACTACCTACACACTTTTTCAAGGGAGTTTGCCTTTTCGATTAGAATTATTGTCAAAAGTGGACCCTTTTTAGAATAGCGGACACTTATTTCACATCCTCAATATTGTTTTCTAATATCTCAAATTTATAATTCTCAAAGCCATATACAGTAGAAAAATCAAGATTGAATGTATATCTTATATCCTTAACAACAAATTCATCTTTTTGCATCTCATATATCACTTCAAATTTTAATACTGGAATAGACCCAAATGTATTTTCTCTATTGTACAAAGTAAGTGAAACAGTTTCTCTAATAGTTTTATTCACAAGAACAACATCTGCAACCAGAAATTCCTCATTGTAGTTAAGTAGAAAGTTAGGTTTAACAGTATCAGATGATACTTTTATTACAACTTTGTTATTATTTTTATCTTTTATTGTGGCATAACAAACCTTTTCGCTTTCTCGACACTCAACACTATACTCAAATACACTTTCAAAAATATCATAAATTGAATCTGTGGAAAAAGGGATTTTCTCAAAGTCTTTTTCCTTATAGGCAAAGATAAATCTTTCTCTTCCAGTTAGTCCGGGATCATTTCTGATTATGATTTCATTTTCTCCATCGCCATTAAAATCTGCTACTACACACGTTACGTATAGTCTGGCAATCTCAAAATTCAAATAAAATACTTCTTTATCTTTTAAAGCCATAATAATCGGATCACTATGCCCTTCGCTTGGATAGGGATTAAGCCTTATCATATTTAAAGGATAACCATTCGGGATTGGAGACGGACATATTACATAAGCGTTTTGTCTTTCTAGATCAAGTCCGTTTAGATAATATATATTCTCATCTAAAACCTTATTATCTTTTACATCACAAATGAATATGATGTCTTCGACATTATCTTCATTCACATCTTTATACTCAATTAAATATGAACCTTTGGCATTTATGAGAATACCTTTATTGTTTTTGCTTATTTTAATTAGCTCTATGGTGTTATTTATGAAATCTTCTCTTGCAGCTTCTATATCTGAAGAAAACTTTCCATTTTCACTATAGTTTATTCTCTTAACAGTCTCATCTTTACATACTTCTACTGTAATACCACTACCTTCTTTAGATATATCTTTAACAACACTAAAACCCTTATTTCCATCTGGATTAACTTCTATTGTTTGGTTTTTTCTTCTTATAAAAGATAAAACTAAATTCTCATTTTCAAATGCATCTTCCAAAAGAAGTGTTTTAAACTCTAACTCTTCACTTTCATTTAGTTTTTGATTTATATCATCTAAGGATAATTCTGTTCCACTATCAAAATCTAAGATGTATATATACTCTCTGTAATACATTTTTGATTTTTCCAGCAAATATATTATTATTTCATCTTTACCATCAAGGTCCATATCTTCCTTTATTACAAGAGGCAGGCCCTTTTCACTCAGTTTCATATTTTCAAATACTTCTGTTTTTATGCCAGCATATTTAAAATATAGATTAGTATAGTTACCCCACTCATCTATCTCATCATAATGAACCTTAAAATCCATATCCATTTTGCTAGATAAATCTATGACTTTAGATTTATCATTACCCATAACACATGCACTTAAAACTACTAATGTAACCAAAATGAGTGCTAATAAAATTACATTTTTTTTGTTTTTAATAATCATTGAATACTCCTTCCTTTCATCGTTTGAAAGTACCATCACGAAAAAAGTGTTATTCCTTTTTCTTTTGTTTCTTATTTACTTGTTAGGATAGATAATTGCTTGAATTTGTTTAATTTCTACTCTACATACAATTATATACCCCCCCCCCGAAAAGCAAGCAACTTTTACAACTACTTATTTACTGCTCATTTTCTCTAATATATGACTCTGCAATTTTAAGCATGTCTTTCCTTTTTCATCTTCTATCCCTTTCTTATAACCATAAACATCTTGCGTCTATCTGTTCTTTTGTATCTTTGTATTCCATATAAGATAATTCAATATCAAAGATACAATACCCAGTATCAGACAAATTGTATAGCTTAATATAAATGAGGACAGATTTTCATGAGGAGAAAGAAGTTTTACAATTGAAAAATACTCCATGATTTTACCTCCCATAATAACTATGGAAGCAGGCAATGAGAATATTGCAAGTGATGCTATAACAGCGGTATTTACTTTGGAACACAGATTTGACACAAGCAATACCATGAATGAAAGAGTCAGTAGAACAAATAAGCGAAGCAGATACATTAATAGCAGATAAGATGCAATTGATATTTCAAAGGGAAATTCGCTCATTATGCTTTGAATTGGAGCAGCAAGGGAATGCAGGTTGCCATATATATCTATAGTATTCAGTATTTCAAATCCGTAGACAATAAGCCACACTACTGTTGTCAGTATACAAGCTGATATAGTCTTTTTTCTCCATAAAATTGATCTTCCTTTATCTGTACTGCATAAAAGGTATTTTGTTTTCTGCTGATGCTCATATGCAAACACGCCTGCTATCATAACTGATGTGAATAATATGGCTATTATTCCGGTTTTTCTTTGATAACCATCAATATTCATATTCATCAGGGCATCATATACAGTACTGTCCATTATCCACAAACCAGTACCTTTTTTTGCTTCGGCTTCAGCTTTTATAACTGAAAGATACTGAATTTTTGTAGCTCCGTTCATACTTCCTCTTTCCATTTCAGCATATGCGAGATCCATCTGTTCATCGATTCTTAAAAGAGTATCGTCAGTTACTTCACCTGTAAACATATTCTCGAAATAGACCAAGGTTCCGTCGTATTCTAATCTGTTGATTGGAGGATATGATGAAATAAATATTGCCCACAATAAAAGCACTATAATTAAAAAGATACCTTTTTGTATCCATAAAATCTTATGAAGCTCCATGAAAAACAGTTTGAATCGGTCAGCAAACCTGGCTCTGAGTATAAGCACTCTGTCGTGCAATTTAAGTAATGGGTTAGGAGTAGAAAAAGGTTTTTTCTTTTGATGTATGATAATAGAACCGGCTGCAAAAATAACTAGGGCAGAGGGTATCATGTATGTTGTTAAAGTGCTGCCGTTTATCGGGTAACCGGATATGTTTATATTAAGATACCTCATATATATCCTGTTATAGCTAATCATTGCGAATATGTTAACGAACCTAAAAACAGCAATCGCATAACTGTCTGGTATCAGTGCGAAAAGGGTATATTCAGTTCCTAAGAATAAAGCTATTATCGCCACACCCAATGATGTATTGGAAATAGCCAGCATAAGCATGTAGATTATCAAAGATAATGCAAATGTCCCAACAATTTTAAATACAAAAAAGTTTATTAAAAAAGTGCTGACAGTAAAAGGCTGTGACACTCCTTGGAACATGCTCATAGACTGTATTGGACGTGACATGTCTCCAAACCCCTTATATACAATACCTGCGGTTAGAAATCTACCTCCGATAAGAAAGACTGTAGCAAAAACTGAACAGATAAATAGTATAAAGACTCTTTTGGTTGCAAGGGTTGATCTGCCTTCAGGGTATGCATATATTAGTGGCCAGAGACCTTTTTTTCTCTCCTGGATTAATAGTAGGACAATAACCATCATATATGCAAGAATGCTGTAATCAGAAATACTGTCCGTAAAAAGAGCATTAATTGCTAGGTCATTATCCAGTGAAATTTCCGTAATATGTATTGAAGAAAAATCATCCACAGTCTTGATGATATTCCTATATGAAAACGAATTAGGATCAGAGAAAATGCTTACTGTTTTCATGTTTTCAGCATTTTCCCTTATTGTATTAATATATATCGGATATTCTATAAGGTAGTTAACTTTTTCTATAAGGGTATTGCAGATATCGATATCAGTATATGCATTGTTGGTAGCCTGTTCGGAAATATCAGTCTTGCCGTTTTCAATGTCGTTAATCATCTGCTCGCCGTACTTTTTGTAGTAAAACTCTGCAAGTTCTTCTTTGCGTTCTATGTCTTTGCTATTTAGCCAATTAGGAATAAATACAATACCTTCTGACTGCAGTTTTAAATTATTCAGATAATTGATGGCTTCTTCATTATCCATATCCTTGCAGGTATTCATTATTTCAGTATAGCGATTTACATATTCAGGTAAGGTATATTTATCATTTCCAGGAGTGAATTCCCAGAAAAAGATAAATATATTGACAAATACCAAAAATGCGATACAGACTATGTTGGTTCTGGATATTATGATTCGCTTGAGTTCCTGCATCTTATTCCTCTTTGTGCATGATTTTTAAGTATGCTTCTTCCATATTCTTAGAAGAAGTATCCTTAAGTATCTCTTCAGGTTTCCCGCAAGATTCAATGCGCCCGTTTTTCATGAATATAACATAATCAGCTATAGATTCCACATCTGATGTTATATGGGTAGTTATAAGGACGATTTTTGATGCTGCAAGATTCCCTATATATGTTCTGATTCTTACTCTTTCCTCAGGATCTAATCCCGCAGTAGGCTCATCAAGCATAAGAATGTCAGGTTTTCCAAGCAATGCCTGAGCTAGAAGCACTCTTTGACGCATGCCTCCTGAGAAGGAACTTAGTTTTTTATGTCCTACATCAGAAAGATTGACAACTGATAGAAGCTCATTAATCTGAACTCTGGCTTCTTTTTTAGATATGCCTTTTATTTCCGCCATATAACTTAAAAAGCCTTTCGCGCTCATCTGGTCATACATACCCTGAGATTGAGGCATAAATCCGATTATCCTTCTGAATGATCTGCCTAAATGCAATATATCCTTGCCGTCATAAAGTATCTGACCGCTGGGGCGGGATATATTGTCAGTTATGAGATGCATCAAAGTGCTTTTACCTGCGCCATTCGGGCCTAATATGGCATAAGTTCCTTCTTTAAAGGTGTAAGTGAATTTATCTAGAGCCAGTATCTCTCCATAATTCTTGGAAAGGCTCTCTATATGAAGTTCCATTTGAAGCTCCTTTCATTATCCCTTATTTATATTCTATCAAAATCTAATCCTCAATCTTATGAAACATCAGATTACCGGACCCTATCTCGGATTTGTCTATGTAGTAATCTGGTTTCTCATTAAAATTGGATGCAAATATAATATATCCTTCTACATCACCAACGAATCCACCGGTTCCATATACCTTATCGAATTCAACGCTGTCTATGAGGTTGTAGTCCCAGTCATATATGTAAAGAACCTGATTCAAAAAGTCGAACGGTTCGTTAGTGTAATGGATAAGATATATATAGTCAGGATAATATAAAGCACTGCATATGCCTTCGTTTTCAAACTCTAAAGCTTTCATTTGTTTCATCTGTTTTGTGTCTATATCGATTTCATAGAATCCTTTATTATTAATATAGCAATAGCCTGTATCATCGTTTATATAAAATGCGCCAGGACCTCCAAAAGAATCTGTCAATTCGGACCAGCTTTTCGAATTTATAGAATAAGAATATAACGAAACAAATTTTGAGTTATCAGGGATATTTGCAATTATATATATTTTATCTTCGTCTATCATAAACAAGCACATTTTCAGTATCGCATCATTTGTCAGTACTATTTCAGACTTCGAATTATCATCCACTTTCACTCTGTAAAAGTTGTTGTTATCATTTCCAATTGCTCCGAGGCAACCGCCCTTTGTTATTACATAATAATAGTATCCGTTATGGAAAAGTCCGAAATTATTATAATATCCCTCATATAAGGTCTTTACTGCCTTATGATTGCTTCCGTCCATATCCATGCAGTATATATTATTCCAAACTTTATAGTAAATTTTGCCATCATAATACCCGATTGGCGTAGTGCCTATATATGAATTGCAGTCCTTAGAACTATGGGTGCAGTCAGGTTTGTTGCATAAATTGATGTACTTTGTGTTTCCTTTCTCTGAATAGTATAAATAGTTAAGAAGGGAACAGTAATATGTGCCATATGGTGTCTCAAGGTACTTGCCTATAGTAACTCCTTGTTTGAATGAAGTGTAATATGAATCCGGCTTTAAACCGTCAGTATTTATTTCCCCGATAGTAGGAGATTTGGTTTCTGTATTAAATAGGCTGTTTTCTGAAGATAAAGGCTTATTGCAGGATGACAGGTATCCTGCAATAAGCAATATTATTAATAATATGCTTATCTTTTTAATCATATCTGCTCCTAAAATAATCCCACAGAATATACCGTATTTACTCCAATAAGGTATGAATAGCTGCAATGTGTAAAATAGTAAACTGTGTTAATAGTTGTTACGATACCAACAAATGAGGTTTGTGGAAAAGCTATACTTGAATCTTTATACACAGTTGGATAACCAGATTGCATGTAGTTAAAATCTTGGATAACATTTATCTTGGATGAACCGGCATAACTCATCTCGCCACTTATATAATTTGAACTAAAATAGGAACGACAATCATAGTTATATCCATTGTATGTGCTCTCATAATAGTCTGATGATGCAGATACCGGAATAATACTGTAGGCTAGTAATATAGCCAGTACAATTAATAGGGATGTGTTTTTTAGATATTTTGATTTCATTTTATTATTTCATTTCTATTTTCTTTGTTCTTTAATATTTTTAATTTCATGTATATTAAGGTGTATTAACATTATGCTTATGCACCTTAATGAACATATCGTATAAAGAATTTGAATATGATTTTCATAATCAGCCTCCTGAATAATATATTAAATCAGCAATAAAGCTGTCTATTTAAAATCTGTTTATCTGTGGCTTCATAGTATAACTCGGTATTACCGTTGTCAAGGAGCTTATCTGTTAATTGTAAGCTGTCCTTATATCAGGTGTGTTTTGTATTTGTCAGTCCTCAATCTTATGGAACATCAGATTACCGGTCCCTATCTCGGATTTGTCTATGTAGTAATCTGGTTTCTCATTAAAACTGGATGCAAATATAATATATCCTTCTACATCACCAACGAATCCACCGGTTCTATATACCTTATCGAATTCAACGCTGTCTATGAGGTTGTAGTCCCAGTCATATATGTAAAGAATCTGATTCAAAAAGTCGAATGGTTCGTTAGTGTAATGGATAAGATATATATAGTCAGGATAATAAAAAGCACTGCATATGCCTTCGTTTTCAAACTCTATAGATTTTATATGTTTCATCTGTTTTGTATCTATATCGAATTCATAGAATCCTTTGTTGCTAATATAGCAATAGCCTGCATCATCGTTTATATAAGATGCGCCAGTACCTCCCCAAGCATCCGTTAATTTTGACCAGCTTTTTGAAACTGTAGAATAAGAGTATAAAGTCCAAAATAAACTATTGTTAAGAATATTTTTAATTATATATATATTATCTTCAGCTATAGTGAAAAAACTTAAGTGCAGTATCGCATCATTTGTCAGTACTATTTCAGGCTTCGAATTATCATCCACTTTCACTCTGTAAAGGTTGTTATCATCATTTCCAATTGCTCCGAGACCGCCACTTTTTGTTATTACATAATAATAGTATCCGTTATGAAAAAGTCCGAAATTACTATCATATCCTTCATACAAGGTCTTTACTGCCTTATGATTGCTGCCGTCCATATCCATGCAGTATATATTATTCCAAACTTTATAGTAAATTTTGCCATCATAATACCCAATAACCGGCGAATTACCAATATATGAATTGCAGTCCTTAGAACTATGGGTGCAGTCAGGTTTGTTGCATAAATTGATGTACTTTGTGCTTCCTTTCTCTGAATAGTATAAATAACCGTAAAAGGAACAGTAATATGTGCCATATGGTGTCTCAAGGTACTTGCCTATAGTAACTCCTTGTTTGAATGAAGTGTAATATGAATCCGGCTTTAAACCGTCAGTATTTATTTCCCCGATAGCAGGAGATTTGGTTTCTGTATTAAATAGGCTATTTTCTGAAGATAAAGGCTTATTGCAGGATGACAGGCATCCTGCAATAAGCAATATTATTAATAAAATGTTTATCTTTCTAATCATATCTGCTCCTAAAATAATCCCACAGAATATACTGTATTTACTCCAATAAGATATAAATAGCTGCAATGTGTAAAATAGTAAACTGTGTTAATAGTTGTTACGATACCAACAAATGAGGTTTGTGGAATAGCTATACTGGAATCTGTATACACAGTTGAATTACCGGATTGCTTGTAGTTAAAATCTAAGACAACATTTATCTTAGATGAACCGGCATAACTCATCTCGCCACTTATATAATTAGAACTAAAATAGGAACGACAATCATAGTTATATCCATTGTATGTGCTCTCATAATAGTCTGATGATGCAGATACCGGAATGATGCTATAAGATAGCAGTATAGCCAGTACAATTAATAGGGATGTGTTTTTTAGATATTTTGATTTCATTTTACTATTTCCTTTCTATTCTTTAATATAGTTTGATTTCATGTATATTAAGGTGCATAAACATTATGCTTATGCACCTTAATGAACATATCGTATAAAGCATTTGAATGTTGTTTCCATAGCAAATCTCATTGTATATTAATCAGCAATAATGCTGGCTTTTTTAAATCTGTTTATCTGTGGCTTCATAGTATAACTCGGTATCTCTGTTGTCAAGGAACCCTTAAAGGTTAATAAGAGGCTGACCCTATATCAGGTCAGTTTTGTATTTGTCAGTCCTCATACTTATGGAACATCAGATTACCGGTCCCTATCTCGGATTTGTCTATATAGTACTCAGGTTTTTCATGAAAGTTGGATGTAAATATAATATATCCTTCTACATCACCAACGAATCCGCCGTCTCCATATATCTTATCAAACTCAACGCTGTCTATGAGGTTGTAGTCCCAGTCATATATGTAAAGAATCTGGTTTGAACAATCGAATTCTCCGTTAGTGTAATGAATAAGATATATATAGTCAGGACAATATAAAGCGGAGCATACTCCCTCGTTTTCAAACGCTATAGATTTTATATGTTTCATCTGTTTTGTATCTATATCGAATTCATAAAATCCTTTATTGCTAATGTAGCAATAGCCTGTATCATCGTTTATATAAGATGCGCCAGAACCTCCCCAAGCATCCGTTAATTTTGACCAGCTTTTTGAAACTGTAGAATAAGAGTATAAAGTCCAAAATAAATGGTTGTTAAGAATATATTCAATTATATATATATTATCTTCAGCTATAGTGAAAAAACTTAAGTGCAGTATCGCATCATTTGTCAGTACTATTTCAGACTTCGAATTATCATCCACTTTCACTCTGTAAAGGTTGTTATCATCGTTTCCAATTGCTCCGAGACCGCCACTTTTTGTTATTACATAATAATAGTATCCGTTATGGAAAAGTCCGAAATTACTATCATATCCCTCATACAAGGTCTTTACTGCCTTATGATTGCTGCCGTCCATATCCATGCAGTATATATTATTCCAAACTTT